>Ga0247832_1000280_pt1 | contig 104893 bp, 88 predicted proteins | sample LaCruzMarch2015__10_FD_192407 | JGI IMG/M metagenome (GOLD analysis project Ga0247832, IMG submission 192407) | Freshwater microbial communities from meromictic Lake La Cruz, Castile-La Mancha, Spain - LaCruzMarch2015_4m | ecosystem: Environmental > Aquatic > Freshwater > Lake | place: Spain... | reverse complement strand
CTTGCGGCTAACCAGTCCCCTTAACCTTCCAGCACCGGGCAGGCGTCAGTCCGTATACATCGTATTGCTACTTCGCACGGACCTGTGTTTTTGGTAAACAGTCGCTTGAGCCTGGTCTCTGCGGCCTCCTAACGCTTCGGAAGTAAATTCCTACACGCCAGAGGGCCCCCCTTCTCCCGAAGTTACGGGGGCATTTTGCCGAGTTCCTTATCCATGATTCTCTCGATCGCCTTGGTATTCTCTACCTGACCACCTGTGTCGGTTTCGGGTACGGGCCGCAATAATTCTCGCTAGATGCTTTTCTTGACAGCATAGGATCATCCACTTCGCCTTACGGCTCGGCATCAGCTCTCAGGGTATATGTGATGCGGATTTGCCTACATCACCCCCTACAGCCTTACCCCGGGACAACCATCGCCCGGGCTGGACTGCCTTCCTGTGTCACACCATTGCTTAACTACTACCACACCGGTTCGAGCCATCCACCCACGCAGCTTACGCCGAACAGGATTCAAACTCTTAGCATTAGTGGGTTCGTCATGGGCGAATTAAAGCGGGTACTGGAATATCAACCAGTTGTCCATCGACTACGCCTGACGGCCTCGCCTTAGGTCCCGACTTACCCTGGGCGGATTAGCCTGGCCCAGGAACCCTTGGTCTTTCGGCGGAAATGTTTCTCACACTTCTCTCGCTACTCATGTCTACATTCTCACTTGTGTGGCTTCCACGGCTGGATTCCTCCGCCGCTTCACCAGCCACACAACGCTCTCCTACCCATCCACACTCCTGGATCTTGCGACCGGGATAATGTGTGAATGATAGAACTTCGGTGCTGTGCTTGAGCCCCGTTACATTGTCGGCGCGGAATCATTTGACCAGTGAGCTATTACGCACTCTTTAAATGGTGGCTGCTTCTAAGCCAACATCCTGGTTGTCTATACGACTCCACATCCTTTTCCACTTAGCACAGGCTTTGGGACCTTAGTTGCTATTCTGGGTTGTTTCCCTCTCGACTATGAAGCTTATCCCCCACAGTCTCACTGCCACGCTCTCACTTACCGGCATTCGGAGTTTGGCTGATGTTGGTAAGCTTGTAGGCCCCCTCGACCATCCAGTAGCTCTACCTCCGGTAAGAAACACGTGACGCTGCACCTAAATGCATTTCGGAGAGAACCAGCTATCACGAAGTTTGATTGGCCTTTCACCCCTACACACAGCTCATCCCCTAATTTTTCAACATTAGTGGGTTCGGTCCTCCACGCGGTCTTACCCGCGCTTCAACCTGGCCATGCGTAGATCACCTCGCTTCGGGTCTAGATCATGCAACTCATTCGCCCTATTCAGACTCGCTTTCGCTACGGCTTCCCCTCGACGGGTTAACCTCGCTACATGACACTAACTCGTAGACTCATTCTTCAAAAGGCACGCTGTCACTACTCAAGGTAGCTCCAACGGCTTGTACGCACACGGTTTCAGATTCTATTTCACTCCCCTTTCGGGGTTCTTTTCACCTTTCCCTCACGGTACTAGTCCGCTATCGGTCATCAGAGAGTATTTAGGCTTAGCGGGTGGTCCCGCCAGATTCATACCGGATTCCTCGAGTCCGGTATTACTTGGGATACCAATAATGAGTTAAAAGTGTTTCGGCTACGGGGATCTCACCCTCTGTGTCTGGCTTTCCCACGCCATTCACCTACACAATTAATTTCTGACTCATTGAAGCAACGGCAGTCGCTTCTAACTGGTCCCACAACCCCAACACTGCAACGCCTGCCGGCTTGGCACAGTATTGGTTTGGCCTCTTCCGCTTTCGCTCGCCACTACTAACGGAATCACGGTTGTTTTCTCTTCCTGTGGGTACTGAGATGTTTCACTTCCCCACGTTCCCTTTATCTACCCTATATATTCAGATAGAAATAACTGGACATTACTCCAGCTGGGTTTCCCCATTCGGAAATCCTCGGATCAAAGCTCGTTTGACAGCTCCCCGAGGCTTATCGCAGCCTACTACGTCCTTCATCGGCTTCTGATGCCAAGGCATCCGCCATGTGCGCTTAATAATTTGACCACAAAGATGCTCGCGTCCACTGTGTAGTTCTCAAAATACGGGCGGTACTCAATAAAGCCTTGAAGACCTTGGATCGAAATCCTGGTTTCTTCGCCTTATTAAGCCCAGAGGTTTGGCTTTTCAGCCGTCCCCTCAGGACCCAACAACGTGCCTAGTTAATTTTCACTCAGAGCTAAGTTTCCACTCCCACGAATGGGTTGTACTAATAGATGATTTTTTAAACAAACCTAAGTCAATGCTCCACTTATGAGCTCAACTACATAATCCCGAAACCTTGTCCGAGTGAGTTGATTGCTCCTTAGAAAGGAGGTGATCCAGCCGCACCTTCCGGTACGGCTACCTTGTTACGACTTCGTCCCAATCACCGATCCCACCTTCGGCAGCTCCCTCCTTGCGGTTGGGCCACTGACTTCGGGTGTTACCGACTTTCGTGACGTGACGGGCGGTGTGTACAAGCCCCGGGAACGTATTCACCGTAGCGTTGCTGATCTACGATTACTAGCAACTCCGACTTCATGGGGTCGAGTTGCAGACCCCAATCCGAACTGAGACTGGCTTTCTCGGATTCGCTCCACCTTGCGGTATTGCAGCCGTTTGTACCAGCCATTGTAGCATGCGTGCAGCCCAAGACATAAGGGGCATGATGATTTGACGTCATCCCCACCTTCCTCCGAGTTAACCCCGGCAGTCTCCTGTGAGTCCCCAACTAAATGCTGGCAACACAGAACGAGGGTTGCGCTCGTTGCGGGACTTAACCCAACATCTCACGACACGAGCTGACGACAACCATGCACCACCTGTATACAGACCTTGCGGCTACGACATCTCTGCCGTATTCCTGTATATGTCAAGCCTTGGTAAGGTTCTTCGCGTTGCGTCGAATTAAGCCGCATGCTCCGCTGCTTGTGCGGGGCCCCGTCAATTCCTTTGAGTTTTAATCTTGCGATCGTACTCCCCAGGCGGGGCACTTAATGCGTTTGCTGCGTCGCGGAAACCGTGGAAGGTTCCCACAACTAGTGCCCACCGTTTACGGTGCGGACTACCAGGGTATCTAATCCTGTTCGCTCCCCGCACTTTCGCTCCTCAGTGTCAGTTATGGCCCAGAGACCTGCCTTCGCCATTGGTGTTCCTCCTGATATCTGCGCATTCCACCGCTACACCAGGAATTCCAGTCTCCCCTACCACACTCTAGTTTGCCCGTATCGACTGCAGGTCTGAGGTTGAGCCTCAGATTTTCACAATCGACGCGACAAACGACCTACGAGCTCTTTACGCCCAATAATTCCGGACAACGCTTGCACCCTATGTATTACCGCGGCTGCTGGCACATAGTTAGCCGGTGCTTCTTCTTTAGGTACCGTCACTTTCGCTTCTTCCCTACTGAAAGAGGTTTACAATCCGAAGACCTTCATCCCTCACGCGGCGTCGCTGGGTCAGGCTTTCGCCCATTGCCCAATATTCCCTACTGCTGCCTCCCGTAGGAGTCTGGGCCGTGTCTCAGTCCCAGTGTGGCCGGTCGCCCTCTCAGGCCGGCTACCCGTCGTCGCCTTGGTGAGCCTTTACCTCACCAACTAGCTGATAGGCCGCGAGACCATCTTTCATCAAAATTTTTTCCCAGCTCGGCGATGCCGCCAAGATGGAGTATCCGGTATTAGCACCGGTTTCCCGGTGTTATCCCAGAATGAAAGGCAGGTTTCTCACGTGTTCCTCACCCGTTCGCCACTAATCCATTCCCGAAGGAACTTCATCGTTCGACTTGCATGTATAAAGCACGCCGCCAGCGTTCGTCCTGAGCCAGGATCAAACTCTCCATTGAATTTTGATTCAACGAGACGTTGATTCCAGCGAAAGACATAACAAACTGTCGTTTATTTATTGTCTTTGACCAATTGATTTATTTACAAAGGATTCGACGGGCATGGCAATAAAGCCATACCTCATCGAGGTAATTGGCATTGACTTTTGGCACGCTGTTGAGTTCTCAAGGTACGGGTGCGCACCGATTCCGGGCCTTACAGCCGTTGGCAGGGCACAACCAATCCACCCCTTTTACAGGGCAGAAGGAGAAACTTAGGCCTTTAATCACTTGGGGTCAAATCGCCCCCTGCAAAACCCAAAAAATGGGGGCAGAGGCCGAAAAACCTTGATAAATAAGGGTTTTAGCTTCTAGGGAAGTTCTTGCTCGGCTACTCGGCCTGGTGTTGAAGTCCGATTTCGTAGCGAGGAAGGTAACAATAACGCCCTTTTTTAAGGGGTGCAAATCCTCTACTCGGTGATTTCTACCGCTACCAGATCGCGTTTTCCTTTACGGAGCAAGAGAAATTGGCCATGGAGCAGATCAGAACCCTTTGGAGTGAAATCCTCACCAGTAATTTTCTCATTATTTAAATATGCCCCGCCCTCTTTGATAACTCTTCGCGCAGCAGACTTTGATTCCACTACTCCAGAGCTAGTAACTAGATCAACCCAGGAAGGAATCTCTTCACCTTTCTTAACTCTTGTCTTTGGAAGCTCTGCTAGCGCTGATTTAAGAGTCTCGATATCAAGATCTCTTATCTCCCCTTGTCCAAATAGAGCTTTTGCTGCAACTTCTACTTTTTGCGCTTGATCCGCTCCATGAAGAAGCGTTGTTACCTCCCGTGCCAGTTCTCGATGCGCCTCTCTTGCACCAGGATTTGTCTTCAGTGATTCAAAGAGCGCCTCAAGTTCTTGGCGAGATTTAAAAGAGAATGTCTTTAACAATTGTTCAGCATCTCTATCATCAGAATTTAGGAAAAATTGAAATAGCGCATAGGCAGAGGTCATAGTTGGATCTAGCCAGATTGCTCCCTCTGCAGTCTTGCCAAACTTTGTTCCATCAGCTTTTGCAAGAAGAGGAATTGTTAGGGCGTGTGCGCTCTTTGCTCCCACGCGTCGTATTAAATCAACGCCTGCAACTATATTTCCCCATTGATCGCTTCCGCCAATTTGAAGCGCGCAATTATGCCTTCTAAAGAGTTCAAGATAATCAAAGGCCTGCATAACTTGATAAGAAAATTCAGTATAAGAGATGCCGCCTGATTCAAGGCGAGAGGCCACTGACTCCTTAGCTAACATCTGATTGACGCTAAAGTGCTTTCCAATATCTCTTAAGAATTCAATTGCAGATACTGGCGCTGTCCAATCAAGGTTATTTGCCATAATCGCTGCGTTCTTACCTGTGAAATCCAGAAAGCCCTCTAATTGCTTTCTAATTCGATCAACCCAATCAGCAACTAAATCAGCTTCATTTAGACTTCTCTCCGCGCTTCGCCCACTTGGATCTCCAACTAAACCGGTTGCTCCCCCAACAAGTGCTATCGGTTTATAACCAGCTAATTGAAACCGGCGCAGCACAGTTAGAGCAACTAAATTTCCAATATGAAGACTTGGGGCCGTTGGATCAAATCCAAGGTAGAGGCTTGCTCCAGGGCTAGATAGATACTTCTCTAACTCAGCTCTATCTGTGCTCTGGGCGATAGAGCCGCGCCAAGTTAAATCATCTAGTAGCGCTTTGCTCATTGGTCCATCATGCCTGAAAATCTCTTCCGCTCGCCGGCAAATTCGCTAGCGTCAGCAGAAATTTTCACTCGTAAATTAGCAATCTGTTTCTTAACGCTCTCAGGGGCAGTTCCACTAGCGCTAGCTCTAGCGGCAAGGGCTGAGTCAAGATTGAGGCGGTTTCGAACCTCGCCACTTAGGAGTGGATGAATACTCTTTAAATCCGAATCGCTTAATTGATCAAGTTCAATTGCAAGCTCTTCACATCTTCTTACCGCCTTACCCGCAGCATCATGAGCGATAGGAAATGCAACTCCTTTAAGCACCAGAAAATCGGCGATCTCGGTAGCAAGTGAGAAGCCAAGGGGCGCAGCTGCTCTCATTTTCTCTCTATCGAATTTACTAGTTGCAACCATCCCAGTAATTGCAGGAAGCAATAGCAGGAGATTTTCTACCGCATCAAATGTCAGCTCTTTATCTTCTTGCAAGTCTCTGTTATAGGCAAAGGGTAGGCCTTTTAGAAGTGTTAATAACCCAGTAAGTGAGCCAATAAAACGTCCGGCTTTTCCTCTTGCAAGTTCTGCGGCGTCAGGGTTTTTCTTCTGCGGCATTATTGAAGAACCAGTTGCATAAGCATCATCTAACTCAACCCAAGCAAATTCACTACTTGCATAAAGGCTCCACTCCTCACCGATTCTTGAGAGATGAATACCGATAAGAGAGATAATAAAGAGAGCCTCTGCGACAAAATCTCTATCGCTAACTGCATCGATGCTATTGGCTATTACTGCGCTAAAGCCAAGCTCTCTAGCACTTGTCTCCGGATCTAGAGGAAGTGATGATCCAGCCAGCGCACCTGCTCCAAGGGGCGAGAGGTTGCTTCTCTCAAGCCAATTGGAAATTCTTGATATATCTCTACTTAAACTATGTGCATGTTTTGCCAATTCATGGCCAAATGAGACTGGTTGAGCATGTTGGAGATGGGTAAAACCAGGTGCTACATCGTTTACATAACCACCTGCAAGATCGGTGATAGCGCTACTTAGCTTTAGAGTCTCTAGCGCAATTTCAATCATGTGATCAATGAGGTAGAGACGAAAATCGGTAGCTACCTGATCATTTCTAGATCGTCCAGCTCTAATTGCTCCACCTTCTGCGCCAATTTTTTCAGTAAGACCTCGCTCAAGAGCTGAATGAACATCTTCATCGCTAGCAATCGGAGCAAATTTGCCACTAGCTACTTCACTTTGCAGCTCTCTAATTGCACTTCTTATCTTGCTTGCTAAAGCTTTATCAATTATGGCGCTTGCCTCAAGAGAGTTGAGGTGAGCGAGCGAACTTCTCAGATCATAAGATGCAAGGCGCCAATCAAAGTGAACACTTCTTGAGAGTGCGAACATCGCCTCTCCAGCCTCTTTTGAGAACCTGCCGCCCCAGAGCGCCATTACCTTCTCGCCTTCTTTGACTTGCCCGTTTTTCGAGCGTTACTTGAAAACTCAGTGGCAATGTAATCACGAAGTTGGGCGGCAAGAAGCTTTCCGCCGCTTGCGTTTCGTGAAATAACTAGAACTGTGTCATCTCCTGCGATAGTTCCTATTGCATTTGAAAGATCAGAGTTCTCTGAAGCGCGATCTAGGGCGCTAGCTAGTAGTTGCGCTCCCCCGGGTGGAGTTTTTATCACAACGATATTTCCACTAGCGGTGATACTTAATAGAAGTTGATCAGAGACTCGAGCCATCCTAGCCAGCGGTTCCACACTGGATTCTAGAAATTGATAACGCATAATTCCAGATGCGTCTTTACCCCTAACCGCTCCAACGTCATCTAGGTCGCGACTAGCAGTTGCTTGCGTAACTTCAATGCCTTCATCAGCTAAGAGTTCAACTAAATCACTTTGGGAGTGAACTAAACCTTGGTTAACGAAATTAACTACAAGCGCTCGCCTTGCATTTGATGAGAGAGTTCCACGTTTAGCCACGATATATATCCTCACAACTGGAATTAAAGGCAGAGACAAAGGACATAATCTGTCTTTCACTAACTACATAAGCTGGTGCGATTCTGATTACATCATCGCTAGCGGCATTTACTAGAAAACCTCTAGATTGCATATCAGCTGCTATCTGCTTAGCTCTATTTTCTTTGACGCAGATGCCTATTAGTAAGCCTTTGCCTCGTACCTGCTCAACTCCAATAATTGGTGAGATGAGATTTCTAATTAGCGCACCTTTCACAGTATTTTGCGCTAGGTACTTCTTCTTATCAATCTCATCAATAACTGCAATAGCTGCTGCTGCAGCGACTGGATTGCCGCCAAAGGTGCTGCCATGTGACCCAGCTGTAAAAAGTTCAGAGGTTTTTCCTAATGTAATCATTGCGGCCAATGGAAGTCCGCCCCCTAAGCCTTTTGCAATTGTGATTAGGTCTGGCTTGATTCCTTCATCTTCATATCCAAACCAACTTCCACATCTACCCATCCCAGTCTGCACTGCATCTATTGCCAGAAGAGCCCCATTTGCATCACAGATCTGCCTAGCTGCTTTTAGATATCCACTTGGAGGAGTTACTACCCCGGCCTCGCCCATAATGGGTTCAAGAATTACCATCGAAGTTCTTTTATTAGCAGCTCTTCTTAGAGCTTTGATGTCGCCATATTTCACATGCTTAACCCCAGGAAGTAATGGTTTAAAGGCATCTCTCTTTGAACTCTGACCAGTTAGAGAGAGAGCTCCCATAGTTCTGCCATGAAACGCTCCAGTTGCTGCAACAATTCTTCTTCCGCGATGAAGGCGAGCAATCTTTATCGCCGCTTCATTAGCTTCAGCTCCTGAATTACAGAAGAAGATTCTTGCGCTTTTATCTAAAGTCATCTCTTGAAGTTTTCCTGCGAGCTCTAGCGCCACAGGATGTGCATAGAAGTTACTGACATGGCTTAGCTGCCTAATCTGCTTGGATACAGCTGCCACAATGGCGGGATGATTATGACCAAGAAGATTTGTTGCAATACCTCCCAAGAAATCTAGGTATTTGACCCCATCTAAATCCCAAACTTCAATGCCTTTACCCTTTGAAAGAGAGATACTTGGAGTTCCATAATTACTCTGCATGACAGAGTTCCATCTCTTCAGTGACTCTCTATTTCCCTTTTTCATGGCTTTACCAACGTTCCACCATCGCCGCTTAAGGCATCAATAAATGCTGGCAGTGATGTTCCATCGATGACTCTGGCAGATGATGCCCCAGATTCAATAGCGTTAATTACCGCCTCTACCTTTGGAACCATTCCCCCTTCAAATGTGATCTTCTTCAAATCAGAGATAGCAATCTGCGTTATCAAGGAAGAGCGATCTGGCCATGCGCTATAGATCCCAGGAACATCGGTCAGAAAAAGAGTCTCACTTGCTCGAAGAGAACCTGCAATTGCCCCCGCTGCAATATCGGCATTTACATTAAGAGCTCTAGTTGAACTGTCGTTGGCAACTGGCGAGACAACCGGTAGATATCCCATATCAAGCAAATCATTAATAATCTTTGAATTCACTTTCTTAATCTTTCCAACCAGGCCAAACTTGGCCTCATCTCTTAATTCAACCTCTAGTAATTGGTTATCACTTCCTGTTATTCCAACTGCAGGAAGTCCAGCAGCGATTAAATCTCTAACGACAGAGCGAAGCACAATTCCGGTTAAGACAAATTCAACGACCTCCATAATTTCAGGAGTTGTGACGCGAAAGCCGTTAACGCTTGATTTTTCAATACCGCGCCTTGCAAGTTCCTTATCTATCTGTGGTCCTCCGCCATGGACGATGACAAATCTCTCCCCCAATTTAAAGCGGCTAGCGATCTCACTCGCCCATTTTCTGGAGTGCTCCCCCATGGCATGGCCGCCAAATTTAATAACGATCATGTGGAGTAAGCCGAATTCTCGTGAACATATGAGGCAGTTAAGTCATTGGTCCAGATAGTTGCCGAGGAGCTACCAACCTTTAGATCAATTAGAATTTCGATTAGCTCCCCAGTCATAACTACTTTGGATCTATCCTCCCCTGGGCAGCTTGATTTACAAACCTTTACTCCGTTTAGATCAACATCAATATTGAGGGGATCAATTACCGCATTGGTTGTTCCAATCGCCGCTAAGACTCGACCCCAATTGGGATCTTCTCCTCCAAGTGCGCACTTAAGAAGGTTATTTCTTGCACATGCTCTTCCCACCTCAACAGCATCTCTCTCGCTCTTTGCATTTATTGTGGTAATCGAAATGAACTTTGAGTGTCCTTCCGCATCAGAAATCAGCTGATTTGAAAGACTTGAGGCAACAGCAAATAGCGCCTCCTCAAGCTGCTCATTTGATACCTCAACTCCTGAGGCGGCAGATGAGAGGAAAAGAACGGTGTCATTAGTTGATGTGCATCCATCTGAATCAATTCGATTGAAGGTTTTATCGCAGACTCTTGCAAAGATCTCATCTGCAAGAGCTCTATCAACCTTTGCATCAGTCATAATCACAGAGAGCATGGTGGCAAGAGATGGAGCAAGCATCCCGGCCCCTTTAGCAATTCCAGTGAAACTCACACCTGCGCTCTCATAGCTAGCGATCTTTGGTTTTGAATCAGTAGTCATAATTGCTCTTGCGAGGTCTTCGGTTGAATTACTGCTCAAAGAAGAGTGGGCGCTTTTCAGACCTGAAAGCAATTTCTCCATATCAAGCCTTACGCCAATTAATCCAGTGGAACATATAGCGACATCAGAGGATGAAATCGATAGCAAACTAGCTACCTCTTCTGCTGACTTATGTGTATCGGCAAAGCCGTCTGCTCCAGTGGCTGCATTTGCTCCACCGCTATTTAGCAAGACTGCAGAAATCTGATTGTCCTTGATAACTTGCCGGCTCCAGATAACAGGAGCTGCCACAACTTGATTGGTAGTAAAGACTGCGCTTGCAAAATAATCAGGGCCATCATTGACAATTAGTGCTAGGTCTTTTGCCCCAGAGCTCTTAAGGCCAGCGCTTACTCCAGCTCCTCTAAAGCCCTTGGGAAGGTTCTGGCTATATTCATTCTTTAGAGTCATTGCCCTATACCCAATGCTGATAATCCAGTTATCTCGCTAAGGCCTGCAATCAAATTAGCATTCTGAATCGCTTGTCCTGCCGCACCTTTCCCTAAATTATCAATGGCAACAGAGACAATCAACCTAGAAGTGTGGCTATCAACAGCAACCTGCATCTGAACTGAATTAGATCCAGTTAAAGAAGATGTTTCAGGAAGCTGTCCCTTTGCTAGTAAGTGAACAAATGGTTCATCTAAATATGCCTCTTCATAACTTTGACGAATCGCCTCCTCCGAAAGAGTCGTTTTGGCAGTTACGGTTGCAAGTATTCCTCTTGGCATTGGCGCCAAAATCGGAGTAAAGGAAATTTTCACCTCTTTGGAATTAAGTTCTGAGAGAGTCTGTTCAATCTCAGGGGTATGTTGATGAACTCCGCCAAATTTATAGGAGACCATTGAATTCATTATCTCGCTAGCGCTAAGAGCAACCTTGCTGCTTCGCCCTGCTCCAGTTGTTCCACTTGCCGCAACAACAACAATGTCATCTGCATCTATTCCACCTGCCAGCACGGCAGGAGCGGCTGCCAGTGCTATTGCGGTGGCGTAGCACCCAGGGTTTGCAACCCTTGAAGACTTCTTTATTAACTCACGTTTTCCGGGCAGCTCTGGCAATCCATATACCCAGGCTCCTGCATAACTATCGTTGTAGTACTGCTTCCAAGCCTTCTCTGATTTCAAACGATAGTCAGCCCCTAGATCGACAACCTTTACGCTTTCATCTATCTGCTTAACTATCTCAGCAGATTGGCCATGAGGAAGGGCAAGAAAAATCAAGTCACATTTATTGATAGCACCAATATCAGTACCAACAAATCTCTGATCACCATAGGTGATTAGATGTGAATGGAGATCAGTTATCTTCTCCCCCGCATTTGAACCTGCGGCGATATAGGTAACTTCAAAATCTGGGTGCCCAGAGAGCAAGCGCAAGAGCTCGCCGCCGGCATAGCCGCTAGCCCCAAGGACTCCGATTTTCATGGAGGCAGGTTAGCGCTTGATGCATAGTTATGCAAATCCCTGCATACTTATGCATTTAGGAACGAATCTGAGCCCCGTATTTCTTACTCGCCACAGCGCCAGCCTTCAAGCGAAGTTCTGAAACTTCTTCAGAGGTTAAGGTTCGATCGGCAGCTCTAAAGACCAGAGAAAAAGCTAGTGAAACCTGCCCCTCGCCCTCTTTCTGATATCGATCAAATAATTGAATACTTTCGAGCAAATCTCCTGCGCCCTCCCGAAGGGCGGCTTCAACTTTTTCTGCTGAGACCTTCTGGTCAACAAATAAGGAAATATCTTGGATAGCCGCTGGCATAACGCTAATTGGGCTAGCTTTGAAACTCTCCGGGTATTTAAGGCCATCAACAATGAGTGCAAATGCCACCGTTGATTCAGGAAGAGCAAGGGCTGAGGTAACTCTTGGATGGATCTGGCCAGCGTGCGCTACTGCTTTTCCATCAACTCTGAACTCAGCACATCTTCCGGGATGCCAAGGAGCAAGATCTACTGCTTCGATTGAAAACTCATTTCCAGAATCTTCTATTAACTCTCTTACTAGATCAACGGCGTCGCTCCACTCAACAACTCTTCCCTTTCCCCACCAGCCAGAGTTTGTCATCTCTCCAGCAATTACCCCTGCAATGTGGAGAGGTTGCTTTGGAACGCTCTGGTAAATCTGTTTTATCTGAGCAGCTGTTGGTCTCTTCTCCACTGGAGTATTACCTGCCGCCTTTAATGTCTCTGCATTTCTAAATATCGAGCCGCTTTCAAAGAGAGCTACCGACTTTTCTCCTCTAGCTAGATTTCTTGCAGCTGTTGCAAGAAGACCTGGGGTTAGATGAGTCCTCAAGAATGGATATTCAACAGACATTGGGTTTGCAATCTTGAACGTTTTTGCGCGATCTCCAGTGAAACCAAAGAGATCCATTTGGGATTGACTTACAAATGGATAGTTATGAACCTCGACCAAACCTCTATTAGCCAGTTTCAAACTCATTGATCTGCGACGCTTTTGCATAGGGGTAAGTCCTGAACTTCCATTACTTGCCAATTTCACTGGCGGAAGTTGAGAAGGAATACGGTCATATCCAAAGAATCTAGCGACCTCTTCTGCCAGATCTGGAAGTTCGTTCAGATCAGGGCGCCAGGATGGCGGGGTAACAACCCATTTCTTACCACTCTTTCTTAAGCTGGCGCCAATCGCCTTTAGCGATTTTTCAATTTCTTTGTCGCTATAAGTTGTTCCTATAAGTAGTGAAATTTCCGAGGCAGAAATGGTGATGCTTCTCTTTTTTAACGGAGTTTTCTTTACTGAGCTTCCATTGTAGATAGCTCCTGCATACTCGATAAGCAGAAGCGCTGCGCGAGCAGAAGCCAACTCAGCTAGTAAAGGATCTACTCCTCGCTCAAATCGACGAGAAGCCTCTGAACTTAAAATATGGTTTCTTGAATTGCGAGCAATTGACATTGGATCAAAGTGGGCCGCCTCTAATGTGATGCCGACGGTAAATTCACTCACTTCACTATCAAGTCCGCCCATAGTTCCAGCTAAGGCCAGAACCTTCTTATCATCTGTAATTAAAAGATTGTCCTTAGCAAGTTTTCTCTTAACCTTATCAAGTGTTACTAGTTCTGTGAATTTTCCTGCTCTTGCAACTCTTAAAGTTCCAGAAATCTTGGCGCTATCAAAGGCATGTAGCGGCTGACCCAGTTCTAACATCACATAGTTAGTGATATCTACTGCAATAGATATTGGGCGCATTCCTGCTTGAGATAGACGTCTTGCCATCCACTGCGGTGTTGGCCTTAGCGGATCTACATTACTTAAACATCGCAGGTAGATTTGATCTGCTCCAGTTTTATCTGAAATTTGTACTGGAGTTATCTTTCCCCGCTTCTTCTTTTTCTCAAGTGATGCAATTAAGGCCTTTGAAGAAATATCCTTGAAGTTGAGCCCTAGCGCCATTGCTAGTTCTCTTGCAGCGCCGCGAACGCTCATCGCATAACCGCGGTCGGGGTTTACTGCGATATCAATTATTGGATCATCTGCTCCTAATACCTTAAGCGCTGGGCTTCCAATCTTTACCTTGCCATCTAGAACGATTATTCCTGAGTGGTCATCTCCTAGGCCAAGTTCCTTTGAACTACAGATCATTCCATTGCTGGTCTTGCCATATGTTTCACGGGCTGAAATTGCAAAGTTTCCTGGCAGGATCGCGCCAGGTAGAGCTACGACAACTAAATCTCCAGCAACAAAATTAGTGGCTCCACAGATTACATATCTTGTTTTAGCTTCCCCGCAATCAAGTCCGACATAGCGGATTGGCTTTTTATGTCCGGCTAGCTCCTCAATTGTTAATACTTTTCCAACAAGTAGTGGACCTTTGATTTTCTCGGCTGGATTATCGATTGACTCTACTTCAAAACCCACTTTGACAAATCCAGCAGCGATATCTGCTACTGAAATGGTTTTAGGGAAGTCAACAAACTCTGAGAGCCAAGATAGTGGAAGCTTCATCGCCCACCACTTCCGAATTGCCGTGAAAAGCGAACATCTCCCTCAACGATGTCATGCATGTCTGTGATCCCATATTTCACCATCAAGGTTCTTTCAAGGCCCATTCCAAATGCAAATCCAGTGTAAATATCGGTATCAATTCCTGCCGCTTGCAAAACTTTTCGGTTAACCATTCCGCAGCCGCCCCACTCAACCCAGCGACCGTTGTAGAAGAAATCAACTTCTGCACTTGGCTCAGTAAATGGAAAGAAAGAAGGCCTAATTCTTGTTGTGACCCCTAGGCCAAATATCTTTGCAGCAAAGTGGTCCAGGGTTCCTTTTAGATGGGCCATCGTTATGCCCTTATCAACTACTAAACCTTCTACTTGATTAAATACTGGGGTATGAGTTGCATCTAATTCATCAGCTCGATAAGTCCGACCTGGACAGATCACATAGATTGGCGGTTCGTTCTCCAACATTGTTCTTATCTGAACTGGTGAGGTATGGGTTCGCATTACAAGACCTGATGAGAGCGGCTCGATAAAAAATGTGTCTTGCATGGTTCTAGCCGGATGATCCTCAGCAATATTTAGGGCATCAAAGTTAAGCCATGAAGCCTCCAGCTCTGGCCCCTCTTGCACTGTGTATCCCATGCCAACAAAGAGATCTGAAATCTCATTAGTTAGAAGCGTTAAGGGGTGAAGCGCTCCACGAGGATTTCTATTGCTAGCAAGGGTTACATCGACTCTCTCATTGCTTAAAGCTCTGCTATCTCTTAGCGCAGTTAACTCTTTTTCTTTATCATCAAATGCTTGATTGATATTAGCCCGGGCAGTTCCAATCAACTTTCCCATCGCTGCTCGTTTTTCAATCTCAATCTCTGCAAGTCCTTGATTAGCCCTTGCTATTGGCGAGCGATCACCAACATGAGCAATTCTTACCTCACGCAGCTCATCTAGGGACTGGGAGGCTTTTATCGCAGAGAGCGCATCGGCTTTAATCTGCTCAATACCTGCGTTATCTAACGACACTTGGGAATTCTACTAATTCAAGTGGCAAGAAGTGGTTATTTTCGAGCCGCCGATACGGCATACATCACCACTGAGGCAGCTGTAGCGAGATTTAGGCTCTCTGCCTTGCCTGAAATAGGAATTGCTACTTGCTTAGCTCCAAGAGTTGAAATCACCTTCGCATCAAGGCCTCTGGCCTCGTTGCCAAATACCCAGATTGCAGAGCGATTCTTTGATTCATTAGCTGCCTCTAATAGTTCAAGTCCCCCACTTGCATCAGTTCCATAGATATCAAAGGCCTTGCCTGAAAGCTGTGTTTTAAGTTCCTCTCCGGAAATTGAAGTAAATAGAGGAATATGCCAGTGCGAACCTGCACTTGAGCGAACTACTTTCGGGCTGTAAATATCAACGCTATTGTCAGAGAAAATAACTGCATCAAAACCAAAAGCATCCGCAGCTCGGATCACCGTTCCAGCATTTCCTGGATCTTGAATCTGCCAGAAGTAGGCAATCTTTAACTCACTCTTTGACGCTGCGAGAAAATCTTCAAATGAATTCTCTGGAATCTGAGCGATAGCTAATAAACCTTGTGGCGTCATGGTATCAGTCATTGCTTTCATGACTTCAGGTGAAACCTCAACAATTTCAAAATAGCCTTCAGGAATTGTTGCAAGTCTGCTCATACCATCGCTAGTTAAATAGAGGGTTGTTATCTCCTCTGGAGAAAAATCAAGGGCCTCTTTAATAGATGAGAGCCCTTCAATTACATATTGACCGCTCTCTTTTCTTGCTTTGCCGCCCCGAGAACCTAAAAGAGCCTTCACTGCCTCAACATGAGGCGAATGAAGGCTCGTAATCATCGCTTTCTAACGCGAGACTTTAGGAAACTTTTACATTCTTGCGTGCTACTTCAACCAATGCGGTGAAAGCAGCAGGATCATTAGTTGCAAGCTCTGATAGAACTCGACGATCTACCTCAACTCCTGCTGACTTTAATCCTTGGATAAAACGGTTGTAGGTAATTCCATTAGCGCGACTTGCCGCATTGATACGGGTAATCCAGAGCTGGCGGAAATCACCTTTCTTATCTTTACGATCATTGAAGGCATAGACCAGAGAGTGAGTTACCTGCTCTTTTGCCTTTGTGAAAAGACGGGAGCGTTGTCCGCGATAGCCACTAGCTCTCTCGAGTGTGGTGCGACGCTTCTTTGCGGCATGAACACCGCGTTTTACTCTTGCCATTATTGCTCCCCCTTACTTCAATCCAAGCAAACGCTTGGCAGAAAAAGTATTTCTATCATTGGCCGTCTGATCCTTTGAAAGGCGACGGGTTACTCGAGAAGATTTACGCTCCAAGAGGTGGCGCTTGCCAGCGCGCTCGTGCACAATCTTTCCGCTTCCGGTGACGCGAAAGGTTTTCTTGGCGCCACTATGTGTCTTCATTTTCGGCATTTCTTTCCTCCTGTTGTCTTTACTTAAACTTCTTTAGCCTTAGAGGCGCGGGCGCGCTTTGCTTCAGCAAGTGCTTCACTCTTTTTGCGCACTGGTCCAAGCACCATCGTCATGCTTCTACCCTCGCGCTTTGGAGCAAATTCGACAAATCCCGAAGTCGCTACATCTTCTGCAAGACGTTGCAACAATCGAAATCCCATCTCTGGTCTTGTCTGTTCCCGTCCTTTGAATTGAACAGTTACCTTCACCTTATCTCCGCTAAGTAAGAACTTTTCAATATGGTTCTTCTTAGTCTCGTAATCATGGTTCTCAATCTTTAAACCCATTCGGATTTCCTTAACCACAATGTGGGTCTGGTTAGCCCGGGCCTCTCGCGCTTTCTGAGCAATTTCGTACTTATATTTTCCGAAATCCATAATCTTGCATACTGGTGGGACTGCCTCAGGTGCGATCTCGACTAAATCAAGACCTGCTTCATCAGCCATCTTTAGCGCTTTATCTATCGCTACGACGCCAACTTGCTCACCTAATGCTCCAATCAGACGAATTTCTGGAACGCGAATTCGATCGTTGATACGAGGATCAGTGGTGCTGATAACTCTTCCCTTCACTAAAAGCATGATGGAAGTCAGCCGCCAGAATAAGACCAAAATTTTGGTCTTGCTCTTGTTGACCAGCTCACCTAAAAGTGAGGTAGGTGGGAGCGGCTAGCTCCACTTCATGTTGGTCATTTGACCAAGGGACAGATACTACCGATTGCGAAAACGAAGGTCAAAATGCGCAATTTCTCTATCACCTCTACCCTTGACTATGGCCGCTAAGCGTTGGTTCCTCGATCTGCCCACTAGGCGCGACTATCAGACAATCACCGAGGCGGGCGCTGCGCTCTCAAGCGATCTTCCAGCAAGACAGAAGCGTTACTTCATATCTATGATGATTAGAACTGCTTGCTTTCTCTTGGCAGTTTTTACTCCAAGTCCATATCGCTGGTTCTTTCTAGTCGGTGCAGTAACCCTTCCCTACATCTCAGTGATTATGGCAAATGGTGGCAGGGAGACAATTAGAGGCAAGAGCGCAGTATTAAGAAATAGACAACGCGAAATAGGTTAAGTCTAAGATTGCGTAAATGCCTCGCCTAATTGCAATCTCATCTCTTGCGCTACTTCTTATCTTCGGCTGTCTGCAAGGGGCTCTATGGCAATACGAGAGATATGAAGTTCGCCATGAAAATAACGAATTAATCCGTAGGAACGTTGCAATCACAACTCCCCTATCAGAAGATGAATTAGGGAGTAAAGATTCATCAGAGATTGCCTGGCGCAATATCTCACTAAATGGAAACTTTGATCCCAGTAAAGAATTCCTTATTCGAAATCGCTATCACGAGGGTAAGTATGGTTTTGGTGTCATAACTCTCTTCACCTCCGAAAGTGGCAAGAGATACTGGATAGATCGTGGATGGGTTATTGCTGGCGAAGATGCCCAAACTCCACCGGAGATTCAAAGAGTTGATTCTCTTCCAATTGAAATTAGCGCCAGAGTAAGAACCTCTGATATTGAAACAAGAGTTCAAGGAAGTGTCTTTGCATTTCCTGGATCTGATTCCACTCCAAAATTAGTGAAATGGAATTCGGAGCAAGCAATTCAAACTGAGCCTATCTACTTTGATTTAATCTCTAGCTCAGATTCTGCAATAACTCCAAAGGTTACAACAGCCTTGCCAGAACTCAGTGATGGTCCCCATCTGGCTTACTCATTCCAGTGGATACTCTTTATATTCCTAGTGATCTTTGCTTGGTATCTCGTGATTCGAGAAGATAGACGGACTCAGGCGCCAAAACTTTGACGGGAGTAAAGCTCGGCATACATCCCATTTAACGCCAAGAGTTCATCATGTTTTCCACGCTCTGCTAGTAGACCATTATCAAGAACTAAGATTTGATCAGCAGCTCTAATCGTTGAAAGGCGATGGGCAATAACAATGCTTGTTCTATCTTTCAAAGCATTTGCTAGCGCTGCTTGAACTAGGAATTCATTCTCAGAATCTAAATGCGCTGTCGCTTCATCAAGAATCACAATTCTAGGTGATTTTAATAGCAGCCTTGCGATAGCAAGTCTCTGCTTCTCACCACCTGAGAGTCGATGGCCCCTCTCTCCAACAACAGTTTCAAATCTATTGGGTAGTGAATTAATCAGTTCAAGTATCTGAGCATCTTGACAAGCTTTCTCCATCTCAGATTCACTGGCATCAACTTTTGCATATCGTAGATTTGCCTCTATCGTGTCATGAAACATATGCGCATCTTGAGTAACAACACCAATACTTGAGCGGAGAGAATTGACTTGCAGATCACGAAGATCAATTCCATTTATCTTTATGGAGCCAGAAGTAACATCATATAAGCGTGGCAGAAGCGCACTTATAGTTGTCTTTCCCGCTCCCGAGCTACCAACTAAGGCAGTCATCGTTGAGGGCAGAACTTCAAATGAAATTCCCTTTAATACCTCACCACTATCAACTGTTTCAGGCTTTGCCACTGATTCCAGAGAGGCAAGTGAAATCTCCTCGGCCTTTGGGTAGGAGAAGCGAACTGAATCAAATTTGATACTTAGCCCCCCGTTATCAACTTCCCTAGAATCTGGCTTATCAGAGACCATAGGCTCTAGATCTAGAACTTCAAAAACTCTCTCAAATGAAACTAAAGCAGTCATTACATCAACGCGAACATTAGAGAGCGCTGTTAATGGGCCATAAAGTCGAGCCAGAAGCGCTGTAATTGCAAGCAGAGTTCCAAGTGATATCTGCTTATTGATTGTTAAATGGCCACCTACTCCATATGCAAAGGCGGTAGCTATAGCTGCAATTGAAGTTAAAGCGATGAAAAAGAGCCGGTTAAGTAACGCGATTGAAATTCCAATATTGGCAACTTTTCTAGCCCTTGCACTAAATGTTGAACTCTCGGATTTTGGATTGCCATAGAGAGAAACCAGTAGCGCACCAGAAACATTAAAGCGCTCTGTCATTGTTGCTGACATTTCAGCATTTAAATTGAATGAATCCCTTGTTAATCCCTGGAGTTTCTTACCTACCCATTTAGTAGGAATTATGAAGGCTGGCAGGAGCAAGAGCGAGACGATTGTTATCTGCCAAGAGAGGATTAACATAGTTATCGTTACCAGAATTAAACTTAAAACATTGCTGATGAGCCCTGAAAGCGTTGTGGTAAAAGCTTGTTGAGCCCCAATAACATCAGAATTAATCCTTGATATTAAGGCCCCGGTTTGAGTTCGTGTGAAGAAAGCTATTGATTGCTTTTGGATATGGGTAAAGACTTGTGAGCGGAGATCAAAAATTAAGCCTTCACCAATTCTTGCTGAGAACCATCTTCCAATCATGTTGAAGAGAGCATCTAAGAGAGCGATGAATGCCACCAAGAGAGCTATCTGAGTTACCAAGACAGAATTACCTGGTATCACGCCATCATCTATCAAATTTCTAAGAAGAAGTGGAGTAGCTACAATCAGGAAAGCATCAATTACCACTGTGATTAAAAAGAACATCAAGAAGGTCTTATAAGGAAGAGCAAATCCAAAAATTCTCTTTACTGTTCCTGGCTTTAATTTCTGGTTTTTAACCGAAGAATCTGCAGTAAAGGATCTAAAGGACATCCAAACTGCCATTTGGGACATGTCTCTACCCTAGCCCAGGATCGCTTTAGAAATTAACGAATTAGACAGTGAAGCCGATTGCGCGAAGTTGTTCGCGCCCATCATCGGTAATTTTATCTGGCCCCCATGGTGGCATCCATACCCAATTGATCTTTACATCAGTTACTAGATCTTGAAGCACTGATTTAGTCTGATCTTCAATCACATCTTGCAGTGGACAAGCAGCAGAGGTGAGAGTCATATCAAGGACTGCGACATTCGAATCATCTATTGAAACGTCATAAACAAGACCAAGATCAATGACATTGATTCCAAGCTCAGGATCAATTACATCCTTCATTGCCTCTGTTACATCATCTCTTGAAGCACTCATACTCTATTTCCCTTCGCTGCTGCTAGTGGTCTGAAGTATCGCATCCTTAGTTGCCATCCATCCTAATAGTGCGCACTTTACCCTTGCTGGAAACTTCGAGACCCCAGCAAATGCGACGCCATCACCGATTAGATCTTCATCGCCTGCATCGGCGCCCTTACTTGCGACCATGGCCTGAAAAGAATCGATCATTCTCAATGCAGTAGCGATATCTCTGCCGATAGCTAGATCCGAAATCACCGAGGTACTGGCCTGGGAGATCGAGCACCCAACGCCATCCCAAGAAACTGCGACAACTTGCTCGCCTTCTCTGTGGAGATTCAAAGTGATCTCATCGCCACATGAGGTATTAATATGATGAACCTGGATTGTGGGATTTGGCTTTAAAGATTTGTTTAAGGGGCGCTTGTAATGTTCCAGGATTACCTCCTGATAGAGAATATCTAAATCCATCATCTCTCCAAGAAATACTTACGAGCCCGATCAACGCCTTCAATAAGGGAATTGATATCAGCTATATCGTTATAGAGATAAAATGAAGCTCGCGTGGTGGCAACGGTGTTATAACGCTGCATCAGTGGCCAACAGCAATGATGACCAGTGCGCACTGCAATGCCATATTGATCAAGTGCCTGGCCTAAATCATGCGGATGAACACCCGCCACTGTAAATGAGACTATTCCGCCTCGATCTTTCATATCGAGAGGGCCAATAATGGTTAAATCAGGGATTTGCGATAAACCAGCAATCGCAATCTTGGTCAATTCTTGTTCGTGATGATGAATATTTTCAAAGCCAACTCTCTCAAGATAATCCACCGCAGCTCCCAGGCCAACAGCTTGCGCCATATTCGGCACGCCCGCCTCAAAGCGCTTTGGGGACTCGAGGTAGGTTGACTCCTCCATTGTCACAGTTGAAATCATCGAGCCACCCGTTAAAAATGGTGGCATTTGATTTAAGAGATCAAGCCTTCCCCAGAGAACGCCGATACCGGTAGGCCCTAACATTTTATGACCAGAAAAGGCAAGAAAGTCAACGCCAAGTTTTTTCACATCTACCCTGAAGTGTGGAACAGATTGACAACCATCTAGGACAAATAGTGCTCCTACCTTTTTTGCTGCTTCACTAATTTTCTCAAGAGGAGTTATGCTACCTAAGACATTAGACTCGTGGGTAAGAGCAACGACCTTAGTTCGATTATTAATCAGTGAGTCAATCTCAGATAGATCTAGTCTTCCTTCATCACTTACCTTAAACCAAACTAATTCAGCTCCAGTTCTCTTGGCTAGCTCCTGCCACGGCACTAGATTTGCGTGATGCTCCATCTCGCTTAATACAATTCGATCGCCTGCTGAGATAAAAAACGGGCTATCTGGATGCGCATTACCCATCGAGTATGCAATGGCGTTAATACTTTCGGTTGCAGATTTTGTGAAGACCACTTCATCTAACTCGGCATTAATAAAGGCTGCGACTTTGGCGCGAGCCCCTTCATAAAGCTCGGTGGCCTCCTCAGCTAGTTGATGAGCGCCTCTATGGACTGCAGCATTGTGATTCTCATAGAAATCACGCTCGGCATCCATGACTGAGTTTGGTTTTTGAGATGTTGCCCCTGAATCAAGATAAATCAATCGATTCTTTCCACGGATCTCACGCTTGAGAATTGGAAAGTCAGATTTTATTCCTACCAGATCTAATTTAGACACAAGTTATCGCCTACGCCTTGGCGTATTGCGCATAGCCTTTCTCTTCTAGTCGATCAGCAAGTTCAGGCCCGCCCTCTTCAACGATCTTTCCGCCCGCAAAGACGTGAACGAAGTTTGGCTTTATATAGCGAAGGATTCTGGTGTAGTGAGTAATTAACATGATGCCAAGGTTTTGTTCGCTTTTTACGCGATTAACTCCCTCAGAGACAATTCTTAACGCGTCAACATCAAGGCCGGAATCTGTCTCATCCAAGATTGCAATCTTTGGCTTGAGTAGTTCCATCTGCAAAATCTCATGGCGCTTCTTCTCTCCACCAGAGAATCCCTCATTAACGCTGCGCTCTGAAAAAGCAGGATCGATAGAGAGTTTGCTCATAGCTTCTTTAACTTCTCCCACCCAAGTTCTTACCTTAGGCGCCTCGCCGCGAAGGGCTGTTGCTGCAGTTCTTAAAAAGTTCGAAACAGATACTCCTGGAACTTCCACCGGATATTGCATCGCAAGAAAGAGCCCTGCCTTTGCTCTCTCATCAACGCTCATTTCAAGAACATCGACGCCATCAAGTGTTACTGATCCTCCTGTAACGCTGTATTTAGGATGACCTGCGATGGAGTATGCAAGAGTTGACTTGCCAGAGCCGTTAGGGCCCATAATCGCATGAACTTCACCAGAGTTAATCGTTAGATCAACCCCGCGGAGAATCTCAATAGCTCCGCTCTCGCCCTCAACGCTTACTTGAAGACCTTTGATTACTAGTTGTGCCATCGCGACTTACTCCTTAACGTTATTTCTTCTTTGATATCGTGACAGTATCTCCATCACGAACTACTGAAAATGTTTCAATTGCTTCAAAGGCAGGCGGAGTTAAAACTTCTCCACTTCTTAGATCGAACTCAGCTCCATGGAGCCAGCACTCAATCTTGAAATCCTTAATATCTCCTTCAGAGAGGGATGCCTCAGCATGGCTACAGATATCAGCAACCGCAAAGACCTCATCGCCAATTCTTGCCACACAGACATCCTCTGAACCAAGTGTGAATTTAACCGGCTTTGATTCTTGAAGTTGATCTACTTTTATCTCGATAGATTCCATTTATGCCCCAAGTGTTTCTAGCTGGCTATCAATCTTTGACATTAAACGCTCTTGAATTACCTCATCACCGATCCTGTCGATAATTTCGGTGAAGAAGCCTCTAATAACTAAGCGTCTCGCCTCATTCATCGGAATCCCGCGAGACATTAGATAAAACAGCTGCTCATCATCAAAGCGCCCCGTTGTGCTGGCATGGCCTGCTCCAACAATCTCACCAGTTTCAATCTCTAGATTGGGAACTGAATCCGCTCTTGCACCATCTGAGAGAAGCAAATTCTTATTTAATTCATAGGTATCTGTTCCTTCAGCGTTCTGCCTAATAAAGACATCGCCAATCCAAACAGTTCTAGCTCCATCTCCAGCAAGAACGCCTTTGTAATTCACCCGAGATTTAGCTCTTGGTATGCCGTGATCAACAAAGACGCGATGCTCTAAATGCTGGCCATCAGTTGCAAAATAAACTCCCCAGAGCTCAGCAGAGCTGCCCTGATCTGAGTATTCAACCGTTGGCAAGAGGCGAACTAGGGAGCCACCAATAGTTACTGTGATTGATTTGAAATTGGCATCTCTTCCAATAATTGCATGATGGCGCCCCATATGAACTGCCTTTGGGCCCCACTCCTGCAGAGTAATAAAGGTCAGGTTAGCTCCAGCTTCAACTCTGATTTCAATTTCTTCACCAATGATGCCATCGCCAGTATTTTCAACAATAACGCTAGCTTTGCTATGAGCCCCTGCAGTAATGACAGTTCTTGAGAACTCACCGCTACTTCCAACGCTGCGTTTTAGCAAGATTGGTTCATTTATTACTGCTTCATTATCAATTTTTAGATGAAGAACTTCAGTAACTTCGCTCCTTAGGCGCTGAACAATTGCATCAGTAGTTGTTGATTTTGCTGGAATATCACTTGCCTTAACAGTTGAGATATTAAAACCAGCTCTAGCGCTACCAAATAACTCAATTGAAATGCGATCAATCACGCTAACTGCTGGATCATGAAGGCCTGCAATGCGCTTTAAGGGAGTAAAGCGCCAAGCCTCCTCACGCCCAGTTGGCGTTAAGTAATTAGTTGGAAGAACGCTGCTCATTAACCGACCGAACCTTCCATCTGCATCTCAATTAGACGGTTAAGTTCTAGGGCATATTCCATTGGGAGCTCTCTTGCGATTGGCTCAATAAAGCCTCTAACAATCATCGCCATAGCCTCATCTTCTTCTAGTCCGCGAGACATCAGATAGAAGAGTTGGTCATCGCTAATTTTTGAAACAGTAGCTTCATGTCCCATCGTCACATCATCTTCACGGACATCTACATAGGGATAAGTATCAGAGCGAGAGATAGTGTCAATTAAAAGCGCGTCGCATTTAACGGTGCTCTTTGAGTGATGCGCTCCCTCTTTGATTTGAACTAATCCACGATAGCTAGTTCTTCCCCCGCCACGTGCAACTGATTTAGAGATAATTGTTGATGAGGTATGAGGCGCAGCATGAACCATCTTGGCTCCTGCATCTTGGTGTTGTCCCTCTCCAGCAAAAGCAATTGAAAGAGTCTCACCCTTTGAATGCTCGCCCATCAGAAATACAGCTGGGTATTTCATAGTCACCTTAGATCCGATATTTCCATCTATCCATTCCATTGTGGCGCCTTCAGCACAAATTGCGCGCTTGGTCACCAAGTTATAAACGTTATTCGACCAGTTCTGAATCGTGGTGTATCTAACGCGAGCATTCTTTCTCACAATAATTTCCACAACAGCTGAGTGGAGTGAATCTGACGAATAGATAGGAGCTGTGCACCCTTCAACATAGTGAACATATGAACCTTCATCAGCAATGATTAAAGTTCTTTCAAATTGCCCCATATTTTCAGTATTGATTCGGAAATATGCCTGCAGTGGAATCTCAACATGAACGCCCTTTGGAACATAGACAAATGAACCACCAGACCAGACTGAGGTATTAAGGGCTGCAAACTTATTATCTCCAACTGGAATTACTGAGCCAAAGAACTCCTTGAAGATATCTTCATGCTCTCTAAGGGCAGTATCAGTATCAAGGAAGATGACCCCTTGCTTCTCTAGGTCTTCACGGATTGAGTGATAGACAACTTCTGATTCATATTGCGCTGCAACTCCTGATACTAGGCGCTGCTTTTCAGCCTCAGGAATACCTAGGCGGTCATAGGTATTTTTAATATCTTCTGGCAAGTCTTCCCAGGAAGTTGCCTGTTTCTCAGTGGAGCGAACAAAGTATTTAATAGTGTCAAACTTAATTCCAGATAAATCAGATCCCCAGTTTGGCATTGGCTTCTTATCAAAGAGCGCCAAACCCTTAAGACGTAGCTCAAGCATCCAAGCAGGTTCATTCTTCTTCGATGAGATATCTCGTACTACATCTTCGTTTAAGCCACGTTTGCTATTGGCGCCGGCATCATTTTTATCTGACCAACCGAACTCGTAGTTTCCGATTCCCTCTAACTCTGGGTGGGCGATTTGGCTCATCGTTTACTCTGCTTTCTATTGCGGGTTTGGGTTTTCTCGATTTTCTTACCTTTACTACTTAGTTGGGGAATAAAAGTTGTGCAGACTCCATCGCCATGGGCAATCGTTGCTAGACGCTGAACATGGGTTCCTAATATCTTTGAAAAAGCTGCTGTCTCTTCCTCACATAGCTGGGGATACTCAGCTGCGACATGGGCTATCGGGCAGTGATGTTGGCAGAGCTCAAGTCCAATTGCTTTGGGATGAACATTTGCTGCATAGCCTTCATCATTTAGGAATTTTACTAAACCATCAACAGCGTTCTTTGAACCACTAACAGTTTTCTTTGATCTACGAATAATTTCATCAGCGCGATGTTTTGCAAAGCCATCAACTAGATGCGCTCCTGCGCTTGCTGCCATATATTTCAGCGCAGAGACTGCAAGATCATCGTATGAGTGCTCAAATCTCTCTCGCCCTTTATCGCTCATTACAAATACCTTTGAAGGGCGACCTCTAAGACCTGCACTTCGAATATGCGGCTCTCGCTCTTCTAGAATTCCTTCGCCCACTAGAGAATCTAAATGGCGGCGAATACCAGCAGGGGTTAGGCCAAGGGAGGCTGCTAAGGCAACCGCTGTTGATGGGCCGCTTTCTAAAATGGCTCGGGCAACCTGGTCCTTAGTTCTTAGGTCCTCAGATGGGGCTAGGGTGGATTTCACAACGCAAGTGTTGCGTAATTCATGGCCAAACGCCACTTCAAAGCGCCCCTTGGCACTCTAGGGTTGGGCTATGGCCCCATCTGCCAATAGAGCTCTACTAAAACTCTCCACTTTCATGGTCTTTACTCAATCTGCAATTGTCTTTACTGGAGCTCTAGTACGTATTACCGGCTCAGGTCTTGGCTGCTCAACATGGCCGGAGTGCACCCCTGGCTCATATACCCCAACTTCTGATCAACCAGAGGCTCCACTACATGCCTGGATTGAATTTGGAAATCGACTCCTTACCTTCGTTCTTCTAATTAATGCTCTTGCTCTGATGTTTACTATTTTAAAGAGCGGAAAGCGTGAGTTAAGAAAATTAGGTGCGCTTCAGATAGTTGGAATTTTGGCCCAGGGAGTACTTGGCGGAGTAACAGTTTTAACCGCTCTAAATCCAGCAACAGTTGCAGCTCACTTCCTGCTCTCAATAATTCTAATCGCAGGAGCTCTCTCCCTGCGACAGCGAGCTCATGGCAAATCCCCAATTGAGATTACTCTAATTCCACTAGTTTCAAAACTTATCTGGCTTAATCTACTGCTGACAGCTTTAGTGATATTTGCAGGAACAATTGTTACTGGTAGCGGGCCTCATGCTGGCGATAGCGCAGCTGAGCGATTTAATCTTGATTCACGGACTATGGCTTGGATCCATGCCGACCTAGTAATAGCTCTGCTTGGAGTAAGCATCGCTTTATTAATTGCGATTCGCCTAGGTCTTGCAGGGCAGGCTCGCCAGGTCTTATCTGGGCGGATACAGATATTTCTAATTGTTGCCCTGGCCCAAGGCGGCATTGGCTATATCCAATATTTCACCAAGTTGCCTGAAGCCCTAGTTGCCGCTCACATCATCGGATCTATCGCGGTGTGGTTATCCGCTTGGAACTTATTTATCTCTAGTAATCTCGGTGCTAATCTCATCGCCCGGAAAGGGTTGTAATGCAACCAGAGTTAGCGCCTTGGATAGATTTGGATGAGAAGGCAGTAGCAATTGCCCGGGGAATCGCTATGGATGCAGTTCAAAAAATAGGCAATGGCCATCCTGGAACTGCAATGTCTCTGGCCCCTGTGGCTTATACCCTCTTTCAGCGTTTTTTGCGCCATGACCCAAAAGATCCCAATTGGATTGGCAGAGATAGATTCATTCTCTCTTGTGGCCACTCCTCGCTAACTCTATATATTCAATTACTCTTTTCTGGATATGGATTAACTCTTGATGATTTAAAAGCTTTTAGAACTTGGGGCTCACCTACTCCAGGACATCCTGAATATGGCCACACCTTGGGAGTTGAAACAACTACTGGTCCTCTTGGTCAAGGAGTTGCTAACGCTGTTGGAATGGCGATGGCTGCAAGATATGAGCGAGGGCTATTAGATCCTGATGCAAAAAAAGGTGAGAGCGTCTTTGACCATAACATCTGGGTGATCTGCAGCGATGGAGATCTGCAAGAGGGAGTGAGCGCTGAAGCATCATCTCTTGCTGGAGTGCAGGAGCTAGGAAATCTCAAAGTCATTTATGATGATAATCGCATCTCAATTGAAGGTGATACTCATTATGCCTTTACTGAAGATGTCTCTATGCGTTATCGCTCCTATGGCTGGCATGTAATAGAAGTTGGCGCAAAGGCTGATGGCGATGTTGACCGAGTGGCAATTGAAGCAGCTATGAATGAGGCGCTTTTAATTACAGATAAACCAACTCTAATACGTCTAAGAACTGTGATTGCTTGGCCTGCCCCTAAAGCGCGCAACACTGCTAAATCCCATGGCTCTGCACTTGGCGCAGATGAAGTAGCGGCGACAAAGATTGAGCTAAATCTTCCTGCGCAAGATTTCTACTTCCCAGAAGAAGTTGAGAAGCATGTAAGAAGAGTCCAAGAACGAAGCGTTAAGTTAAAGAGTAATTGGCAAGGCGAATTCTCCAAATGGCAGAGCGCAAACCCAGAGCGAGCAGCGCTACTTGAGCGATTGATAAAGCGTGAGCTGCCAAGTAATTGGAGCGCAGATCTTCCCGTCTTTGCAAGTGATAAAGAAGTCTCCACTAGAAAAGCATCTGGTGATGTAATCAATGCCCTGGCTGCAAAGATGCCAGAGTTATTTGGTGGATCTGCCGATCTTGCTGAGAGTAATAACACCTCAATTGAGGGTGGCGGTTCATTCTTGCCATCTTCTTCCAAGATGAAGGGGGCTTCGCCTTATGGTCGAATCATTCACTTTGGAATCCGTGAGCATGCGATGGGTTCGATATTAAATGGAATTGCTCTTCATGGCCTCGCTCGTGGCTTTGGTGGAACTTTCTTAGTCTTTAGCGATTACATGAGAGGCGCGGTTCGCCTTGCGGCTCTTATGAAGCTACCTGTCACTTTCATTTGGAGCCATGACTCTATTGGCCTTGGTGAAGATGGACCTACTCATCAACCAATTGAACATATCGCCTCTCTTAGAGCCATTCCAGGCCTTGATGTCATTAGGCCAGCTGATGCAAATGAAGTCGTTGCCTGCTGGTTAGAGATAATTAAGCGAGATAAGCCTGCTGGATTACTTCTTTCTAGACAGAATCTTCCAGTAATTGATCGAAGCCTCTATAAATCAACAGCTGAAGTTGGGCGCGGAGCTTATGCCTTAAATGAAGTTTCTAACCCTGATGTTTTAATTATTGCATCTGGGTCTGAGGTATCTATTGCTCTGAAAGCAAGTGAAGAACTTGCGCAACAAGGTCTTAAAGCAAGAGTCATCAGCGCTCCATGCCTGGAGTGGTATCGAGAGCAAGAACAAGGATATAAAGATTTGCTGATGCCAAAGTCGGTGAAGGCGCGCGTTAGCGTTGAAGCTGGTATTGCTCAAGGCTGGCATGAATTTATCGGAGATAGCGGCGTTGCCATTAGCTTGGAACATTATGGCGCCTCAGCCTCTGCTCCTGTCTTGTTTAAAGAATTTGGATTCACCCCGGAGGCAGTAGTTAAAGCTTGCCAAGAATCGATCTCAAAGAGCTCTAAATGAGCAAAACGCTAGCTCAAATTAGCCAGGCAGGAACCTCAATCTGGCTTGATGATCTATCTCGAGAACGGATGATTGATAATGGAAAGTCGCGTTCTCTTAAATCTCTTATATCTGAAGAATCAGTTGTTGGTGTAACCACTAACCCCGCGATTTTCTCAAGCTCAATATCGCAATCAGCTCTCTATAGCGATGATTTAAAGGCGCTTGCTGCTAAAGGTTTCTCAGCTGAGCAGATAATTACCGAGCTAACCTGTAGCGATGTTGCTAAGGCATGTGATCTTTTCAAAGAAGTATTTCTCTCAAGTGGCGGAGTTGATGGCCGGGTAAGCATTGAAGTGGATCCAAGATTTGCGCGAGATACCCAGAAGACTATTTCTCAGGCTCGAGATCTCTGGAAACAAATAGCTCGACCAAACCTTCTTATAAAAGTTCCTGCAACCATTGAAGGACTTCCCGCTATTGAAACTCTAATTTCAGGGGGCATAAGCGTTAATGTCACAATAATTTTTTCAACTAAACGCTATGAGCAAGTTTTAGATGCTTTCATCAAGGGTCTAGAGGCTCGGGTAAGTAAATCCCTTCCGCTCTCTGATATTCACTCAGTTGCATCTTTTTTTATAAGTCGAGTAGATACCGAAATTGATCCAAGACTTAAAGCCAGTGCTTCCAGCGGCGCCCTAGCTCTACTTGGAAAGGCAGCAATTGCCAATGCACACCTTGCATATGAGCACTTTGAAGGGGTCTTGAACTCGCATCGCTGGCAGGTCCTTGCAAAACTTGGAGCAAATATCCAAAGGCCGCTGTGGGCCTCCACTGGGGTAAAAGATCCAAACTATGACCCAACCCAATATGTAATGGGCCTTGTTGCACCACTATGTGTTAACACAATGCCGGAGCAGACTTTAAATGCCGTTAAAGCTCAAGGAGAATTTAGAGGAAATGCCATCTCAGGAAAATACATAGATGCAGCTGGGGTCATTAATCAATTAGCAGGTATTGGAATAGATATTGAAGAGGTTGCAGAGAAGTTAGAGCGAGAGGGAATCGATAAGTTTATTAAGCCTTGGCTTGAGTTGATTGGAAATGTTGAGGCCGCTAGTAAATGATCAAACTCACTGGCTTTAAACAAGGCAGGGGCCTCTGGGAGAAGTTAGATAAAGTCATAGATCGCCTTGCCAATTGCGATCCAACCATCTGGGGCGAGAGCGCTGCCAAAGAGGCAGCGATAAGACTTAATTGGGTTAATCTTCCCGAGAAATCTCGCGAGCTTCTCCCCCAACTTGATGCTCTCTCTGCCTGGTCAAGAGAATTTGGCCACGAGGTTTTCATTCTCTGCGGCATGGGCGGTTCATCTCTAGCTCCGGAAGTTATGGCACAGGTCTATAAAAAAGAATTAACAATTCTGGATTCCACAGATCCTGCCCATGTTAAGAGAGTATTGGATCAGGATTTATCAAAGTCTTGCATAATTATTGGCTCTAAATCTGGATCAACTATTGAAACTGCCTCTCAGATGGCAGCAGCTAATGAACAGTTAATTAAGCAGGGACTAGATCCAAAGAATCATTTTGTTGTAATTACCGATCCTGGCTCTCCACTTGATATTCAAGCCAGGGAAATTAACTTAAGAGTAGTAAATGCCGATCCAAATGTTGGTGGGCGCTTTAGCGCACTTAGCGCCTATGGACTCACTCCTGCCGCTCTTATCGGTATTGATATCTCAATTCTCTTAGATGATGCTTATGAGGCCTCACTTTCCTTTGCTAAACCTGGCTCAGTGGTTACTCAAGTGGCAGCTGCTTTAGCCGATAAGTTTTTCTCATTTACAGGATTTCTTGATACCGGCTCAAACGTTTCTGGGCTTGGTGAGTGGATAGAGCAGCTAATTGCAGAGTCAACTGGCAAAGATGGCAAGGGCGTATTACCAATTACTTTGAGAAGAAAAAGTAGCCTCAACTACCCGGTTATTAGCTTTGATGGACGTGGATCAAATAGCGTTGAAGCAAGTCTTGGTGAGCACTTTATTTTCTGGCAGTGGGTCACAGCTCTTCTGGGATATTTACTTGAAGTAGACCCATTTAATCAACCAAATGTCACAGAGGCTAAAGAGAAGACCAGCGCCCTGCTTTCAAGATGGAGTAAAGGAAGAGAAGAAATCAATCCAGTATTTGAAAGTGAAAACATCGCTATTTATTCAAGCCTTCAAGAAAACTCAGTGGAGCATTACCTAGAAAAAGCCATTGCACACTCCCGCGGCTATTTAGCGATAATGGCCTATCTTCACCGCGGCGGCGATGATCAAATTAAAGACCTAGCCCCACTACTTGAGAGTAAATCAAAGCGTCCTACCACCTTTGGCTGGGGCCCGAGATTTCTCCATTCAACTGGCCAGTTCCATAAGGGTGGACCCAGCACTGGTTCATTTATTCAAATTACTGCAGAGAGTGAAAATACTTGGCCAATTGCGGGAAGAGATTTTGGATTTGAAACCTTGATTATGGCTCAAGCCCTCGGTGATATGGAGGCGTTATCTAGTAGAGACTTTAGCGTGATTCGCTTTCACTTAAAGAATCGAAAGCAAGGTATTGCAGAACTGCTTAGCGCGGCAGGAAAGATTTAATCTTCATCCTCAGCGCGTAGCTTCTTAAGCGCTGCTTCTAAAATCTTCTTAGCTTCAGCCTCTGTGCGACGCTCTTTTACATAAGCTAAGTGAGTCTTATAAGGCTCGTTCTTGATTGGCGATGGTGGATTGTTCTTATCTTGCCCGGCAGGAAAACCACATCTTGGGCAATCCCACTCAGCAGGAACAACAACTGTTCCATCTTCAGCAAAGGATGGTTTTGTCTCATGGCCATTTTGGCACCAGTAAGAAACGTGAAAGCGAGCAATAGCTTCGCCGCGTTCTGCCTCGCCCATTGGGCCTGCGCCAACGCGTGAACCTCTGATAGCACTTCCACCAGCCATTTACTTGCTCCCTTTTCTAGAGATTAATAAAACTTTTTATTTTAAAACTAAGCCAAGTGCGATGATGATGGCAAACCATAGACCGCCAACAACAATTGTGATGCGATCTAAGTTCTTCTCAACAACTGATGATCCACCATAGGTTGAGGACATTCCCCCGCCAAATAGATCTGAAAGTCCGCTGCCTTTTCCTTTATGGAGCAGAACTAAGAGAATCATCAAAATGCTGGTAATAACCAGAAGGATTGAGAGGGCTAACGACACTTATTTTCTCCTTGGGTTGAATAAGGGGCAAATACTACCTAAAGGCGGTGATTCCTAACGAATCTAGGAGCTAGAGAACCCGGTGGAATTTGCATAGGCGGGCGAACTCCTCAGCATCAAGGCTAGCCCCGCCAACCAAGGCGCCATCGATATCGCTCTGTCGCATAATTTCTACGATATTTGCCGACTTCACTGAGCCGCCATAGAGAATTCTGGCATTTTGAGCAATTTCATCACTTCCAATCTCAGCAAGGTCTAGGCGAATAGCTGCGCAGACCTCTTGAGCATCATCTGGAGTAGCAGTCTTCCCAGTTCCAATTGCCCATACCGGTTCATAAGCGAAAACAATCTTCTTTAAATCTGGTTTATGAAATCCCTTTAGCCCTTGGCGAAGCTGGTTAACTACATAAGTTACATGTGCGCCTGATTCGCGCATTGCTAATTCTTCGCCAATACAAAAAATTGGCACCATCTCGTTATCCAAAATAGCGCGCATCTTTGCATTTATTAACTCATTACTCTCGCCATGAATTGCTCTTCGCTCAGAGTGACCTGCTAGAACGTAGGTGCAATCAAGTTTTTTAAGCATTGATCCTGAAATATCGCCAGTAAATGCACCGGACTTTTCTGGCGAGATATCTTGGGCTCCATAAGATAACTTGAGACGATCTCCATCAACTAAAGTTTGAACTGATCTTAAATCTGTAAATGGCGGCAGCACCGCTACTTCAACTGCATCAAAGTCTCGATCCTCGAGTGAGTATGCCAACTTTTGAGTAACAGCAATTGCTTCAAGATGATTGAGATTCATCTTCCAATTGCCAGCAATCAGTGGTTTACGTGTGCTCATCTCTACTCCTTAGTTGGCTACTTGCTTATCTTAAGGCTTTAAGTCCTGGAAGCTCTTTTCCTTCCAAGTACTCAAGTGATGCTCCCCCGCCTGTTGAGATATATCCAAAATCGCTATCGCTAAAGCCAAGAGCCCTCACCGCAGCTGCTGAATCTCCGCCACCAACAACGGAAAGACCTGAGACTTCACTCAAAGCTTGAGCGACAATTTTGGTTCCAGAGGCAAAATTAGGGAATTCGAAAACTCCCATTGGCCCATTCCAAAATACTGTGGCGCACTCCTTAATTGCAGATGCAAATGCATGCGCACTATCTGGGCCAATATCCAGGCCCATCTGATTACTTGGAATCTGATCTGCGCTTACTAAACTTGGAGAGTCATTAGCAAATGCTGGCGCTACCCAGATATCACTTGGAAGCAAAACTCTAACTCCTAGTTTCTCTGCTCGATCTAGTAATTGCTTAACTAATTCAACTGATTCTGCCTCAAATAGGGATTTACCAATCTCTTTTCCTTGGGCGGCAAGAAAGGTAAAGAGCATTCCCCCACCAATTGCAAGAATATTGACCTTATCAAGAAGATTTGAAATAACTCCGATTTTATCTGAGACCTTAGCTCCGCCAAGAACCACTCCATAGGGACGCTCTGGAGATTGAGTTAGCTTCTCAAGAACAGAAACCTCTGCTGCGATTAACTTTCCAGCAGCATGTGGAAGTAACTGAGCTAATTCAAATACTGAGGCATGTTTTCTATGTACAGCACCATAGCCATCTCCCACATAGAGATCACCCAACTTTGCTAATTCTTTTGCTAGAGCTAAACGCTCTATCTCATCTTTACTAGTTTCAGAGGGGTTAAAGCGAATATTCTCTAAAAGAAGAATTTCTCCACTCTTTAAGGCAGCAGCCTTTTCGAAAGCTTTTGGCCCTACTATCTGACTTGAAAATGCGACTTGCCTTCCAAGTAGTTCTGCTAAGCGTTTAGCAACTGGCTCTAGTGATAACTCACTTTTAACTTCACCTTTTGGTCTTCCAAGGTGAGCAATGATTACAACCGATGCACCAAGTGAGAGTAGTTCCTGAATTGTTGGAAGCGATGCGCGGATACGACCGTCATCGGTAATAACTCTATTTCCATCACCGCTATCTTTAAGAGGAACATTTAGATCACAGCGAAGTAGAACTCTTTTCCCTGCTGGATTTAAAGAGGATAAACCTTGAATCAAAGGCTCTTCCCAATAAAGCTCATTAAATCAACTAGGCGATTTGAATAGCCCCACTCGTTGTCATACCAACCGGCAACCTTTGCTTGATTGCCAATTGCCTTAGTAATCCCAGCATCAAAGATGCAGGAGTGAGGATCGGTGACAATATCGCTAGAGACGATTGGATCTTCGGTGTAATAAAGAATTCCCTTAAGAGGGCCGGCTGCAGCTTTCTTCATTGCCTCGTTAATTTCAGCAGCGCTTACCTCGCGAGAGAGCTCAACTGTTAGATCGGTTATTGATCCTGTTGGCACTGGTACACGTAGAGCGTAGCCATCAAGCTTGCCCTTCAACTCTGGAAGAACTAAACCAATTGCCTTTGCTGCTCCAGTTGAAGTTGGAATGATATTGGTTGCCGCAGCTCTTGCCCGGCGTAGATCTTTATGGGGAAAATCTAGGATTACTTGATCATTGGTATAAGCATGAACTGTGGTCATAAAGCCTCGAATAATTCCAAAGTTATCGTGCAGCACTTTAGCCATCGGAGCTAGGCAGTTAGTGGTGCAGGAGGCATTGGAGATGATTTGATGCTTAGCTGGATCATAGGCAGAATCATTGACACCAAGAACTAGAGTGACATCTTCATCACTTGCTGGGGCTGAGATAACTACCTTCTTTGCTCCCCCAACTAAGTGCTTCTTTGCATCAGAGGCTTTTGTGAAGTGCCCAGTTGATTCAACAACGATATCTGCCCCAACAGATCCCCAGGCAAGAGCTGCTGGATCGCGCTCTGCAAATACTTTAAAGCTCTTATTTCCAACGGTTATTGAATCTTCATTGTGGGAAACCTCTTGGCCAAGTCGACCAAGAATTGAGTCATATTTGAGAAGATGAGCAAGGGTGGCTATATCGGTTAAGTCATTTACGGCAACAATTTCAATATCAGCCTTTGAAGTTAGCGCTGCACGAAAGAAGTTACGTCCAATACGACCAAAACCATTGATTCCAACTTTTACCAAGATAACCACGCTCCATCAGAAGGGCGACGCTTGCGCCACTGTTTTAATTTTTGACCATTTATGCCACGACTTTGTGGACTTGGCTAAATCCTATCAGTGAATTTTTGGAGAACTCTTATCTTGCTAATTTGGGCTCAAGGATTAATTGAGCAGCTCTGGTGAGAGCCCAGCCTCGGTATCTGGAATTCCTAGATCACTGGCGCGTTTATCGGCCATCGCCAATAGACGCCTAATGCGCCCGGCAATTGCATCTTTAGTCATCGGCGGCGTTGATAGCGAACCCAACTCTTCAAGGCTTGCCTGCCCATGAGTAATTCGAAGCTGTCCTGCTTCACGAAGATGATCTGGAATATCTTCTCCTAATATCTCCATCGCTCTTGCAACTCGCGCAGATGCAGCAACGGCCGCTCTTGCCGAGCGCCTTAAGTTGGCATCATCAAAGTTTGCAAGGCGATTAGCGGTTGCTCTAACTTCTCTTCTCATCCGCCGCTCTTCCCAAGCCATAACGCTCTCATGAGCGCCAAGACGAGTAAGTAAAACTCCAATTGCATCGCCATCTCTAATTACTACTCGATCAACGCCGCGAACCTCGCGAGCCTTTGCAGCAATTGTTATTCTCCGCGCAGCTCCAACTAGAGCAAGCGCAGCTTCAGGTCCTGGGCAGGTAATTTCAAGAGCCGACGACCTTCCAGGTTCAGTTAACGAACCATGAGCAAGAAATGCACCCCGCCATGCAGCTTCGGCGCAACAAATTCCTGCAGAGACAACTTGCGGTGGTAATCCTCTTACTGGACGTCCATGAGAATCAACGAGTCCAGTCTGTCTTGCTAAGTTATCGCCATCTTTAATAACTCTAACTAAGTAGCGACTTCCTTTTCTTAAACCTCCAGCGCTGATTACCGCTAAATCTGAATCATGACCATAGATATCAGCGATATCTTTTCTAATTCTTCTTGCAGCTTGGGCGGTATCAAGTTCAATCTCAACCATAATCTTTCCAGCTGAGATATGAAGCCCTCCAGCAAAGCGCAATATCGCAGAAACCTCCGCTTTTCGGCAGCAAGGCTTTGAGATAGTAAGGCGGCTTAACTCATCCTTAACCGCTGCAGTCATTGCCATGTGGGTTATCTAAGCATCTCGGCTTGAAAAATGTGGCTCAAAGTCAAAAATAATTTTTCAGTATCATGGCGATTACTTCCTGGATGAGATGCCAGATCTGCAACAAATACCCTTCCACCCATCGCCTGAGCAAGGCCCTCTAGCTCTATTAGTAGCTCAGAGCGAGCGGCGATTGAGCTATCTAGTAGAGCGACATCACAGTTTAGATCTGGGGCAAATCTGCGCAAGATTCTCAAATGATCTGCCGGAGAACTACCAGCCAACTCATCCCCACTAGCGCTCGGTGAGGCATCAAGATTAAGAATTATCACTTTCTTAGCCCTTGAACTCTCTAGCGCCTGACGTTGTTTAATTACTAGAAGATGTGGCAGAACACTTGAGAACCAGGAACCTGGACCTAAGGTAATAAAATCTGCCTCCGCAATTGCATCTACTCCTTGAGTAGTTGGCGTTGGATTATCAGGGATTAGCCTTAAATCCTCAAGAATTCCTTTTCCTAGCGCTACCTCTTGTTGTCCTCTAATTAAATGAGTTCCTTGCCAAGTCTTAAATACTCCTTCAATATCAAGTGGTTCCAATGCCATTGGCAGCACTCGCCCCACAACTTTTAGTAGCGCACCGACTTTATCTAAACCTTTAACTGGATTGCTCTCGCTATCCCAAAGAGCAGTTAGCAGTAAATTGCCAATTGCATGTCCATCTAACTCGCCTTTTGAGGTGAAGCGATATTGCATGATCTCTGCCCAACTTCTACCCCACTCATCATCTGCGCAGAGCGCAGCAAGGGCCATTCTTAAATCTCCTGGAGGAAGTGAATTGAATTCTCTTCTTAATCTCCCACTTGATCCACCATTATCTGCAACAGTAACAATTGCAGTTAATTCGTTAGTTATCTTCCTTAAAGCAGATAAGGTGGCAGCAAGGCCATGGCCACCACCAAGTGCAACAACCTTGGGGCTACTCAACGCTCCCTGCCTAAATCTCTATGAATAGCATGAGCAGAGACGCTATGCTCTGCATCAATTGCGCTGCCATTAATTCTTCTTGCAAGCTCTTCAGCAACAGCTACGCTTCTATGTTTTCCTCCAGTGCATCCAATTGCAAGAGTTATATATTTCTTTCCCTCTCTTAAATATCCCTGTCCTAGGCTATTAAAGAGCGATAGGTATTTTTCTAAGAATTCTCCAACGCTCTCAGCGTTAAGGACTGCCTCACTAACTTGCTTATCAAGGCCATTCATCGCCCTAAGTTCTTGATTCCAGTGAGGGTTTGGGATAAAGCGACAATCCATAACCAAATCTGCATCCACTGGAAGACCGAACTTATATCCAAAGGATAGAACATTTACCTTTAATGAGGCTGAGGGATCTACTGAGAAGAGCTCAGCTATCTTCTTCTCTAGTTGATGAACATTTAACTGAGATGAATCAACTACAAGATCTGCCCCTGATCGAAGTTCTCTCAAGCGATCCCGCTCTTTTTCTATACCATCAACAATTCGATCACTTCCCTGAAGGGGATGCGGGCGCCTGGATGATTCAAATCTTCGAACTAATACATCATCTGCAGCATCAACAAAGATAATTTTTCTAGATATACCCCGCTCAACTAACTCGGCTAGCGTTTGATTCAAATCATCAAAGAACTGTCTTCCCCTTACATCAATAACCACTGCAATTGAATCATCACTGCTCTGGGTCAAATCAAAGAGCGGAATTAATAGAGAAGGTGGCAAATTATCGATTACATACCAGCCATGATCTTCCATGGCATGGGCAACCGTTGAGCGACCTGCCCCGCTCATTCCAGTTATAACTACTATTTCGCGTCCCATGTCTACATCATCCTCGCGCTGTCAAGAACGCTCAATTATTTCACCAGTTGAGGTATCAACGAAGTAGCCAGAAGCTGAATTAGCAAGGCCAGCAACAATACTTTCAGCGCTCTTTGGACCAATTCCTGGAAGGGCTGCTATCTCCTCGAGGCTTGCCTTACTCAGAGCTGCAATTGATCCAAAGTTCTCTAATAGCACCGCTCGTCTGACCTCACCTAGATTAGAAATCTCATCAAGGAGTGATTCCAGCATTAATTTGGATCGCTTTGAACGATGGAAAGTTACTGCAAATCTATGGGCCTCATCGCGAATTCTCTGCACTAAATAGAGCGCCTCGCTATGTCGATCAAGGACTACTGGATAGCTCTGATCTGCAAACCAGATCTCCTCAAGTCTTTTTGCAAGTCCCACTAAAGCAATATCTGTAATTCCAAGTTCAGCAAAGGCCCTGGCAGCAGCATTAACCTGTCCTTTTCCACCATCGACTATTACCAGCTGGGGCGGATAGGCAAACTTAGGTCTTGCCCCTCCACTTAGCTCTATTTCAGCTAGATCCAAATCCTTCTCTGCTAGATATCTCTTAAATCGCCTAGTAATAACATGATGCATCGCCCTTGTGTCATCAAACTTCTCTTTATCATCGATTCCAAAGCGACGATACTCGCTCTTCTTAGCCTGTCCATCTTCAAATACAACCATTGAGGCAACAACAGAGGTTCCTTGAATATTGGAAATATCAAAGCATTCAATCCTTAATGGAAGCTCTTCTAGATTAAGCGCGCTTGCTAAATCCTCCAGCGCTCGCCCACTAACACCAGCATCATTTGATCGCTTACCTAAAAATTGAATTAGCGCTTGGTTAGCATTTCGCTTAACCATATCTAAAATCTCGCTCTTCTCACCTCGCTCTGGCTTCTTAATAGTGACTTTATAACCAGCCCTCTCTGAGAGATACTCGGCAAGAGCGCTTCCATCAATATCTTGATTAACCAATATCTCCTTACCAATTTCAAAATCTTGATAGACCCGATTGATGCAAGCCTCAAGCAGCGAGGACTGCTCTGGAAGGTTTGCTAAATCAATCATCCATGAACGCGAGCTAATAACACGTCCAGCTCTGACTCTAAAAATAGAGATCGCAGCATGGGTAATATCTTGATGAACTGCTATGAAGTCAGAGAAGATGGAATCAGAGAGAGCGCTATCAGTTGATTCACTGGCGCGCTCTAGCGCCTCTAGTTGATCTCGCAATTTTCCAGCTCTTTCAAACTCTTCTGCTCTTGCAGCCTCAGACATCTGATCTCGCAGGGCTTGAGTAATATCAGCTGAACCATCAGAGATAAAATCACCTAGCCTCTTAGCAAGAATTCGATGATCGCTCTCGGTGATTCGATCTACACATGGAGCGGCGCATTTACCAATATCTCCTAGTAAACAGGGGCGCTTTGCTCTCTGAGCTCTCTCAAAATTACTATTTGAACATGACCTAACAGGAAAGAGCTTTAGAAGAACATCAAAGGTTGAGCGAAGCGCCCAGGCATGGGTAAAGGGGCCAAAGTAGGCAACACCTTTCTGTTTTGCTCTTCTGGTTATAAGTAGCCGTGGATATTTCTCATCCATAGTAAGAGCTAGATATGGATAGCTCTTATCATCTTTGAATTGCACATTAAAGGCAGGGTTCTCCTCTTTAATCCAGGTAAATTCTAGTTGAAGCGCCTCGACCTCACTTCTTACTAGAGTCCAATCAACTCTATTAGCAGCATGAATCATTCGATAAGTTTTCTCGCCGACATTTTTTTGAAAGTAGGAGCTAATCCGATTCTTTAGTGATCTGGCTTTTCCTACATAGATAACTTCATCTTTTTCATTGAAGAAGCGATAGACCCCAGGTTCATCGGGAACACTTTCTGGACGGTATGAAGCAGGATCTGCCATAGCTACTTCTTTAAAGTTTCGCGGAGGAACTTTCCGGTGTAGCTAGCGGAAACCTTTGCAATTGCCTCTGGAACTCCTTCAGCAACGATGCTTCCTCCCCCAGATCCGCCCTCCGGTCCTAGGTCAATAATCCAATCTGCGCACTTAATGACATCCATATTATGTTCAATAACAACAACAGTATTTCCAGTATCAACAAGTCTTTGAAGCACGCCAAGAAGTTTTCTTACATCTTCGAAGTGAAGCCCAGTTGTTGGTTCATCAAGGACATATATTGTTCGCCCCGTTGATCGGCGTTGAAGTTCTGTTGAAAGCTTTACTCTCTGCGCCTCTCCTCCAGAAAGAGTTGGAGCGGATTGACCAAGTCGAACATAGCCAAGGCCCACATCACAAAGCGTCTTTAGATAGCGGTGAATGGCAGGAATTGATTCAAAGAAATCTTGAGCCTTCTCAATGGGCATATCAAGAACTTCAGCAATTGTCTTGCCCTTGTAGTGAACCTCTAGAGTCTCTCTGTTATATCTTGCCCCATGGCAGACTTCGCAAGGCACATAAACATCAGGTAAAAAGTTCATCTCGATTGTGATAGTTCCATCACCAGAGCAATTCTCACATCTTCCACCTTTAACATTAAATGAGAAGCGCCCCTGTTGATAGCCACGCACTTTTGCTTCACTTGTTTCCGAAAATAGCGCACGAATCTTGTCAAAGACTCCAGTGTAGGTAGCAGGGTTTGAGCGCGGAGTTCTACCAATTGGTGATTGATCTACGTGAACAACTTTATCGAGTTGATCGATACCAGTAATACTTCTATGGCGACCAGGAACTATTCGAGCTCCATTTAACTTATTTGCAAGCACGGAATAGAGAATGTCGTTTACCAGGGTGGATTTTCCAGAGCCGCTGACTCCTGTAACGGCAACGAAAACTCCTAGCGGGATAGTTACATCAACATTTCTTAAGTTATTTTCCTTCGCTTCCTTGATCGTCAAAACTCGCTTAGCGTTAATCGCTCGTCGCTTCTTAGGGATATCTATTTTTGATCGACCTGAAATATAGGCTCCAGTTATCGATCGCTTTGAATCAATTAGAGCTTGATAATCACCTGATACAACTATCTCTCCGCCATGCTCTCCAGCACCTGGACCAATATCAACGATCCAGTCTGCAGTTCTAATCGTCTCTTCATCGTGTTCAACGACAATTAAGGTATTTCCTAGGTCCCTAAGACGCGTCAGAGTCTCTATCAGGCGCTTATTATCTCTTTGGTGAAGACCGATACTTGGTTCATCTAGAACATAGAGAACTCCAACTAAACCTGAACCAATCTGAGTTGCAAGGCGAATTCGCTGCGCCTCACCTCCAGAGAGCGTCGCTGCAGGTCTTGCAAGAGTCAAGTATTCGAGTCCAACATCAAGTAAAAACCCAAGTCGAGCATGTACTTCCTTCATTACGCGCTCAGCGATTTTTGCCTCTCGCGATGCAAGTTTTAAAGCTTTTAGAAACTTAGCGCAATCCTCAATTGATAGCTCACATATTTCTGCAATGTTTTTACTACCTAAAGTTACAGCTAGAACCTCTGGCTTTAAACGTGCGCCCTTGCAAGCAGGACATGGGATCTGGCGCATATATGCTTCATATTTTTCTCTACTGTAATCGCTATCGGTTTCTGAATGGCGGCGCTGAACAAAAGGAATAACCCCTTCAAATCCTGTGGAGTAATTTCTAACTCTCCCATAGCGGTTCTTATATTTAACATGAACCTCATACTCATAGCCATTTAATATCGCATCTTTAGCTTTGACAGAGAGCTTGCTCCAGGGAGTATTGAGCGAGAACTTAACATCAGCTGCTAGGGCTTCAAGTAAATTTAGAAAGTAATCTGAAGATTGTCCTCCAGACCAAGGCGCTATTGCTCCATCATTTAAAGAGATTGAGTCATCTGGAATCACTAAATCTTCATCAACTTCAAGCTTTGAGCCTATTCCCGAGCATTCAGCGCAGGCCCCAAATGGTGAATTAAAGGAGAAGGATCTTGGCTCCATTTCTTGGAAAGAGAGCCCGCAATCATGGCAAGCTAAAAGCTCGCTATAAGTTCTCTCTTTATCTGCGCCCTTTGCATCAACAAAATCTAGAACTACAAGACCATTAGCTAGTTTCAGTGCTGTCTCAATTGAATCAGTAAGTCGCTGTTTTCCTTCAGGCTTTGCCGTTAAGCGGTCGATTACAACTTCGATGGTGTGCTTCTCTTGTTTCTTAAGCTTTGGAACATCTGTTAAGGCAACCGTTGTTCCATCAACCCTAACCCTTGAGTATCCCTGAGCAATGAAATCCTTGAAGAGATCAACAAACTCCCCCTTGCGCGCTCTAATAACTGGCGCCAAAACTTGGAACTTAGTCTCTGCCGGAAGCTCTAAAATCTGGTCAACGATATTTTGTGGAGTCTGTTTTGCAATCTCTTTTCCACACTTTGGACAATGTGGCTTTCCAGCTCTAGCAAATAGTAGGCGGAGGTAGTCATAAACTTCAGTAATAGTTCCAACTGTTGATCTTGGGTTTCGATTTGTTGATTTTTGATCGATAGATACAGCTGGAGATAGACCCTCTATGAAGTCAACATCTGGCTTATCCATTTGTCCTAAGAATTGGCGGGCATAGGCAGATAGTGACTCGACATAGCGCCTCTGGCCTTCAGCAAATATTGTGTCAAACGCAAGAGATGACTTTCCAGAACCAGAGAGACCAGTAAAAACAATCATGGCATTTCTTGGAAGATCAAGTGAGACATTCTTTAGATTGTGCTCTCTTGCGCCACGAACTATTAAGCGATCTGCGCTCATCACATCCCTCCTTCCTGCATTGCTCGAAGCTCCCTCTTTAACTCTTTAATCTCATCTCTCAGGCGAGCTGCAAGTTCAAATTGCAGTTCAGATGCAGCATTTCTCATCTGCTCGGTTAGAGAATCTATAAGGCCCAGTAACTCGGCAAGTGGCAAGGCTACGAGTGATTTGGCATGCACGCCAACTGGAGTCTGACTCATCCCGCGCTTCTTATTTCCAGCAAGTAAAGCATTGGTGTCATCGCTCTCTTCAGCGATTAAATCGGTGATATCTGCAATCTTCTTACGAAGGGGTTGAGGGTCAAGGCCTGCTGCAAGGTTATAGGCCACCTGCTTAGCTCTTCTGCGATTAGTTTCATCAATAGCCCTACTCATTGAATCAGTGATTTTGTCAGCATACATATGAACCTCACCTGAAACATTTCGGGCAGCGCGTCCAATAGTTTGAATAAGTGAGCGAGTTGAGCGCAGGAATCCCTCTTTATCAGCATCGAGAATTGCAACAAGTGATACTTCAGGAAGGTCTAAACCTTCGCGTAGCAAGTTGATTCCGATTAGAACATCGTATTCACCTAGCCTTAATTCTCTAAGGAGTTCCACTCTTCGCAAAGTATCAACCTCTGAGTGTAAATATCTAACCCTTATTCCGGCATCTGTGAAAAAATCTGTTAAATCCTCCGCCATCTTCTTAGTTAAAGTTGTAACTAGGACCCGCTCATTCTTCTCAGCTCTTATCTTTATTTCTGACATTAAGTCATCAATTTGATTTTTTATTGGCTTTAAAACAATCTTGGGATCAACAAGTCCAGTTGGTCTTATAACCTGCTCAACAAATACTCCCCCAGTTTTCTCCATCTCATAAGGGCCAGGGGTTGCTGAGAGATAAACCTTCTGTGGGGTTCGCTCTAGAAATTCGGCGAATTTTAATGGACGGTTATCAAGAGCGCTTGGCAAGCGAAACCCATGCTCCACCAGAGTTCTCTTTCTTGATGCATCGCCTTCATACATAGCTCCAATCTGTGGGACGGTAATATGAGATTCATCAATTACACAGAGAAAATCATCTGGAAAGTAATCAAGTAGGCAGTTAGGGGCAGAGCCTGGCTCTCTAAAATCTATATGCCGAGAGTAATTCTCAATTCCTGAGCAGAAGCCAAGCTGAAGCATCATTTCAATATCAAATGTGGTTCGCATTCTAAGGCGTTGGGCTTCAAGCAGCTTATTGGCCTTCTCTAACTCCTTAAGGCGAATATCTAGCTCAGCTTCAATATTGGCAATAGCCCGCTTCATCGTCTCAGGTCCTGCTGAGTAGTGAGTAGCAGGAAATATAAAGACTTCCTTAACATCGCTAACAATCTCACCAGTTAGTGGATGCAGAGTAGTCAAGCGTTCAATTTCATCACCAAAGAATTCAATTCTTGTAGCAAGCTCTTCATAGACTGGAATAATCTCTACCGTATCGCCGCGAACTCTAAAGGTGCCCCGCTCAAATGCCATATCGTTACGTTTATATTGGATATCTACAAAGCGCCTGAGTAAAACGTTTCTATCGATTTTATCTCCCACAGCCAAAGTAATCATTCGATCGATATATTCCTGTGGAGTACCAAGTCCATATATACATGAAACCGAGGCAACGACAATCACATCGCGCCTAGTTAAAAGTGAGTAGGTGGCAGAGTAGCGAAGGCGCTCAACTTCAGAATTAACTGAGGAGTCTTTCTCTATAAATGTATCAGTCTGGGGAACATATGCCTCAGGTTGGTAATAATCATAATAAGAGACGAAATATTCAATAGCGTTATTGGGCATAAGCTCTTTAAACTCATTTGCAAGCTGTGCTGCAAGAGTTTTATTTGGTGCAAGAACTAAGGTTGGTCGCTGAACTGCTTCAATTAGCCAAGCGGTAGTTGCAGATTTTCCAGTTCCAGTAGCTCCAAGTAAGACCACATCTGTCTCACCGCTATTTATTCTGCGAGTAAGGTTAGCAATTGCATCTGGTTGATCACCTGCTGGTTTGAAATCACTTATTACTTCAAAGGCCTTATCAGCCCTCGGTGTTGATGTGACCGCCCTTGCCATATTACAGACCCTGCCTCTGAGCTCTAGGCAGAAGCTCATTGGCCATTAACTCCTCCACCGCCCTAGTTAGCTCATCGATGCTGCCATCATTTCTAAGGATGTAGTTAGCTATTTTCTCCCGATCTGAGTCTGCTACCTGAGCTGCCATTCGCTCTGTGATTTCATAATCTTTTAAACCTCGCAGCCGTAGCCGCTCTCGTCTTATCTCCTCATCTGCAGAGACTGTTATAACGTAGTCAAATCTCTTTGCGCCATCGCTTTCAACTAGCAAAGGAATCTGATTAACTAAAATTGCTCCGCTTGGCAGATTTCTTGCGAGCTTCTCAGCAGCCTCTCGAACGAGTGGATGAATTATTGTCTCTAACTTCTTTCGTAAATCCTTTTCTTTAAAGACAACTGCTGCCAATTTTGCTCGATCTATCTGCCCTTCACTTAAAATTGCGTCGCCAAAAGCAGTAATAACTTCTTCATATCCTGGGCTTCCCCGTTCAATAACTTCACGGGCTAATTGATCAGAATCTATAACTAAGGCGCCTAGCTCTTCCAAAATCTCACCAACCAGGCTCTTGCCCGATCCGATGCCGCCAGTTAGCGCAACTCTTAACACTGCTTCAGCCTATCTAGAAAAATAAAACTGGGCCCTATGAAGTAGGGCCCAGTGATTTAAAGCGAGGCAGATTTACTCTGCTTCAGGGATAGCAACCGAGGCAGCTGCAGCATCGGCTGCTTGAGCCTCTGCCTTCTGCTTCTTATGAGCTAAGAATCTAGTTTGAGCTTCAGCATATTGACGCTCCCACTCCTGGCGCTGAGTTTCATATCCTGGCTGCCATTCCTGCGTTGAAGCATCAAAGCCTTCAGGATAAATAAAGTTTCCACTTTCATCATAGCGCGCTGGCATTCCATATTGAGTTGGATCAAAAGCTTCAACTGCAACATCTTGTCCTTCATTAGCTTGCTTAAGTGAAAGTGAGATGCGGCGACGCTCTAGATCGATATCAATGATCTTTACAAATAGAGAATCTCCAACTTGAACTACTTGCTCTGGAATTTCAACATGGCGCTCTGCCAGCTCTGAGATGTGAACTAGGCCTTCAATTCCATCAAATACCTTTATAAAGGCGCCGAATGGAACTAGCTTAGTAACCTCACCTGGCACTACTTGATTAATAGTGTGGGTTCGAGCAAATGCCTGCCAAGGATCTTCCTGAGTTGCTTTGAGGGAAAGTGAAACTCTCTCACGCTCAAAATCAACTTCAAGTACTTCAACAGTAACCTCATCTCCAACGGCAACAACTTCCCCTGGATGATCGATATGTTTCCATGAGAGCTCTGAGACGTGGACAAGGCCATCTACTCCGCCAAGGTCTACGAAAGCACCGAAGTTAACTATCGATGAAACAACACCCTCACGCACTTGACCCTTAATCAACTGATTAAGGAATGTAGTACGGGATTCAGATTGGCTCTGCTCCAAAAATGCTCTACGTGAGAGAACTACGTTGTTACGGTTCTTATCAAGTTCAATAATGCGAGCTTCAATTTCTTTTCCGATATATGGCGAAAGATCTCTTACTCGGCGCATCTCAACTAACGATGCTGGAAGGAAGCCTCTAAGACCAATATCAACAATTAATCCGCCCTTAACAATTTCAATTACCGTACCTGTGACAACTTCATCGCGCTCTTTCTTGCCTTCGATATCAGTCCAGGCTTTTTCATACTGTGCGCGCTTCTTAGAAAGTATTAAGCGACCCTCTTTATCTTCCTTCTGCAGAACTAGCGCTTCAACGCGATCTCCGACTTTAACCAATTCGCTTGGATCAAGGTCATGGCGGATCGAGAGCTCTCTAGCTGGAATTACGCCTTCGGTTTTATAACCTATATCAAGTAGGACTTCGTCGCGATCTACCTGGACAATGACGCCAGAGACCAGATCTCCATCATTAAAATTCTTTATTGTGCCTTCTATTGCGGCGAGAAAATCTTCTGCATTTCCAATATCGTTTAATGTAATTTGAGTTGACAAGGTACTCCGTGGGGAATTTTTCTAGTAGGGCACGCGCAAAGTCCGACTCCATCTACTTGTAGATTTTCTACTAGCAAAGGGCGCTTCCTACTACGTCCGAGGATGCACAGGAACCTTAAGCGAGGGGCGTAAATCTACTTTCTCATGCGCTTATCGGTCAATTTGAGGCTAATGGGCTGCTAAATCCCAACTCTTTCCAAAGCCAATATTGACATCAAGCGGCGCCTTTAGCTCAAAAGCGCTTCCCATCTGCTTTCTTACCAAAGCTTCCATGACCTCATGCTCGCCCTTGGCAATTTCAAAGATTAATTCATCATGGACTTGAAGTAATAGCCTTGAAGATAAATTCTCACTCCTCATAGCTTTTTCAACATTTAGCATCGCAACTTTAATGATGTCAGCAGCAGAGCCTTGGATTGGGGCATTAAGAGCCATGCGCTCAGCCATTTCTCGCCTACCGCGATTCTCATGGTTTAGATCAGGTAGATAACGCCTTCTGCCCAGAATCGTTTCGGTATAGCCTTTTTCTCTAGCAATTTTTACAACCTCTTTCAAATAATCTTTAATGCCTCCAAATCGTTCAAAATATTTGCTCATCAAAATACTTGCATCAGTTGGTGAAATATCTAATTGCTGAGCAAGTCCATAAGAGGAAAGACCGTAGGCAAGTCCATAGGACATTGCCTTAATCTGCCTTCTCATATCTGCATCAACTTTTGATACTGGAACATCAAATACTTGTGCGCCAACTGTTGAATGCAGGTCCTCCCCAGTTCTAAATGCTTCAAGTAGTCCCTTGTCATCAGATAAGTGGGCCATAATGCGCATCTCAATCTGGCTGTAATCAGCAGTTAATAGATCAACAAATGGCTCTTGGGCGATAAAGCAGTTTCTAATTCTTCTCCCCTCATCACTTCTAATCGGAATATTTTGCAAATTTGGCTCTGTTGATGAAAGTCGTCCTGTTGCCGTTGTGGTCTGCTGAAACGTGGTGTGAATTCTGCTATCAGCTTTAGTTGAATTAAGTAGTCCATCAACAGTTGTTCTAAGCTTTCCAACTTCGCGAATTCGCAGAAGCGAAGCCAAAACTGGATGCTTAGTTGTCGAATAAAGCCACTCTAAAGATTCAGCATCGGTACTAAAGCCTGTTTTAATCCTCTTTGTTTTCGGAAGCTTCAACTCTTCAAACAAAACCACCTGCAATTGCTTCGGGGAGGCAGCGTTAAATTCGTGTCCAACCGACTTGTATGCAAGGGATGTCGCCTCTGCCTCTTCTTTCTCAAAGAAACTCAATAAAGACTTCATCTCTGCTTTATCAATTGCGATGCCAGTTGCCTCCATTTCGGCCAACACATGCATCGTGGGCATCTCGATCTGGTTGTATAAATCAAGGCAGCTCATTTCCTCTAGTTCTTTTGAAAGCGTTGCCCAGAGTTCACCTAGGTGGGAAGCGATACTTGGATTCCAATCTGAGGAGAAAAGGTCTGTAGGTGTGTTTTCGCTTTCAACACCAAGATACTTCTGCAGAAGGTCGCCGAGTGCAATATCTCTTGAACCAGCATTGAGTAAATAGGCAGCAACTTCAGTATCAACAGCTACCGATCTCAAAAGCTTTGAGGAGATAGCTTTCTTGGCGCCGTGAAAGATAAATCCTTTAAAGCTAGTTATCGAATCTGATACCTCACTAAGCGGTGCAACCAAGACCACCTCTGGCTCAATCGAAATTGCTGCTTGGTTCTCTGAAAGTAATAGGCCCACAAGGCCCGTGCTAGAGCTAAGTGCTTTTTCAAATTCATTTTTACTTACATCGCGAACGCTCGCCTTTTTTGCAACCACTTCTTTTACCTGCCCTCCTTTAGCAAAGGGAGCAACCCTTGCTTTGAGAGCTCTAATTTCAAGTTTTTCAAATAATTGATTCACTCTTAACATTTCAACACCGCTCCATGCAAGATCTGTTAAGTCAGGCGATAGCGGTAAGTCACTTCTTAGTTGAGTCAATTCACGATTAGTTATTACTGCAGGAAGTGCTGTCCTTAAGGCTTCCCCTGCTTTGCCTGGAACGGTATCTACCTTGGCAATCAACTCTGAAAGGGAGCCAAATTCTTGAATCCATTTAGTTGCTGTCTTCTCTCCAACTCCAGGTATGGATGGCAAGTTATCACTTGGGTCGCCACGAAGGGCAGCAAAGTCAGGATACTGTTTTGGCGTTAGCCCATATTTTTCGAAAACTGCACTAGGCGTCATTCTTGCAAGCTCGGTCACACCTTTTTTTGGATAGAGGACAGTTACTTGATCACTAACTAATTGAAATGAATCACGATCCCCAGAGCATATATATATCTCTGCCTTGTCGCTAAAGTGCTTCACAAAAGTTGCGATTACATCATCGGCTTCATAGCCCTCAAGTTCAAAGTGTGGAATGGCAAAGGCATCCAAGAGCTCATTAATGTAGGAGACCTGAGAGCGAAACTCCTCAGGAGTGGCCGCTCTATTTGCTTTATATTCCGGAAACTTTTCTGATCTAAAGGTCTTGCGAGATACATCAAAGGCAGTTGCAATATGAGTTGGTTTCTCATCTCTGATTAAGTTAATCAGCATGGAGGCAAAACCATAGATTGCATTTGTGGGCTGACCGCTCGAGGTTGAAAAGTTCTCAACTGGCAGGGCATAGAAAGCCCTAAATGCCATTGAATGGCCATCGAGTATGAGCAACTTCTTCTTCATCGCGCTTAATCTTAGGCATTGCCACATACAATTGCCCACATGACAGACTTCAATGAGATATTAAATGATCGTGGCCGCGGGGCCCTTGATAAGAAGATGGGAATAGAAATCACCGAAGCTAGCCCGCAGCGCCTAGTTGGCAGAATGCCGGTTGAAGGAAATACGCAACCTTTTGGCCTTCTTCATGGCGGAGCAAATGTTGTTCTAGCAGAAAGCTTAGGCTCAGTTGGAACCCATCTACATGCAGGACCCTCTAGAAGAATTGTTGGAATTGAGATAAGTGCAAGCCACCATAAAAGCGCAACAGAGGGTTATGTAACAGCAGTTGCAACAGCAGTAACACTTGGAAAAACTCTCTGCACTTACAACGTAGAGATTACAAACGATAAAGGCGAGAAAACCTGCACCGCAAGAATTACATGCTTAATTCTTGCTCAGCGCTAGTTAATCTAGCTCGTGCGCCCCAGTTCCAAGATAAGCTGACTTAACATGCGGATCATTTAGCAAATCTTTGCCCTTGGCTTCCTTGGTGATATTTCCAACTTCTAATACATATGCTCGGTCTGAGCGCTGTAGCGCTTGCTGAGCATTTTGCTCTACTAGAAGAATTGTCACTCCAATTTTATTAATCTGGGTAATGATTCTGAAAATATTGGCAATCATCTGTGGAGCAAGTCCCATTGAAGGCTCATCAAGGAGGAGTACTTTTGGCTTAGCCATAAGCGCTCGCCCAATCGCAAGCATCTGTTGCTCGCCACCTGAGAGAGTTCCTCCGGCTTGAGTGGCACGCTCTTTTAACCGTGGAAATAACTCATAAACTGTTGCAAGATCCTCGGCAATCTCAGACTTCTTCATCTTAAGGTGGTATTTACCAAGTTCTAGATTTTCAAGAACGGTCATTCCAGGAAATATTCCACGACCCTCTGGAGCTTGAGAAATGCCAAGTGAAACTCTTTGGTGGGCCTTATATTTCAAAATGTCTTCACCATCGTAGGTGATTGTGCCTGACGTCGGATTTAGTAGCCCTGAAATGGTCTTAAGGAGTGTAGTTTTTCCAGCGCCGTTGGCTCCAATGAGGGAGACAATTTCACCTTGGTTTACAACAAGTGAAATGCCCTTAACTGCCTCGATTTTTCCATAGGCAACACGAAGATCTTTAATTTCAAGACGCATCTTCAGGTACTCCTAAATAAGCTTCAATTACTCTCTTATCATCTTGAACGTTTCGAGGTGAGTCATCAGCAATTTTCTGTCCGAAATCTAGAACAACGACTCGATCTGAGACTTTCATAACAAGAGACATATCGTGCTCGATTAAAAGCACGGTATATCCAGCATCACGAATTTTTCTAATTGTTGCTGCTAGCTCAACCTTTTCTGCTGGATTAAATCCAGCTGCCGGTTCATCAAGTAGAAGTAGCTTTGGCTCCGCTCCCATCGCTCTTGCAATCTCAAGTCTTCTCTGCACGCCATATGGAAGATTTTTTGCGAGGCGATCTGAATATTCTCCAATTCCGATGAAATCTAATAACTCCTGCGCTCTTGCTTTGTCGCGCTTTTCTTCGCGACGTGAAATTGGAAACCCGAATAACCCTGAAACTAAACCAGATTTCTTATGGGTATCAGCAGCGGTCATCACATTTTCAAGAGCAGTCATATCTCCCCAGAGTCGAATATTCTGGAAAGTTCTAGCAACTCCCCTTTTTGTAATCTTGTAGCGTTTAACTCCAGCTAAAGATTTCCCATCAAAAATAATCTCACCTGATGTTATTTGATATACGCCGGTGATGACATTGAATACCGTTGTCTTGCCCGCGCCATTTGGCCCAATCAAACCCAAAATTTCTTTTTCTTTAACATCAAAGGTCACATCACTTAGTGCGGTAACACCACCGAATTTCATGGTGACATTCTTTAGCTCTATTAAGGATTTACTCATGAGGCATCCTTTTTAACAATTGCTTTTTCGCGTTTCTTTCTAGGAAGAATTCCATCTGGGCGCAGATTCATCATGATTACCAAAACTAAGCCAAAAACAAGAAGGCGTGCCTCTGATAAGAAACGAATACGGTCAGGCAGATAACCAAGAATTACAGCGCCAAGAATGACTCCCCAGATATTTCCCATTCCACCAAAGACTACGCAGGCAAGAATTAATATCGAGATTTGAAGTGTGAAGTTATCTGGAGCAATAAATAGAGTCTTTGAGGCATAAAGAACTCCAGCAGCTCCACCAACGGATGCGCCAAGGACGAATGCCCAAACTTTATATTTAAATGTTGGAACACCAAGTAACTCTGCTGCATCTTCATCTTGACGAATCGATTCCCAGGCACGGCCAGCGCGGCGCGCAGATAGTCGTCTTACCATCCAGATGGCAAGCAAAATAAGAATCAATAGAGTCCAGTAATAAATGCGGTGACTATCAAAGGCGTATTCAATACCAAAAAATCCAGGTGGGGTTGGAATTCCTTGGATTCCCTCAGACCTTCCCAATGCTCCAAGGTTTAGCGCAACGATCCTAACAATTTCACCAAAACCCAAAGTGATAATTGCTAGATAATCGCCACGAAGTTTTAGAGCTGGAACACCAAGAATAATTCCAGAGAACATAGCCATAGCAATTCCTATTGGCAGAATCTCCCAGGTATTTAGATCAGTCTTAGTTCCAAGTAATCCCATGGTGTAGGCACCTATGGCAAAAAATGCCACATAGCCAAGATCTAATAGACCGCTCTTTCCGATAACAATATTTAAGCCAATGGCCATTAGAACAAACATGGCAATTGGATAGACTAAAACTGATTCGTAATCAGCTACTGGGGTATTGAGGAAAGTTCCACCCATAAATGGCAGCGCCGCAACAATTGCAATAGCACTTACGGCTATAACTATGCGACCAACGCGTCCCTGGTTCTCCCAGATCTCTGCTCCCTTATCGCGAAGATTAAACATCATGCCCTCGTCTGGGTTAGCGCTTCACCGAATAACCCATTCGGTTTGGTGTAGAGAACTAAAACGAGAACTATAAATACTGTTACAGCCTTCCATTGAGTGCCAAGGAAGAATGAGGCATAGGTTTCAAGCAGCCCTAGCGCAAGGCCGCCATAGAAGGCGCCTTTAATATTTCCAATTCCGCCCAAAATAGCAGCAGTAAATGCTGCAATTCCCAATTCAAATCCAATAAATGCCGAGGTATTTTCATACTTTAAGGTGTAGAAAAATCCTGCCGCGCCTGTCATTAAGCCACCAACTAAAAATGTTGCAGAAATTACTCCATCAATATTTATACCCATCAAGCGAGCTGCATTTGGATTCATTGATACAGCGCGGATGGCTTTACCCATTCGAGTTTTATTGACGAAGGTTATGAGAATTGCAAAGAGAACTAGAGCTGAGATTACGATTATGGTGTTATCTATTCGAATACCAGCATCAAAGAATTGACCAAGAAACTTCTTTTCCATTGCTCGAGGGCTTGCCACTGGTCTTGAATCAGTAAGGATTCGAACAGACTCTGAAAGCACCATTGAAACGCCGATCGCTGAAATCAAAGGAGCAAGAACTCCAGAGTTCATCCTTCGCAATCTGCGGTAAGCCACCATCTCAACTAACATTGAGAGAATTCCTGAAACTAACATCGCAAAAATTAGCGCCGTTCCAAGAATTAACCATAAGCGAAAGCCAGTTGCATACTCTGAAACTTGCGTAAACTTAAATAAATCTCTAATTATGATAATCGTGGCAAATGTGCCAACCATAAATATCTCTGAATTTGCAAAATTGATCATGCGCAGGACGCCATAAACCATTGTGTAGCCCAGAGCTATGAGGATGTAAATAAAGCCAAGGCTTAAGCCGCCAAAAGTTAGCGACCAAAACTGATCTAGAAAGTTTCCTATCAAGGCGCCTGATTCCTATCTAAAACTTTGATTTAAAGTTTCGGCAGGCCCTCGATGTAGAGCCTGCCGAAAACTATTTTCCTACTTTTTTACTTTACTGGACCGTCGAACTTGATGACGCCGCCCTTAACTACGAAGCCATTCAACGCGCCACCAGCGACATCGCCATAAGCATCAAACTTAATGGTGGTGCCGGTTAGTGACTTGCCGCTATATGACTTAACGCACTTAAGCATTGCAGCACGAGTGGAAACACCCTTTGCAATGCAGCTAAGGAATACGTTTGTAGCATCGATGGACTCAGCAGCGTAAACGCCTGAGGCCTTACCCATCTTCTTTGCGAAATCTGCTTCAAGCTTTGCATCGATTTCAGCAAGTGGGACTGTTCCTGCAGTTAGACGAACACCCTCGAGAACTGATGCTGGAGCAAGAGTCACGAAAGTTGGGCTTAGTACGCCGTCGCCGCCTGCAAGAATTCCGGTGTATCCGCTATCACGTAGCTGCTTGAAGAATGGTGCAGCCTGTGGGAAGTAACCGGTGTAGATAACAACGTTTGCAGCTGCAGTCTTGATCTTAGAGATCGTTGCAGACCAGTCAGTTGTCTTGTCAGAAACGCTATCAAATCCAGCTGATTGACCAGCAGGAATTGAAGGCTTCATGTAATCAACTAGACCAACGCCGTAAGCTGATTGATCATCAACTACGAATACCTTAGGTGATGAGACACCCTTGGTTGCTAGTTTAAATAGTGCTGGACCCTGAACCTTGTCGGTTGGTGGGATGCGGTGGAACACTGGGAATCCAATGTTTCCTGCAGCTGGGTCAGTGATTGACACGCGAGTTGCAGATGGTGAAATCATTGGCAGGTTACGTTGCTTGTAATAAGGAAGTGCGGCAATTGTTGCACCTGAGTAAGCAGCGCCAACAAGACCAATGATCTTCTTGTTTGATGCGATTCCTGGAGCAACCTTTGCAGATTGTGCTGGATCGCCCTGGTCATCTGCCTGAACAACCTTAACTACATACTTACCTTTGTTCTTCGCGTTAAAGAGTTTGACTGCATAAAGCATGCCAGCCAATTCGTCCTGACCAACTGATGCTTCTTCACCAGTTAGAGGACCCTGAAACGCGAGGGTGATTGTCTTAGCTGCTGCATTTGACGCTGGTGCAACTGCAACCAGTGACGCAGCTGCCAGTGCGGCCGCTGCAGCAACCGAAATTAATCCACGCTTTTTCATTTAGTACCTTTCATTCATGATCATGCCCCCTGGGACAGGGAGGGGTGAAGGTTAGCCTTAGGTTCAACTGCGGGGCAACCGGGTTTATCGCTTGGAGAATTACATTCCTGTTACTTTTTGATGAAAATCCAGGCACTCCTACTTATTAGGAGCAGCCGAGGGGTCAATTACAGCTTTGGCCACCTCTTTCATTGAAATTCGCCGATCCATCGCTGCCCGCTGAATCCAGGAGAATGCTTCAGGCTCTGAAAGGTTTAGCGCCTTCATCAAAATTCCTTTAGCCCTGTCAATTAACTTTCTACTCTCAAGTCTTTCATGAAGATCACTTACCTCAAGTGCTAAAGATTTCATCTGCCTATGTCGGCTAATTGAGATCTCAATTGCTGGGATTAGATCATTTATTGTAAATGGCTTAACAACATATGCCATCGCTCCAGCATCACTTGCTCGCTCAATCAAATCTTTCTGGCTAAATGCAGTCAGCATTAGAACTGGAGAGATATCAATTATCTGACTAGCAGCAGAGATTCCATCAAGAATTGGCATCTTCACATCAAGAATTGCTAAATCAGGTTTTAACTCTTTAGCAAGATCGATTGCTTCTTGGCCATTACTTGCCTGGCCAACTACTTCATATCCCGACTCACTTAGCATCTCAACTAAATCCATACGGATTAAAGTTTCATCTTCAGCAATAAGGATGCGATGGGAACCAGATTTAACATTAGTACTCACGTGCCTCGAGTCGGATTTGAACCGACACTATGCGGTGTTTGAGACCGCCCTCTCTACCGTTGGAGTACCGAGGCTAGATTTAATTCAAGAATATTCTAGCGATAGGCAGGAGCAACGCCACTGACAGCATCTCCAACCTTATGAACGCGCATCGCATTGGTTGAGCCAGGAATTCCTGGCGGAGAACCAGCAACGATCATGATTAACTCGCCTATAGCTACTCTCTTACTCTCAATCAAAATTGCATCTACCTGCTTAACCATCTCATCGGTCGTGGTAACTAATGGAGTCAGAAGGGGTTCAACCCCCCAAGTAAGTGCCATCTGATTATAAGTAGCAGTATCAGGTGTGAGTGCCAAAATTGGAATCGGTGATCTAAGTCTTGACATTCTTCGCGCCGAATCCCCACTCTTTGTAAATGCCGATAAGACTTTTGCCCCAATTGTTAGGCCAACCTCGGTTGCAGCCTTTGTTATTGCTCCGCCTTTAGTCTTTGGATTGTGTTGCAAGGCTGGAATTAAGTGAAGCGCTTCCTTCTCAGTCTTTTCAATGATTCGAGCCATAGTTGATACTGCCTCAATTGCAAATGCTCCCACGCTAGTCTCGCCTGAAAGCATCAAAGCATCAGCGCCATCAAGAACGGCATTAGCGCAATCTGTAGCTTCAGCTCTTGTTGGCCGAGAGTTATTAATCATTGAATCGAGCATCTGAGTTGCAACAATTACTGGCTTTGCATTTTCCCTAGCAAGGGTGATGCATCGCTTCTGCACAAGTGGAATATCTTCAATCGGCATCTCAACGCCTAGATCGCCACGAGCAACCATAATTCCATCAAAGGCTAGGACTATCTCCTCTAGGTTATCTACCGCCTGAGGTTTTTCAATCTTGGCAATGACTGGAATGCGATTGCCCACTTCATCCATGATTTTATGGACATCATCGATATCTTTTGCAGATCTTACAAATGATAAGGCTATGAAGTCAGCGCCTGCTTTAAGTCCCCAACGCAAGTCCTCTATATCTTTCTCGCTCATGGCAGGAACAGAGACTGCAACACCTGGAAGATTAATTCCTTTGTTATTAGAAACAAATCCTGGCTCAATAACTTTTGTTATGACATCGCTACCCTTAACCTCTATAACTTGAACCGTGACTTTGCCATCATCGATTAGAATTAAATCTCCAGCTCTGCAATCACCGGTAAGGCCTTTATAGGTGGTTGAGACGCGAGATTTGTCGCCAGCAATATCATCGGTGGTAATTGTAAAAGTATCTCCACGGAATAACTCATGAGGACCGTTTTCAAATCTTCCAAGGCGAATCTTTGGTCCCTGAAGATCAACCATTATCGCTACAGGCTTTTTAACTCTGGCAGCCTCAGCCCTTACTAAATCTAGGCGATTTTGATGTTCTTCATATCCGCCATGAGAGAGGTTAAGTCTGGCCACATTCATTCCTGCTTTGACTAACTCAGAGACTTTCTCAACGCTCTCAACAGCAGGGCCCATAGTGCAGACAATTTTGGCGCGGCGCATGTGCTTACTTTATTGCCTTATCTGGCATAAGAGTAATTAACAAGGAATTAAACCGTTAGCGGTCTAGCCGTTGGCTCAATCGGTGATGGCAACTGCGTATGTCCCATTAGATCTGCATCAACAGCTGAAGCAGCGCTTCGCCCCTCAGCAATAGCCCAAACAATTAGCGATTGACCACGTCCTGCATCGCCACAGATATAGACTGAGTCAACATTGGTGCGATATAAATTATCGCGCGCAATATTTCCGCGAGGATCAAGTTTTAACTCGAGTGCATTAACTAATTCATTCTTCTCAGGCCCAGTAAAGCCCATTGCAAGTAAGACCATATCGGCTGGGAGATTCTTTGAAGTCCCTGGAATTTTTTCAAACTTTCCATCAACATACTTGGTCTCGACAATTTTCAAGGCAGTTAATTGGCCATCACTATCTCCAATAAATTCCTCCGTTGAAATTGAGTAGAGTCGCTCGCCTGATTCTTCGTGCGCGCTACTTACTCGATAAGTCATTGGGTAAGTTGGCCATGGCTGTGAGTCAGGACGCTCATCACTTGGCCTTGGCATAATCTCAATCTGAGTAACGCTTGCAGCTCCTTGGCGGATTGCAGTTCCTAAGCAATCAGCTCCAGTATCGCCACCTCCCAAAATGATTACATTCTTACCCTTGGCATTAATTGGTGGCTCGGAAGGTAATTCATTTAGCGCTTGTTTATTTCCCCATGGCAGATATTCCATCGCCTGATAGACGCCATTGAGTGTTCTTCCTGGGATATCGAGTTCGCGCCATTGGGTTGCCCCTACAGCTAAAACTATTGCATCATATTTGGCGCGAAGATCTGCAGCGCTGATATCAACTCCAACATTAACGCCTGCTCTAAATCTTGTTCCCTCCCGCTGCATCTGATTTATGCGGCGATCAAGTACTGACTTCTCCATTTTAAACTCTGGAATTCCATATCGAAGCAATCCCCCAACTTTTTCACCTTTTTCATAGACCACAACGGTATGACCCGCTCTAGTTAATTGCTGTGCCGCTGCAAGTCCTGCTGGACCTGAACCAATTACTGCAATGGTTTTGCCAGTCATTCGATCTGGTTGAAGTGGCTTCACATTTCCAGTTTGAAATCCCTCCTCAATAATTCTTAACTCAACTTGCTTAATAGTTACTGGGTCTTGATTAATACCTAGAACGCAAGATGTTTCACAGGGAGCAGGGCAGAGTCGTCCAGTAAATTCTGGGAAATTATTAGTTGCATGGAGGCGATCTAAGGCATCGCTACGTTCATTTCGCCAAATCAGGTCATTCCACTCTGGAATTAAATTACCTAACGGACATCCCTGATGGCAGAAAGGAATCCCACAATCCATACACCTTCCTGCTTGCTTTTGAAGAGATGAGAACTCCTGCTCTTCATAGACCTCGCGCCAATCTCTGATTCGAACATCAACTGGGCGGCGCTTAGGAACTTCTCTTCCAGTATTTAGAAAACCACGGGGATCAGCCATTTAGCGCCTCCATAATTGCATCATCTGAGGATTTTCCTTCACGCTCTGCCTTATCAATAACTGCCAGCACCTTGGCATAATCTCTCGGCATCACCAGTGAGAATCTCTTCAATGCTACCTGCCAATCACCTAGCAATTCATGAGCAATCAAAGAGCCAGTCTCTGCATAGAAGCGAGAGAGTATGGATTTGAGTCTCTCCTCTTGATCTTTAGGGATAGATAGAACATCTACCATCTCGGTATTTACTAGAGATGGGATTAAGTCAAGAACAAATGCTCGACCACCTGACATACCAGCTGCAAAGTTTCGCCCTGTCTTGCCAAGGATTACAACAGTTCCGCCAGTCATATACTCGCATCCATGATCGCCAACGCCTTCAACTACAGCTAGCGCTCCAGAATTTCTTACACAAAATCTCTCGCCAACAATTCCTCTTACAAAAATTTCACCTTGAGTTGCGCCATATCCAATAACGTTTCCGGCAATTACATTTTCATGGGAGGCAAACTTCGCCTTTTCATCAGGGCGCAGAATTACTCGACCTCCAGATAAGCCCTTTCCAAGATAATCATTGGTATCTCCATAGAGGCGAAGAGTGAGCCCGCGTGGAATAAATGCTCCTAGTGATTGACCTGCAGATCCATGGAAGGTGATATCAATTGTGTCATCGGCAAGGCCTTGACCTCCATATTTTCTAGTAATTTCAGAGCCCAGCATCGTTCCAACCGTGCGATTCCCATTTCTAATTTTCATCTGCAATTTGATTGGATTCCTATTTTCTAAAGCATCCTTTGAAAGTCTTATTAACTCATTATCTAGCGCTGCCTCAAGTCCATGATCTTGAGTTGTGGTATTTCTTCGCGCAGAGCTTGATGCTGATTCTGGCGCAGCAAGAATTGGTGATAAATCAAGTCCACTTGCCTTCCAATGCTCCACTGCAGCAGTAGTTTCTAGGCTTTCAACTGCGCCGACTGCTTCGCTAAGACTTCTAAATCCTATGCTTGCAAGAATCTCTCTTACCTCCTGGGCGATGTATTCAAAGAAAGTTTCAACGAATTCTGGCTTTCCAGTAAAGCGCTTTCTAAGTTCTGGATTTTGAGTTGCTACGCCAACTGGACAGGTATCTAAGTGGCAGACTCGCATCATCACGCAACCTGAAACCACAAGTGGAGCAGTAGCAAAACCAAATTCTTCTGCTCCAAGTAGAGCGGCGATAACTACATCCCTTCCTGTCTTCATCTGTCCATCGGTTTGAACTACGATGCGATCTCTTAGTCCATTTAGCATCAGAGTCTGTTGGGTTTCAGCAAGACCAAGCTCCCATGGAGCGCCAGCATGTTTTAGCGAAGTAAGTGGAGATGCTCCCGTTCCACCATCATGGCCAGAGATTAAAACTACATCGGCATGCGCCTTGCTCACTCCTGCTGCAACAGTGCCAACTCCAACTTCAGCAACTAGTTTTACATGGATACGCGCTCTGTTATTTGCATTCTTTAAATCGTGAATTAGTTGAGCTAAATCTTCAATCGAGTAAATATCATGATGTGGCGGCGGCGATATTAAGCCAACGCCAGGAGTTGAATAGCGAACCTTGGCGATCCAGGGATAAATTTTATTCCCAGGCAATTGTCCACCTTCACCAGGTTTAGCTCCTTGCGCCATCTTTATCTGAATATCATCGGCATTTACTAAATATTCACTTGTTACACCAAATCTTCCTGAAGCAACTTGCTTAATTGCAGATCTTGCTGAATCACCATTGGCTTGAGGAATAAAGCGCTCTGGATCTTCGCCGCCTTCTCCGGTATTTGATTTCGCGCCAATTCGATTCATGGCAATTGCTAGAGTTTCATGAGCTTCCTGCGAAATCGAGCCATAGGACATAGCTCCAGTTGAAAACCTTTTAACAATTTCCGAAGCTGGCTCAACCTCATCTATAGCTACTGGTTCTCTTAGCCCCTGCTTGAAGGAGAAGAGACCGCGAAGCGTCATCAAAGACTTAGATTGATCATCTACGCGCTTGGTATATCTCTGGAATATGTCATAGCGTTTTGATCTTGTGGCATGTTGGAGAGCAAAGACAGTCTCTGGATCAAAGAGATGAGGTTCACCATCTCTGCGCCATTGATACTCCCCACCAATTGGAAGTCGTTTTGATCCTGGAACTTCTCCCCCAGGCGGATAGGCGATGTGATGGCGCGCAATTGTTTCTTGCGCGATAACTTCAAGATCTACTCCGCCAAGGCGCGAAGTTGTTCCAACAAAGTATTCATTAACTAGCGCTTGTGACAATCCGATAGCTTCAAAGACTTGCGCTCCGGTGTAGGAGGCAATCGTTGATATTCCCATCTTGGACATGACTTTTAAAACACCTTTGCCCAAAGACTTAATTAAATTCTTGACTGCCTTTTCAGGGGTAATTCCTGTAATAACTCCAGTTAAAACTAAATCCTCAGCGCTCTCCATCGCTAGATATGGATTTACCGCAGCTGCTCCATAGCCAATTAAAAGCGCAACATGATGAACTTCTCTTACCTCGCCACTTTCAACAACTAATCCAACTGTAGTTCTTGTTTTCTCGCGAATAAGGTGGTGATGCACTGCCGAGGTTAAAAGTAGGGATGGAATCGGTGCGTTCTCTGCATCGCCATCCCGATCGGAGAGAACGATAATTCGAGCTCCTTGCGAGATTGCCCCAGAGACTTCAGCTCGAATCTCCTCTATTCTCTCTTGCAAACCCTGTCCGCCTCTAGAAATTGGGAAGAGTCCGCGTACTACATGGGTCGAGAGTCCAGGATGATTGTTATCAGCATTGACGTTAATTATTTTTGCAAGTTCATCATTATCTATAACTGGAAAGGCTAAAGAAATCTGCCTACACGAAGCTGGGCCTGGATCTAGAAGATTATGTTCTGGGCCAATGGATCCCCCAAGTGAGGTAACTAGCTCCTCCCTTATGGCATCAAGTGGTGGATTTGTTACTTGTGCAAAGAGCTGCGAGAAGTAATCGAAGAGAAGTCTTGGCTTGGCAGAGAGAGCTGCAATCGGAGTATCTGTTCCCATAGATCCGATTGGTTCAATTCCACTCTTGGCCATCGGGGTAACAATCATCCTTAACTCTTCTTCGGTATAACCAAATGCGCGCTGTCTTCTTAAAACAGATGAGTGTGGATAAATGATGTGCTCTCGTGCTGGTAAATCAGAGAGGCGCACAATTCCGGCATGGAGCCATTCACCATAAGGAGCGTTAGTTGCAAGGCTCTGTTTAATCTCTTCATCTTCAATGATGCGACCAGATTGGATATCAACGAGGAACATGCGGCCTGGTTGAAGTCTTCCCTTGCGAATAACTTTTTCCTGAGGAATATCTAGCACGCCAACTTCACTTGCCAGCACTACCAAACCATCGTCTGTGACCCAGTAGCGAGATGGACGCAATCCATTTCGATCCAACACTGCGCCGATCTGCTTTCCATCTGTAAACGTGACGCAGGCTGGTCCATCCCATGGCTCCATTAAAGATGCATGGAAACGATAGAAATCTTTTAACTTCTCAGGCATAGTTTCATGATTTTCCCAAGCCTCTGGAATCATCATAAGAATGGAGTGCGCAAGGCTGCGCCCGCCCAGATAAAGAAGTTCTAAAACCTCATCAAAGGATGCCGAGTCACTTCCAGATGGATCAACTATTGGAAATAGTCGAGAGATATCGCCAGGTATTAAATCACTTTCAAGGAGCGCTTCGCGAGCTGCCATCCAATTGCGATTTCCTCTAACTGTATTTATCTCACCATTATGAGCAATGAATCGGTATGGATGGGCAAGTGGCCAAGAGGGAAAAGTGTTGGTAGAAAATCTCGAGTGAACTAGCGCAAGAGGTGATACTAAACGCGGATCCGAGAGATCTGGAAAGAATTCCTCTAATTGCCCAGTAGTGAGCATTCCTTTATAGACAATTGTCCTACTCGAGAGCGAAGTAAAGTAAATTGAGAGTTCATGCTCAACTCTCTTTCTAAAGCAGAATGCTCTTCGATCTAAATCTAAGTCACTAACTCCATCCTGGGATGAAACAAATATTTGCTCGAACTCAGGCATAACCGATAAAGCTGTGGCTCCAAGAGAAGCTGAATTAATTGGCAGCTGGCGCCAACCAAGAACTTTTAGATTCTCCTCGTTTGCAATCTGCTCAATCCGTGATTTATTCGCAAAATTCTTTGGCAAGAAAGCAACTCCAGCCGCATAGCTAAGTGGTGCTGGCAAATCAAATGGGAGAACTGCGCGGAAGAATTGATCAGGAATACAAATCAGAATTCCAGCGCCATCACCGCTATTGACTTCAGCCCCTGATGCGCCTCGATGCTCTAGGTTTCTTAAGGCAACTAAACCTTTTGCAATGATTTCATGAGTTGCAACTTTATTGAGGGTAGCCACCATCGCAACACCGCAAGCATCATGCTCGTTAGCAGGGTCATAGAGACCTACTGCCTTCGGTAGAGATGAGAAGACCACTTATCGCTCCCATAAAAAATAGACTGCTTCGAATTTTTTTCTTAGTTTGCTTTCGAAGTTATTGGGACAACGACGGCCCTTAGAGGAACGTTAATCTATCAAGAACTAGCTTTTTTGGCGCGTGCTAGAGCCCAGAGATATGGGCAATTTGACCTACTGATGCCGTAATAGCCATTCCAAGAGCGCCACCAAGCAGGATTCGAAGGGTTGGTCGCCATATCTTTGACCCGGAAGTCTTTGCGCTAATTACTCCGGCAATTAGTAGACCAAAGAATGTAATTGCAACAATTGAAACTGCTTTCCCGCCAAGACTTGGGGCAAGAGCTCCAATAAGAGGAATAGCTCCTCCGAGTGTGAAGCTAAGAGCAGAGGCAATTGCTGCCTGCATTGGGCGAGCCTTAGTTAATTCATATTGGCCCAACTCATCTCGCAGATGAGCACCCAGTGCGTCATGGGCATGAAGTTCTTGCGATACTTTCTCCGCTGTTGCTCTAGATAGACCTCTAGATTGATAAATCTGAGTTAATTCTTCAAGTTCTCCCACTGGATCAATTCGATGATGCTCTAGCTCCAAGATTCGATCTGACTCTTCAATATCATTCTGCGACCTAACGGAGACATATTCGCCAACAGCCATTGACATCGCGCCTGCTGCAATTCCTGCTAGACCAACAGTTACTACAAAGTCATTTTGTTGTGCTGAAACAATTCCAATCATTAATGCTGCAGTTGAAACTAACCCATCATTAACACCTAATACCGCAGCTCTTAGCCATCCTGATCTATGAGTGCGATGCTCAGAATTTCTTATCTCTAAATCAGATTGGCTCACAAGGTTACTTTACACTCGATTCTTTCGGTAATTGATTCTGACGCAGGTAGATTAGGGATGCAAAGAGCAGAACCACGCTGGTCCAAACATTGAGCCTGACACCAAAAATTAAATTCGCTTCATCGATTCTAATCGTTTCAATCAGAGCTCTTCCTAGACAATAAAGGGCGACGTAGAGGGCAAAAATTGAACCCGGAGCAAACCTCTTCCTTGATCCCACTTTGATCAAAATTAGAGCTACGACAAAGCACCAGATAGATTCATAGAGAAATACTGGGTGAAATGTTTCAACGCTTGAATATCCAATCGGGCGATAGGAGGCTGGAATTTCAAGGGCCCATGGAGCATTTAGCTCACGTCCGAAGAGTTCTTTATTAAACCAATTTCCCCAACGTCCAATGCCTTGAGCAATCAATAACCCTGGAGCAAGCGCGTCAGCAAAGCTTGCAAAGGAAACATCACCTCGAGATTTATTCCTGCGATATCCAATATATGCGCCAAGAAGTCCAACAGAAATTGCACCCCAGATTCCAAGTCCACCTTGCCAGATATAGAGCGCACTTAATGGGTCACCATTTGTTCCGAAATATGCCTGCGGTGAGGAAATTACGTGATAGAGGCGACCACCGATAATTCCAAATGGAACTGCATAGATTGCAACATCGCTAACTACCCCTGCTCTACCACCAAGTGCGACATATCTTTTATTGCCAATAAAAACAGCAGCAATAATTCCTGTAATTATGCTTAAGGCATAGAAGTGAAAAGTTAGCGGCCCAATCTCTATCTGAGACTGAGTTGGAGAAGGGATAGCAGCAAAGATCACTGCTTAGCTGCTTCGACCGCCGCCTTAAACTCCTCTAATCTAAATTCAGAGGTGGTGCGATTCCACGCCTTGCCGTTGATAAATACAGTAGGAGTTCCTTCAACGCCATTTTTCTTCATTGAAGATGCTACGTTTTCAACTACATCACCTGATTCATTGTCATTGACGCAGTTAGCAAAGCTCTCACTAGTTATTCCAAGGCGCGTGCCAATTTCAACTAGATTCTTGTTAGAAAATAGCCCGCTGTTCTCCCCGCCTTGGATATCAAAGAGCGCTCTGTGATACTCAATAAATCTTCCTTCAGGTACTGCGCAATTTGCAGCATTGGATGCGCGAACTGACTCCTGCCCTAGAAATGATGCCATGTGATAGGTAACTTCTGCTTGTTTCTCTCTAATCAAAGTCTCTAAGTAATCACCCATCGCATCTTCAAAGAACTTGCAATATGGGCATTGAAAATCTTCCCAGACATCAATTTTTAGTGGGCTATCGGCATTAAAGACCACACCATAATCTGACTCTGGAGAAATCGTTGGAGTTAAAGGTTCACCATTGTTTGCACTTGAGATGCTCTCAATCGATGCAGGAAGTGCAACGCTAGAACCAGATCTCTTATCCAAAACAGTGAAGATAACTCCAGATAAGACTACAAGTGCAATCATGCCAATCACGATATTTCTAGTGACAGTATCCCCAGATTTAGCAGAGTTACTTACTTTTCTCTGGCGCGGTTCTTTAGGCACTATTCCTACTCCTTTAGATTTTCCTAACTACGTATGGCTATAAGTCTAAACCAAGTTCTAGAAATTAGCCGACTCGGCCCTGTCTGACCCCTTCAGACAACTCGCGGGCTAGCAAGGTTACACTTTTGCATGCCTGGGCGATATCAGGAGCCTGCAGTACTAACTTAATAAATGCTGAGCCCACAATCACCCCATCGGCAAACTTTGCAACACTTGCAGCCTGCTCAGCAGTTGAGACTCCAAGGCCCACCGCAATTGGAAGATCTGTTACTTTGCGAAGCCTTGCAACTAACTCACTAGCGTTATCAGATAAAGAATTCCTCGCGCCAGTTACTCCCATAAGACTTGCCGCATAAACAAATCCAGAGCACTTATCTGCAACTTTAGTTAATCTTGAATCATCTGTACTTGGAGCAACAACATAAACGCGATGCAAATCATTTCTCTCTGTCTCCTCAATCCAATCACCTGACTCCTCAATAGTTAAATCTGGGGTGATAACTCCAACTCCCCCAGCGCTAGCTAGTGCCTCTGTGAATTCCTTAACACCATATCGCTCAATAGGATTCCAATAAGACATAACTAAAGATGGAACACTCACGCCAGAAACCACTTCCAAAACTTCTTTGGCACCAGTTTTATTTCTTAGAGCAATCTCAGCAGCTTCTTGAATTATCGCTCCATCCATAACTGGATCGCTATATGCAAAACCCACTTCGACGATATCGACTCCACCAGCAATTAGCGCCCTTATTAATTCTTTGGATCCTTCAAGGGTTGGAAAGCCCGCTGGCATGTAACCGATAAGGGCTGCTCTATTTTCGCTATTAGCTCGTGCAAAGACCTGCGCCAAACTCTCTTTACTCATTGATTGCAATATTCCTAGAGTGGAATTCCAAAGTACTGCGCAGCTGTTTGAACATCTTTATCGCCGCGTCCTGAGAGATTGATAAGAAGATTTGCGCCACTTCCCAATTCATTTCCAACTTGAAGCGCTCCAGCTAGCGCGTGCGCAGTCTCGATTGCTGGAATTATTCCCTCACTCTTTGAAAGTAGAGAGAAGGCATGCATTGCTTGGTCATCGGTGATTGCGCGGTACTCAGCTCGTCCAATGTCATGCAAGTAGGCATGCTCTGGACCTACTCCTGGATAATCAAGACCTGCAGAAATTGAATGAGACTCGATGGTTTGCCCATCACTATCTTGAAGTAGATATGACCTGGTGCCATGAAGAACTCCAGGGGTTCCACCAACAATAGTTGCAGCGTGTTTACCACTTTCAACTCCGGCACCACCAGCTTCTAAACCAATTAACCGCACTCCTGCATCATCAATAAAAGGATGGAAGATTCCTATCGCATTAGATCCTCCGCCAACACAAGCTAAAACTGCATCTGGAAGCCTTCCGGTCATATCTAATACTTGCTGCCTTGCTTCAATTCCAATTATGCGATGAAAATCTCTCACCATAGTTGGGAAAGGATGAGGACCAGCAACAGTTCCTAATAGGTAGTGAGTAGTTGAAACATTAGTTACCCAATCACGCATCGCTTCATTAATTGCATCTTTTAGAGTTCTGGAGCCAGTTGTAACCGGAACAACAGTTGCGCCAAGTAACTTCATTCTGACCACGTTTAGAGATTGGCGTTTTGTATCTTCCTCGCCCATATAAACCACACACTCAAGACCAAGTAGGGCTGCTGCAGTTGCTGAAGCAACACCATGTTGGCCCGCTCCAGTTTCAGCAATGATTCGCTTCTTGCCCATTCGTTTGGTGAGAAGTGCTTGACCAAGAACATTATTTATTTTATGGCTACCGGTGTGATTCAAATCTTCACGCTTTAAAAGAATCCTTGCATTTCCAGCATGTTCAGCAAATCTCTTAGCCTCAGTAATTATTGATGGCCGACCGGTGTAGCTCTTATGTAAATGGTTGAGTTCTCTTTGAAATTCAGGATCTTTAGAAGCCGAGTTATGAGCTGCCTCTAATTCATCCAGCGCACCAATTAGAGCCTCTGGGACAAAGCGCCCACCATAAGGGCCAAAGTGGCCAACAAGTTCAATGCGCTCCATACCCTTTAGTCTACTTTCCTTCAAGAGTTTGCAACATTTAAGAATTCGCGAACGCTATCGGCAGGATTTTCTGATTTAACTAGAGCCTCTCCGACCAAGATCGCATCTGCTCCAGCAATCAAAGCACTTTGCCCATCTCTTGGCTCAGACATCCCTGACTCAGCAATACGAACGATTCCGGATGGAATCAGAGGAAGTAGTTTTGCGAAGTTACTCTGATCAATCTCTAAAGTCTTAAGATTTCGTGCATTTACTCCAATTATTTTTGGGCTTATAGCAAGTGCCCGCTCAAGTTCTTCTTGATTGTGAATCTCAATGAGTGCTTGCATTCCAAGACTCACCACTAGCTCATAGAGCCGTTTTAACTCATCATCGCCTAGCGCTGCAACAATGAGAAGAATCAGATCTGCACCATAGGCCCTTGATTCCTTAACCAAATAATCATTGACTATAAAGTCTTTTCGTAGAAGTGGAATTGTGACTTCACCTCTAACTTTTTCAAAATCTTCAAGCGAACCACCAAAGCGTCTCTGCTCAGTTAAGACACTAATAACTGCTGCTCCGCCTTCTTGATATTGTCTTGCAAGTCTTTCTGGGGAAGGTATTTCGGCAAGGGACCCTTTACTAGGGCTTGATCGCTTAACTTCTGCAATGATTGAAAACTTCTCTCGACCAAGAGCTGCCAAAACATCAAGGGGCTTAGCAGCTAATGCCATTTTCTCCTCTAGCTCAGAGTTAGATAGTTGGCGCTTAGCTTGATCTTCTAAAACACCAGCGATTATTGAATTAAGAACGCTCATCGCAGCTAATCCTTTTCTCCAATTGGTTCTAGTGAGTTTGCCGCTTCAATTGCGCCAAGTACTGCCGCAGCTTTATTGAGGCACTCCTCATATTCACTAACTGGGTTTGAATCTGCCACTATTCCAGCTCCTGCTTGTACATATGCTTTCTTATCTTTTATCACTGCAGTTCTGATAGCAATACAAGTATCAAGATTCCCAGCGAAATCTATATAGCCAATTGCGCCACCGTAGATTCCTCGTCTTGATGGTTCTAACTCTACAATTATCTCCATCGCTCTGGGCTTAGGTGCTCCTGAGAGAGTGCCTGCAGGAAATACTGCATATAAGGCCTCCACAGATGACTTAGCGCTATCTAGCTCGCCAATAACAGTTGAGACAATATGCATGACATGTGAATATCTCTCAATTTGCATAAACTCAACAACATTTACGCTGCCAGGTGCGCAGACTCTTCCCAAATCATTTCTACCAAGATCTACCAGCATTAGATGCTCAGCGCGTTCTTTAGGATCTGCCAAAAGCTCCTCGCCTAGCCTTAAGTCTTCTTCTTGATTTGTTGAACGTTTTCGAGTTCCGGCAATGGGATGCACCATTACTTCACTACCAGTGACTTTAACCAACGCCTCTGGACTTGAGCCAACAACACTTAACCCATCTGCAAATCTGAAGTGATACATATATGGACTGGGGTTGTGGAGCCTCAGCATTCGATATGCATCAAGTGAGGATGCTTGGCAATCCATCGTAAATCTCTGAGATAAGACAACTTGAAATGCCTCGCCAGATCTAATCTGTTCTTTGATACTTTCAACGCTTTTACAGAATTGATCTTTAGTGAAATTAGCAGTAAAGCTTGGCGCTGACTTCTTTCCTATCTTAGAAATATTGCTATCTATCTTATTTAGAAGCGCTTCCTGCATTTGATCTAATCTCTTCATAGCCGATTGATATGCAAGATCTACTCGTTCATCGGAGCCATCCCAATTGATAGCATTAGCTATCAGAATCACAGTTCCTTGAAGATGATCATAAACAGCTAAATCTGTAGTTAGCATAAATGCAATCTCTGGGAGCTTTAATTCATCAATTCCTAAATTTGGAAGTTTCTCCAGCCTTCGCACCGCGTCATATCCCATATAGCCAACTAACCCACCTGTTAATGGTGGGAGATTTTCAATCTTTGGCGATCGAAGATGTTTAGAGGCAATCATTAGAGCTTCTAAGGGATCGATTCCATTTGGCGCACCTGCTGGCATACTTCCAAGCCAATGAGCAACTCCGTTTTTCTCGGTTAGGGTTGCTTCACTTCGAACGCCGATAAAAGAGTATCTAGACCATGCTCCACCGTGCTCTGCTGACTCTAAGAGAAATGTATTCTCACAATTTTGAGCTAACTTTGAATATAGAGTCAGTGGAGTTTCATTATCTGCAAGCAGTACTTGCGAAACAGGAATTACATTATATTCCTTCGCATAGGAGCGAAACTGTTCAAGGTTCATTCGCTCCATTTATTTACCCTCTGCATTTTTGACAGTTTCAATTTGAGTCAATCTCATAGCATTCATTTTGCTGCTACTTCTAGGGCTTGTCCAATAGTGAAGTTCTGGGCATACAAAGCCTTGCCAATAATTGCTCCTTCTACCCCTATTTCTGTCAGCTCTCGAAGAGATTGAATGTCGCTTAACTGCGAGATTCCTCCAGATGCAATTACTGGTCTATCTGTTTCTGCGCAAACTGATTTGATCAGATCAAGGTTTGGCCCCTGAAGCGTTCCATCCCTACTCACATCAGTTAATACATATCTAGAACTACCGTAGCCATCTAATTTTTTTAGAACATCAAATAAGTCGCCAACCTCTTGATTGTCCCCTCTCGCCGCCAGAGTTCTTCCTGTTACATCGAGCCCTACAGCAACTTTTTCGCCAAAACGTTTGATGACAGATTCACACCATGACAAATCCAGAAGCGCTGAAGTAGAGAGATTAACTCGGTGGCACCCTGTCGCAAGTGCGCGCTCCAAAGACTCTTGATCTCGAATTCCACCTGATACCTGGATTTTTACATCTAATTTTCCAACAACTTCTACTAAAAGATCATAATTGGAGCCAGTGCGAAAAGCTGCATCTAAATCAACTAAGTGAATACACTCTGCCCCAGCCCTTTGAAATTCAAGTGCTACATCAAGAGCAAATCCATACTCACTCTGCTGACGCGGATTACCTTGAATCAGTCGGACTGCCTCTCCGGCGCGGATATCAAGGGCAGGTAGTAACTCCAATTTTTTCATTCGCACTATTGTAAGTGCACTGCCTCTAATCTTGCAGAGAGTTATCTCTGCTTAAACTAAACAGTCTGGCCCGAGAATTGACTTGAGATCTGCGCTCAAGCTTGGTGAGGCAGTGATTTTCAATCCATCATCGAGCTTAAGAATTGTGTTCTTTGCGCCACCTTCAATTTTTAGATGGACTTCTCTAGTTCCAGGATGGGAGCGCAATATCTCCTTCATTCGATCTACAACAGGAGGAGTACATCGCTCGGCTTCAAGTTTGATTACAAAGGGACCAATTGGTGCTTGATTAATGTCGGCAAGATTTAGCTCAAGAGCCGTAATCTGCGCTGTCTCCTCACGTTTATCAATTCTTCCACGAATAATTACGATTCGATCTTCAATTAAATTTAGAGCATGGGTTTGATAGGTAGATGAGAAGAAGCGCACATCGATAGCGCCTTCAAGATCTTCAACTGTGACAATTGCCCAAGATTGTCCTTGCCGACTAACTTTTCGTTGAACCGCTGTGATTAGACCTGCGATAGTGATTATCTGATCGTGAACTACCCCTTCATCTAAAATCTGACTAATTGTTGTATCAGTTGCGCTCCTTAAAACATGCTCCACTCCAAGAAGTGGATGATCTGAAACATATAGACCCAGCATTTCTCTCTCGTAGGAAAGTAGCAGCGCCTTATCCCACTCCTGATCACTAACTTCTAGCGCCAGAGTTGAAATACCATTTGCGCTCACTTCATTTGCCCCGCCAAATAAATCAAATTGACCAATAGCCTGGGCGCGCTTTTCTTCCATCACAGAATCAATAGCTTCTAGATAAATACTCATTAGCCCCTTGCGCGAGTGGCCAAGTGAATCAAAGGCCCCGGCTTTAATTAATGACTCTATTGTTTTTTTATTACAGACCGTTCCATCGACTTTAGCTAGAAAATCGCTAAAGGAGGTGTAGCTACCCTTCTCGTTGCGATTCTTTACTATCGATGCCACAACATTTTCCCCAATATTTCTAATGGCAGTTAGGCCAAATCTAATGTCGCTACCCCCTGGGGTGTACTCAGCATTTGAGAAATTCACATCAGGAGGCAGAACTTTAATTCCCATGCGACGAGACTCATTAAGGTAAAGCGCAGACTTATCTTTATCATCTCTAACGCTGGTAAGAAGAGCTGCCATATATTCAGTTGGATAATTCGCCTTTAGGTAAGCGGTCCAAAATGATAGGACGCCATAGCCTGCGCTATGTGCTCGGTTAAAGGCGTAATCTGAGAATGGAATCAACGTCTTCCATAGCTCTTCGATAGCAATACTTGAAAATCCATTATTACGCATGCCCTCTTCGAAGTGAACATACTCTTTATCCAGAATCTCTTTATTCTTCTTACCCATAGCTTTACGTAGTAGATCTGCTCGTCCTAGAGAAAAACCAGCAAGCTTTTGTGCAATTGCCATAACTTGTTCTTGATAAACAATAAGTCCATAAGTATCTGCCAAAATCTCATCAAGTGCTGCACTTAACTCAGGATGAATTGGCTCAATTCTCTTACGTTTATTCTTGCGATCTGCGTAATCATTATGGGCATTAACTCCCATCGGTCCCGGGCGATATAGCGCAATAACAGCTGAAATGTCTTCAAATGAATCTGGCGTCATTGATCTAAGCAGGGCTCGAATCGGAGCGCTATCTAATTGAAATACCCCTAGAGTCTCACCTCTTGAAAGTAATTCAAAGGTTTTCTTATCTGACAACTCTAAGGATTCTAGAACAATTGTTTTTGCCTGGTTGTTCTTAATATTTTCTAGACAGTCATCAAGAACTGAGAGATTTCGAAGTCCGAGAAAGTCCATTTTTAATAGCCCTGTTGCTTCACAGGCGCCCATATCAAACTGAGTAATAATCGAGCCATCCACATCTCTTTTGTGAATTGGAATCACATCAATCAAAGGTTCTCTACTAAGAATTACTCCTGCAGCATGAACTGACCACTGTCGCTTCAGGCCTTCAAGCCCTCTTGCCATATCTACAATAGTTTTGGAGTCAGGATCGCTCTCATATATATTTCTAAATTCTTGCGCTTCGCCGTAGCGATCATCGTCCTTATCAAAAACGCCTTGAAATGAAACATCTTTTCCCATAATTGGAGGCGGTAGCGCCTTGGTTAAGCGCTCACCTAGAGCGTAGGGATAACCTAAAACTCGGGCAGCATCTTTTATCGCAGCTTTAGATTTAATAGTTGAGTAAGTGATGATTTGGGCCACTCGATCATCACCATAATTATTGGTGGCATACCTAATCATCTCCGAGCGCCTACGCTCATCAAAGTCCAAGTCGATATCAGGCATAGAGATACGGTCCGGATTAAGAAAACGCTCAAAGAGCAATCCATGCTTAATTGGATCAAGGCCGGTAATTCCTAAAGAATATGAAACCAGAGATCCTGCAGCCGAGCCTCTACCCGGACCAACACGAATTCCCTCTCTCTTGGCTTGAGCTACAAGGTCTGCAACAACAAGGAAGTAACCTGCAAATCCCATTTTGGTCATCACATCTAATTCAAAGTGAAGTCTGGCCTGATATTGCGGAGCAATCTCATCCATACTCTTTACTCCAAATTTCTCCAATAATCCAGCTTCTGCTTCTTTGACTAACCAGGAGTTCTCACTCTCACCTTTTGGTACTGCAAATTGTGGGAGCAAATTCTCATTTTCACGCATCTTTATATTGCATCTTTCAGCAATGGCAAGGGTGTTATCACAGGCAATTTCAAGATCTTTAAAGATACGACGCATCGTTGCTGCATCTTTTAGGTAATACTCTTTACCTTCAAATTTAAATCTCTTTGGATCTGCCAGAGTTGTGCCGGATTGGATACAGAGGAGTGCTTCATGATGTTTAGCATCATCGGCATAGGTGTAGTGAAGATCATTGGTTGCAACAAGTGGTAGCCCGAGCTCTTTTGAGAGCTTTAACAAATCATCTTTTACGCGTCTTTCAATTTCAATATCATGATCCATTATTTCAACAAAGTAATTATCTGCTCCAAAAATATCGCGGTAATTTGCTGCGGCTGCTCTGGCTTCGTTGTAGGCCCCCATTCGGATACGAGTTTGAATCTCACCTGCCGCACATCCCGTTGTTGCAATAATTCCTTGGCTATACTGCGAGAGCAATTCGCGATCCATTCTTGGCTTGTAGTAAAAGCCTTCAAGAGAGGCAAGGGATGAAAGACGAAATAAATTAGCAAGGCCAACATTATTTTCAGCCCAGAGCGTCATATGGGTATATGCCCCTCCTGCTGAGACATCATCTTCCCCGCCCTCAGCCCACTTAACTCGCTTTTTATCAAACCTTGACTCCGGAGCTACATAAGCCTCTATTCCAATGATGGGTTTAACCCCTGCGCTCTTCATTGTTTTATAGAAATCAAATGCGCCGAATACATTTCCATGATCAGTCATTGCAATTGCGCCATCACCAGAGCGAGCGACTTCCTCTGCTAATTTTTCAATGCGAGCAGCTCCATCGAGCATCGAATACTCGGTATGGACATGTAGATGGACAAAACCCTGGCTCACGGTCGGGCAGATTACTCTCTTGCTCTCACTTGACGGCGAGCAACGCAAGGGCGCGCGTTAGATCATCAGGCAGTGGGGCATTTAGGGTGATTCGCTTATCACTGGATGGTTGATTAAAAGATAGCTCCAGCGCATGCAGCCAAGGTCTCTTTAACTCTAGGCGTGCGGCAAGGACTGGATCTCCGCCGTATGCAAGATCACCGACTAGCGGATGGCGCAGGGCATTGAAGTGAACTCTTATTTGGTGAGTTCTTCCCGTTTCTAAAACAACCTTCAATAGAGATGCTCCTTGGTAATACTCAATTAATTCATAGTGAGTAATGCTGGCCTTGCCATCTGCAACAACAGCAAAACGATAATCCTCTCTTGGATGGCGCCCGATTGGAGCATCAATACTTCCCTCAGCTGGATCAATATGTCCTTGAATGAGGGTGCGATAAACCTTTTCGATACTGCGATTTCTAAATTGATTCTTCATAGAAATATAAGAACGCTCATGCTTTGCCAAGAGCATTAGTCCAGAAGTTCCAGCATCTAGCCTCTGCACAATTCCCTGTCGCTCTTGTGGTCCAGTTGTTGAGATTCGATAACCTCTTGCAAGAAGTGCGCCAACAACAGTTGGGCCCATCCAGCCTGGACTTGCATGCGCCGCGCAACCCACTGGTTTATTAACGACAACAACATCATCATCGTCATAAATAATTTCAAGAGTATCTATCGGGGTTTCTTTCAACTCTAGAGGATCATAGATAGCTGGCATTACTACTGTTAAGCGATCTCCTGCGCTGACTCGATCTGACTTTGATAGCGGTTTCTTTCCCTGCAAAACATCGCCAGCATTAAGCAGATCAGCCACCACACTTCTTGAAAGCTCGAGAACCTTTGCTAGAGCTGTATCAACCCTCTGGCCATCTTGATCTTGATCGATCTGAATCGCTCGCCTCTCGCGCTCCATCAAATAACCTTCTTATATGGCTCAATATTTCGAATAGCTAAAAGGCTCATTAAGAGTGCTGAGGTAACAATTGCTGAATCAGCAATGTTAAATACAGGCCAATTAGGTAGCTCAATCCAATCAATGACCTCGCCCCGCCATGGCCCAGGAGGCCTAAAGGCTCGATCCATCAAGTTTCCAAGAACCCCTCCGAGTAATAAACCTAGTGCGATCGCCCAAGACCCATTCGTTACTTTTCTAATGAAATAGAGGATGAAGGCAGCGACACAGAGTTTTAGAGAGCTCAAAATTAAAGTGGCATCTCCAATTAAATTAAAAGCAGCACCTGGGTTTGTGGCAAAAGTTAATTGCAGAAAGTCTCCTATGAACTTTATCGGTTCGCGGTATTGCAGATATGAAATAGCCCAGTTTTTAGTAATTAAATCCAGAGCAAAGATTGATATGGTAATTATTACAAAGAGTCGTCGCGCGCGATTAGCACCCGACGACCTTATCGGCGCTCTTCCTTCTGTTTGCATAACATGCAAAGCGTTGCGCGAGGGAAAACTTGGAGACGTGCTTTTCCAATCGCGCTTCCACAATCCTCACATCGCCCATAAGTTTTAGTCTCAATTCGCTCTAACGCTCTCTCGGTCTGTAAAACCATATCTCTTGCGTTATAGACCAGTGAGATTTCATGTTCGCGTTCAAATGTTTTGGTGCCAGCATCAGCTTGATCATCGCCTGCTCCAACACCGGAGGCTTCAATCAGATCATCCATCTCACTTTCAATGTTTTCAAGTTCTTTCTTTAATCTAATTAAATCTTTTGAAAGTTCAGATTTAATTGCCTTCATCTCAGCTGCGCTCCAAGACTCCTCGCCATCTAGAACAAAGGGTGATGGCGCTGCTTTGACGGGCTTTAGCGCTGGGGCTTTCTTGCCTGGCTTTGGAGTTCTAATTGGCGGCGGCATCACTAAACGTTTCTCTGGAACAACGACAAGATCACTTGCTTCGATCTCTGGTTTATAAACTGAAATAGTTGTTGCTCCGCCTTTTGCAGTACTACTGGTGAGCGCGGTTTTGTGAGCGCCCTTCATAATCTGAGCGGGGGCCTTCTTTAATGGAGCTTTTTTAGCAAGAGTTGGGCGAACTGGTGCTTTCTTTACTGGCACTTTTTTTGCTGGAGCTTTCTTGGCTGTAACTTTTTTTACAGGAGCCTTTTTAGCCTTTGGCGTAAAGCTCTTGGCCTTGGGTTTTGCCTTTGCTGGGCTAGATTTCTTCTTAAACTTCGCAACCGCTGAGCGGACTTTCTTTTTTAATGCCACAACGGCGAAGGCTAAAGGTTTATTGATTTAAATGCCACTCGCCCCGCTATAGGCTAGAATTAACGCGCTTACATCAGTTATCGCGATGACCAGGCAATCACCTGTGAGCGAGTTGGAAGAAATGAGTCGAGAGCTCATCTAGAACCAGCAGTAAGTTTTTTAAAAGCGGCAGCAAAAAAGCTGCAAGGCGGGTGGTACCGCGGTCGCAAGATCGCCCCTCCAAGAGATCGAAGAGCGTTTTATTCGAATTTCGAGGAGGTTTTTAGTGTCAAGTAATTCGCCTTATCTGGCGCTATCTGCCTCGATTGATCTTCCAAAAGTTGAACATGAAATTTTAGATTTCTGGCAAACCCAAGACATATTTCATAGCAGCGTCAAAATGCGTCAAGGTGGTCCAAGTTGGACTTTTTATGAAGGTCCACCAACTGCAAATGGACTGCCAGGAACTCACCATATTGAAGCAAGAGTTTTTAAGGATGTATTCCCTCGCTTTCAGACTATGAAGGGCAAGCATGTAATCCGCAAAGCAGGTTGGGATTGCCATGGTCTTCCAGTAGAGATTGCAGTTGAAAAGGAGCTGGGATTTTCTGGAAAAGGTGATATCGAAAAATTTGGAATAGCAGCCTTTAATGAAAAGTGTCGTCAATCGGTGCAGCGACATGTGGGCGCATTTACTGAGATGACTGAGCGAATGGGTTTCTGGGTTGATTTTGATCAGGCCTATTGGACTATGTCCAATGAATATATTGAAAGTGTCTGGTGGTCACTTGCTCAGATTCATAGCAAAGGTTTACTGGTTCAGGACTATCGCGTAGCGCCGTATTGCCCTAGATGTGGCACTGGCCTATCGGATCATGAGCTGGCCCAAGGCTATGAGAGCGTTACTGATCCGAGTGTGTATCTGCGTTTTCCAATTATTGATGGTGAATTAAAGAATCTCGGTGCATCGCTATTAGTTTGGACTACAACACCCTGGACCCTGGTATCAAATACTGCTATCGCAGTGAACCCTGATGTTGATTACTTGGTAGTTAGAACTAAGGCTGACCTTGAGAGAGAAGTTAGCTCTGAAGTATTGGTCGTAGCAAAGAACTTAGTTGAGCTTTTAGGTAGCAGCTATGAAATTCTTAGAGAATTAAAGGGAAGTCAACTTGAGAAAGTTAAATATCAACCGCCCTTTAATTATGTCGATATTCCTGATGCGCACTATGTGGTTCTGGCAGATTATGTAACCACCGAAGATGGAACTGGATTAGTCCATCAAGCCCCAGCCTTTGGCGCAGATGACTTACAAACCTGCCGAAAGTATGGCCTGCCGGTTGTAAATCCCATCGCACCCAATGGCGAATTTGAATCAGGAATTGCAACTGTTGGAGGAATGTTTTTTAAGCAGGCAGATAAGATCCTAATTAAAGAGCTCAAGAAATCTGGATCACTTTATAAGCACCAGCAATATGAACACTCCTATCCGCATTGCTGGAGATGCCACACTCCTCTTATCTATTACGCGCAACCTTCTTGGTATATCAGAACTACCAAGATCAAGGATGCTTTACTTCGAGAGAATGCCTCAACTGACTGGCATCCTGAGACAATTAAAAATGGTCGCTATGGTGATTGGCTCAATAACAATATCGATTGGGCTCTCTCGCGAAATCGCTATTGGGGCACTCCCCTTCCAATCTGGAGATGCGAAAATAAACATGAGGAGGCATTTGCTTCTAAGGCACAACTGCAGAGCCGTTGTGGAAAAGATTTAACTGACCTTGAGCTCCATCGTCCAATTGTTGATGAGATTGTATTTAACTGTCTTACTTGCTCATCGCAGATGGTAAGAACCCCAGAAGTTATTGATTGCTGGTATGACTCAGGTGCTATGCCCTTTGCGCAATGGGGATATCCTCATAAGCAAGGCTCAGAGGAAAAATTCAAAGAGGCCTATCCTGCTGATTTTATCTGCGAAGCAATTGATCAAACCCGCGGTTGGTTCTATACCTTGATGGCAATTGGAACTTTAGTATTTGATAAATCTTCATATAAAACGGTGCTCTGCCTTGGCCACATCTTGGATAAAGATGGACGCAAGATGAGTAAGCATCTAGGAAATGTATTAGAGCCAATGGCTCTTATGGATAAACATGGAGCAGATGCAGTTCGTTGGTACATGCTCGCAGCTGGTTCTCCCTGGAGCGCCAGACGAGTTGGCCATGATGCAATCTCTGAAGTTGTCAGAAAAACGCTACTTACCTATTGGAACACAGTCTCCTTTTTAACGCTCTATGCCTCAGCTGCTAATTACTCACCAACACCTATTACCAAGGCCAGCAACCTTTCAACCATGGATCGTTGGATTTTAAGTGAACTTAATCAATTGATTGCAACTGTAGATCAAGCTCTCAGTGACTTTGATTCGCAGTTAGCCGGATCTGCCATTGCCACATTTATCGATGACTTATCAAATTGGTATGTAAGAAGATCAAGAAGAAGATTCTGGGATGGCGATAGCGCAGCCCTTTCAACGCTGCAACACTGTCTAAAAAATGTCACGCTGCTTATGGCTCCGATGGTTCCGTTTATTACCGAACATGTTTGGCAGAAGTTAATACGGGTAGTTGAAAAAGATGGTCCGATCTCGGTTCATCTGGCAGACTTTCCGGTTAGTGAAGCATCATTAATTGATAAGGAGCTATCAAAGTCAGTTGCCTTGACTAGAAGATTAGTAGAGCTTGGACGAGCATCGAGAGCGCAATCTGGAGTCAAGATTCGACAACCACTATCACGAGCACTTATCGCCGCACCTGGGTGGAAGTTGCTCTCTATTGAACTGCGAGAACAGATCTCAGATGAATTAAATGTTGAATCCCTAGATGATCTTGCAAGCGCTGGAGCAGATTTGGTGGACATTTCTATTAAGGCTAACTTCAGATCCCTTGGAGCAAAATTTGGTGGCGAGGTGCAAGAGCTATCAAAGGCAATTACCTCATCAAACGCCCAAGAATTAGTAAGTAAGGTAAGAAATAGTGGCAAAGCTCAAGTAACTTATGGCTCAAAAACTGCAGAAATTACCGAGGAGGACCTGGTAATTACTGAAACACCAAGAACTGGATGGGCTGTGGCCTCACACACTGGAGAGAGCGTTGCGCTGGACTTAAATCTAACGGATGAGTTAATTGCAAAAGGAGTAGTCAGAGAGGCAATCCGTGCCATCCAAGATGAGCGAAAAGCATCCGGTTTTGATGTGAGTGATCGCATCCATGTGAAGTGGAACTCTGATGAGCAATCTTCAAAAGCAATCGAAGATGGAGTTTCCTGGATAAGCGAGGAAGTGCTTGCTCTCTCATTTGAACGAGATTCAAAGCTAGAACCAAGTGAGCAAGAGCTCGGTCTTAGCCTCAAACTTACAAAGGCCTAGAACTTACTTCTAATCTGCCAGAGATCAGGAAACACTGGATTAAATAAAGTTGAAGCAAGATAACTAGCGCCACTTGAACCACCAGTTCCACTCTTATGTCCAATAGTTCTCTCAACCATCTTTACATGGCGGTAGCGCCACTCTTGCAAGCCCTCATCAATATCAACCAAACGCTCACAAATAAGAGATCCTTCTGGATCTTTTCTGTGAAGATCAAGGAGCGCCTCCTGCACTTTTTCATTTGGTTGATAAGCCAAGCTAAAATCGCGATTCAGAATCTCTGTTGCAATTTTAAAACCTCTGCTATCTACATATTTAAGTGCGCTATCCCAGAGAGATGGCGAGATCATCAATTCTTCAACGCACTTCTTATCTGCAGGTAATAAATGTGCTGCAGCCTTTGGATCACGTCTTCCAAGAATTGCTTCAATTTGCCGAAACTGCGCCGATTGAAAGCCGCTGGATGCCCCAAGGCGATCACGGAATGAATTAAATTGAAGTGGTGTCATAGTCTCAAGAATGTCTATCTGAGCAACACATATCTTCATAATGGTCCTGATTCGACCAAGAATGGAGAGTGAGTAATGGGTATCTCCCGATTCAAGACTTCTCTGAGCGGCAACGAATTCGTGAATCAATTCTTTAAACCAGAGTTCATAGGTTTGATGGATAACGATAAATAACAACTCATCATGCTCAGGGCCTTCAGAGAGAGGTTGCTGGAGTTTTAGGAGTTCATCAACTTTTAAGTAAGAGCTATAGGTCAGTGCAGCATCGTGATTTTCACTCATGTGACTCGAACCTGCCCTTCATCAATCTTTTCATATTGGCGGGTACTGACTAAATCTCTAATTCTTTGAAATCCGTCATAAACCTCAACATAGGAGTTAACCAAAGGCGAGATTGCAACTCTAATTGAATTTGGAGCGCGATAATCTGGAATTACATTGGCATATCTGCGAAGCGCTATTGCTATTTTGCTTGCCTCTGGATGACAGAGAGAAATATGGCCGCCACGTTTACTTGCAGTCCTTGGCGTATTTAAGGTAAATCCAAGAGGCGATAACCACTTTTCATAGAGCTCAATCATCATTTCAGTTCCGCTAGCTGCTTTTGCTTCGATTGCAGTAATTCCAGCCTCTTCAATCATCGCAAATGCGCTCTTTATGCATCGCAAACCCATAAGTGAAGGACTTGCTATTTGGAAACCTCTGATGCTTTCAACTCTCTCAAAATTTGCACCCATGGCAAATTGATCTCGCTGGGCAAACCAGCCTTGAATAGGAACTTTAAGCTCTCTCTGGATTCCTTTTGAAACATAGAGCCAGGCAGGAGCGCCTGGTCCTGAGTTTCCATATTTGTAGGTGCACCCAACTGCAAGATCCACACCATTTCTATCAAAGTCAAGGACTACTGAACCCACCGCGTGAGCTGCATCCCAAAGCATCAAAGCGCCATGACTCTTTACTAAATCAGTAAGAGTTTTTATATCCTGCCTTGCACCTGATCTATATTGCACAACTTGAAGTGAAACTAGGGCCACATCATCTGATAGATAAGATTTAAGTAACTCTGGTGTTATCAATTCATTTTCACTAATTGTGCTATCTTCATTATTAATTGTGATCAGGTTTAAACCTAGACTCTTCGCAATTCCTTGCATGATGTAACGATCGGTTGGGAAATTAGCTGCATCAATTATTATCGTTTTTCTATTCGGCCTCGCCTTAATAGCTGCTAGGGCCAATTGATAAAGATTTACTGAAGTTGTATCGCAGGCCAATACTTGACCCGGCCCTGCTCCAAGAGCGCTTCTGCCAATCAAATCTCCAACCGTTTGAGCCTCATCGATCCAATGCTCCCAGCCGGTAACAACTTTTGGCCCCCACTCTTGGGTGAGAAATTCGCTAATGGCTTTGACTGTGGCATGAGGTAGGCGGCCCAGAGAATTACCGTCTAGATAACAAGTATTTGGATCAGTAATGACAAACTGATTTCGAAACGTACCTAACTCATCTTGAGCATCTAAAGCTTGCGCTTGGCTGCGTTCCATAACCTTGAGTCTAGGTCAGGAGTTAGGTTCTTGAGAAGTTGCCCTTAAAGGGGGAAGTTTTATCGAATGAAAGCGATAAGAATTTGTGTTCCAAAGAAGAGAACAATGAATGAGAGATCAAGTGCCACAGGTCCCATACGAAGCGGCGGGATGAACCTGCGAATAAAACCGAGCGGCTTATCAGTAATCATGTAGATGATTTCAGCAAGAGGAAGAATTACTCCCCTTGGACGCCAGCCCGGACGAAACATTCTTACATAATCCAGAATTAGACGAGCAAATAGCGCAAAGAGAAAGAGATTTAGAGCAAGAACAATCCAGCTGCTGATATTTATCACAGCAGTATTAAATCAGCTCTGGTTAAAGAGGCTAGCGTTAGCAGCTGCCGTCTTATCTTCTGAACTGACCATCACATTTGGTGGCGAGAGAAGAAAGACTTTTGACGTCACACGCTCAATAGTTCCAGCATGACCAAAAACTAAACCTGATGCAAAGTCAATTAATCTCTTGCGCTCTGACTCTTCCATATCGCTAAGGTTCATAATTACCGGATTTCCTTCGCGGTAATACTCACCAATTGCTCGAGCCTCACTATAAAACCTAGGGGTAATAGTCACGATGCGATCGATTGGAGCAGCATCTACGCTTTTTGCAGCGCTAGTCATAGATGGAGCGACAGTTAGTGATTTATTCTCACGCCTAACTGGGGTAACTCTGTTTTTAGGTGTTGCAACTTCGCTAGTTCCATCATCTTCGGTTAGACCGAGATAGTTGGTCATTTTTCTTAAGGCATTAGACATGCCAAAATTTTACTCGCCCAACCTTCTTGGGCCGAGGATTGAGCTGCCTAGCCTGATATGTGTCGCGCCATATTCCATTGCAATCTGATAATCCCCACTCATTCCCGATGAGATATATCTAGCACCTGGAGCGACTTTCAATAGTTCCTGACTCAAATTCCTTAGGGTTTCAAAGCCTGGCCGAGGATCTTTATTTAGAGGAGCAACCCCCATCACTCCAACAATTTCTACTCCAGAAAGCTCTAGCAGGCTCTCAGCAAAGGCTTCAAATTCCTCTGCTCTTATCCCGCTTCGATTACTTTCTTGTTTGGCTAACTCTTCTGGATCTAAATTAACCTGAATAAAGCAGCTCTGCTTCTTGCCCAGTTCAAGGGCTAGCTCTGAGATTTTAGATGCATGGCGTAGCTCATCAAGTGAGTGGATATAGCTAGCTACAGAAACTATTGCTCTTAATTTATTGCTCTGAATAGTTCCTTGAAAGTGCCAATCAATATCTTTTGGTAGAGCCTCTGCCTTGGGGGTTAACTCATTTTCTCTATTCTCACCAAATTGACGCTCGCCTAGAGAATATAGAATCTCCAGATCGCTAATTGGAAAGTTCTTAGTAACAACTATTAATTCAACCCCAGGTTTTAGCTCAGCACGGACATCATCTAAAGCGCGCTTTATCTCTATCTGCCTTGCGCTCATTTAATTATCACCCCTGCCTGCCTTCCGGTTTTGCTATCGCGACGATAGGAGAAATATCCGGAGCTATGTTTACTGCACTCACCACTTGAGCTCCAGGTGATTGCCCTGCTTCTAAGTATCGAGATTACTCCTGCCTCTAAGTCAAGACATCTTTTGCTCTCATCTGTGGCGCACTGCTCTATCTGAGATGAAACCTGGCGATATATGTCAAGACTTACCTGATAACAGTTGCCACAAATTGATGCCCCAAGGAGTGCGCTGATCTGACTTGAAGTGATCCCATAGCTTTCAAATTTCTCAAGTGTTGCCTCTAGAACTCCTGCAATAAGTCCTTTTCTACCGATATGCACCGCAGCTATAGCAGAGGGCGATGAGAGAAGAAGTGGAATGCAATCTGCAGTTAAAACAGCAAGGGCGATGCCACTTCTTCTAGTAAATAACGCATCGGCCTCCGGTTCATCTAGATAAGAAGAGCTTTCATCAATTTCAACAACTCTGGAGCCATGGACTTGGTTCATAAAGAATAATTCGCTTCGCTTTAGACCAAGCTTTTTAGCCAGCAGATCTCGATTTGATTCAACAGTTTTTGCATCATCGCCAACATGGAGAGCTAGATTAAAGCTTTCAAATTCGTTGCTGCTTAAGCCGCCATGGCGCGAGGTAAAGAGCGACCTCGACATTTAACGACTTACTACTTCATGAAATCAGGGATATCAATCTCATCTTCAGCCACTAACTCCTCAAATGTAATCTTTCTTCTTGGAGTCACTGGAGTATCCATTGCAACAGCGATCGGATCATTTGCCGCAATTGGATCTGCTTGACCATTTAAGGCAGCAGTTGAGATCACTGGAACAGAGAGCCTCTTTGGCGCTCCCCCATCAAAGCCGGCAGCAATTACGGTAACTCGTACCTCATCACCTAGGGCGTCATCGATAACTGTTCCAAAGATAATATTGGCATCAGGGTGTGCGCACTTTGCAACCAGCTCTGCTGCCTCGCTAATTTCAAATAGACCTAAATCTGATCCACCAGCGATTGAGAGAAGTACGCCATGTGCGCCATCAATTGATGCCTCAAGTAGTGGTGATGAGATTGCAAGCTCGGCTGCTCTAGTCGCTCTTGCCTCGCCTCTTGCAGATCCAATTCCCATAAGAGCAGAACCTGCGCCATCCATAACGCTCTTTACATCAGCAAAGTCAAGATTGATTAAACCTGGTGTGGTAATTAAATCAGTAATACCTTGAACGCCAGAGAGCAAAACTTGATCTGCAGTCTTAAAGGCCTCAGGTGCTGAGATAGAGCGATCAGAGATTGAAAGTAGGCGATCATTTGGAATAACAATTAGCGTGTCAACTTCTTTTCTCAAATTTTCAATTCCTTCATCGGCCTGCATCGCGCGGCGTTTGCCTTCAAAGCTAAATGGACGAGTTACTACGCCAACTGTTAGCGCTCCGGCATCTTTAGCAATCTTTGCAATTATTGGCGCTCCGCCAGTTCCAGTTCCGCCGCCCTCTCCTGCAGTAACAAAGACCATATCGGAGCCGCGAAGTACTTCTTCAATTTCTTCAGTGTGATCAATTGCTGCTTGCTTACCAATTTCTGGCGCAGCACCTGCACCAAGACCACGAGTTAATTTTCTTCCAATATCTAATTTCACATCAGCATCACTCATCAGAAGAGCTTGCGCATCAGTATTAATCGCAATGAACTCAACGCCTTTTAGCCCCGCATCAATCATGCGATTAACTGCATTTACTCCGCCGCCACCAATTCCAACAACTTTGATGACTGCTAAATAATTCTGTGGTGTTGCCACTTTTTCGCCTCTCTCCAAACCCTAATTCTCAACTTTAGACTTAGAGTTCCTGTTTACTCTGCGCGCAAAAGTAGTTGCGCAGCGCTCCTCTGGCAAAGACCGACACGATTAGTTAAGGAAATACTTTTCTATCGAACTGTTGGTTTCAATGGATCAATTAAATTGATTTTTCGAACTTTTTTATTCTCATCTTGCGCCAATAAACGCTCCATTACTTCAACCTTTAACCCAAGATCATTGATGCTGCCCCAGGAGATTTCGATGTTGCGCCCTGAGTAACTGGCAGAGGTAATGAAGCTGGCGTTATCTCTTGCATTAATTCGCGTTAATTCAAATCCTCTTGCGGCAAGCTCTTGGTCAAATAGCTCTATCAACTCACGGGCCGAAGCCTTTAATTGGTTATCTGCCCCATCGCTTGACCCAGCGGGCAGAGTTAATTCGGGAATCTGCTGCCAACTCTTATCTCCTGAGCTGATGGCCTGATCAATAGCCTGCCTAGGAAGATAAAAGTAATCAAGGTCTTCGCCCATAAACCCAATAGTGACGCTCTGAGGACTCGTGGTTGAGGTCAGTCGGGCGATGGGAGTTCTTGAAATTATCTTTATTAGTAATTTGCCATTAATTAAATTTCGGTCCAACTCAACATTTTCAACCCAAGCAAATTGACGGAGTCGATTGGCTATTTCTCGACGATCAACCCTTGCAATCTGATCTCCGAGTTTGACTACGGCAGGAGGCTGGGAGAGTCGATCTTTGACCTCTCTTTCAATGGACTTATCTTTTATATCAATTTTGATTTCTTTCACCACAAACACTTGGCTAAAGCCCAAAAGATATGCCAGCGCTCCAATGAGCAATATCGAGATAGGCAGAATTAATTTTGGATTCAACTTCATGTAATTAGGATTCGATTGCCTCTAGAATCAATTTACCTAAAGAGCTCACATCTCCAGCTCCTAGGGTGAGAATCAAATCGCCACTCTTGGCCATCTTTGCAACGGCTTCCACAACCTCTGGCATTGAAGGTTGATAGCTATGGTTGCTACTTGCCATTTCTTTTGAAATTAGCAACGAACTGACTCCGGGGATCTCTTTTTCACTTGCAGGATAGATTTCAAGTAAGTATGTGTAATTAGATGCAGAGAGTGCTTTGGCAAATTCACTGGCAAAGACTTGCGTTCTTGAGTAACGGTGCGGCTGGAAAACCGTCAGCACTCGCCCACTTTGAGCATAAATCCTTGCGCTCTCAAGGGTTGCCTTGATCTCTGTTGGATGATGGCCATAGTCATCAATGACAGTGATCCCCTTAGAAATTCCTTTGATTTCAAAGCGCCTTCTAGCGCCGCTAAAGAGAGCTAATCCTTTGATTAGATCATTTGCATTTGCGCCAAGCTCAAGGCCTGCCAGCAGGGCAGCAGAGGCGTTGAGTAGATTATGCCGGCCCGTAATGGCAAGTTCCATCTGCCCTAAAACTCTACCTTTATAACTAACTCTTGCCTCTGCGCTCTTTGGTTGCAGATGAATTCGATCTAGTCGTAGATCTGCATCGCTATCTATTCCATAGGTGGAGATGGAAATTGAAGGACCTTTCTTTTTCACTCGCTCCATTAAACGAAGTGCGCCAGGATCATCAATACATAGAACTAAAAAACCATCTGGCCTGATAGTGGCAACAAAGTCATCAAAGATCTGGTCAATTTGAGCAAGGGTTGCAAAGTTATCTACATGATCTAACTCAATGTTGGTAATTATTGCCCCTAGCGGTTTGTAGGCGGTAAAGGAGCCATCCGATTCATCAGCCTCAACGACAAAAGTATTGCCAGAGCCCTGATGAGCATTTGTTCCAGAGTTACTTACCGTTGCTCCAATTGCAAAAGATGGATCAAGACCTGAATGCTGCAGAGCAACTGTCAACATTGATGTGGTTGTCGTTTTTCCATGAGTTCCAGCAACAGCTACAGAGCGAGTACCAATCATTAGCTGCGCCAGAGCTGCAGCTCGCTCCAAAATTGGAATGCCTTTTTCTTGAGCTGCTTCAAGCTCGGGATTGTTTGCAGGAATGGCGCTTGATTTAATAACTAGATCTGCGCTCTCTATATTCGCTCTGCTATGCCCAATATTAATAGTGGCCCCAAGGCTTCGTAGGCCATTTAAAGTTGATGAATCATGTAAATCAGAGCCAGATACTTCTGCTCCGCGCGAGGCCATAATTCTTGCAATGCCACTCATTCCCGAGCCGCCTATGCCGACAAAATGGACTCGAGCTTTGCTCCAATCGCCAATCACTTGATTGCTCATTTAGCCCTTTTCCCTAGTAATAACCCTTGGGCAAGCTCTGCAATTCTCATCGCAGCCTTGGCATTACTACCTACTGATTTAGCCTGATACTTCTGGGCGCTTCTTAACGCTGCTGCAAGATTTTTAACAAGCCACTCTGCTGAAAAGTCATCATTTGAGACCATCATTGCTGAACCTTGAGCCACTAGAGCAGCAGCATTATCAAATTGCTCCCCATTACCATGAGGCAGAGGAATAAGAATTGAATACTTGCCAAGAGAGGATAGTTCAGAGCAGGTGACGGCCCCAGATCTTGTGATCAGTAAATCAGCGCTTCCATATATTGAAGCCATATCATGGAAGTAAGGCTGAGGAAGATAATTACTTGAAGCCTTTGGTAGTTCATTATTTATTCCGAGAGCATGAATAATCTGAACTTCTTGGTATTTATCTTGGTATCTTTTTAGAAAGTCTGCAATCACTGAATTGATATGAGTTGAGCCAAGAGAGCCGCCAAAGATAGCAACTACTGGGCGATTGGCATCAAACCCCCAACTCTGACAATTGAGTTGCTTGAAACTTGATTTGTTAGAAAGCTCTGCAAGACTATTTAGCGATTGGCGAATTGGCATTCCAGTTAAAACAGAACCTGACCACTGTCTTGCAACTTGTTCGAAGTTGACTGCAGTTACTTTAGCTAGCCGCCTTCCAAGGCGATTAGCTAGCCCGGGCTTTGCATTTGCTTCATGGATCAAAATTGGAACCTTTCGGCTAAAAGCTGCAAGGTATGCTGGAGTTGATACATATCCACCAAAGCCAATTACTAAATCTGACCCTTTTATTATCGATCTCGCTTTAAAGATTGCACCAATAAACAGAAATGGAAAGAGGGAGATTTTTGGAGAAATCTTTCTTGGAAATGAAGCCTTTGGAATGTAATGAATTCGATAGCCTCTCTTAGGAATCAAAAGTGATTCCAGACCACCTCTAACGCCTATGAATTCGCAAGATAGTTTTGAATCTTTTAGTAATAGCGCCTCGGCAACGGCTAAGGCTGGCTCAATATGTCCGGCCGTTCCCCCGCCTGCAAAGACCACACGCTGCGCCATGGGCTTTATCCTCTCGCAGTTCTTGCCGCCTTACGCTGGCGAATCTCTGAGGCAATTTGAGGGTCGCGTCGCAAAACCCCGAGTACATAGCCAAGCGCGATGAAGGTTGCAATAAGTGAGGAGCCGCCGTAGGAAATCAGTGGCAGCGTTACTCCAACTACGGGAATTACGCTAATTACAGTTCCGATATTAAGAAGAACCTGAACTGAGATCCAACATCCAATGCCCGCACAGACATAACGATCAAAAGAGTTCTGGGCATTAATTGCAACTTTAAATATTCCTAGAATCAAAATTCCAAATAGGCCAAGAGTTGCTAGCGTTCCAAGTAAACCTAACTCTTCTCCAATGACAGCAAATATGAAGTCGGTGTGAACTTCAGGAAGGCTTCCCCACTTCTGCTTACTACTTCCAAGACCGGTGCCTACTGCTCCTCCTGAAGCAAGTCCCATGATGCTATGGGCTTGCTGCCAACCTACGCCTTGATAATTCTCTTCCGCAAAGGGATCAAAGAAGGCCGAGAATCTATTCATACGATTCGCACTTGGCAGGATTAAGGCCGCAAACAACGCACTAGCCCCTATTGCTAATAGCCCAAAAACTTTCAAGGCCAGTCCTGAAATAAAGAGAATTCCCGCAACGATACCGGTGACAAGAACTGCAGTTCCTAAATCTCGGCCTAAAAGAATCAAAGCCATAACAAGCATAAAGCCTGGAATAATTAGGGTTGCTGGATTACTTGCAATCCCCTCGCTTGCCTTTTGATCATGGATTCGAAGCCTAAAAGCGCACCAGAGGATTAAACCTAATTTTGCAAACTCACTGGGCTGCAAGGTAAAGCTTCCGATACCAATCCAGTTGGTATTACCACCAACAGTTTTGCCAATTCCGCCAATCTGAGGAAGAACTAGAAGGGCGCAGGAAACAACTAGTGAGACTTGGGCTATCGGTTTCCAAAGCTCATAGCGAAGTTTCATCGCTACCCATGCAAGCCCTGCTGCCAAAATAAGAAAAAGCGCTTGGCGAAGTACAAAGCTAAAAGAGTTGCCAGATTCTCGCAACGACTTTACTGATGAGGCGCTGAGCACCATAACCAATCCCAGCGAGGAGAGGGCGATAACTGAGCCTAAAATCAAGTAATAAGCAGAGGCGGGAGTTGCAAATAAAGGCTTAGATTTATTCATTAAAGGCCTGCCTTGCTGCCAGAGTAAAACTCTCGCCACGATCGGCATAGTTCTTAAATTGATCCATCGATGCACATGCTGGAGCTAGTAGCACCACATCTCCACTAACAGCGATCTCTTTCACAATACTCATAACGCTGTGCATTACATCGATTCCTTTCAAGCTTAAATCAGTTGTATAGATAGCAAGATTCGGAGATTGCTTCAATAGCGCAGCTTTAATGATCGGGGCATCACTTCCAATCAATATTGCAGCCTTGATACGGCTCTTGCATCTTTGAGCCAGTTCATCCATAGCTGCTCCTTTAGCAAGACCCCCAGCTATCCAAATTGACTCCATTTGAGAATACAGCGCAGCAATGGCGGCATGGGGATTAGTTGCCTTTGAGTCATTAATGAAAGTTATTCCACTGTTTTTATGTACTACCTCTAATCGATGATGATCTAGTTTAAAGTTTCGTAGCCCCTGGGCTATTGCATCTGGTTTTGCTCCAACACTTCTAGCCAGCGCCGCAGCAGCCATCGCATTTGAAACATTATGGCCAACAGAGGGAGTTACATCACCTAGCTCAAATAGTGCTTCAGCATCACCCTTGATAAAAGCGCGATCGACAATGATATTCTCAACCAGCCCAATCTCGCCGTTACTCGGAACTTGCAGTGAAATCCAGGTAATTGGCTTAGAAAGATTTTTGCCGCTCTTTGCCAAATGCTGATCATCTTTATTGAGAATCACCAAATCTGCCAGTTCTGAGATTTTTAACTTAGCGGCCAGATAATTCTCAAAACTTTGATGCCAATCGATATGGTCTTCGGCTATGTTAAGAATCGCTACCGATTGAAAGTGAGCAAGATTGCTCCACTCTAATTGAAATGTTGAAAGTTCAAGGGCCAAAATATCGGCATTTGATTTAACTACTGCCTCAATTGCGGTATATCCCACATTTCCACAGGCTTTTGCACTAATTCCTGATTCAACGAGCATTGATTCCAGCATTTGAATTGTTGTTGTCTTACCGTTGGTGCCAGTTAGCGCTATCCAGCGCTGATTTGGAAACATCTGCTCCTTGACCTTCCAGGCAAGGTCAATCTCGCTAATTAATTCAATTCCTGCCCCTCTAACTAGCGATATTAAAGGATGATCAACTCGCCAGCCCGGAGAAACAACTGCAAAGCTAACCCCTACCAGATCTTCGTCTTCCAAGGTGCGCTTAATTCCATTTTCTTGAACCCTCTCATCAACTGGAATCACAGTTGCGCCCTTTGATTTTAGGAATTCAAGAGTTGGCGCTCCAGTAACGCCCGCGCCAAAGAGAATACACTTTGCGCCTCTTAGGGAATCAATAAAGCTTTGATTCACGCAACCACCCATTGAGCATAGAAGAGTCCGAGTCCTGCAGCTACGCAGAGTCCAGCGACAATCCAGAAGCGAATAACGATTGTGACTTCGCCCCAACCAAGTAATTCAAAGTGGTGTTGTAGCGGCGCCATTTTAAATACTCTCTTGCCGCCACTCAATTTGAAATAACTAGTTTGAATAATTACTGAGAGAGTGATGATTACAAATAATCCGCCAATTGGAATTAGAAGTAGTTCGGTTCTCAATGTCATGGCAAGGCCAGCTAAAGCTCCACCTAGTGCAAGAGAGCCGGTATCTCCCATAAAAATTCTTGCCGGCGATGCATTCCACCATAGAAAGCCTGCGCAAGAGCCAGCAAGAGCTGCGCCTAGTACTGCAAGATCTAGTGGGTCGCGCACGTTATAACAATTTCCACTGCCCACTACCTCGCAGCGCTGCCCAAACTCCCAAACACCAATTAGAACAAAGGCGAGAAATGACATCACTGCCGCACCCGTTGCCAAACCATCTAGGCCATCCGTCAAATTCACACCATTACTTGCGCCAAGCACCATCAAAATTGCTAGAAGAATTAAGAGCGCAATTCCAAGTTTTATCGAAGTGTCTTTCACCGTTGATAGGTATTGCGACATAGGAGTAAGCCCAAGATCATCTGGAAATCTGGTTGCTAGATATCCAAATGCTCCAGCAACAATTCCTTGAGTAAGTAGCTTTTCTCTTGCTTTAAGGCCAAGTGAGCGCTGCTTTACAACCTTTAGCCAATCATCAAGATATCCGATTAAACCGAGGCTTACTATTAGACCAATTACTAATACTGCAGAAGTTGTTAAAGCTGCTCCTGTAAAAAGATGTGAAATCAAGTAACCAGCAATTGCCGCCAGAATCAGAATTACTCCACCCATGGTTGGTGTTCCACGCTTTGTGTGATGAGTCTTTGGTCCATCATCTCTAATTTGTTGGCCATAGCCTTTGCGCAATAGGAACTTGATAAATATAGGTGTTAGAAGGAAGCTAAGCAGAAAGGCCGTAGCCCCAGAAATTAAAATACCTCTCATTTGCTCTCTCCCTCTTGCTCACTCATGGCCTTTGCCTTAATTGCGCTTGCTAATTCATCAAGGCCTTCAGCTCTTGATGCCTTAACAAGAATTACATCGCCTGGATTAAACTCCTTAAAGAGATCTAATGATTCTTGCCAGGAAGAAAGATACCTTGCGCCAGTTATCGAAGAATCAATTTTGCTCAAATAGGCCTTACTTTTTATTGCTACCAAATAATCGATTCCTAGATCCGCAACTTTCTTACCAATTTCCTCATGCATTTGATCTGAATTATCTCCTAGCTCATGCATCTGACCTAGGAATGCCCAAGAGCGTCCACCCTTTTCTTGTGTCAGTAGAGCGAGCACATTAAGTGCTGCCTCCATACTTTCAGGATTTGCGTTATATGAATCGTTAATCAGGGTTAAGCCATTAGCCTCACTTAGCTCCATTCGCCACTTACTAATCGATTGATGATTTGAGAGGGCAGTTGCAATACGAGATACACCCACATCTAATGCGTTAGCAATTGCTGCTGCAGCTAGGGCGTTGGAGATTTGATGTAAACCTAGAATCTGCAATCCCACTGCCTGGCGCTCACTGCCAATGACTAAATCAAAGTGAGCAAATCCACCTCTAGCTTCAATATCTGCAGCGCGAACATCGCATTTTGGGCTATCTCCGAAGGTAACTCTCTTTACCCCTTGCACACTCTCCATCTTTGGAGTGAAGGAGTCATAAGTTCCCAAAACAGCAACAGCGCCACTTTGTAGACCAGCAATTAACTCGCCCTTGGTTTTAGCAATCATTTCCTGAGAGCCAAATTGACCAATGTGAGCATTGCCCACCTTTAACACAGCGCCAACGTCAGGAATTGCCATAGCGGTAAGAGAGGCTATATCACCACTATTTCGAGCTCCCATTTCCAATATGCAGTATTTGCTCTCTTTCGTGCAACGAAGAAGAGTCAAGGGGACTCCAAGTTCATTATTGAAGGATCCAATTGAGGCAACAATTTCTCCCTCAGCCTTAAGAATTGAAAACAATAAGTCCTTAGTTGTTGTCTTTCCTTGGCTTCCCGTTATTCCAATAACTTTTAGATCTTTCAATTCTTTTCTTACATAGGCCGCTAATTTAGCTATAGCAAGTATTACATCTCCTACCAAAATGTGGGGAGTTGAAACTGGGCGATTAACGATACTTAGCGATGCTCCCCTTGCACTTGCATCAGATACAAAATCATGACCATCGGCTTTTTCGCCCTTTAGTGCAAGGAAGATATCTCCTGAATTAATCTGCCTTGAATCGAATTGAAAAATTGTTTTAGTTGTAATTTCAGCTTGGCCGTGGGCGCTGCCCTGCATAATCTGAGCCATCTGCTCTATCTTCATGTCAATCATAATTTGGCCTCGATGCACTTTTGCAAAACTTCTTGGTCACTAAAGGCATGTTTGACGCCCTTTATTTCTTGACCAGTTTCGTGGCCCTTGCCCAGAATTACTAAAATATCGCCAGCTTCTGCTCTCTCTACTCCATATTTAATTGCTGATTGGCGATCACTGATTACAGCACTTGGAGCAGAGAGCTTTAAGGATCCCAGCATCTCCTTTAGGATTTGCTCCGGATCTTCATCTCTTGGATTATCGCTCGTAAAGATGGCGATATCACTGCCAGAAAGTAGCGCCTTTCCCATTAGAGGGCGCTTTGATTTATCACGATTACCGCCGCATCCAAGGACTGCAATTAACTTCGAGTTGGTATTTGCTCTAAGTGATGCAAGAACTTTTTCAACTGCATCTGGAGTGTGGGCGTAATCAACTAGAGCTAGGAAATTTTGACCACAATCAATACTTTCTAGGCGACCTGGAGCAGGCTTGAGGGCCTCCAGAGAGTTTCCAATCACAAGCGGATCTACACCACTATCAAAAGCAATCGCCATAGCCAAAAGAGCGTTATCTAAATTGTGCTCACCAATTAGGTTAAGTTGACCTGAAATCAAGATGCCGCCGGTACCTCTAACTTCCACGCGATAGCCCTTTGGAGTGACCTTCATATCTTGGTAGTACCAACTAGCTTTATTGTTACTTCGAGAGATAGTCTCCGATGGCATTGAAATCTCTTCTTCGAGGCGAACTCCATAGGAATCATCAATGTTGATAAATGAGACCTTACTGCGCATGGAGTCAAATAACTTCTTCTTTGCTTGGTAATAATTTTCCATATCTCCATGGAAATCTAGATGATCTTGGGTCAAATTAGTAAAGGCAGCAGCAGAGAAGTAAGCACCATCTACTCTATTAAGCGAAAGCGCGTGGCTACTTACTTCAATCGCAGCTGCGCGAACCTTTCTTTCTTGCATAATCGAGAGAATGTAATGAAGTTGATCAGCTTCAGGAGTGGTGTGGCTAGCGCTAAATCGCTCCTCTCCTATTTCAATTCCAATGGTTCCAATAAGACCAGCTTTCACCCCAGCAAATTCCCAAATCTGCTTTAGTAGATATGAGGTTGTCGTCTTGCCGTTAGTGCCGGTAATTCCTGCAAGAAACAAAGCTCTGCTTGGAGAGTTATGGAACCAGTCAGCTAAATAACCAATTCTGCTTCTTGGGTTTTCTACAACAAGAATTGGAAAATTGCCAAGTAATTTAGAGGCAAGATTTAAGCCTTCACTATCGGTGAGTATGGCAATTGCGCCAGAATCTTTGGCATCTTGTGCAAATCGTGCTCCATGGTGTTTTTCGCCTGGTAGCGCTATGAATAATTCTCCGTTTTTAACTCTATTTGATGAACTTGAAAGTCCAGTTACTTCAAGTGATTCAAATTCTTCACTAACTTTCACGGCTAAAAATGAAGCGACATCGCCGAGCTTTTTTGTATTAGCCTCCAAGCGATGCGTCTCAGCCATTTTCACTCGCTTTATCCCGCTTTGCACCTGATGCCTGAGCGCCGCCAGTCATTAGCTCGATTTTTGCCTTTAATTCTTTTGCATTATGGGCATAAGTAATTGTTGCCGGCGCCGTTGGTCTAATTGCTTTATCTTTTAACACAAAGCTCATAACTTTTTTAAATACTGGTCCACCTAGATAGCCGCCCCAATGAAGTCCTTTGGGATCTTGAATGGTTACTGAAACCACATACTCGGGCTTATCAGCAGGCGCAAAACCGATAAAGGATGCGGTGTATCCGCTATAGCAACCACACTTTGGGTTATATCTCTGGGCAGTTCCAGTTTTTCCTGCCACTCGATAGCCTTCAATGGCAGCTGAAGCAGCAGTTCCCCGATTAGTTGCAACGCTCTCCATCATTAGGCGCATCTTTTTTGCAGTATCTGGACTTATTACTCTTACAGATTTTTGTTGACTAGCTGGGGTGTAGCGCCCTGCTCCATCGCTGATTCCTGCGATGACTGTTGGTGTAACACGAAGTCCATCATTTGCAATTGTTGCAAATACCGAAGTTGCTTGAAGGGCTGTTAGTGAATAGCCCTGGCCAAATGCCACCGTTGGCGCAGTAGTTCCTGACCAATCTTTAACATCAAGTAATCTTCCAGTCTCCTCTCCAGGAAGTCCTGAATTAGCTTTTTCTGCGATGCCAAATTTCTTTAGATACGAGTGAAGCGTGTCATTAGAGAGCATCTCCCCCACTTTTATGGCGCCAGTATTACTTGATACGGCTAGGGCGCCAGTGAGAGTCAATTTCTGAGTGGGATGTTTCTCATGATCGCTAAAAGTTTTATTTGAGCGCTTCAATTTCCAAGGAATAGTCATAACAGTTTCAGGTGAAATCTTTCCCTCTTCAACTGCAGCAGCGATGGTCATAACTTTGCCGGTAGAGCCTGGTTCATAGACTTCTTGAACTGAAGGGTTCTGCCAGCGATAAGGATCTATTCCTTTAGTATCCCCTGGAGTAAATGAGGGATAAGTAGCATGAGCTAAAACTTGCCCAGACTTTGGATCCATAACGACAACAGTTCCAGAAAGGGCCCGAGAGCTCTTCACCACCGTTCTAATCGCCTCTTGTGCTACCCATTGCACATCTCTATCGATTGTTAACTTCACAGTATTTCCACGAACTGCATCTGCCGTTATCTTCTGCGTTCCAGGAATTATTGTTCCTGCCGCATTTGCATAGGTGTAGAGCCCATCAACTCCACTTAGAGTGGAATTCATGCTGTATTCAAGGCCTGCAGCGCCAACTCCAGCCTGATTAATAAAGCCTATTACTGCCGCGGCCAATTCACCTTCGGGATATTCGCGAACATAGATTCGCTCGGCAAAGAAGCCCATTAATCTTTTAGCAAGGCCATTTTCACTTTTAGCAACTTCTTCATTGTAGGCATCTACAGCTGCTTCAAGTTTTCTCCAAACTTCAGGTTTAACTGCTTGGCTGATTACTACATAACGCCTCTCGCCAATTAATTGATCTTTAAGCCAGCCTTGATCAACATCTAAAATTGGTGCTGCAATTTGGGCTAGCTCCTTTGGATGATCCACGATTGCTTGATCAACCAGGATTCGATAGGCGCTAACACTTCTAGCAAACTCGGTGCCATTGATATCTGTGATTGCTCCTCTTGGAGCCATAATCACTGATTTCTTAGTTAGTTCATTTTCAGCTTTATTTGCCAGGCCAGCTGCCCTAACTCCTTGGATATCAATTAATCGAACTGCAAAAGCTATGAGAATAACTAGAGAAATAGCGACTAGGTAACTAATCCTTTTCTCAACTAACTTATGGTGGCTCATGGTTTGGCTTTAGCCGCCTTTTCTACCTCAAGCGGAATTGGCTCTGAAATATCAAGAAATGTTGGTGAAGAACTTGGAATCATTCCAAGTGATATTGCTCGCTCTGCAAGAGATTCTGAAGTTGAAAGCAGGGCCACTTGTCTAAGAGCCTCTTCCCGCTCTTCATTAACCATGATTGCTTCGATCTTGAGCTCTCTAACTTTTACAGCATCATTTCCCAGAAGAATATTTATGCCCAAAAGTCCAAGGAGGCCAAGGGCTAATGTGGCGCCAACTATTGAATAAAAGAGGCGATCAGTTGCTTGTTGACCTGGTGTTGGGCGAAGCTCTGGGACAAGTTTAAGGATTACCTTTGATGACTTCGCAATTGCTAATTTTTTGGAGCGCTCAAAAGCTGGGCTAAGAACTGATAGAGCCATTAGGCAGCCACCCGCTCAATTGCTCTAAGTCTTACCGACTTTGCCCGCGAGTTATCTAGAATCTCAGCATCACTGGCCTTCTGACTTCCGTTAAAGACCAAAGAGAACTTTGCAGATAGCGCCTTAATCTCAATTGGAAGACCAAGTGGAGTCTTTGACTCTGTTGCTTGCGTGAAGAAGTTTTTAACAATCTTGTCTTCTAGCGATTGGAATGACATCACAACCATCCGACCACCAACATTTAAGCGCTCAAGGCAGGCAGGAATTGCGCGCTCCAAGATCGCTAGCTCTTGATTAACTTCGATGCGAAGTGCTTGGAAAGTCCGCTTAGCAGGATTTCCCCCAAGGCGTCTTGCTGGAGCTGGTATTGATCGCTTAATCAAATCTGCAAGATCGCTTGTGCTTTTTATCAAACCACTTGCTCTTGCCTCAATGATGTTATCTACAATTCTTTGAGCAAATTTCTCTTCGCCATAGGTGCGAATGATGCGAATTAACTCGCCTCTGGAGTAGCTATCGATAATTTCTTGGGCGGTGATTCCACTGCTTTGATCCATGCGCATATCAAGTGGAGCGCTCTGAGCGTAGGAGAAGCCACGCTCAGATTGATCCAATTGCATTGATGAAGTGCCTAAATCAAAGAGAATGGCATCAACCGATGAAATTCCAAGAGAATCAAGGAGTTTTGGGGTCTGGTCATAAACAGCATGAAAAATTGTGATGCGATCTAAATGAGACGATAGACGTTGACTGGCTTTATCAATTGCGCTCTTATCTCTATCAATACCAATTATCTTTAACGTTGGAAACTTCTCTAGAAGCGCTAGTGAGTGACCACCTAGACCTAAGGTGGCATCAACTAAAACTGGCTTCTCTTTATTTTCTAGTGAGGTTGATAAAACAGTGATGCAGCGATTAAGCAGAACTGATGTGTGTTCTAGCTTCATCCCTACACTCCTTAGTTATTAATAGTTGTTAACTTCTTCTTCTTTCTTACTCTCTACTCTGGTCACCGCCGGCCGACGGATTGCGGGGGATAAACGGCACCGGGGAAGGGGCGCCGTTTATTTGAAGGTCGGCGGTGGCCAGAGGAGAGAGGAGATTTTTGTTTTTTGCCCCTTGTTAAAAGAGGCCTGGAAATACCTCCTCAGAAACATCAGCGAAGCCTTTTTCACGATCTTTTAGATAGCTCTTCCATGCTTTGGAATCCCAAATTTCAACTCGAGTATTTGCGCCAATTACTACGCAATCTTTTTCTAAATCTGCATACTCTCTTAAGCCGGAAGGAATCATTACGCGACCTTGCTTATCTGGAATTTCATCGTGTGCACCGGCAAACATCACACGCATGTAATCGCGAGCTGCTTTTGCAGTAAGTGGCGCTTGTTTTAGCTGCTCAGTAATTCGTGCAAATTCAGCAGAAGGAAAAACAAATAAACAACGCTCTTGTCCTTTAGTAATGACTAGACCTGAGGCCAATTCATCACGGAATTTGGCGGGAAGAATCAACCGCCCTTTTTCATCTAAGCGAGGTTCATGAGTGCCAAGAAACACTTAATTGACCTCCCCTATTTGACTTACCTCGCAGAACCCCCGTCCTGCTTAATTCCCCACTTTACTCCCTTTTCCTCCATTTTCAACCACCTCTCCCCACGCGCAAGCTGCTCTGGAATTGGGCTCCTCCACCAAGCTCTTTTGGGCATAAAAAAACCCGCCAGAGGCGGGTGGGGGCTATTTAAATCTAATTAACTATTCACCGAGATTACGACGATCCCATCTCTGCTCAAAGCCTTGGCTCCACTTACCTGGCCCTTTCTTAGGCCCAATGTTCTGAGCTTTGGAGATGACCCCATTCATAAGGCCCCCAAGATTTGAGATGGCAAGAACTGCCCCAACAAGTGAGGTGATAAATCCAACAACCCCAACAAGTGGCACTTGAGAAATTAAGCCGCCAAACAGGATAAAAATGCCTATAAGAATTAGGCCAAAACCAATTACAACTCGGCTCCTTGAAGGGCTCTTGCCGCTAAAAGTTGAAATCAGGCGAGGGTCATCAGCGGCTAGCGCCTCTTCCATCTCGGCTAATAACCGCTTTTCATGCTCAGAGAGTGGCATAGGACTGACAATAGTAGAGGTGGGGCTATCTGGAAAGTCGAAAGAGTGAGAAGTTGCTATGAATCTTCGCTCTCATCATTGCCCTCTCCAACTAGCCGAGCAGGTTTTATAGATCCGCTACCAAAGCGAGCAATAGCCCGATCGATAGCAACCTGCGCCTGGCTCCATCCAAGCTCCCGCTCGCCAAGCTCTAACTGCTCAACTGCTCCACTTTGATCAACTAATTGCTCAAGTGAGACTCCTAGAAGTCGGATTCTTGAGCCAGCAATCTTGAGCGCTAGATAGAGGTCTTTAACTACTTCATAAATTTCATGGCTACCACTTATGGAGTGAGGCAGAGTTTTTGATCTAGTTAAATTTGAAAAGTCAGCAAAGCGCACCTTAAGGCCGATAGTTTTACTACGCAATTGGCGAGCTCTTAGACGAGCGGCAGCTCTCTCAGTTAAACCAAGGAGCTCTCTAAATATCTCATCTTGATCCTCTAAATCATAGGCAAATGTCTCTGCCGCGCTAATACTTTTCTCTGGAGCATCTGAAATTACTTCTCGATAATCTCTAGCCCAAGCAAGTTCATAGAGTGATACTCCAGCGCTTGGACCAAGCGCTCGCTTTAAAGTTTCAAGTGGGGTGTTGGCAATATCGGCAACTGTTCTAAGGCCCAGAGCTTGAAGCTCTTCATTAGTTTTTGGCCCCACCCCCCAGATTTCTGAAACTGGAAGTGGATGAAGAAAGGTCAAGACTCGATCATGTGCAATTTCAAGTATCCCATTTGGTTTGCAGCGCCCTGATGCTAATTTGGCGATGAATTTAGTAGTCGCAATTCCAACTGAGCAGGTTATTTTCTCTGATGCAAAAACTCTCTTCCTTATCAACTCTGCAATCTGTCTACCACTTCCAAATAATTTCCTTGAACCTGTGACATCGATAAATGCCTCATCTAGGGAGAGCGGCTCAACATGCGGGCTAAATTCAAAGAATATCTCCATAATTTTTCTAGAGACCTGTGAGTATCTCTCATGATCTGGCGGAATAAATATTGCATTTGGCGCCATCCGCTGCGCTCTTGATACTGGCATCGCAGCTTTAATTCCAAATTTTCTAGCAGCATAATTTGCCGAAAGAACTACTCCCCTAGAGCCTGCGCCAACTACTAAAGGCTTTCCTTTATATTGGGGATAATCCAGCTCTGAAACTGAGGCATAGAAGGCATCCATATCAACATGGAGAATTGTGGAATGCTCGCCCATCTGGCTACTCACAGATAGCTAGGCTACGCCACTTTTGATAAGCAGCTGATAAATCCCATGCCCCAATAGCTCTAAGTGAGATACCGCGTAGCCCAGTTCTACGGGTAGCGCCGCGAATTAATAGTAGCTGCGAGTTATAGAGCACCTCGGCATAGCTATGTTGAGCATCTTCAAAAAATGTTGCATCGCTACAGCCATATCCATCATCAAGAGTTAGAAAGATAACTCGCTTACCAGAGCGAACTGGTGGGGTTTGCAGCGCTACTTTAACCCCAGCTACCAATACTAAAGATCCTGATCTTTGTTCTAGGAGCTGGTTAGATTTTATTGCTCCTATCTGATTGAGAAAATCAGCATAAAATTCAATCATATGGTGAGAGATATCCATCCCTAGATACTTAACTTCATTTCTTACCAGTTCATGATCTTCTAGATCAGGTAGCCCTGTCTTAGATAAAGTGGGGGTAAAACCTAGGCTTAACTGCGAACCAGTAACTACTTTAGTTCTACTACCACCAGACCATTTATATAAATCATTTAGATGTAGTAATAAATCTCTACGATTTATCTCAGCGCCATAGAGGCGATCAAAGGCCCCCACCATTAATAAGGCTTCAGAAGTTGGCCTGCTAACTGAGCTGCGATGGACAAAGTCAGCTAGATCTAAATAAGGGCGATTAGCAATAATTGCTGATATCTCTGCGCTACTAATTCCTGAGATATCGCTAAGAGATAGCCTGATACTTCTCTGATTATCACCTTCCACTCGATAGCTAATATCAGAGTGATTAATATCAAGAGGGGCGATAGTTAATCCATTTCGTCTAGCCTCATCTAATAGAAGGCGCTTTGGATACATTCCAGGTTCATGAGTTAGAACTCCGGCAAGAAATGCTGCTGGGTAATGGCGCTTTAGCCAAGCAGATTGATAGGTGGGAAGTGCAAAGGCAGCGGCATGGGCTTTGCAGAATCCAAAGGAGGCAAAGGCTCTTAAGACATCCCAGATCTGAGTAATAACTTTTAACTCATAGCCTTTTGATATAGCTTGGGCAAAGAACCAATCACAGACCTCTTGCTGCCCCTCTCTACTACCAAGAGCTCTTCGCTTCTCATCGGCTTGGCCAAGAGAGGATCCAGTTAGGGTGGCGATAATTTCAATAACTTGCTCGTGAAATACCACTACCCCTTGGGTATCACTCAAGATTTCAGCTAAATCAGGGTGGAATATCTCCCTAGTTTTAAAACCTTGGCGGGCATTTAGAAATGGAGTGATCATGTCGCTCTTTACTGGCCCTGGCCTAAAAAGTGAGATATCAATTATTAAATCAGTAAAAGTCTCAGGGGTTAACTTTCCAACTAATTCACGCTGGCCTGGGCTCTCTATTTGAAAGATACCTAAAGTCTGAGCAGATTGGATGAGCGAAAACGTTTCATTATCATCTAAAGCTATTGCATCAATATCTATTACTTTTCCAGTACTTCGCTCTATCTCAGATATGGCATAGGCCAGAGATGATTGCATTCGAACTCCTAAAATATCTAGCTTTAAAAGCCCAATAGCTTCCACATCATCTTTATCCCACTGCACCATCGGATAATTACTAGCATTTATCTCAATTGGAGCTCTCTGATATAGCTCAGCGCTAGAGATCACCACCGCGCAGGGATGCATTGCAACATTTCTAGGTAGGCCATCTAATCGCTCTGCAAGACCTACTGCCATTTTCCAGGTCGGACTAGTTAGATTTAAATTAGCAAGTTCAGGAAGATTAATTAGCGCCTGTGAAATATTGCGAGCTCTGATATGAGGAAGTGATTTAGCAACTAGATCTATCTCCATAGGAGCAAGTGATAGAGCTGCTCCCACATCTCTAATGGCATGGCGAGCTCTATAGGTATCAAACATTGCAACTGTTGCAGATCGCATTGGGTAATTTGCAAATACCTGATCATAAATTTCTAACCTTCTAGCAGATTCCACATCAATATCAATATCAGGAAGAGCCCTTCGAAGTGGAGAACAGAATCGCTCCATCAATAAACCTAGTGAGAGCGGTTCAACTCCAGAAATTCCTAAGAGATGACAGATTAATGATCCAGCCCCGCTTCCTCTTGCCGCTACTCTAATTCCAGAGGCTCGCGCGCGATCTGTAATATCGGCAACAGTTAGAAAATATGATTCAAAACCTAGGCTCTTAATAATCTCTAACTCTTTTTCTAGTCTTTGGTTTACCTCACTATTGCTCTGGCCATAGCGCCAATTAATGCCAGCAATTGAGCGCTGCCTTAGTTGAATAGTTAACTCATCTTGGTTTTTAGCCCCTAAAAGCTCAGGCTCTGGAAGATGGATAGATCCAAGGCCAATATCTTGGCTAGGTGATAGCTCTGCCTGCTTAGCAAGATCTTGAGTAGTACTTAGTAATTTACGGCTATTTCTCTGCCCCGAAGCGCGAGTAATTATCTCTGCTAAGTGATGCATCTCTTGAGAGCTTTTAAGAAAGGCCTCGCTATTTTCGCGCTCTACAACATTTTTATGAAGCGGCAAGAGCCTTCGACTTGCATCGAGAATATCTGCTATTGGCGCATCCTGCCTTAAACACATCCTGGCAGCATTACTAATTATCGCTGGAAGATCATTATCTTGAGCAAAACCAAGCATCCTTGAGGCATGGGTAGTCGATCTAGGTCCATCTCCATAAATTAAATGAGAGACAATTTCAATTACTTGGCTTTGAAATAGTTCGCGGCTATCGTTATATAGCGATAACGCTTTTTCATACTGACGATTGGTAATGGCTCTAGCAATTAAAGAGTCAGGGCCTTGTAGCGATATTAAGTTACTGGTGTAGTTAGAGTGTTTCCTTAGAAAGTCTAAATCACACTCACCATAGCTTTTAAGTTCGCTCACTAGCCTTACTAAAGATCTCCAGCCTTTACCTGGGGTGGCAAGTAATGTGATTCGACTCTGATTCTTGCAAGTGATATCAACTCCAATAATTGGAGTAATCCCATTTTCAACGCAGCTCTGAGTAAATCGAATTGCGCCATATAAGCCATCGCGATCAGTTAGTGCAAGTGAGCTCATGCCAAAGTCGCGAGCCTTCTCAACTAGAAGATGAGGAAGAGTGGTTCCATATTTAAATGAAAATCCACTTGCAAGATGAAGATGAGTAAAACTCATGCTGGTCTTGAGGTGGGGCGAATCTGCCAAAG
>Ga0247832_1000278_pt1 | contig 105072 bp, 157 predicted proteins | sample LaCruzMarch2015__10_FD_192407 | JGI IMG/M metagenome (GOLD analysis project Ga0247832, IMG submission 192407) | Freshwater microbial communities from meromictic Lake La Cruz, Castile-La Mancha, Spain - LaCruzMarch2015_4m | ecosystem: Environmental > Aquatic > Freshwater > Lake | place: Spain... | reverse complement strand
TCAAGGTTCATTATTTGTTTCCTTTCAAGTGACCTGATATTCCAAGAGTATCGCAAGATACTTGGAGAGTAACAACCTTTGGTAAGGCGTTGTGCAATTCTAACAAATACTTTTTTGTTAAGTATTCGTTAGGCATTGAGATAGTTTTGGTATTACCATTGAACGAAGTTAATTTAATTTTTATCATTACTTGGTCACGTACCAATCAGTCCACATTGGTAGACGTTCAGGGTCATGATCACCATAGTAGCGAGAGATATTGTTTTCACATTCCATGCAGAATGTAAATTGCTCATCTCCAACTTCTGAGATCGCAGGGACGAATGGCTTATGCTCTTGGCATATTGTGTTTAGTGAAGTCATGAGAACTTCCTTTCTTTAGCGGATTTCTTTACCGCTTGTTTTTTGCTATGTAGATATTATAGCAGGGGGGTCTGACATTTGCTCATGTTATGTAAAGTAGATTATCACCATAAACTATACCAAAACGGACATTTGGGATATGTGAAGTGCATCACACATATGACTGGTCTTAGGTTGGGGGGTCTATGACTGGTCATCTTAAATGACTGTGGATAACCTGTGTATACTTTTAGTCTAAAGGGCCCGACCCAAAAAATCGCAGCTTTTTATTTCTGCGAAGTTTTGTTTTTATTTTATTTTTTCTAAAAGTTTTTCTAATTCTTTTAGTTGTTTTAAATTTAAGTGATCTAATTGAATTGCGTTTTCAAATAATTCATTTATTTTATTTTCCATTAGTTTTCTATCTCGCTTTCTTTTTCTCTAAGAATTGAAAAGATAATTTCTAAATCTTTTGCAGATAGAAAAGATTGAGCAGCACCCCATGCAAACGCAGATGCAGAATCACCATATTGCTTTTTTGCAAGGGTATTTATTTGTTGAATCATTTCAAAATTATCGTTCATTACTTTACCCCCTTATAGAGAAAGTCCCATGCCTTACGGCAAATTAAAATTGAGCGACAATTATCGCAACATATTGCACCATTAGGATTTATATTTACTTCATATGGATCTACATAGAAAGTATTTTTTCCGCAAACGGAATTTAGTGAATAGATAGTCATTAGTTTAACTCCTCTATTGAAGTTTCAAGAACAACCCAACCATAAGAAACTCTATCTTCAAGATAGTCGTTAATTTCTTTTTCTGATTGAAAAAGTCCTCCAAGATTAGGTGAGGTATAACCTCTAAATTCTCCAGTCCAACGGAGATTATATTGTTTAGTATTTAGTGAATTCATTTGAATTCCTTTCGTTAATTAGGTTTACTTCTATTTCAACCTTCTATACCTAGAAGTATAGCAGAGGGGTCTGACATCTACTAGCCAGTAAGTATGACAAAACGGACATTTTGAAATGTGATGTAGGTCATGTGGATAACTTGAGCGTAAATTAAAGTGTGATCTATATCATGTGGATAACTTTTGGGGCCCGATCTATTATGACTGGTCATGAGCGCATGCACCCAGAATGGTCATAGGCGCATATGCACAAGACTGGTCATGAGCGCATGCACCCAGAATGGTCATAGGCGCATATGCACAAGACTGGTCATGAGCTGGGGAGCCTAAGACTAGTCATAAGCAGGGGAGCACAAGACTGGTCATTAGTGCTCGGCTCTATGTGATGGAAATCACACAAGAAATGTCCGAATTGTCCGTGTCTAAACTTGACTTTTTGACATTTTTGTGCTAGTATACTACTATACAAAATTAAATAGAGATAAGGTCAATGAGCCTACCAAATAAGGCGAACAAGTGTTCGCATGAGCGTAGCAAATAAGTGACCCAAATCACACCACAAATACGGCGTGTCGCCTTGACTTTTCAGGGAATGTGTGCTAGTATTACTACTATAAAATTAAATAAGATTAAATAACTACTAAAGAAAGGTGGTCTAAAATGACTACACTATACAATACAATCAAGATTGGTGACACAATCACCATGACTAAATCTACTAACCTTGTTAAGTCAGGCGTTGTCGCCTCACTACGCAAGTGGAATGGTTCACGCATGCGTGTTACCTGCACAAATGGTGCGATTTTTGAGTTAGATAAGTATGACTCAAACTTTACCTTGTCAGTAGGTAACTAACATGGGTAACATCATGGATGAATTAGATTTTATCTATATATGCGCTGAGTGTGACACACTCGCTAGCGTTATCCCTCAGGGTAACACAATTACAATTAACCAATGTCTATGCACTACTAAAGGAAACTAAATGACTATCACCTACTCACTATGGCAAGGCTCTCGCCTACTATCTATTGACAACATCGCTACAGATATCAAGGAAATTGATAAGGTAGTCAACACACTAAACGATAGCGACTTAGGCAAGAAGGTTAAGTTCTCTGCCAATGTCCAAAAAATCAAGGTAACTAAATGAAAGTAACACTAACCACTATGTCTGGTAACACTAAGAACATTAACCTCATGACTAAGCAAGAGGTATACGATTTCATTGAGGTATTTCAGTCAACACTACTACCTAACCAGCGTGTAAAAATTACATGCGATCTATTATCAATTGATGGATACATGCAGGGGGATACTTTCTAGAGATGGCACTCCCCTACTAAACAAATATGGTAGGGGGTGGCATTACCCTATTTTACAAAAGGCGTACTACCCTATGTTAAAAATGTGGCACTAGTGTATCTTTTATTGCTGGCACTAGTGTAGATTACAATGGTGGCATGCTAGTAGTGTGCGCTGTAAGGTTTATGTATTTATTTTACTCTTATATGTATCATACACAAGACCAACATTATCAGATAGATCCAAATAAATAGTGTGCTACAATATAGTTATGGAAAATGAAATTTGGAAGCCAATAACTGAAATAGTTTTACGTAATGGAACGGTTTGGAAATTTGAAGGGTATGAAGTATCCAATTATGGCAGGGTACGAACTTACAAACAAAAATATGGTCAAGTATCTAGATCCAACAAACATGCTGGACTAAACAGACCACTGCTTAAGAATCCAACAATTATAAATGGGAGACCTGATAAAAAGGGGTATCCTCAATTCTGCTTATCAGATACAGACAAGAAAAGGCATAACGTAAGAGCCCATACACTAGTAATGCAAACCTTTATAGGCATTCCTGATGAGTATCAAGTTATTTGTCATTATGATGATGTTAAGACAAATAATCACATATCAAACCTTAGATATGATACTCATAAAAATAACTCACTTGATGCTAAAAGAAATAAACTATTTTGACTTTTACAAAATTTTTCAGATTTCGTGTATAATAGAATCATGGGTATATTAGACAACTTTGAAAACTGGCTTGAGGTAGATGAGATGGCTCATCAAAACCTTGTTTCAAAAATTTTTTCAGAAACGGTATGTGAGAACTGCCAATGCAAAACAGAATCAGCACCTATTGTAGAAACAGACAATATGGGTAGAGATATATTCTGGCAAGACATATCTATAACAGAAAATAATTAAAATTGTGGTAGAAATGGCTACAGATAAATACGATTCATTTTATTTTATTCACATACATAAAACCGCTGGTGATTTTTTCTTTAAATTTATCCTGCCATCACTTGTTCCAATCTTACAAAAAAATAATTTAAAGCTACACAACCTAAATACTAGCTATTTAGATAAAGAATATAATACACATGAAGGATGGCATCCAAACATATCAGACAAAACCTACATAACAACTTTTTTTAGAGAACCAGTAAGTCAACTAGTTAGTTTTTATCTAGAAAATACTAAAAAAGGTGAAACAGATATTTTTAAAATTAAAAAAAACTTTATTAGATACTTATATGATTTGCATCACGAAAATTATATTTTTAATAATCAAAGTAAAAATTTTTTTAGGTCTAAAGTATTAGACTATAATACACCAATTGATTCATTTACAATTGATAACGTAATAAAAAAAATTGACAGAATAAATAGAATTTACACCTTAGACAAACAAATTATTGTTAAGGAGTTTTTATACAATTTTACAAGTGATATTGGTCATCCCATTCCTATGAGTGACTTTCATTCTCCTATCCATAAAACTAACCCTAAGTCTTTAGAGCTGTACAATTCACTATCAAAAAAAGATATAGAATATATAGAAAGTAAGTGTAAAATAGATATCGCTGCATACGAGTATATTAAAAATGAAAAAAACAAACTTTTTAAAAGCTATTGATTAAAATACAATTAATTAATTTAATCTCATTTTTTATTTTAATCATTGTTTTCATATTTTATATGAAGGTTAATTTTATTTACTTCGTGCTTACCAATTGTATTACCAGCGTGATCTATTCCTTTTTTATACATTTTTGGTTTGATTTGTTTTTCATGCATTGAATTTAAGTGGGTTATATATTCTATGCTGTCGTGTACTCTCTCAAAGGGAAAAGGTGTATTTTTAATAGTAACTACAGAATCTTGAAGAGAACCCAATGACATAGGCAGTATACAAGCAATATTAGTTCCTGCTGGTATAAAATATTCTTTATTCGGAGTATCTAATCTCCATACTACAGAAAAATTTCCAGTAAAAAAAGAAGTTGAGAATATTGTACTTACAACTTGTGCGCCTTCTATCGTTTGATTTGGTACAGGCATAGTTATAATACTTGTATTTTCATCAGTTTTAAAGACTAGGTTGGTTAAAAAACTTACTGTGCCTTCTCCTCTGCCAACCCAGATATTATCTGCTCCAATTATTCCGACTGCTCCATCACCCCTTAGTCCATTCCAAATAAATGAAATGTCTTCATCAAAGTATATGCCATACCCAAGCGTGTTGGCCATTCCAACTGGGTAGCAGTTATAGGTAGTTTCATGCATCCAGTCTCTTTGTATTCCAAGTGGTCTTATTTTTGCTGAGGGCTTTTCTGGATTACCAACATATACATCTAGTTTGTACATAGCTATTCTCCCAAAACTCTATTAAACACTATAAAACTATCAACCTCATTATACCAATAACTATCTTGATTTATAAGCCTAATAAATAAAAAACAAATTTTATTTAAAATGATGTATAATCTATTGTATAGGTCAAAGAATTAGGGTAGGTGTTAATATGGTATTTTATGAAAGAGAAGACTGCATTCGTCCATCTAAGTGGGTAGATGATTATGGTACAGAAAGTGGAATATTCATATTTAAAAATATGATTCCAGAAGACTTGCTAGTTTCTGTTGAGACTGAACTAGATAAGCAAGTTGCTGGAGGTTTTGAATACTCTGATGGACTTATTTCTTGGTATGTAGATAAGGTCAGCCTACCAGTTGACGGTACACATAAAATATGGGAGATTATAAGTGAGCTCATTGGACCTACTTGGGTAATACACCCTCAGAACAATGTACTTATTTTAAGACCAGGACAGAACGGAATGTTCACTCACTCTGATTCTCCTGGAAAATATCAGTGTCATCGTCTTTCTCAAATAGATGTATGGTCAACCTGCTGCTTATTAGATTATGGAGTAGTTGCCTACCTAGGTAATTGGGAAGGCGGCGAGGTCTTTTATCCAAATATAAATAAAGACGGTTCAATTAAAAAAGATGGAGAACAGTCTGACGATTGTTTTGAATATAAGCCAGAACGTGGAGATATTGTAATTCACAGTGCTTTTTCTCCATACAATCACGGTGTTAGAGATGTAAAATCTGGCGTCAGATATGCTTTTTCAAACTTCTCTTTGAAGGCAGAAGATAATCCTGGAACATTCTATAATTATGGGACAAAGGAATATATTGAGCAGATTAAAGATAAAAATTTTGTCAATGTGATGGAATGGACTAAAAGACTAAAAGAAAATCCACAATTTAGCAAAGACAAAGTAAAAGAAATGCAGGATTCTGGTCTTGAGGGTGAAGAGCTTGCATCTAAATATTTTGCTCCACTAGTTAATGATGAAGTCTGCGCTTGTGGAATTGTTCATCAAAAAAATTAAACTTACCACTTACCAATTGGACATTTAGCCTTTTCTAGCTTTGTCTTTAGCTTCATAAAGCAGCCACACTTCCTGCAGGTTTGATTGCTTTTACGAAAGAAATCACAGCCTTTACAAATATTCAAACGATATTCTTCAAGTTCTTCTGGACTTCTAGGAGAACCATTAATAAGATCCCAAGGCTTTACGTCATCACTCATGATATCTCCAATTTGGACGGTATATCAATGATATCACAAGATATAGTTGTCCATAACTGATGAGACATACTAGGACGTATAGTAGCTGACATACTTGGTGTTTCCATTATATATTTATAGCCTTTGCCATGCTTAGAATCTTTCTTGATCCAATGCTCAAGTGAGTAATCAAGGTTTGAAGCAGGGAAAACAAATAGGTAATAAGTTTTAGTGTCATTTTTGGACGGTATAGATGACCAATCCTGGTCTGCTTTCGCTAAACACACATAATAATCAGCATGTGTAGAAGCAACTGCTTCAAGCATCTTCTCTAGTGTTTCATGTTTGCCTAGCCTGGAGCCACTTATAACTAGAGTTTGCTTTATAGGGTCATATCTTCCTGACTTAACACTTATACTCTGCCCTGACTCTAAAGTCATGTCTATGCTTACGCTATGGCTTCTATCGGGCTTCCAGTCGTTTGGCATACCGTTTTCATTTAGCGTATCAGAGACAAGCTCTTCTAGAAATTCAGATGTACAAGGTAGCCTATATACAGAGTGATGGATTGATAATTTTTCTAGTAAGCTTGCAATTAGAATATTTTTTATTTGTTCATGCATAGTAAATCCATTGTATCAGACATGCTTGGATGGTGTCAATCCATATGTGTCTAAGGGATGGTTTGTATAGCCTCTATTTCGGCGACGGCTTAAAGGCCCCGCCCGAACTTAAAAGATAATCTTATATTAAATAATGATATAATAATCCTTATGACTCCACAAGACTGGGCAGCATTTATTCTTACAGTACTCTCAATCGGCGGAGTAATATTCGGTGTTATTAATTTTTTAATTAAGCACTATCTAAGCGAGCTTAAACCGAATTCTGGCTCATCGCTAAAAGACTCAGTTAATCGCCTTGAGGAAAAGACTGACAATATTTTTGATCTATTGATTGAGCATATTAAAGATCATAACAAGAAGTAATCTAATTTTCCTATTTTCCATATATACTATATATAAACTATCTTTTAAAAACCTTGTTTAGATATAGTTCTTTTCTTTATATATTTTAAGTATACACTACTCAATACCCTGGCTAATTACTCATAACATAACAAAACGGACATTTAGGACTATAACAATTTGATAACAATTTGATATATAACAATAAGTTATAATTCTATACGCTCTGGCTTATTTTAAATAATATAATGTTATAATTCATGTGGATTGGTTCCTAGGTTGCTATACCCCACCCCAATGCCCCCTAGGAGCCAATTCTTTTTATTATGGTATAATCAGTGATATGTGCTCACCTACAGTAGAAAAATTTGGGGCTACCCCAGCAAATATTCAATGGACTGTTGTTCGTGGAGACTATGCATCCTTTACCGTTTCATTTCTTGAAAATGATGAGGTTACAGAATTTGATACAAATGGATGGGCTTTTGCTGCGACAGCATATGATCCAAGCACTGATTTTCTTGACGAGCTAGAGGTTTCTGTTAATGGATCATCAGTAACCGTGAGTGCCCCAGCATCTGTGACAGAAAATTGGGGAACAAAATATAGGTCAGTAGTTGCAGAGCTATCTTTTGATCTTCAGGCCATAGTTCCAGACGGTAGCACAACAATTACCTGGACACCAGTTATTGGAACAATCTGCGTACTAGGAGATGTATCTCCAAGTGGTACAAAAAATGTTATTGGTGGAGTATCTTAAATGATAATTAAAATTAATGATAAGAACACAAAACTTCCACCATTAATAAAAGTTAATGGAACTATTTTTAAAGTAAAGAAATAATTTTATGGCTATATCAAAAAATATGGATGCTCCAAAAACAAGATATGCGGAAGCAGTCAAGTCAACAAAAAGCGTAGAAGCAAATAATACTGAATACATTGCTGTTCCAGGAATCCAAGGAGAAAAAGGAGAAGTTGGTCCACAAGGACCAGCAGGCCCCGAAGGTCCTAGAGGCGAAAGAGGCATTCCAGGCAAAGACGGTAAAGACGGCCCACAAGGTCCTCAAGGCCCTAAAGGAGAGCCTGGCAGAGGTGGTGGAGAAGGATACGAAAGCCCATCTGGACAATACCCAGGATGGGCTTATTATCAAAACAAAAATAAAAAACCATTACTACTTGGGCCTGATAGAGGAGATGATGGTTGGGTAGATATTTTAATGAATGACGATGAAAATGCCAACATCCTAAAATTTCTTCCAGCAGGATCTGTCTCACTCTGGAATTCAGTTACTCAAAGAATTAATTTTAAACAATTAAAAGTAGGAGCTAAAGTAGATATAAGATATGATATAGCACTCACCACAGATACAAATAGTACAGAAGCCTGGATCAGGACTTACATACCAAAGGTGGAGTCACCAACTGGATATATTGGTATGCTTAAATATAAATATCCTTATGAGATGTCTGTAAACCAAACACTTTATGTAGACCTTTCAAAAATTAGGTCAGAGGGTGGAATTATTCAAGCAAGGGCAGATAATGAAAGTAGCATTATTTTAAAGGGCATGTATATATCAATTTCATAAAAAAAATACCCCCAAGGCATTTGGCCAAGGGGGTATCTTAGTAAAAATCAATGAGGAAACTTCTTCATCCAATTTTTAGTTCTTGGGGTAATACCCTTCCAAGCAGACCAATCTTCCCCGCCATTGCTCATGTGGTATGCAACCTGAGCATTAATCACTGGGTTAAGCAATTCACTATTAAAGTTTAGGCCAAACTTTTCTTTACGGCCTTCTTTTAATATTCCTAGCATATTTATTTGAAAAATACCATAGGAATTATCCCCAGTATGGACATCACCATTAAAAGCCAATGGTCGCCCATTTGACTCTTTCTTGGCAACTGCCCAAGCTTCTACTAGGTTTTTGCCACGAAAACCAACAGCATGTAAAAGCTCTTTAAGCTGACGATCTGTAAGAGTAACAGCATCTTGGTATTTATAAAGAACATCTAAGTTCTTTTTTACCTTAACAAGACTCTTAGGCTTAGAAACCAAAAAAACCGCCTTGGCGGTTGAAGGTTCAGAAACAACGGGTTTACTTAAATTATTTTCATTACTAATAGCATTTGCAGCATTAGTAAGTGGTGCCAATAATCCAACCCCAGCAAGGATTCCAATCCAAATCTTTTTATCTCTTCTCATCATAATAACCTCCTAGAGACTAAAGGTGCTACCGTTTGGTAGCACTAACTAAGTATAACATGGGATTGCCGCAAAAAGCAAGTTTTATAACATTTTTTTATCAAACCATAAAAATGCTGATTTCAAGTGGTATAATATAAAAATGGCTACATACAGAGGACAAGGCGCATCCACATACGATATTGGTGAAGCACCACCATTTGTTAACTGGACTATTGTAAAAGGCGACACAGCATCTTTTCGCATATATCTCACAGACGACAATAAAGAGCCTTTAAATATTCCTGACTGGGATATTGAGGTAGAATTTAAAAGACCAAATACCCCTGTTACTCCTCAAACAATTACAGATTTTGCAACACTAATTTTTTCAATTACTCCAGAGCAAGATTTGGAAGATCTTGATGGTGAGTTTAAGGTTAACCTAACTGCTGCACAAACCGCACAGTTGAGAACAAATGATATTTTTGATATTGAATTACGTCTTCCACAGAACACACTTGTTTGGACTGTTGCTCAAGGGAAGATTATTCTCCTTGAGGATGTTACAAACTAATGGCAACAGTTGTTATAAATAACAGTACCCCTGTTTTTACAAGGAACATTGAAAAGGTTTCTTTTCCAAATGTAGAAATTGATCAGGTAAAACGTGGGGTAAATATAAACTCTGTACTGCCATTTAGAATAAGGTTTACAGCAATACAGGTTCCAGCATCTATTGGCAATGTGCCAGCTATTCCTTTTCAGGTTATTGGTTTTTCTAACTATATACTTTAAAATGCATGATATAATTCATCTATGGCTAAATTATCAATCTCAAGCATAAAGTCTTTATTTCAAACTGGAGACCGTCCAAGTCAAACAAACTATGAAGATTTGATTGACAGCACATCTGCAAGATCAACAGATCTAGGTTCAGATGGAAACAATGAAGTTACAATTAACGGCATTGAGAACTCAACAATTTTTGATAATTTTTTGGCAAGTGAGTGGAGATCAGTCAAATACATGGTCTCAATTAAAAAGACTTCTGGGGGCGCAAATAAATACTGGTCCACAGAATTAACCATAGTCCCTGACAATGTAGATGTGAACGTGAGTGAGTATGGAACAGTAGACAATGATGGGAATATTGGCACCATCTCCGTGTCTAGAGCGGGAGATACAGTTTCACTAACTGTAGTTCCAGTGGGTGGGCAAACACCAATAACCTTGCGCTATTTGCGTATTGGGTTAAAGGCCTAACTAAGGAGATAAAATGGCAACAGTAACAAAAGATTTTAGAGTAAAAGCAGGACTGGTGGTTGAGGGATCAACCGCGACTGTTAATGGAAAGAATATTATCACTGCAGGTGTCGTTGACGCTAAAGGTGATTTGATTGTTGGTAGTGCAGATGATGCAGTAGCACGCCTTGGTATTGGTACCAATGGTCAAGTACTTACAGCAAATTCAAGTGCTACATATGGTGTTGAATGGCAAGCCCCAGCAGCAGTTGGTGTATTCGGTTCAAGCATTGAGTTTGAAGGTGCAACAGCAGACGCACATGAAACAACACTTCAAGTAGAAGATCCAACTGCAGATAGAACAATTACACTTCCAAACGCAACTGGACAAGTTGTTCTTCGTGATACAACAGATACATTAATAAATAAATCAGTTTCACTAACAACAAACACAATTACAGGAACTATTGCAGAATTTAATACAGCACTAACAGATGCAAATTTTGCAACACTTTCAGGTACTGAGACTCTTGCAAATAAGACTATTACCTCACCAACAGTTTCAGGTCTATATCTTTCAGATGGATCATTTGTTGTAGAAGGTACAGCAAACGATCATGAAACTACCGTTCAGTTTACTGATCCTACAGCAGATCGTACAATTACATTCCCAGATGCAGGTGGTACAGTAGCCTTTACATCAGATATTCCATCACTTACAGGATATGTAACTGAATCTGGAACACAGACATTAACAAACAAAACACTGACCTCACCGTTAGTTTCTGGTTTATCTATTACAGATGGATCAATTGTTGTGGAGGGTGCGACAGCAAATGATCATGAAACTACCCTTCAATTTACAGATCCAACAGCAGACCGTACAATTACATTTAAAGATGAAACTGGTACAGTAGCATTTACTGCAGATGTAGATACAAGACTAGCAACCGCTGGTGGCACAATGACTGGTGCTATTGCAATGGGTACAAACAAGATCACAGGTCTTGGAACACCAACAGATGCAACAGATGCAGCAACAAAGTCTTATGTAGATTCAGCAGCACAAGGTATTGACTGGAAAGCATCAGTACGTGCAGCAACAACCGCATCAGTAACTCTTGCATCTGGCCTAGAAAACGGAGATACTCTTGATGGAGTAACTCTTGCAACTGGAGATCGTGTTCTCGTTAAGAACCAATCAACTGGTTCAGAAAACGGTATTTATGTAGTTAAAGCATCTGGTGCTCCAGATCGCTCTACTGATGCAGATACAGGTGCAGAACTTACTGCAAGTTTTGCGGTATTCGTAGAAGAAGGAACTGTTAACGCAGATTCTGGATATGTATTAACTACAGATGGCGCAATTACAGTTGGCACTACAACACTTACCTTTACCCAGTTTACTGGATTAGGACAAGTTGTTGCAGGTGATGGTCTTTCTAAGACAGGAAACACACTAAACGTTACCGCTGGAACTGGTATCAGCATTACTGGTGATGCAGTTACAAACGAAGGTGTACTTTCAATCACTGGCACAGCAAACCAAATTTCTGCAACTGCATCAACTGGTGCAATTACATTATCTGGTCCACAAGATTTACATTCAGGAGCAACTCCATCATTTAGCGGTGTAACAGTTGGATCTGTAACTCTTACAGATGCTCTTATAGGAACTGCTCTTGCTACCGCTTCAACATCAGCAACAACAATTGATACATGGTCAGTAGCAACATATTCAAGTGCTAAATATATCGTACAGATGAAAAAGGGTAACGATATTGAAGTAATTGAAGTTCTAGTTACAGTTGATGGATTAAATAACGTTTACTTAACAGAATATGCAGATGTAATCAGCAATGCTGAACTAGGAACAACTAACGCTGTTTACAACGGTGGAAACGTTCTTCTTCAGGTAACTGGTGCAGCAGCAGATACTGCTGTTAAAGTACACAAGATTTATATTGAAGCATAATTAGGAAAAGAGGCTAGAAGTGGCAACTGTAAATAAAGATTTTAAAGTAAAGCATGGTTTAGATGTAAACCAGGGCGGTACCTTTGGAGGAACCGTTACAGTTGCTACTCCTACCGAAAACACACACGCAACAACAAAACTATATGTAGATAGCAAGGGAGCCGTTGCTGCACCAGCATCAACAGCACCAGCAACTCCAGTAAATGGGCAGTTATGGTTTGATACAGAATCACGCCACATATCTGTATATTCTACTGATCAGGCTGAATGGATCATGATTGCTACATTTTCAGATACCGCTGACCTTAGACAGCATATCCACGATACTGCAATTGATGGAACAGGACTTATTGTTTCAATATTCCAAGATGCAGGATTTTATGATTCAATATTTACATCTACAGAAATTGCTGGATTTTACGATTCAGAATACTGGAATAACAGCTACGACGGCGGAAGCCCATTAGATAATTTTAGTTAATTATCTGATATAATACTACAAGAGACCACTAACGAGGAGACTATAAATGGCAACAAGAATGCAACAGCGCAGAGGAACTGCAGCTCAATGGGTTTCTACAAACTCTGGCAACGGTCCTATCCTCAATGCTGGTGAAATCGGATTTGAAACCGACACAAATAAATTTAAAATTGGTGATGGAACAAATCACTGGATCAACCTTGATTACTTCATTGATGCTAACTCAACAGTAAACCCAGCATTTGGCTCAAGCATTGTTTTTGAAGGTGCAACTGCGAATGCTTTTGAGACGACAGTTCAGGTTACAGATCCAACTGCTGATAGAATTTTAACTCTTCCAGATTCAACAGGAACGATTGCCACACAAGAATATGTAGATTCAGCAGCAGCTAATGCAACTTTTGATTCAGCTTCTGCAGCAGGTACTGGACTTGACTGGAATGCTTCTACTGATCAATTTAATATTGATTCAACTGTAACAACCAATGATGGAGTACAGACCCTTACAAATAAAACATTAACTAGCCCGACAATTACTGGAGCTACATTTAATGATTCATCTATAATCTTTGAAGGTTCGTCTGCAGATGCTCACGAAACTACTCTTACAGTAACAAACCCTACAGCAGATAGAACAATTACATTCCCTGATGCAACAGGAACATTGGTTCTATCTGATGGCAGTGGAAACCTTGCAGTTTCTGGTAATCTTACAGTAAATGGAGCTACAACATATTTAGTATCTAATGAACTTGTTATTACAGATAAAAATATAATTTTAGCAGCAACAGAGTTTCCAACAAATATAACAGCAAGCGGTGGTGGAATAACTGTTAAGGGCACTACAGATAAAACTTTTTCATACAATGACTCATCTGATACATGGTCTTCATCAGAAAGCCTAAACCTTCCTTCTGGAAAGTCTTACAAGATAAATGGAGTTAATTTAGGAGCATTCAGTGAAACATTAAGCAATAAAACTATCTCTAGTTCAGACAATACTATTTCTATTGCTCCTTCAAACATATCTGGTGTTACTGTAACTGCAACACAAATTAACTATCTAACTGGAGTAACCTCAGCTATTCAAACTCAGATTACTGATAAAGCACCTCTTGCTTCACCATCATTTACTGGAGACGTAGTTCTTCCATCAACAACCTCAATAGGCGATGTTTCTTCAATAGAAATAGGTTATGTTAATGGCGTAACTTCTGCAATTCAAACTCAGCTAAATAATAAGCAAGCAGTTGTTGCAAATGTTTCTGATACTGAAATTGGATACCTTGATGGTGTTACTTCTTCCATTCAAACACAATTAGATGATAAATCAACTGCCTCTAAGACTGAAACTCTTACAAATAAAACTTTAACCTCTCCAGTCATCAACACACCTACTGGAATTACAAGTTCAGATGTAGGACTTGGAAGTGTTAATAATACTTCAGATGCAGACAAGCCAGTTTCAACTGCAACACAAACAGCACTTGATCTAAAGGCAAACCTATCAGGAGCAACATTTACTGGCGCTATAACGCTTCACGCCGATCCATCATCATCGTTACACGCAGCAACTAAGCAGTATGTTGATAACACAGCATCTGGAATTATTGCAAAGCCACAGGTACTTGGAGCAACAACAGCAAACATTGACGCTACATATAGCAATGGAACAGCAGGCGTTGGAGCAACACTTACACACAACACGAACGGTGCATTTCCTGCAGAAGCAGGTGGAGCAAGTGGATGGGCTGTTGGCAAGGGTATTCTTGTAAAGAACCAAACTAACAAGGCTCAAAATGGTAGATATTTTATTTCAAACATGGGATCTGCCTCTACTCCTTATGTACTTACTCGCTGTGGATATTGCGATGAAGCATCAGAAATTCCAGGAGCATATATCTTTGTTCAAGATGGAACAAACGCTGGAACTGGATGGATTCAAGTAGTAGCCGATCCAACAACATTTGTTGTAGGAACAGACAACATTGATGTTTATCAATTCTCAGGATCAGGAACAATTACAGCAGGCACAAATATTTCTGTAAGCGGAAATGAAGTTTCTGTAGTTGCCACTCCTTCACTTTCAGGAGTTGCTTTCTCAGATGGAACACAGACAACAGAAGGTGTTCCTTCACGTACACCAATTATTCAGAAGACAGCATCATATACACTTTCAGAACTAACTGAAAGAGATGATTTAATTGAAATGTCATCATCTTCAGCGATTACTCTTTCAATTCCTACAGATGCTACACTAAATTATCCAATCGGAACATCTATTGATATTCTTCAAACTGGAACAGGTCAGGTAACAATTGCAGCAGTAACACCTGGAACTACAACAGTAAATGCAACACCAGGCTTAAAACTTCGTACAACTTGGTCATCTGCAACTCTCTTTAAGAGAGCAGCAAATACATGGGTTGTCTTCGGCGACTTGACAGCGTAATAGGATAAAGGGGAATAAAAAATGGCAGCAGGTAAGAAGATAGGCAAGAAGTCCCAAGCATCAAATGACTTTCTAGTACCATCTCAGGTAACTTCATTAACAGCTACTGATGTTGGTACAAGTAGACCATACTTAGCTACAGCCAATACAACTTCTGCAGCTTCTGCTGCTGGAACTGGAGCATCTGTAAATCTTTCTTGGACACTTCCAGCAGGATCTCCAGCAGCCACTTCTTATACAATTACTACAACCCCATCAACATATACTGTTAATACTGGAACTTCAGGTACAACTTATACTTTTCAAGGACTAGCATCAGCAACAAGTTATACGTTTACAGTAGTAGGAACTAATGCTTCAGGATCTTCTGTTTCAGCAACATCATCTTCTGTAACAGCTACAACTGTTCCAGCAACAATGTCAGCTCCAACAGCAACTGCCCAGGTTAATCAAAACTCTGTTGCTTTTACTGCACCAGCAAATGGCGGTAAGGCAATCACTGGATATACAGTTACTGGAAGCGATGCAACAACTGGTACAGGAGCCTCATCTCCAATTGTAATTGCTGATACTGCAGGAACATCACAGACATATACCGTAGTAGCAACAAATGGCAACGGAAATTCACTTGCATCTCCCGCTTCAAATAACGTAACAACTTTAGCACCAAGCTTTTTCTCACCACCGTTCTTCCCACCGTTCTTCCCACCGTTCTTCCCACCGTTCTTCCCACCAAGCTTTTTCTCACCACCGTTCTTCCCACCTTCATTTGGATGCCAAGTATGCGGCATCTGCTGCCTGTACGGACCATGTGAATATGGCTGTGGCCCATGCGACTTTTGGTGTGACGACTAGAGATATGGTATAATAAAACTATGATAATGAACGTATATAAAGATGAAAATATATTGTTTTCTACAAAAGATAGTGTTTTAATAACATTTTTTGAAAATTTAGAAAGCAATATAGAGTATCAAATAAAGCCAAGCAATTCTGGTAAGAATTTTCACATAAATTATAAACTTAATGGTGAAGATCAGCTAAAACTAGGTGTTCCAGAATATATTGCAGAAGCAATAGTTAACAATTATAGATTTGATATTGTAGATGACTGATAGCTTAACTCCTTGGGAAAGATATAAGCAAAACCTAGGAGAAGCAAGACCCTGGGATATATTAAATCCAAAAATAGAACATGTAAGTCAAGAAAAGCTAGAGCATAGGCTAAGCATATGTGAGGCTTGCCCAGAATTAATAAAACTAACTCACCAGTGCAAAAAATGTGGATGTTTTATGAAAGTAAAAGCAAAAATAGAAATTGCAACATGCCCACTGAAAAAGTGGTAGAATTACATATATAGATTATATACATAGATAGGGGTAAAATAAAAATGCAATCTTTCTTAAATAAAGAAGAAATATTTCCTGGCATATTTGTTTATAGAGATGTAATTAAAAAAGATTTAAACATAATAGAAAGAGTTGAAGATTTTATTAAAAAAAATCCGCAACAGTCATGGCAAGAGGCAATGGTTGGCTATCAACAAAAATTTCCAGAATATAGGGATTGCCTAGACTTTAAAATTCAAAAAAACACAAATCCAAGTATTGGTCCTCAAGATGTTGAACTAAATAATATTTGGCAGGATGCCTATAACGCACAGATTAATGCCGTAACTGATTATTGCACAATGTACAACATTAAAATGGAATATTGGGAAGCAATGAATTTTATTAAATATGGCCCAGGACAACATTTTCAAGAACATGCAGACCATGGTTTTTCATATATAGCAACAGTTTCATTAGTTGCTTACCCCAATGATGACTATGAGGGTGGAGAGTTGTTTTTTCCAAAGCTTAATGTTAACATAAAGCCCAAGGCTGGAGATTTATACATATTCCCATCAACATATTTATTCTCACATAGAGCAATGCCAGTAACTAGTGGATTAAAATATTCTATTGTAACTATGTTAGATTATAATGATAATACTCACAATATAGAATATCAGTCATTGATTCAAAAAAGACTAAATCCATAATGTACACAATAGATGTTTATGAACTTAGAGAGGGATATGGGAAACTAGATCCTCTTTCTATTAAAAGAGAATGGATGGATGAAACATGGGATGCCCACGCATACAAGTGTTTTCCAGTTACCCTAACTAACGGTCTTGGATGGGGAATATCTTTTCCAGAAGACATCACTTTTATTTGGGACGGAATATCAGACACTAGTCCAGACCATGTAAGGGTATTGTCTGGCAATGAATATGTTTCTACTGGAAGATCAAATGCCACAATTAGTTTTAATACTGGACTGATGTTTAGAACTGATCAAAATACAAGCATATTGCAGATGCCAGTTCCCAATCAATTTATTGATGGTATTCAACCATTTACAACTCTCATAAGTACTTCCTTTTATAAGGGGGAGTTGCCATGTGCATGGAGAATAACTAGGCCAAATGTAGAAATTACAATTAAAGCAGGAACTCCTGTGATATCTATTTTGCCAATATCTTTGGGAAACATTAATAATTCTGAAATGGTAGTTAAGTCTATCAAGGATTTACCAACAGACCATTTTAATGATTTTGACTATTCCAGCATAGTTTATGAGCTAAATAAACAGGGTAAGTGGTCTAATTTTTATAGAGATTCTGTAGACCCAGATGGAAAAAGCATAGGATCACATGAAGTAAAGTCAATTAGGCTAAAGGTTGTTGAAAATAAATAGATTTTTATTTTATATAAAAATGGTAGAATAGATATATAAATAGTCGCATGTATTAGGGAGGTAAGATATGGAAATAACAAATAAAAACCACTTGGTTGGCGCTCCAGTGTCAGCAACGCCGTCTGGATTTTTTGGTAATTCTATGGACAATATTGTAGAATTAGAAAATTTTTTAACACTAGAAGAAAGAAAAAGATTATCAGATTTTGCAATGAACAATAAAGTTTGGGATATTACTGAAAGTCACAAAGATGAAGATGGTCTTGTTTTGTATGATGCAAACATTTGGGCTAATAGAGTGGCAACATATTTTTCTTTAATGAAGTCAGATCCTTCTATTTTAGACTTAATTCAAGATATGATTAGAAGGCTTAAAATAGAGGTAGATAAATTTTTTCAGGTTGATGTTCGTGAAACTGGTCCAGCTATTGTTCGTTGGCCAGTAGGTGCAAGACAAGAACCTCATGCAGATAAAGAATTTCATATTGGAGAAGAGCGTGGAAGACCAAACGATTTTCCACATTATGACATAGCATCTTTATTTTATTTTAATGACGAATATGAAGGTGGTGAGCTTTATTTTCCACTTCAAGGTATTGAGTTCAAACCAAAAGCTGGAGCAGCATACTTTTTCCCAGGAGATAGGTATTATGTTCACGGCGTAAGACCAGTAAAATCTGGACATAGATTTACATCACCATTTTTTTGGACTATAATGAAACATACAGGAGAAAGACAACCATGAGCAAACTAGAATATGTAGAGATTTACCCAAAAGTAGACGTATACAGAAATGTATTAAAAAGCCCTGAGCAAATGTATAAGGTAATGAGTGAGTCAGAAAAAACATCACAGGGAAAGTATTTCTTAAAAACATGGGATCCATGGGCACACTTTGGTACATACACTCAAAAGAAAGATATGCGTGAAATTACATCAGAGCAGACAGATGAAGAAATGTTCATAAAAGAAAAAGCATTTGTTGATGAAGTAGAAGATGCATACAATAAGGTAATTTTAGATTATGTAGAAAGACAGGGTATAAATCTGCCAGATGGGTGGAGGTTTAGTGGATGTTCTTATTCCAAGTATAATCCTTCACTTGATCTAATGAATAATAAAATGACTATGCAGTATCATACAGATCACATAACCTCTCAAAAAGATATGCCTGGAGAGAAGTTTTTTATAACATGCACAATGTATATAAATGATGATTATGATGGTGGAGACATTGAATTCTTTATAGACGATAAACTCATTAATCATAAGCCAGTCGCTGGAGACATACTGGTGTTTCCATCTACAGAGCCATATTATCATGGTGTAAAAACTATTGAAAAGAATGAAAAATTTTTTGTAAGAAATTTTGTCATGATTCCATTTGATGGAACTAAAGAATGGCTAAACAATCAAAAAACTTTTGGTGCATACAAATGGGCTCAAATGGAAGCTGAAAGAATTAAGTACGAAGATCCAAAAAATATGAGATATTTACAAAATGGAAAACCAGTCTTGTATGATGAATTGCCCAACATAAAAGGAGATAAGAAATAATGGAAAGAGATATGATTATAACAAGACATAAATCAGACATTGTAACTTATGAAAACTTTCTTACTAAAGAAGAATGTGAGTCTATCATAAAGGTGTTAGACATAAAGATGGAAAAGGGCGAACTATCATGGATGCCAATTTCTTTTTATGAGTCATACTCATCTGGAATGCCAGAAGTAAATGACCCAGATACAATTGCTTGTGGACTTCCAGGAGACTTTTTTCAGGTTTTAAGACAAAGGGTGATTAATGCAACAGCAGATATGGCTGATAAAAATCCTGAACAAATGTCACAGATAAGCTGGCACTCTCAACGATGGGCTCCAGGAGCATTTGCAAATATGCATTCAGATAATACTGATAATGACGGACATTCTGGAGCATTTACTAGAAGCAGATATGCAACATTTATTTATCTCAATGATGACTTTGAAGATGGTGTTTTAAACTTTAAGAATGGTTTAACAATAATTCCACAAGCTGGAAAACTTGCCACGTTTGCTGGAGGCTTTGAGAATATGCATGAGGTTACAACAGTTAAGAAATCAATCAGATACACTCTAGGTTCATTCTGGGATGATAGAGAAGAGTCAGATTATCCACAAGAAGTTAGAGATGCTTGGGCAGAAGAGCTTGCTAAGGTGAGGGCATATCAAAAAGAAGAACAAAAACAGTGGGAAGAAATAAGACAAGATGGTTTACGAATAAAGTCTGATGGGTCTAAATATCCAGCAAAAGATGTAGAAGGTGATAAATAAATGTACACTATGTTTGATTTAAAAAGTGTTCAAGATGGCATCTATTACTTTGAAAATGTTATTAGCTACGAAACAGAACTATTGGATTTAACAAACACGATAGATTTAGACGAAAAATCTCATATAAGAATACCAAAATGGGAGCCATGGTATTCTAGTAACGATATGTCAACCATGTATGGTCAAAAAAAGTTTATCAATGTTTCTAATTTAAAAAAATCTACTGGAGATGATTTATTAGATAAAAATACTCTTTATATAATAAACAGCTTGCTTATGGCACCAGAGATGTGCGCTATTAATTTTTGCAAGTTTAACAAAATTGATCAATCTGAAATTAATCTAGATCTAAACTATATATCTTTAAACAGGTATGACTCTGGAAAAGGTATGGGGCACCACTATGATGGTCAAGACGGAGACTCTAATCTTAGATATTCTTTTGTTGTGTATCTAAATGATGATTATGAAGGCGGAGAGATTAGCTTTCCAAATCAAAATGTTACCATTAAGCCTAAAGCAGGCAGCCTAGTGATGTTCCCATCTCAACAGCCGTACATCCATGAATCAAAACCAGTGCTATCTGGAGTAAAGTATATGTATACTACACATTGGGTAAATAAAACAAACTAACAAATAACAATGTATTACTTTTCATAATGTAAAGCTGTAACCTTAAAGTAAAGATTTACACGTTCTGTTTGAGCGTGTTTTTCTTTTTAAAACCATGATATACTTAACACTACTTCAGAAAACGTGAAGTGCTCACTTAATTTTATTTTGAAAGGTACATAATAAATGTCAGAAAGCGTATTCTCATTCCGTCTATCAGAGGACTTTGTAACCAAGTACTCACTAACTCCAGCACCATTTGGATTTTCAGATGCAGGCTCTAACTCACTGGGAGAGATTACATTTATTCGTACCTATTCTCGTGTTAAAGAAGATGGAACCAAAGAGCGCTGGCATGAAGTATGCCGTCGTGTAATTGAAGGTATGTACTCAGTTCAGAAGAACCATGCCAAAGACAACCGTCTTCCATGGAATGATAACAAGGCTCAGAAGTCAGCACAAGAGGCATTCCAAAGAATGTTTGAGTTGAAGTGGACTCCTCCAGGTCGTGGTCTATGGGCATTTGGTACTCCAATGACTATGGAGAAACGTAACTCTGCTTCACTTCAAAACTGTGCAATGGTATCTACTCGTGATCTTGATCGTAATGATCCAGGTGCATTATTTGCTTGGGTAATGGATGCATTAATGTTAGGTATTGGTGTAGGGTTTGATACCCTTGGACAAGACAAGCAAATGTCTATTTATGCTCCAACTGAGCCAGCATATATCTATGAAATCCCAGATACTCGTGAAGGATGGGTAGAGTCTGTTAGATTACTTATTAATTCATTCCTTCGTCAAAACCAACCTATTCAACAGTTTAACTATGACCTCATCCGACCTCTAGGTGCCCCTATTAAGGGCTTTGGAGGCGTTGCAAGCGGTCCAGAACCACTTATTGATCTCCATACACGGATTCGTAATGTAATCGGTTCTAGAGCAGGAGAAGCCCTTGATAGCCGTGCCATTGTAGACCTTGTAAATCTTATTGGTACTTGTGTTGTTTCTGGAAATGTTCGTCGTTCTGCTACCCTTGCACTTGGCGTTCCAGAAGATGAAGGTTTTATTAATCTTAAAAATCCAGAAGTATTTCCTGAAAGAAATTCATATGATCCAGAAAAGCCAGGTTGGGCTTGGATGAGTAATAATTCTATTGCTGCTGAAATTGGAACTAAGTATGAAGATTATGTAGATTTAATTGCAGACAACGGAGAACCAGGATTTATCTGGCTTGATGTTGCTCGTAATTATGGAAGACTTGCAGATGCTCCAGATTATAAAGATGCTCGTATCATGGGATTTAATCCATGTGCTGAACAACCACTTGAGAGTTATGAATTATGCACACTAGTAGAAGTTCATCTTAATCGTCATGATTCTAAAGAAGATTTCTTAAAGACATTAAAGTTTGCCTACCTTTATGGAAAGACTGTAACTCTTATGCCAACACACTGGCAGCAGACAAACGGTATCATGCAACGTAATCGTCGTATTGGTACATCACTTACAGGTATTGCTGCATTTGCTGATGAGCACGGTCTTCCAACAACTCGTGAATGGATGGACGAAGGATATAATACAATTCGTCAATATGATCATTCATATTCAGAGTGGCTATGTGTTCGTGAGTCAGTTCGTGTAACTACCGTCAAGCCATCAGGATCTGTATCACTTCTTTCTGGTGCTACTCCTGGAGTTCACTGGGGACCTGGTGGAGAATTCTATCTTCGTGCTATTCGTTTTGGAGATCAAGATCCAATGTTGCATTTATTTAAAGCAGCGGGATATAAAATTGAACCAGATCTAGTATCAGCAAATACCTCAGTAGTATACTTCCCAGTTGCATCAGGACACAAGCGTTCTGAGAAGCAGGTAAGCCTATTTGAGAAGATTGGTCTAGCAGCAACTGCTCAGAAGTACTGGTCAGATAATGGTGTTTCTGTGACACTTTCATTTGACAAGGAGACTGAAAAGAAGTTTATTGCTCCAGCACTCAACATGTACGAGGGACAGTTAAAGGCGGTGTCATTCCTACCAATGGGAGATAAGGTCTATCCTCAGCAACCATACTCAGAAATCACACGAGAAGAATATAACTCTTACGTGGGCAAGATTGGCAAGATTGATTGGTCTGCTATCTATGACGGCAATGACAATCTTGACGCTGAGTCAGAGAAATATTGCTCTACAGACGCATGTGAGATAAAGCTGTATTAATGGTTGCAGTCTGCACAGATTCTTAGCAATATGGTATACTTATGGTTATGAGTACAACAAATAATCCATTAATTAATCAAAAGACTGGCTTGCCTATTGTTGGTAATGTCCGAAAAAAGGTAATTGAAAAGAACTATGACTGGGGCCTATACGTTTACAAAAAGGCTTCTGGAAAGTGGTTTACTGACGGAGAAGGCAGTGTGCTTAACATTGAGTCCATGCGTGGTGATATCTCTAAAATTTCTGAATTAAAAGATGCAGCAAGACACTTTGGAGATCCAGGTGATGGTGATGCAGTGTTCGTTGCTGGACTAACAAGAATTAGTGAAGAAGAGCATTCAGAGCAACTTGATCGTATGGTCAATGGCTTAATTCCATCAGTGAATGATTTGGGTGCATGGCATGCAGCACAACAGACTTTAAAGACTCATGGAAAAGAGGCATTTGATGAGTAATGATGAAGACTACACATACATTTCTGCCAGCTTAAATACACAGGCTGAAAAAGAAAATCCATTTAAAGACCAAGACCCATTCAATAAATCTTGGGATATTCTAAAAGACTATGCTGGACTAGATCAAAACTTTCGTAGAAGAACTGCAAGAAACATTGGAAAAGCACTAGATATAAATAACCCAGCATATCTTGATTCAGCAAATGCAACTCCTTCTGGAGTAGATGCTGGATCAAAAGCTATCAACCCTGGAACGGTATATCGTAATGGATATGGAATTTATGATGTAATTACTCCACCATATAATCTTTATGAACTTGCAAATTTTTATGATACTTCATTTGCTAACCATGCTGCTATTGATGCTAAGGTAGCCAATATTGTTGGACTTGGATATTCATTTGAAGTAACAGATCGTACAATGCTAAGTCTTGAAAATAAAGATGATGAGTTGGCAGTTGGTCGTGCTCGTAAGCGTATTGAAAGAATGAAGCTTGAAATGCGTGACTGGCTAGAAAACCTAAATGATGATGATTCTTTTACCAAGACAATGGAAAAGGTTTATACAGACGTTGAGTCTACTGGAAATGGGTATATTGAAGTAGGTCGCACTGTTAACGGAGATATTGGCTACATTGGCCACATCCCTTCAACTACTGTTCGTATCCGTCGTTTACGTGATGGATACATGCAGATCATTGGACAAAAAATTGTTTACTTTAGAAACTTTGGTGCAAAGAATACTAACCCAGTAACAGATGATCCACGTCCAAATGAAATCATTCATATCAAAGAATATTCTCCACTCAATACATATTATGGAATCCCTGACATTATTGCAGCACTACCATCATTGATTGGTGATCAGCTTGCATCACAATACAATATTGATTATTTTGAGAATAAGGCTGTTCCACGATATGTCGTAACACTTAAGGGTGCAAAGCTATCTGGAGAAGCAGAAGACAAGATGTTCCGTTTCTTGCAAACAGGACTTAAGGCACAATCTCATAGAACTCTTTACATCCCACTTCCTGGTGATACAGACCAGAACAAGGTTGAGTTTGATATGAAGCCAATTGAGAACGGTATTCAGGATGGATCATTTAAAGAGTACCGTAAGCAAAATCGTGATGATATTCTTGTTGCACATCAGGTTCCAATTTCAAAACTTGGCGGTACTGACTCAGCAGCAATCGCAGCATCAATTGCACAAGACAGAACATTTAAAGAGCAGGTATCTCGTCCAGCTCAAGGACACCTAAATAAAGTAATTAGCAAGATCATTAAGGAAAAGACAGATATCCTTGAACTTAAGTTTAATGAACTCACTCTAACTGACGAGATTACTCAGTCACAGATTCTTGAGAGATATGTTAAGACTCAGGTCATGATGCCAAATGAGGCTCGTGAAGCTATTGGTCTTCCACAGCATCCAGATGGAGACGCTCCATTTATTATGTCTGCAAGACAGGCTACAGATGCTGCAGCCAACAGTGCTGGTAATAGATCAAGGGATTCAGAAAGAGCAAATAACCAATCCGATGGTCCTGCAACAACAACTGGGCGTAATGCACAGGGTGAAGGTAGATCGTCTCAATAATTAAGAAAAGTTATAAAAGGTTTGGTATAATAGAAACGCTATGAATATAAATAAAGCTCATTGGACCACCCAAGGTGATAGTGTTCGCCTATCAATGCCTCTTACAAAGGTTGATGAAGGCCGTCGTATTGTTTCTGGTTTTGCATCTCTAGATAACCTAGACAAGCAAGATGACATCGTAACAACAGAAGCATCTATGGAAGCTTTTGCAAAATTCCGTGGGAACATTAGAGAAATGCATCAGCCATCAGCAATAGGAAAGATGGTTTCATTTAAAGAAGAAAAATATTTTGATCCAGAGTCAAAGAAGTTCTACAAGGGCGTTTTTGTTTCAGCTTACATTTCAAAGGGTGCACAAGATGCTTGGGAAAAAGTTCTTGATGGAACCTATACTGGTTTTTCAATTGGTGGAAGAATGAACAAGTGGGATGATGCTTATGATGAAGATCTAGAGAAGTCCATTAGAGTTATTAAGGAATATGATTTGATAGAGTTGAGTCTTGTTGATTCCCCTGCAAATCAGTTTGCAAATATTATGTCAGTTGAAAAAGTTGACGGTGTAAATACAATAACAGGATCATCAGCAAACACTATTGTTGAAAACGTATTCTGGGATCAAGAGTCTGGACTTATAACTGTATCTGAAAACGAAACAGAGCTTAGCCCAATATCTGGCGAAGAAATGAAAAATATTGGATTTGTTGAAAAAAATGATTCAGAAAAAACCACAATGATAAAGTTCTTAGTTGATAGTGCAAAAGGCATTAGAACAATTAAGATAGCAAAGGAGGATAATCCTATGACAGAAAATACAGATGTAGTTGCAGAAGCAACTCCAGAAGTTGAAACAGTTGAGGTTGCTCCAGAGGCTCCAGCAGAGATTGTCGCAGAAACACCAGAGGTTGCAGCAGAAGTTGTAACTGAAAAGTCAGATGCTGCAGTTGAAGAGGGTACTGCTCCTTCTATTGAAGAAGTAACAGAGAAGGCTGATGAAGCAATTGTTGAGGTTGCGTCAGCAACAGCAGAAGTTGCTAAAGCAGTTTCTGATATTCAGAACTCTGTAACTAATGCCTTGAGCGATCTAGCAGCAACAGTAAAGGCTATGCAGGTTAATGTTGATGCAATCACAAAGTCTCTTGAGTCCGTAACCAATGAGGTTAAGGAAGTTAAGGGCAGTTTTAATGAGTTTGGAAAGACAGTTGATGCCGTAGTTGCAGATACAGCTTTCCGTAAGTCTGGCGATCTCGGCGAGATTGTACAGGAATCACCAAAAGTGATTCAGAAATCCCTATGGGGCGGACGTTTCCTCACAAATTCCGACCTATTTAACTAAATAAAATCACTAGGAGGTGAATAATATGTCAGAACAAAATAATACAGATCTTCAAAAGTCTTTTAATCATCCCACAGGTGATGGCGTTGCCGTATCAGGTGGAATTGGTGGTGCAGTAGCACAAGGACCTGATGGAAATCTATCTCCAGCAGCTTCGCTTGGTAACATTGCCACAGCAAACTTTGGAGTCACTACTGGAGCAAACGCAGTAAATCCATCTGGTACACCAGGTGGTATTCTAGCACCAGAGCAAGCACGTCGCTTCATTGATTACGTATGGGATGCAACTGTCCTCGCTAAAGATGGCCGTAGAGTCACAATGAGAGCTAACACAATGGAACTTGAGAAGGTTAACGTTGGAGAGCGTGTCATCCGTGCAGCAGCACAGGCACAGCCTACATTTTCAAATGCAGGTGCAACATTCTCTAAGGTTGAGCTTACAACCAAGAAGATTCGTCTTGACTGGGAAGTTTCAACAGAAGCGCTTGAAGATAATATTGAAGGTGCAGCACTTGAAGATCATCTAGTTCGCTTGATGACCAATGCTTTCGCTAACGATATTGAAGACCTCGCTATTAACGGCGATGGATCAACAGGCGACTTCCTTTCAATCATGGAAGGCTTCGTAAGCCGTGTAAAGACTGATGGAGATGCTCACGAGTCAATCGTGACAGTTTCTAACAATGCATGGACACCAGAAGTTATGCAGGATATCATTCTTGCAATGCCACGCAAGTACCGTGCAATCAAGAACAACCTAAAGTTCTATGCTGGTACAGATGCATTCCAGGGTATCGTTAAGAACAACGGTACACTTGCTGATGCAGTTGCAGAAGCATTTGCAGGACAAATGGCAGGATCAACACAAGCAAATCGTCAGGCTTACCTAGATGGTGGAGCTCAGACATTTGGTGGAGCACGTACAACACGTGTTCTTGGTGTTGACGTTCAGGAAGTTCCATACTACCCAGCAGGTTATGTAGACCTTACATTCCCTTCAAACCGTGTATGGGGATTCCAGCGTGATATCACTGTAAACCGTACCTACCAGCCAAAGAAGGACACAATTGAATACACAGTATTCGTCCGCTTTGGTCTTCAGTGGGAAGAGCTTGATGCAGTTGCTTACGCAGACGCAGCATCAGAATCATAATCAATCTATAGAGTTTATTCTCTAATAAGATATAGAGAGGCAGCCCTGAGAATATCGGGGCTGTCTTTCATCATTCCTAAGCCAATATTACAATTACGACATAATAGCCCACGAACTTCTCCAGTAGCATGATCATGATCTACAACTAGATTTTCAAAAGATTTACAAATAGCACACAAACCACTTTGGTCTGAAAATAATTTTTGTTTTTGTCCTTTGATAAAGGTATATCCATTTTGCCTTGCTCCACGTCTATCTTTATAATCTTGGTTTCTAGTTTTATATCTACAAGAATGGCAAACGTTTACACGTCTTCCATTTCCTTTATTGACAAATTTTTTTTCTTCCATAGTATTTTTACAGTGTATGCAGGTTCTCATATTTACATTATATCAGATATTCTCCCATAACCCCCCATTTTAAATAAAGTGATAGTACTACTCATATTCTGATATAATAGCAGTGGAGGTCACAATGTCATTAATAGATGAATTAAATAACAAAACTGTATTTGAGCTAAGATCTTATGCAAAGAAAAACAATATTGACCTATTCGGGGTAAGCACAAAAAAAGATATATTAGAAGTAATTTTTAGTTTTGTACCAAAAGAAACAAAAGAGCCAGTAGTTAAAAAAAAAACACCAACAGAAAAGGTTGCTATATATTCATTGCGTAACATGAGCTGGAATGGTGTTGGAGAGTTGACTAAGGGCTATAACATAGTCACTGTAGAGGAGGCTGAAAAATGGGTAACAAACAAGTCCGTTCGTACAGCCACCCCAGAAGAAGTGAAGAGAGCATACGGTAAATAACCCATGGAAGCTTTAAGAGTCCCACCATATCCTATTCTTATTACGTATACCGTCGCAGAACCAAATACGGAACATATAGTAGAAATCATGGATAAAGATAGAAATGATATTCTTGCAGAGTATGAGGTAGACTCTTCTGCAGATTCAAAGATTGCCATAGAGGTTTCTGGAGATCTTACTAAGTATGACGATAGCTACTACTTGGTTGTTTATCAGGAACTAAGAGAGCAAGACTCAATAGTGGTTGAAGATAACCTAGAAATTAAAAGACCTTACGTTAATCCTCAAAAGCTTGGAACTACTGCATCAGAAATAGCTGAGTACGCACAGTATGAAAGAATAGCAAGAGCAATCATTGACTCTGTAACTGGTGGATTTTATTATAAAGTAGAGTGGCTTGATACCACTGGACAAGCTACTGACTACCTACCTATCTGGGACAGAGTTTACAAAATTTTACAAGCTTATGAAAACTCATCTTTAGTTTATGATGCAAGTCTAGCAGAACCTGTTCTTGGTGAATGGTCATACGATCTAAGTAAAGATAAAACTGCCATTGTTAAAAATGCACAAACAACAGGTCTAATTGAAAATAGGTCTCAGCAAAAAGGTTTAAATCTTCAAGTTGCTCCATCAGATTCATTTAATGTTTACGATACAGACTACAGCGAAAATGCATATACATTTTCTACTGGAGTAGCATTTCCAGAAGGTTGGGACTATTTGTTCTTACTTGAAATAGGATATAAGGTTGTTCCACACGACATTTATGAAGCAGCAATGATGTTAATTGAAGATATTAAATGTGGAAAAATAGATTATTACAAGAGATATGTAACTGCTTATAATACAGAACAGTTTAGAATTCAGTTTGATAAAACAGTTTTAGACGGTACTGGAAATATGCTAGTTGACAAGATCCTTGATAAATACAAGAAGAGTATAACAAGAATTGGTATTCTTTAATGCAATGCGAAGCAACAGACTTTATGTACCCAATGCTTGCAGACATCTATTACCCAATAGTTGATCAAGGAGCATACGGCAACTTAAAAAAACAATGGGTTCTTGATAGGTCCATAGCCTGTAATTTTGCTCCAACTGGGCAATCTGCTTCAGAAGAAGTAAAGCCAAATGTTAATATCAGCAAAGAAAATATTTTACTTGGTAGGACAAAGACTGACCTTCGTATAGCCTCTAATAATGCAAGAAACTCAATTACAAATGTTGTAGTTACAAATATTAGAACACAGCAGCAAAGCAATATATACATGGAAACCTCTGGAACAAGAGATGGCAAGTCCACCCTTTATGAAATAGCATCAAGCGAAGCTATAGTGGGTCCATTTGGAAATGTTGAATACTATAAGGTTGTATTGCGAAGATCAGAGAATCAGGCAAGTGACCTCTAATGAAAGTTATAATGAATGACGTCATGTTCAAAAAAGAGATGAAAAATATTATTGATTACTCTGTTGGATTTTTAGACGGTATCAAAGCAGGAAAAACAAAGTTTTTGAACAACATAGGAATAATGACAAAAGAATTACTAGAAGAATATATTGACACAAATGCCAGGGTAAATCCAAAAGCACTACACCATATATATGAATGGTCTAAAGTGGGAAGTCCTGATGCACGTCTATATGATATAAACTACACAATAAGCAACCTTGGCCTTTCGTTTGTGTCAACGATGAAGCAATCAACATCAATTAAGGATGGCTCATCAGTACCTTTTTATAACAAGGCTAAAATTATGGAACAAGGAACTCCAGTAACCATTAGACCAACAAGATCAAGCGTGTTGGTTTTTGAAGATGGTGGAGAAACATTCTTTACTAAAGGCGAGGTTGTAGTAGATTCACCTGGAGGAATAGAGACAACAGGCTCTTTTCAAAAAGTTGTAGACACATTTTTTAATAGATATTTTACACAAGCATTTTTAAAAACAAGTGGTTTGCATGAATACTTAAGTAACCCACAAGTTTATAAAAGAAATTTAGCATCAGGAAAAACAATGGGCAGATCAAAAGGTTTGCAGGTTGGTTATAGATGGATAGCGAATGCGGGGATTAGATAATGGCTAATGATTCACTTTTAAATACACCCGTTCTCTGGGTTAATAAATATCTTGAAGATAAGATTCCTTTGCTAACCAACATTGAAGTTCCCCTATTTCCTTCAACCCCCTCAATACTAGATGACCTAACTGGGTCATTTCCAGCAGCTGGTGTTATGGGCACATGGGATAGACTTGTAAAGATGAACCGTAAAACTCTGCCACACATTAAAAGTGAGCAAATATTATATTATTTTTATGCTACCGCAGAAAATACCATAGAAAATATGGTTCAAATACAAGAGGCTGTTCTTAGACTTATGGATCGCCTAGATGAAACAGCAGAAGAAGTAAATAACTGGTGCTCAAATAGAGCCATAAATATAGGTACAGAAGCAATCCCAAATTTAATAGAAAATATGTTCTATTTTCATAACTTTAAGATATACCAGCTTGAAGAGACAAGAGATATCATAGACTTTGGAACTGCCCGTACTTATGGTGGAAATAAGATAATTATTGATTTTGAGTACCACCAGATGCCAGAACTAACCTCAAATAACTGGTCTCCAGAGACACCCCCTTCTAGTGGGCAGGGCTATGAGGTAGCATCAATAAACGGAAAGACTAAAAGAATAGTTATATAAAAGGCTGTTATAATTGTTTTGAGGAAACAAAACGCCGTACAACTTAATATATACCCTAATAGAAAGAGGTAAAATAAATGGCATACAGTCGTGGAACTAATACCAACATTATTGTTGGTGCAGCTGCACTTTTTATTGCAGATGAAGTTCTGACTCCAAATACATTGGAGACAGCAGTATCAAGTGAATCGTTTAGAGAGACTCTCGCAGATGATGCATTTTATACAAACGTAGGTTACACCATGAACGGTCTTGAATTGCAGTTCCAACCTGATTTCGGTGAAGTACAGGTTGACCAACTTCTTGACGTTGCTAAGCTTTACAAGCAAGGAATGCAAGTAAATCTTGCTACAGCATTTGCTGAAGCAACTCTAGAGAACTTGCTTTATGCATTGGCATCAAATGATACACAAATTGAAGGAAACAAGTTATCATCAACAGGAAGAGCTCTTAACCTTTCTGCAGGTGAAATTGGAGAATGTCCAGTTGAGCGTGGTATCGTTGCAGTAGGACCAGGAACTGGTGACTGCGAAGATTCAGCATACGTAGAGCGTGTTTACACAGCTTATCGTGCACTCTCAATTGAGAATGTAACAGTATCTGCAAAGCGTGATGAGGCTTCAATGTTTGAAGTTTCATTCCGTCTTCTTCCAGAGGATGGATCAGGATCATACGGTAAGATCGTTGATCGTACTTGGACCCTAGGTTCATAATAATTAAATAATACGACTTGGCCCACCTTGTAATGAGGTGGGCTTTGTTGTTTTTGTGGTAAACTTAATATACTATGGCTACAGAGATATATAAAACAAAAAATATTTATTTATTTGACGGTACAGAGGTAGAGGCTATGCCGTTAAAAATTAAATATTTACGAGAATTTATGGATGCTTTTAAGCATATAAAAGAAACTAAGAATGACGATGAGGCAATGCGGGTTTTATTAGAGTGTACAAGAATTGCAATGAAACAATATTATCCAAAGATATCTTCTAGTATAGAAGATTTAGAAGATAATATAGACATGCCAACTGTACACGAAATACTAGACATTGCTGGAAATATTAAAATAGGTGGTGATGAAGAATCTGATGTTAAAGAGCAGGCACAAAAAGGTGATCCAGGTCCATCATGGGAAGAGTTTGATTTAGCAAAGCTAGAATCAGAGGTATTTTTACTGGGTATATGGAAAGACTACAAAGAGTTAGAAGCATCTTTATCTTTATCAGAAATAATGGCAATAATATCAAGTAAGAGAGAATTAGATTATCAAGAGAAAAAGTTCTTTGCAGCTATTCAAGGGGTAGATTTAGATGAAGCATCTGGGTCTGATCGTGGACAAAAAGAATGGGAAGATATGAAGGCTAGAATATTTAGTAATGGAGCAACAAGTGATAGTAACGATGTATTAGCACTTCAAGGACAAAATGCTAAAAAAGCAGGGTTTGGAATTGGATATGGCTTAGATTACAACGATGAAAGAGACCCAAATCTTTTAAAATAATTAATTGAAAATGGAATGGGAATGTGTGATATACTTATACAATGAAAACATGTTCTTTTGATAGTTGCACAAATAAATCAATATCGCTTGGGTATTGTGATAAGCACTATCGTAGATTTAAAAAATATGGAAGTGCTGATAAAGTACATACATTTATCCCCAAGGTATGCTATATAGATAACTGTAATAAGCAGTCAAGATCAAAAGGTTTATGTGAGTTACATTATAGGAGGCTAATAAAGACTGGAACCACAGAATACGTAAAGGTAACAAAATCATGTTCAGTTATAGGATGTGAGAGAAAACACGTAGCAAAGAGATTGTGTGGAATGCACTATGAAATGAAAACTCAAAAAATATCTATAGATGACAACGCTATAAAAATTATTAATAATCATAGTGGTTTCTGTGATATTTGTGGCACTGATTCACCAGGGTTTGGACGTAAAAATTTTTGTATAGACCACAACCACTCCACTGGGTCTGTAAGAGGAATGCTTTGTCAAAAATGCAATATAGGTCTTGGTAATTTTAATGATGACCCAGAACTTCTAAAAAATGCAATAAACTACCTTAAAAACTAAGCGTATATGGTATAATTGTTTAAACCTATGGGAGGGATCAACATGGCAACAACAGTGCACGAAGCACAGAAGATCAAGCTAATTGATGGTACAGAAATAACTTTAAGACCGCTTAAAATTTCACTTTTGAGAAAGTTTATGGCAAAGTTTGAGGGTATAGCAGCAGTAGTAGATGACAACGAAAAGTCTATTGACCTGCTAATGGAATGTGTTCTAATTGCAATGGAGCAGTACAAGCCAGAGCTAGCTACAGACATTTCAGTACTTGAAGATAACATTGATTTGCCTACCGTTTATGAGATTGTTGAAGTAGCTTCAGGAATTAAGATTTCTGATGCAGCAACAATGTTCAGCGGTAATGAATAATAACTAAATAAAGAGGTATAGTGAATGGCTGATACTCAGTCCAATATTCAAGTAAACATTGATACTGCTCAAGCACTTGCTAGTATCAAAAACTTGCAGAGACAGATATCAGCCTTTCATTCCTCAATGGCTAAGGGTGGAGCTGCAGCTAATGCAGTTTCTACCCAGCTTCAGCAAACATTAATTAATTCAATAAACGCTACTGGTCAGTTTTCAGCAGGAATAAGAACAATAAGGACTACCACTGAATCTTTTACTAATAGCCTAGAAAAAAATAAATTCTCACTAGGAGAATATTTTAGATACGCTGGTGGTGCAACAAAAACTTTCGGCAGACTATTTAAGACTGAACATGACACCATAAATAAAGTAGCAAGAGAAAATGTAAAAGATTTACAAACACAGTATATTCGTCTAGGTCGTGATGCTAGCGGAGCAATGAGGTCAATTGCTGTTAGACCTCTAGCTCTTGATATGACTGATCTTGGAACAAGAACACAGATAGCTGCTCAAAAGCAAGCAATCTTAAATCAACTTTTAAAACAAGGATCAACCAACCTTCTTAACTTTGGTAAAAATACCCAATGGGCAGGACGCCAGCTTATGGTTGGTTTTACATTGCCACTTATTGCAGTTGGATCTGCTGCTTCCAAAACATTCATGGATATGGAAACACAGGCTATTAGATTTAAGAAGGTCTATGGAGATTTATTTACACCCACTGGAGAATCACAGCAAGCATTAAAGGATATTCAAGAGCTGGGTAAAGAGTTTACTAAATATGGCATTGCAGTTTCAACAACCGTTGGTCTAGCAGCAGAAGCTGCAGCAGCAGGCTTTAAAGGTGTTGATCTACAAAGACAGACAGCAGCAGCAACCAGACTTTCTATTCTTGGTCAGGTAGAAAGCCAAAAAGCACTTGAAACAACTATTGCATTACAAAATGCTTTCTCAATGTCTTCGGAAAATCTTTCGGAATCAATTGACTTTCTTAACGCAGTAGAAAACCAAACAGTACTTTCTCTTGATGACATTTCAACAGCTATTCCAAAAGCAGCTCCAGTTGTTCAACAACTTGGTGGTGATGTTAAAGATTTAGCTTTCCTTATGACTGCTATGAAGGAAGGTGGAATTAATGCATCAGAAGGTGCTAACGCACTTAAGTCAGGACTTGCATCTTTAATTAATCCAACTGGCAAAGCAAACGATATGCTTTTGAGTTTTGGAATTAATGCAAAAAAGATAGTTTTAGATAATAAGGGTGATCTTAAGAAAACTGTTGTTGAATTTGCAACAGCTTTAAACATGCTTGATCCACTTAATAGAGCTCAAGCCATTGAGCAAATGTTTGGAAAGTTTCAGTTTGCACGTCTTTCTACACTATTTGCAAACGTAACAAAAGAAGGAACTCAAGCATCTCGTGTTCTTGATTTAGCTGGAGCTTCAGTTCAAGAACTTGCAGGTTTGGCAGAAAAAGAATTAGGCATGACTTCAGAGTCTGCTATGAATAAATTTAAGGGTGCTGTTGAAAATCTAAAGCTATCTCTTATTCCGCTTGGAGAACAATTCTTAAAAGCAGTAACACCAATTGCTGAATTTATTACAAAAGTATTAGACAAGTTTAATGGTTTTAGTGATAATACTAAAAAGATTATAGTTGTACTTACTGGAATAGTTGCAGGCCTTGGGCCAGTCTTGTTGATGACAGTTGGTTTGGTCATGAACGGTCTTGCAAACATGATTAAACTTTTTTCATTTTTAAAGTCATCATTTAATAAAACTGGACAGGCAACTGCAATTCTAGGAACTGAAGTTCAGTATATGACCACTGAACAAAGAAATGCAGCAGCAGTTGCAGCATCTCTTGATCAGGTTCACACTAAACTTGCACAAACATTTACCTCTGAAACAACAGCAGTTAATGCACTAACACGAGCATATCAAAGAGCAATTGCAGCTCAGTCACAATTTGTTCCAGTAGCTCCACCCATTACTCGTGGACCAATTAAAAAGTTTGCAGACGGAAGACCATTAACCGTTGGCGGTACAGGAAATCAAGATTCTGAACTAGCACTCTTGATGCCTGGAGAGACAGTAATACCAACAAAGATGAGTAAAAAGTATGGTCCACTTATTAATGCAATGATTGCAGGAAACATACCTGGATATGAGTTTGGAAAAGAAGACGGAACCCCTGGAGCATTTTCTTTTGGCGGAAGAGAGTTTCCAGTAAGACAAGCCTCAATCCCTTCAGTAAGAAGATTTATAGCACAAATACAACAACTAGGCGGAGTAGTCTCTAACATTGATGATGTTATATTTAAAGTACTAGAAGATATGACATCGGAACTTGAAAAAGGTGCAAAGATTACCAAGTCAGGCCTTGAAAAAGCTATGGCAGCCAGTAATGTAACTGAATTAGCAAAAAGCACAAAGGCAGCACAAGGTGGTTTTGAAGGAAATGCTGGCGCAGTAATGGCGCATGGATTGCCTAAGATTACACTAACTCCAGAACAAGTAAAGGCATTTGAAGGTACAACAGTTGGAACAAGACTAGCAGACAGAGTTCCAGGTGCACCAGTAACTGGATTAAGTAATATGGTGTTTCCAATGCCAGCTGCATTTAATCAAGACAGAATGACTGGAGCAGAAGGTGCACAGTGGATAGGTCAAAATAGAACAAGGTTTACAACAGATTTTGCTGCACAGGCAGGCCTTAATCCAAATGATCCAGACTTACTTAGATTTGGAACTGCAGTTGGAAAGGCGCTAAAGTCTGCAGCATATAGAGGTGTAGTTGTAACTCAAGAAGATTTTGAAAGAATAATTAGTCAGGCACTGGAAAAAGAAATATTTGATGTTGGAAAAAATACTTCTACTGCAGTTAAAACAGCTTTTGCAGATGCAAAAAAAGTTTCTACACTTATGTTCCCAACCGTATCCCAATCTGGAAGAACGGGTTATAGTAGAGTTCCTGTTGCAGAAGATATGCGAGGAACAACCGTAGATGGTATACCACTAGCACAAGGGTCATCTTATAAAAATAGAGGCGTTACTGGCGCTCAGCATGAAGCAGCAGATAAGTTTACAATGAAAGCTGTTAGAGCAAGAGTCCGAAGATTCTTTACTAAAATGCCTAAAGAGGTAGAGCAAGAAGTTAAAGAAGTACTAGATATTAATTCACCATCAAGAGCTACCAAAAAGCTTGGTAATGATACAGCAACTGGATTTGTTTCTGGTGTTAAGGAACTTAATGATGAGGCAAGGGCTGCTGGTAAACAGGTAGGCTCATCAGTAGTTTCTGGTGCTACACAAAGTGGAAGAGCACGCAGGGTAGCCACAAGACCTCAAGGACCTGCACCAATTGGAGCTACACCACAACCAGGCATGAGAATATTGCCAATCGTTCCTCCAAATCCTAAAGGACCAATTCCTCCAGATCCTAATGGGCCAACTCCAACAACTCAAACAAGAGGGCAGATGCTTGCTGATAGAGCAAGAGGTGTTGGTACAAGAATGAACTCTATGGGTGGAGGCATGGGTCTTTTGGGAGTCAACATGGGACTTTCAATGCTTCCAGATTTTGCTGGAAAAGGTGTTATACAAGGAGGTCTTGCAGGCGCCAATCTTGGCATGATGTTTGGTCCTTATGGAATGGCAGCTGGTGCAGCAATAGGATTAGTTACATCTGCTCTTGGCAATTTGATTGAAAAGCAAAAGCAACACAAAGCCATGACAGAGGCAATGTTTAAGTCAAGTTCATCTGTTGCAGAATTTTTTGGTAACGCTGTTGTAAATACAACAATGGAAGTGGGAAGACTTAGTAGCGCAACTCTGGCTGCTTCATCATCAACAGAAAATTTAGGAAAAAACTTTGGATATACAAATGAAGAACTACAAAGGTTTAGTGATCTAGTTAACTCTCTACCACAAGGTAATCCTCTAAAAGATATTTTGGTTGGACTAGAAGATGTAACTGATCCAGAAGAAATAAAGAAAATTATAGACAATTTTGTTACAACTCAAGTTGCTGTTGGCCAAACTCTTCCAGAACAAGCTCAAAAGATCTATGATTTAATTTTAGCTCAAAGTGGCAACCAATCTATGGTTGGGCAATCTTTCTATAATTTTAAAACACAGTCTGAAGCTGTTTCTGCTACACTTAAAAATGCACGTAAAAATTCCGTAGATCTTGGTAATAGTTTAATTCAACTAACGGGTGCAGCATCTAATAGCTCATCTTTAATATTCATAAAATCAATTATTGACGGTATAGCCGCCTCTGGCATCAGCGCAGCAGAAGGTTTAAATGCTATGTACTATGCCTATATTAGAATAGGAAATCAGGGTGCAGCAGATTCATTACAAAACCTTAGAAGAATTCAGGGACTTACCCAAGCTGAGATAAATAGCCTTATGATATCTGGTACACAGGGATTTAGTTATCCAGTTGGACAAGATACAACACGTAAAGAAATACTAGAAGCCCAAGCAGAATTTAATAAAACCCTTAAAGAGGAAGGTCTTGTAAAATCAGGAATAAAGCCGTACAAAAATTTGGCTGATGAAAAAACAATTTCTATTAAAAAAGAAATTGACTTGTTAAAAAAGAGAAAAAAGATAATTGATGATCAAATTAAAAAAGAAAAACAAATTACAGATGAATTAAAGAAGCAAAATGACTATAGAGATAAACAATTAAAGATTGACAAAGATATAGTTGAAGCAAAAATACGTGGAGACTATATTGGAGCTGCTATTCTTTTACAAGAAAAAACAAGCTTAACTGATGAATTTAATAAAGAAAATCAACTTTCAGCATTGCAGGCTCGTTCTGATGCTCTTCAACAACAGATAGAGGAAAGACAGTCTGTTAGTGATGATATGGTTGCAGCAATTCAATCCACAACAGATGCTGTTACAACAGGTTCAGCAAACATTGTCACAGCTGTTAGAGAAGCAGGTGGATTTCCAAGTATAGACGGAGATGGAAGTTTTAAATCACCACTTACTATTGCTTCAGATGCGGCATCAATAAAATCATATATAGAATCAGATAAACCATCAGCTGGAGTTTCAAACGAAGGGGTATCTGTAGGCACAGTAGCTCCTTCAGCAATTGATGCAGCAAAAGCTTATAATGAAACTTTTGCAGAAAAAATTACTAGGCTGACTCAGCCAGGTCTTAAAACAGAAATGCAAATGCTTGAAGATTATATCAGAACCCAGATTGTTTTTCCCCCAGACAAAAAACATATTTTTATTGAGATCAAAGGCAGTGATGGTTTATTTTATAAATTTAAGGTTGCTAAAGATAAAAATGCAAAAAATGGTTTTATTAGAGTTGGTGATCCAATTAAGAAAGCAGCTGGTGGATACATTGAAAACTTTATGGGTGGAGGAAATGTAAGAGGTGCTGGCACTGAGACTTCTGATTCTATAGCTGCATATCTTTCAAATGGCGAATATGTTATTAAAGCAAAATCTGTCAAGAAATATGGAACAGAAACTTTTGATGCTCTAAATGCTGGAAGGTTTGCTAATGGTGGACTAATTAAAGGATATGATAATGGTGGATTAGTCTCAGGTACAGGTATGTACAGCGGAAGAATGTTTATCCCACCAAAGTATTCAACATCATATTCTGAACAATACGATCCACGCACCAAGCAACCTTTTAAATTCCCCGCTGAAGGTGAAACTGTTCATTTTATGGAAGACATGCTGCCACCTTCAATGCGTCCGCAAAAGAGTTTGTTCGGACAATTTAAGCGTCTGTTTACCCCTTCACTTTGGGGAATAGGAAAAGATGTACGGGGTAAAGATGTAACAGGTGGAGTAGTAGATCTTCCTTATAATGTTGGATATAAAGGTATTTATAAGAATTTACTATTCCCAACTGCACTAATGCTAGACAGAGCTACAAGGCTTGGCCCTAGTGGGCCGTCTGGTCTATATGGTAGCCCATTAGCTGGTACAAATAAAAAGAGAGAGGCTGAACTATTAGCTAGATCTAGAGCAGAAGGATTTGGCTCAGTCGCACCTGAAGTATTGCTCACCGCAGGACTTGATATGGCAAGTGTTTTTCCACTTACTGGAGTTGGTTCTAAAATAGGAAACATAGGATTCAGTCAAGCACAGATTGCAAAAATGGCTGCTGAAAAAGCTGCTCAAAAAGCTGCTACAAGATCAGCTTTAGAAAAAGCAGGTATTGGACTTCCAGGTATGATGCAGTCCATTCAATCTAGACTTAGTCCACAAGCTGCACTTAGAAAAAAGACCGCGTTTGCTAAAAATGCTGCAGTTGCAGCAATGATAGGTGCATCAAAACCATTTGCTGAAAATAAACTTTCCTTAATGCTACCAGAGCTAAAGTCAAAAAATTCTGTTTCAACTTCTATTACAGCTAAGCCTGGTACTAAAAAACATGCTGGCACTCTTTCTGACTGGGTAGAGCACGATGGCTATAGAATACCAGTTTATCGTGGGGGCCCTTTTGGAGAAAACGAGTCAGTAATATTTCAAGGAATGGGAGAAGATTTTTCTCCAATTTTAAAACGCGGTCACGTTACAACAGTAATACCTACGTCACCATCAGGAATTTTAAAATATGCATTAGACCAAAAGCCAGGAGATAAAAATCTACAAGAATTACTAAATAGTTTTACTGCTGACCCAACAATACCTGGAGTAATAGGTAAAAAAGAAGAAGAATTTTTAATGCAAATGTTAGCAAGTTTAAATATAAATCTTGTAAAAAATACAACATTTGGTAGCAAAAGAACATTCTTTCCTAAGTTAGCGGATAGTCAGTCTACAGAAGGATTAATGACATTTATTTCTTCTCTATTAGGAAATGAAAAAGCATCTTCTATTGTTAAATCTAAAACAAAAGCTATGAACCCTGAATTAAAAAAGATTGTAGATTCTTATGTAAAAGAAGCAGAGGAGCAACGATCAGCAATGGCTGCAAGAGCTGCTCAAGGGTATGATGTAGCACCAACAATAACATTAGACGAAGTTCCAATGATTAGGTCTTATAATCATGGAATAACATACAATAAAGACGGAGACATTGTTGAGCAAGCTGCTGGATTTCATATATTTAAAGATATATTCGGCCCATCTGGTGGCACTCAAGGAGGAATTGCTAGATCAACAAAGCACTTCACAATAGGAGATTCAGTTCAGCAAAGAACTGGACATACTAGTGGATCAGTATGGAGTCCAAATCAACCAAAAGTAGTTACCACATTAAGAAATTTAATTGACAACAATGGTAATCCAGAAAATTTACATGAAGTAGACAGTTGGTGGATACAGCAATTTGGCAAAGAGTTTAAAATAGGAAGAAAAAACGCTAGCGTTATTCAACCCATTACTGGAAGAAAAGACTATATTGAAGAGCTAAAAAAGCTTGGGATATATAAAGAAGGAGAAGAATTTCCAATAATTGCAGAAAACGCTACAAATAAGTCTGTACACTATTTGCAAAAACCAAAATATTCTGAAAAAGAAATAGAGCAGATACTAAAAGAATTTAGTGATAATCGTTACGAGCTTCCATCAATATCAAGAATACCACAATCAAAAATGAACGGAAATCTAAAAAGAAAAGGCTTTCTATTTCAAGATTCACATGGAATAGCTTATACAGCCCATAGATTGTTAGAAATACTTGCCATACAACGTGCAAAAAAACAAATTGGTATAGATACACCATTTCAAAGACTTCAAGATCATAGCTCATCAAGCATAACTTTAAGTGATGACATAGCAGCGATAGCTCGCACTATTGGAGCAAAACCTAGTTCACGCCACAGCGATTCTAGTTTAAGCGATTTAGAAAGCGCTGGAACTAAAGGATTTTTTGATCAAGGCACTGAAGAAAATCCAGATTTTAGTAACCCATTTAAACTTCTACAACGGGGTGGAACTTCAAGCACAGAGAATGCACTATCAGCAATGCTAATGCATCAATTTTTTGGAAAATATAGTAGCGGAAAAGTTAGATCAAATTCTACTGACCCCGCGATAAGACTTTCTGAGGCAACAGGGCTGTATGTTCGTCAATTGATGGAATATAGGTCAGGTGCAACAACAACTCCCCCAAGCTGGGAAGAGTATGTTGCGTTAACAAAAAAAATACAAAAAGACTTGGAAGATAGCAGACTAGCCCTTTCTGCTGGTGGATATATCAATAACAGAAAAGTTAAACTTCCTAAGTTTGCTAATGGAGGTTCTATTAAGGGCTATGCAATGGGCGGACTTATAAAGGGACCAGGTACAGGAATATCAGATTCAATTCAAGCAGGCTTTGGATATGCTGGTGGAGGATCAATTAGAGTTTCAAATGGAGAATATATTGTAAAGGCATCATCTGTTAGAGATTATGGCGTTAAGACAATGGATGCAATTAATAACGGTACCGCAAGAGTTGGCACAGAATCTGGCGGTACAGTGTATAATATAAATATGCCTGTTACAAGTAATAATGCAAATCCAGAAATTGTTGCAAATGAAGTTATGAGAAAGCTAAAACTTGAAATAAGCAAGAATAATAAAACAAATAGAGTTGGTGGATAATGGCTTATTCAATTCAATCAGGTATACAGGTATCCCTAGATAATGTTAATTGGCAAAAAATTACAGATCATAATAGAGAGCCAATTTCAGTGTCTACAGAGCTTATTGAAACCCAGGCTAGAATGGCTAACGGTAGAATGAAGAAGTATGTAGTTTCTCAGAAAAATACAATATCAGCATCATGGACATATGTCCCATCAAAAACATCTGAAACAGCAGACCTCAACCATGGTGCTGCTTGGCTTGAATCATTTTATAGATCTAATGTAGGGTCTCCAATTTATGTTAAGATAGTAGAGTCTGGACTAAATGGGTCTGAAGATTTTGTTACTGCACAACATACCTCTAAGGTATATACTGTATTTATGACTAACTTTTCTAAAACCATTATTAACAGAACAAAGGTTTCAGATTACGTTAGTATGAGCATTGACTTTACGGAGATCTAATGCTAGGTAATGTCAGCTCTTCAGTCTTCACAGGCTCAGACTCAATCACTTTGACACCAGTAGTTTCTGCAGAGTGGAATCATAATTTATTTAATGCTCCATATATAACTACCGCTGGAATCGGAGAAGAGTTAACGGCAACTGCAATATCACCTTTGCCAACAGATGTAACACCTACGCTTAAGCCTAACTTTGTAACTAAAAGCTTTGCTATGTTGCGACCAGTTAACGTTCAACCAATTACTACATCAACACCAAGCGCAAGTGACTTTGCTATAACAAATTCAGTTGTATCTTCATCTAGTATTAATGTTTCTTGGTCTAATCCACCAACTGGAACTGTATTTTATAGAGTTCAAACAACTGGTCAGTCAGACACAATTTCATCAGGAACAAGCTATACATTTTCTGGACTATCATCAGGCCAATCATATACTATAAGCATTGAGGCATGTAATTCTTCGTTTGGTGTTCTTGGTAGTATTAGTCAAATTTTTACAACTCAGTTATCTCCACAAGATATGGTTAGTCAAGGAAAAGTATCATATACTATATCTGGAGGATCTAGTTCTGCATATAAAGTAGTCACATATGTAAAGACTAGTAGTCCTATTCCAGTAATGATAAATGCATCAGGAAGAGGAACAGGCGTTCAGTACGGCTCTGAGTACGTTGAGGCAGACTCTTTAGGATGGACTAAGGTTGTTACCTACGTAGCCTCCCAAAGCTCTGATAACACCTTTGCAGGCTTTGTATACACTATCGCAGCCAACTCCATAAGTGGTGAAACAAATAATCCAATAGTATATTTTACAGAACCTAAAGTATACGCTACCACTTATTTTGATTATCAAAACCACTCACTATTTCCAACAGAAATGCCATTTACATATTTTAGGCCAGGGGAGTCATATGTAGGATCAGGTAATACAAAGTCAAACTTCCCATCTGCATTTAGAAAGATTACCTCTCCAGTGCTTACTGGATATACTACTCCTACATATTTTCCAGTAACTCCAATTTTACAAAATCCAAAGTTTTGTCTTGCCTCTAAGCCTGTACCAATATTAAAAAATGCTTTACCAACAGATACATCTGCATATAGATATTTTGTTTCAGATGAATCATCAAGAAGCATTACATCTATTTATGAAAAGCCAATTACAACAAACAAGTTAGTTATTAAATTTAATACATTAATGACTGTGCCAGTTGTTAACATAGCTATTGATGGAACTAACATTACAGTTGACGATAGTCAAAATATATCACCTTCAGCTAACTCAGAAGGTGGAAGAAGTACTGGAGTCCTAATTCTATACTGGAATGGTTCTGCTTGGACTAAAACAAAGTGGTCATCAATGCCACAATTCAGCTCTACTGGATCATTATATTTGTCTACATCATTTAGCAAGATAACTATAACTCAGATAGATCAAAGAACTAATCCAGAATTTTTATCTTTGACAGGAGAAACACCACCACCTTCAGCAGGACCAACAATTACCTCATTTTCTGCTCAGTGTGCTAACCCTGATAATGGAAGATGTTTATCTTCATCAGTTGGTCAAACCCAATCTATTTGGGCACTGTTTAGTTACGCTAACGCATCATCTTATAAAATAACAATGTCTCCCTCAACAACTGCTGGAAGCACAAAAACAAGCAATGCAAACTCAGACACAGATGCTTATCTTGGACTAGGATCTTGTGGAACAACTTATGCACTAACTTTAACGGTATACGCAGCAGACAACCAGCAAGGAGCTTCTTCATCTCAGACAATAAACTATACAGTAAACTGCACTTCAACACCAACAGAAATTCCTTCAGCTTCATTAAATGTAGTATCTGATTTAAAAAGAATGCACGTAGTAGAAATTTCTCCAAGACTTGAGATTGATTTGACAGATTTTGTTCAGTCTGTATCTATTGATAAATCTTTAGATGCAAGCAATAGCCTACTTCCCATTTCTTCTCTAAATTCCAACGATGCCCGAATTACTTTATCTGGAATACCAGCTATGATTGGATCAACAATAGTTCCAATTTTTTCTAGTCAAAGTGATCAGTCATCTACAATATTGGCAAACATGCTAAGAAAAAATATTAAGTTTTATATAAACTTTCATCTTAAAGAATACGCATCACCTAACTCAAAAATATCGTCAGACACCTATATTCCTGGCGGAGTTTTTTATTCAGACTCTTGGGCTGAAAATGATATTAAGGATATTACAGTTCAATGTTTTGACATTTCTAGGTACTTACAATCAATAGCAGTAGCAGACTATGTTGTGAATTTAAAGAGGCCATTTGAAATTATAACAAATATTTTAGATTTATCTGGATTTACAGACTATGACTATGACTCTCTTTATAGAATATTTGACTCATCAGAAGCTCCAGTAAATCTTTATTATTATTATTGTAATTCTAAAGATTCAACCATTATGGAATGCTTAAATGAATTGTTTATAGCTTATCAAATTGGCGCATATATTGATGAGTATGGAGTTATGAAGTTTTTAAGTTTACACAACATATTATCATCTTCAGGATCTAACCTTGCTTTGACAGATGGCAACATTATGAAAGATGGATTTAATATATCAAATAATGCTAAACCAGGAAAAATTTCTTTAAAATATCAAACACCAAAAATTAAACAATCACCAACTGTTCAGAATGTAAACAATGTTGATATAAAAAATTCCCCATCTTATATATACACAACTTCAAATGATGTTGTTTGGAGCCAGCAAACCGTTGACTCTGTTGGATTTAATTATCTTAAATCAGATATGCTAGAAAATTCCAATATATTTGAGATTAACACTAGTGATTTACTAGATATTTTTTATACATTTGATATGAGTAATGATGGCTTTGCATTTATTGAAAATGAAATTGTTTCTTTTGCATATAAAGAATACAAGCTGTCAACTCTTAGTGGCAGCAAAGAAAAATTTATATCTATTAAAAATAATCTTGATCTTACTTCATATATAGATACATTTATTAAAGAACAAGGTATTGGGCTTAGACTATCTAGTGCTAAAATTACCTCTGTCTCTGGTAATGGAACTGAGATTACTTATACATCAGCGAATACCTTTAAAGTTGGTGACAGAGTAATGATTGCTGGAGTTGTTCCATTTCTTTATAATATTCAAGGTATTATTAGTGAAAGAACAGCAACATCATTTAAGATATTAGGAAAACAAACAGGAACATATGTATCAGGTGGGGAAGCCTATATATCTGCAGACTATGACGTCCTCGTAGAACTAACAGGAAAAATTACAAATGTAGAACGTGGTCTATTTGGAACCGTTCCTATGGAACATAAAAAAATAGAAGATTTAGCAAGCAAGGGTTTGTCAAAAATAGCTATAACTCCAGGCTTTGAAATATCTAATACAGCACCTACAACATCAATTGTTAACAGTAAGGCAGAGTACCCTAAACTGCCAGAGGTAAAAAGCATTTCTTTAAGTACAGCAGATTCTGATTCAACACTTATATTTCCAACATCTCAAGTAGACATTGGCTATAAAACATACTCTGTTAAATTTAAATTAGATGAAGAAGGTGGAGCAGCAGCAGGTTTATTTTTTAATATGACAAGTGCAACTGATCCTACAGGCACATACTTTGTAGAACTTGCAAGATATAATAAGATTAATCCAAAAACACAGGAACTCTATGATGCACCAACATATAATTACACCCTAAGCATTTATGATCATACAGGAGCAACCCAGTCATGGGCAGATGTTACTGCTGAGTGTGTTAATATAATTGATAATTTTTCTAAAGTATTAAAGAAAGAAGGTACAGAAGATGCACCTATATATTCTTATGAAAGAGATCAGTGTTTCAATTTAAAGGTGGTTCATTATTTAACAGATGGTAAAGATGGAGAAGATGCAACAGTTGAAGATCCAAAAAACTGTTTGTTAGTGTTTATAAATAATGTTGAGATAACTGGCTGGCAAATTCCAGGAACAGAGTATAATGGAACTACTGCTCCGTCAGCAACTGGATGGCAAGCATCAAAAGTTAATCAGCTTACGGGCCTGGGGCAAAAGCCAACGATACCAGATGACATTAAAATTGGTACAAAATTTGGGTTTTTTGCTTGTAGTATCCCACAGAGCATAACTAATCTTTTTCCACCACGTATAAATTATCTTCCAGTCTCTAATATACCAGCGACACTGAGAGAAATACATTCTACTGTAAAACCATTAAAAGAAAGAAGTGTAAATTACTTCTATCAAGATAGAGAATTTTTAAATGGACTAGTTCAAAAACAACCACTGTATACAAAGTCTCCCACATACCTTATGCAAACAACTCCAGAAGTATCTGGAATTAATTATTATGATGTTGAGTATCAAACCCCAGCTGCTGTTTCTGTAGACGTTTTTCCAGTTAGCTATATGATGAAATATTTTCCAGGTAATAAGCCAATAGATAAACAACAAGCTCAGAAGAAAATAGTTGATGAATATTCTCTAGCTTATTCAACACCAATAAATACTGGGTTCAGATTAAGAATGGCAATAGCCAATGGATCCCCACATATGGTGTACCTTAAAAAAGACTCTGATGATGTAAACAATGCTACTGTATTTCTAAATCTATTTACACAGGAAATAATTGCACCTTCAGATCCAGAAATTATTGAAAGCATTATAGATTATTCTAACTTGTCAGAAACAGTTCAGGTAGACTCAGAGTGGATACAGTCTAAGCAAGCAGCCTATAAAACACTAAAGGTTGTTCAAAGAGGTATTGAGGGTTTTTCTAAAAATGTATCTTTAAGTATATTTGGCAACCCTTTAATTCAGGTGGGAGATATCGTAACCCTGTCTTACTCCTTAAATGGCATTGTTGGTCAAAGATATCTAGTACACTCAGTATCTCACAGCTTTAGCCAAGGACTATCAACATCTCTAAATCTTAAAAGGATTCAAGAGTAGTCCTTTGTGGTATAATTAATTGACAGGAGACAAAAATGCCATATGTTAAAATATCAGACCCTAATATTATAGATCTTGCTGCTTGGCACCAAGTTATTAATGTTATTAATCAACACAGCGATACTCTTTCTGCTATCACAAATAATTTTGGTATTAAAGGAACTGCTGTTACAGACTGGAATGGCGAAACAGAAATTTACGAAGAATTTAATTCTGGCTCACAAAAAATACTTTATGGAAAGATTGTGATTGATACTAGAGCAGGTTCTGCCCAAGATTTAAACGTAAATAATTATCGTATGTTTTATCAAACAATAGATTTTGATAACGCTCCAAGTGGAACAGCTAGCTTTAAAGCAAAACCAGTTATAACAACTTCAATATCCCTTCCTGGCTCAACTGTTACATCAGATAGAAACGTTGGTCTTATCTGTACTGTAATTGCAGTAACTCAAACAAGTTTTACGGTTCGTGTTATTAAGGCAAGAGAATTAACTGCAGAGACAGGCACAACGATTGCTGATCCAAAGCCAATTCAAACTTTTCAAATAAACTGGATTGCTATAGGACCAAAGTAATGGCTAAGGTACCACCTAAGTCTGTTTATAAAAGCCCCAAGTCTGTTGCTAGAAATCAACCCGTAACAATAAGTGTTGATGATCCAAGAGCAGCTTGGGATAAGATTGGACAGACTAGAGCAAGGTTAGGCTCTGAACTTGAACTTGTTGGATTAGATGACATCCCTTTAATTAGTGGAGGAAAAAGTTTAACAGCATCGGTTGGTCCACCAACATTGGGTATACCAAAAGATCTAGAAAAATTTGTAAGTCCTCCAAGTAATGGCCAAGAAGCTAAAATTGTATATGGATTTGGTGCTATAGTACCAACAGATATTACTAATGTTTCAACAGCCTGGTCAGGATCAAGTCTTGTAGTTACATTTGATTGGGACTATGCAGATCCTGCTAATGCAACCGTTACAGAATTTATTTTAGAAATAACTTTATCTACAGGCACAGTTCGTCAAACTCCATACGGTTCTTTTCCAGTAAATAGAACACAAACAGGACAAACAACAACACTTACAAAATCTTTAAATAGATCTACCCTTGGCGTATTTGGAACAAACATTACAAGTATTTGTGTTTATGCTATTGATGCATTTTATAATACAAGTGGTAAGGTTTGTGATGCAACAGTTCCTGCATACGTGGTTAACCTACCAGTACCAGTTATTACAGTTACTTCAGCAATGAGTGGATATAGCGTAGCTTGGACAATTCCAACATCTGTTCAAGATCCAGATGAGGTGTTTGACGCTATTGATATTTATGAATATGAGTCTAGTGCTTCTACAGAACCAACAGATGTCACTTATTCAAGGGTATACTTTGATCAAGTTTCACCAGCAAATATTATTACAGTTAATAGTAATGATAGATGGGTAAAGGCAAGATTTTCTTCAGATGGAGGAACATACACAGCATTTTCTGCTGCACAAAAAGTAACACCAACATCTCCAGTTACAGTAGACACCACTGGACCAGCCGCTCCAACTGGATCAGTAACTGGTGGATTAGAAACTTCTGGAACGATAGGCTTTAATGCTTTCTTAAATATATCTTGGACTGCAGTATCAGATACTACTTTACGAGGGTATAGAATTAGGTTTAGACCAGTAACTACTCCAGCATCTGCTTACTCTTATGTAGACTCCCCAGGAAATGGAACAACTTTTAGAATTACAGGTCTTGCTTCAGGCACAAGCTATGAAGTTCAAATTGCATCATATGATGAGTTTAATAACACTTCTTCATCATATCAAACATTAACTAATAGCCCAGTGTCAACTGCTGGATCTCCCTTTATAGGAACAAATGTTTCTACAACTGGATACTTTGAAGCTGGAGTTTCTGGAACAGATACAGGAGTTTTTAGATTTGGCTACGGGGTAGCTACTGGTAAAAGAGGCTTATCATTTAATACAAACAATTATTGGTATATAGATTCATCTCAGTCAGCGTCTTTAAAGGTTGGTGGAGCAGACAACTATGTTACTTGGGACGGCTCATCTCTTATAGTAGCTGGAGACCTACAGGCTAAAAAAGGATCGTTTAGCGGAAACGTAAACATTGCAAGTGGTGCATCTCTATATAGTGGTACTTTAACTGGAAATACCGTTACTGCTTCTGCTAATACTGGTGGTTCATTGTCTAGTGCAGGATACATATTAAATGAAGATGGAATTACATTTTCTAATGGGCTATCAGGAAATGATTTAAGACAAACTACTATAGTTGGAGCAAGTGGATTACTCACAACAAATTCAGCAAATATAGGTGGATGGATTATAACTCCAGGCTCAATAACAAAAACTGCAAGGGGAGAAGGAAAGATTTCTTTAGACTCAGCAAATGGATACATCTATGTAACTAGAGACGATGTAGAGACAATTACTGCTGGTATTAATAGTCCAAAAGATGATAACGATAATGTTTTTTGGTCTGGCGGAAGTAATCCAACAGATGAAACAAGCCCATTTAGAGTTAGACTAAATGGAGATCTATTTGCAAGCAATGCAGAAATTAAAGGTGTTATAAGGGCTACTAGTGGTGGTTTTGGAACATTTGATCCATCTACTAACCTTATTACAAACGGTTGGACTATTAGTACCAATGGAATAATTGCAAAGGGTGAGGGTAGCATTAAAATTGGAAACTATTCAATACAAACTCTTGAGCCAGACGGTTCTGATTTTTCAATAAAATATATTGCAGGTAATGAAAACCTAATAAGAACAGATTCTTTTGCTAGCAATGTTGATGATCCAAAAAGAATATTTATAGGTGATAGTACAAGACAGGTTGAAGTTGCTAAATCAGCAAGCCTATCTGGAGCTGGTTCAATAGTAACTTTGCCAACAAGCAATGCTACAGCTCTAAGTGCTTATCGCTCAGGTGGTCTAAGAAATATATTTACTGTTTCAGAGTCCGCAAGAAGTGGTTCAACTGGAGACGGAGTAGATTTTAGTGGAAATGTGCTAGATTATCCATCAGCAATTAAGGGTGACATGCTGATTGTTTATAAAACTACAGGAACCAATCCAGACCCTAAATGGAGAGAGGTAGTCGCAACATACGTAGCCATTACTGGTACAGCCCCTACTCCAACGCCAACACCTACTCCAACGCCAACGCCAACTCCAACGCCAACACCTACGCCAACACCTACACCAACTCCAACCCCTACTCCTACGCCAACACCTACGCCAACACCTACGCCAACACCTACTCCAGTACAAAGCACCTATTACTTTGTTTGTGACGATACACAATGTGGTTCAGTACTTGCCTCATCCGCTCTTGAAGCAGTTGCACTTGGAAACGCATATTGTCAAGATAATGCAGATCCAGGACTTACAAATAATGTAGCTGGAGGAGTATCACTAACACCAATTCCTGGTTGTGCTCCAACTCCAACACCTACTCCAACACCTACGCCAACACCTACACCAACACCTACACCAACACCTACGCCAACTCCAACGCCAACACCTACGCCAACACCTACGCCAACACCTACGCCAACACCTACGCCAACACCAGTAACAGAAACAAGTAGAACAGTTGGAACCTGTATATCATATGTTTATTGCCCAGAAGGTGGAGAGAGACTAGATACTGTTTATTATTCAAATGGAACTAGTAGTGAGCAATATGTTTGCTGTTCTTATACAGCAACAGCAACTCCAACGCCAACTCCTGAACCAACACCAACCCCAACCCCTACACCAACTGAATGCCTAGAATGCGGCATTTGCTGCCTGTACGGACCATGTGAATATATGTGTGCACCATGCGGTTCGGTTTGGTGTGATGACTAGTATGGTAGAATTTTATAATAAAAAGGAGAAAAAATGAAAAGAAAAAATTTCTATTTAAATGTAGAGGATGATAAAATCATCTTTTATTCAATAGAACTTAAAGATGATGGCTCTGTTTTAGATGATAATAAGCACAATAAAGATTATGCTTTATCTAATAGTCCAGAAATATTAAATATTACACATTTGAATTATGTTCCAGCCAAACTTAGTGTTTGGGATGGATCAGAGTTTATTGCTCCAGAAGGGCTAGAGCACAGGCTGCCTTGTATAAGAGATTGCATAGATGGATGTATATCTTTTGCGTTTTTAAAAAATAATACGTATTATGGAATGAACGGATATTGTATTGGAGTGGCACATAATGATATGCTTATTGCTGCATTATCAAGCAATCCAACAATAACATTTGAGATTGTAGAATCTTAATAATAGAATGGGTGGAATTTTATGAAAGACGAATTAACTCCTTGGCAAAAGTATAAACAAAATCTTGGAGATACAAGACCTTGGGATTTATTAAATCCGAACACAGAATATGTTAGTGATGACTTACATTCTGATAGACTTAATATATGCAAGGCTTGTCCAGAGTTTATATCTCTAACAACTCAATGTAAAAAATGTGGTTGTGTAATGAAATTTAAAACAAAGTTAGAAAAAGCAACTTGTCCAATAGGAAAATGGTAAAAAATGATAAAAGAAGAAGTTGCACCAGGTATAGTTGTATATAATAATGTAATTCCAGATAGCGAAAATCTATACAAAGATATTGAAGAAGGTATAATTTCTGCGGGATTAAAATGGATAGAAGCAGAAGTAAAAGAATCTTCAGATCCAATGGTAAATACTAAAACAAGAGATACAAGCGCTATTGGTATTCCTTACATGGGTGGTCTTAAAGATATATCAACAGAAAGTAAGTCTGAGACCTTTCTTATAAACACTAATAATATGTTTTTTAAAAATTTTGATCCAATAGAAAAAGATTATATGCAAACATACGGGGTATATTCAGAGTGGCACGACACCTATGGCATTTTAAAATATGGATCTGGTCAGTTTTTCAGTAACCATATAGATGACCACCCTACATATCATAGAAGAATTTCTACTCTATACTATTTAAATGATAACTATACAGGTGGAGAAATTAATTTTCCTCGTTTTAATATTACTTTTAAACCAAAAGCTAATCAAATGATTTTATTTCCATCAACCTATGTCTATAACCACTCAGTGTCTCCAGTTATTGAAGGAGAAAGATATGCTGTGGTTTCATGGATGAAGTAGTCTGATACAATATAAGTATGGATAAAATTTTTGTAAGTCTTGCTGGGTATAGAGATCCAGATTTAATTAATACAGTTAGAAGTTTTTACGAAAATGCAAAAAATAAAGATAATCTGTTTTTTTCTTTAGTCTCACATGAAGGACCAGAAACAAATTTTGATTTTTCATTTATACCAAAAGAACAAATATCTTATCAAAAGATTGACTATAAATTAGCAGATGGAGCATGCTCTGGAAGACATTTAGCTAACTCCCTACTATCTGATCAATATAAATATTTTTTGCATACAGACTCTCACTCAAGAGCAAAAGTAGAATGGGATAGAATGCTTATTGATGAATATACTAAGTGTTCTTCAAAATGGGGAACAGATTATATATTTACTAAATACCCCCATGGATTTTTAAAAGAGTGGGATGAAAATGGAAACGGCACTGACAAAATAAATCTAAATAACGAAAGTTTACATAAGGTAGTTCCAGAGTGGGATGAAATAGAGAATGTTTATTTGTTAAGATGGAGAGACCTTGAGGACTTAGAGTTTGGCGATAAAGTTTATGGCTTTGCTGCTAACTTTGCTTTTGGTTCTGTAAAGGCATTTATGAAGGCCCCATATGATCCATATTTATATTTTCTAGGAGAAGAAATAAGCCTTGGAGTTCGTCTTTCAGTACAAGGGGTAAATCTAGTTGCCCCAGCAATCAATGCAATATATACAAATTACGATAGAGATAATGGAAAAAGGGGTGGGTTTCATTGGAATGATAATTCAAACTGGGGATTAAGAGATAAAAGCGCAAGAGAAAGACTGACAAAACTATTTACTCTACAAGATTTGGGAATGTATGGATTACAAGATCACGTTGAAGAGTATAGAGCTTTGCAAACAGAAATGGGTCTTGACTTTGAATCAAAAGATTATATAAAGCCAATTTATAAAAACTAAGCAATACTCGTATTGCAAGCGTGTGATATACTTATAATAAAGCAAAAGGGGAAAAATGACTACAAAACATGATCTTGTGATAACTGCACTACAGCAAAGAATAGGCGAGCTAGTAACTCACTATGAAACACAAATGGCTATTCTTAGAGCAGATATTACAATGCTGGCTGGTGAAAAAGAAGAAGATTAGGATACTTAATGTTAAAATGCAGCAAGTGTGATGGACGTGTATTTGTTGATAGACAATATACAAGTGTTGACCATATAGAAACATCTTGTCTTACATGTGGCAATAGAAAGTTTTATCACCCAGTAGGGGCGACAACAGAGGGACAATGGATACTTCAAAAGGAAAGATTCAGAGCCAAGCATACAATAACGAACCTGTAATTAAGGGTAAAGTTAAAGTATGGTTTTTGAATGGTGATCTGGTCAGGGTATATCATAACTCCCGTTCAACTGGAATGGTTACGTTTTACAATATAACTAAAGATCGTTTAGAGACATGCTTACTTTCTGATTTCAAAAAAGGCAGAGAAAGAGCATACAGTGTAGCAGAGACTGCTAAGCTTGTCAATAGACATAGAAAGTATATGCCAAGTTTAATTAAACGAGGAGTTATTCCTCCGCCTATTGGTGCAAAGCTTAATGGTGAAAGAGGTTTTACAATTAGATCTTATTACTCTGAGTCACAGGTAAGAGAGATCCGTTCAATTTTAGCAAGCATACATATTGGTCAACCAAGAAAAGATAAACTTATTACAAATAACATGACACCAACAACTCAAGAATTGACTCGCAGGATGGGAGATGGTATACTTACATATACGAAGACAGAAGATGGCAGGTTCATTCCTGTTTGGTCAGAAAATATTTAAAACTATGAAATGGGTGGATAATGGAAAACAATACAACAAAGATTAATGTAACACTTGGTTATACCCTTAATCTAGGTAACTTTCAATCACTTAGACTTGATCTAGGTATCGTAGATAGCAAGCGTGATGGAGAGACTACAAACGAAGCTTTTGAGCGTGTATATAAGTTTGTAGAAGATAAGCTAACTGAGAAGATTCAAGAAGCAAAGTCTGAAATCTCAGAGTAATGGCTGAGCGCAAAGACCGAATGGCTTTGCTTAGCAGATACTCAAAATTGCATACTGCAAGATATGAACAAAAGCCATCTCTAAATTTAAATGTTGAACAGTGGGCCTCAGATGGTCTTATTGAGTCATACGGTATTTCTCAATGCTATGACTTACTTGAGTATTACTTTTCTGTTGCACAAGATCCAACTTGGAACTACTTTGCATATAACGCAGAAAAAATTCTTAATGGTAAACTAGATGTAGAACAAGATATAAAAGAGAGACAACAACGCAGGGCTAAAGCAAGGGAGTGGCTAAATGAATAACACTGAGGCTAAAGTAATTTCAGCGGTATTGCAAGATAAACAACTCCATGTACTACTGCAAGCCAATGTAGAGACACTGCTAAGAACACATAATGATGTATGGAACTTTATTCGTCTGTATGCTGAAAATAATGGAACAGTGCCACCTTCATCTCTTGTGGTAGAAAAGTTTAGAGACTTTGATATTGTCAAGGATGTTGGTGCAACCAAGCACCACCTTGAAGAGCTAAAGGTTGAGTATGTTAATGATAGTATGAAGGACATATTAAGGTCTGCTGCAACTGAAGTTCAAAGTGGTCAAGGTGCACAAGCACTTGAAGAGCTAATCACTAAGACATCTGCACTAAAGAAAAATACATCTTCTATTCGTGATATTGATGCAACAGATATTGATTCTGCAATTGCATACTTTGAAAATGTTAAAGAACAGCAAGCACTAGGTCAGCGTGGAATTAAAACAGGCTTGCCAGGATTTGATAATTACCTGCCATCTGGAATTATGCCAGGACAGCTTGGGGTATTCCTTGCCTATCCTGGAATTGGTAAGTCATGGATGGCATTGTACTTTGCTGTGCAGGCATGGAAGCAAGGCAAGACACCACTAATTATTTCTCTTGAAATGAGTGAGACAGAAGTTCGTAACCGTGTATTTACAATTATGGGCGAAGGTCTTTGGTCACATAGAAAACTATCAAATGGTGAAGTAGAAATTGATATGATGAAGAAGTGGCACACCAGTAAGATTGAAGGTCGTCCACCATTCCATATTATATCTAACGACTCTGGTGGAGAGGTTACACCATCTGTTATTCGTGGAAAGCTAGATCAGTATAAACCAGACTTTGTTGTGGTTGATTATCTTCAACTTATGAGTCCAAACCAGAAGGCTGATAATGAAACGGTAAAGATGAAAAATCTATCAAGAGAGCTTAAGCTAATGGCTATTAGTGAAGAAGTTCCTATTATTGCTATCTCATCTGCTACACCTGATGATGTCAAGGATATGTCCACTGTACCTACCCTTGCACAGACAGCATGGTCAAGACAGATTGCCTACGATGCTGACTGGGTTATGGCACTTGGTCGTTCTAGCAATAGTGACATTATTGAGTGTGCATTCAGAAAAAACCGTAATGGTTTTATGGGAGACTTCCTAGTTCAATGTGACTTTGACAAGGGGTATTATCGTTATAAGGATTTTGAAGATGGCAAGTAAAGAGATTTATACAGAAGAGCAGATACGTCGTGTTCTTAATGGTGCAGGCTTAGACATTGAGGCTGAGTTTGGAAATGACTTTATTATATACTGTCCTTATCACAATAACACTAGAACACCAGCTGGAGAAGTAGCTAAAGATAGTGGCTTGTTCTTTTGCTTTGGATGCCAAACAACAAAAAATATTGTTGAGCTAATTATGTTTACTTCTAGCAGATCATATTTTGAAACTGTTCGCTATATTAAAAGTAAAGAGCAGCAATCAGATATTCAAGAGATAGTTGGAAAAGCATTGTACGCACCACCTGATTTTGTTCAATATGATGAGCTTCTTATTAAAAGATTAAATAAGCAAGCACTTGATGCGCCAAAAGCAATGAACTACTTCAATGGTCGTAGAATCAACAAGGATTCTGTTATTAAGTTTGATCTAGGATATTCTGAAAAGCAGGGGTCTGTAACTATACCAGTTCATTCTCCTGACGGAATGTGCATAGGGTTTGTTGCAAGAACTATTGAAGGTAAAGATTTTAAAAATACTCCAGGGCTTCCAAAAAGTAAGGTGCTATTTAACTTACATAGAGTCAAGAGTTCTAGTATAGTATATGTAGTGGAATCATCATTTGATGCAATCCGCTTAGATCAAGTAGGTTTTCCAGCAGTTGCAACGCTGGGTGCTAATGTGTCTGTATCTCAGATCAGACTATTAGAAAAGTACTTCAATAATGTTGTACTAATTGCAGATAACGATGAAGCTGGTAGCATTATGAAAGATAAGTTAGTTGAAAAACTAGGTCATCTTGTAACTGTTATTAGCCTAGACAAAAAATATAAAGACATAGGAGACATGGAAGATGATGACATTAAAAAGCTGGAGTTCCAGTTTGATAATTCAATCATTTCTATGCTAAAATAAAAACAATAAACAAGGAGAAATAAAAAATGGCAATTGTAAAAGGACTAAAAAACATTAACGCACTAGTAGATAAGCCAAAGTTTGAAGGAACTGGAACTAAGGTTCGTTGGTTTAAGATCGCTGACGGACAAGCAGTTAAGATCCGCTTTATTGAGGAACTTGATGAAGACTCAGCCAACTACAATGTAGATCGTGGACTGGCTCTAGTAGTATCAGAACACACAAATCCAAAGGACTATAAGCGCAAGGCTGTAGATACAATGGAATCAGAAGGACGTGACTGGGCAGAAGAGATGCATCGTAAGGACCCAAAGGCTGGCTGGAGAGCTCGTCTTCGCTTCTACTGCAACGTTCTTGTTGACGATGGAATTGAAGCACCATATGTTGCAATTTGGAACATGGGTGTTAGCAAGCAGTCAGCATTTAATACTATCCGTGAATATGCACTTGAGACAGGTAGCATTTCAAATCTTACTTGGAAGGTAAAGCGTAATGGCCAGGGAACTGAGACAAGCTATACACTTATTCCAAGTACCCCAGATTCTGCACCATTTGATTGGTCAGGAATTGAACCTTATCCATTGGAGAAGGCTCTAAACAAGGTTCCATATGCGGAACAAGAAGCCTTTTATCTAGGCTTTGATACTCCTTCATCTTCTTCATCATCAAATATTGACTGGTAATTAGATGAATTACGTTGGCTTACATGTCCATACTCACTACTCCTTAATGGATGGTGTTGCTACTCCAGAAGAATACGTGAACCGTGCAGTTGAGTTGGGGATGCCAGCATTGGCAATTACTGACCACGGTACTTTATCTGGGCATAGGGAACTGCACCGTATTGCAAAAGCAAATGGAATTAAGCCAATACTTGGTGTAGAAGGCTATATGACGACAAGTATGGAAGACAAGAGGGCGAAGGCAGATCGCACAGACCCTCTTGACCAAAACTATCATCATATAGTCCTTCTCGCTAAGAACCAAATTGGTCTTGAAAACTTAAACAAGATCAATGAGATTGCATGGACAGAAGGATTCTTTAGCAAGCCAAGATTTGATTTTGAAACACTTGCTAAGTATAAAGAAGGAATTATTGTTACATCTGCATGTTTAAGTGGATGGATAGCAAAAGCTGTTGAACTAGGAGAACTAGCAACAGCAAAGAAGCACATTCAGTGGTTTAAAAAAGAATTTGGTGATGATTACTACATTGAAGTAATGCCACACAACCCACCTGAAGTTAACAAGGGAATTATTGATCTGGCTGATGCAGCTAAGGTTAAGATTGTTGTAACTCCAGACTGCCATCACTCAGACACAAGTCAAAAAGAAGTTCAAGAACTAATGCTTCTTCTGAACACACATGCTAAGTTGCAGAAAGATGTAACCTATGATAAGTCTAAGAAGCACGAATCATTTATGGATCGTCTTGACTATCTATACGGTGCAGACCGTATGATGAGTTTTAATAAGTTTGATATACACTTGCTTTCATATGAAGAAATGAAAGACGCAATGCTCAAGCAGGGCATTGATCGTGAAGATATGTTTACGTCAACTATAGAGATTGCTAATAAGGTAGAAGACTATGACATTAAAGAACACCTAGACTTGCTTCCAGTTCAATACAAAAAGCCAATGGATGAACTTAAGAATCTTGCAATTGAAGGATTAAAAGAAAGAAATCTAGAAAAGAATGAAGAGTATTTATCACGACTTGATGAAGAGTTAGAGATTATTGGTCAGAAAAACTTTGGACCATACTTTCTAGTAGTTCGTAACATGCTTAACTGGGCAAAGAGTGAAGGCATTATGGTAGGTCCAGGTCGTGGATCTGCTGCAGGCTCTTTGCTTTGTTACGCACTTGGAATTACTGACATTGATCCAATCAAGCATGGTCTTCTGTTTTTCCGTTTTATTAATCCAGATCGTAATGACTTCCCTGATATTGACTCAGATATTCAGGATACTCGTCGTGATGAAGTCAAAGATTATCTAGTTCGTCAGTATCGCCATGTTGCTTCTATTGCTACATTCTTACAGTTTAAAGATAAGGGTGTGGTGCGAGATGTTGCAAGATGCCTAAATATTCCTTTGCCTGATGTAAACAAGGTACTAAAGGTTGTTGATACATGGGATGACTTCTGTAATTCAAAGAATACTTATTGGTTTAGAGAGAAGTACCCAGAAGTAGAGCGCTATGGAGATCAGCTTCGTGGAAGAATTCGTGGTACTGGAATCCACGCAGCAGGAGTTGTAACAAGCAAGGACCCAATCTTTAGATATGCTCCATTAGAAACACGTTCAGTAACTGGACAAGATGAACGCATTCCTGTGGTAGCAGTAGATATGGGTGAGGCAGAAAACATTGGTTTGATTAAGATTGATGCTCTTGGTCTAAAGACACTTAGTGTTCTTAAAGACTGCATTGATATAATTAAAGAGCGTGAAGGAACAAAGATTGACCTTCTCAAAATTGATATGGATGATGCAAATGTTTACACTATGTTGTCTGATGGTTATACTAAAGGTGTCTTTCAGTGTGAAGCAGCACCATACACGAACCTTCTAGTTAAGATGCGTGTAAAAAACCTTGCAGAACTTGCAGCTTCAAATGCTCTGGTTCGTCCAGGTGCCATGAATACAATTGGTAAATCTTATATTGCTCGTAAGCATGGTCGTGAAAATATTGATTATAAACATCAGGTTATGAAATCATTTACGGAGGAAACATATGGTTGTATTCTTTACCAAGAACAAGTTATGCAAGCATGCGTACAGCTTGGCGGTATGTCCATGTCGGAAGCGGATAAAGTTAGAAAGATCATTGGAAAGAAAAAGGATGCTAAAGAGTTTGATGTCTTCAAGGATCAATTTGTTAAGGGTGCTTCTCAATACCTTTCGCCGAATGATGCGCTAGACCTATGGCATGACTTTGAGGCTCACGCAGGGTACTCATTTAATAAGTCTCACGCAGTAGCATACTCAACACTATCCTACTGGACAGCATGGTTAAAGTACCACTATCCACTAGAATTTATGTTTGCACTATTGAAGAATGAAAAAGACAAAGATGGAAGAACGGAGTATTTGATTGAAGCAAAACGTATGGGTATCCCTGTTAAACTTCCGCATCTTAATGATTCGGAAATTGATTTTAAGATTGAAGGTAAGGGAATTAGATTTGGGCTTACGGGTATTAAATATATCTCTGACAAAATTGCAGAAAAATATATCGCAGGCCGTCCGTTCACATCATATAAGCAAGTAGAAGAGTTTACTTTTACCAAGGGTAATGGAGTTAATAGTCGTGCACTACAGGCAATGAGATGCGTAGGAGCACTTACATTTCCAGATAATCCAGCAAATCCGCAGGAAGTTAAAGAAAATCTGTATGAGTATCTAAACCTTCCTGAGTTTAATACTTCTATTCCACAACATTACTATGCATACATAAATGATATTGAGGAATATGAAGAGACTGGATCATTTGTATTGCTTGGCATGGTAAAATCAATTAAAAGAGGAACAGGATGGTCAAGAGTTGAAGTTTTGGACAAGACTGGCAGTGTTGGTATATTTGATGAGGAGTCTCCGTCTATTGAGAGTGGTCGTACTTATCTCATTCTTGCAAGTGACAATAGGATTGTTTCTGCAGTACCTGCTGATGAGATAAAAGGGTCTAAAAGCTCTTTAGTAAAGTTTTTAAACTATAAGATGCTTCCATATAAAGAGGGTGAACACTTTGTTGTTTCTTTTAAACCTAGAGTAACGAAGGCTGGGAAAAAGATGGCGTCATTAGTATTGGCAGATGCTGGCAGAGAAATGCATTCAGTTGTTGTATTTCCAATGCAATTTGCAAAAGCTTATATGAAGATTGAAGAAGGAAATGTTTATAAGTTTGATTTTGGAAAAACAAAAGATGGTACCGTGACTATGAATGAGGTGGAAAGTGTTTGATGATTTAGCAATTGCATTACATGAAGTAGCAGTAGAAAAAGGTTTTTGGCCTGAAGATGTTGATGACATTTTTATTGCTAAGCAATGTATGATGATCGTATCTGAAGTAACTGAGGTTATGGAAGCAGTACGCAAAGATAAAGGCGAAGAAGAAATTGCTAAGGAAGTTGCAGACATTTTGATTCGTACACTAGATCTCTATGCAGGAATGGTTGAAGCAGGGTATACTAAGATGTCACTAGATTATGCAATGGAAGAAAAAACTAACTTTAATAAAACTAGACCAGAAAAACACGGGGTACGATTTTAATGATAACGGTAGAAGAAGTATTGGCTCAGCTTAGCCCAAAGCTAAGAAAGACTGTAATGGCTGGAGACACTATTCCAGCAACAGAATATGCAGCAACACCTAGCTTCGGTTTAAACCGTGCTCTGAATGGTGGCTTGCCATATGGAAGACAAGTACTAGTTTGGGGCTCAAAGTCCTCTGCAAAGTCCTCTCTATGCCTTCAGATGATAGGTCTAGCACAGAAGGAAGGCAAGGTTTGTGCATGGATTGATGCTGAAATGTCATACGATAAGAAGTGGGCCGAAAGTCTTGGGGTTGACTCATCAAAGCTTATTGTTTCTCAGTGTCGTACAATTAATGAGATGGTTGACGTTGGCACAAACCTAATGCAGGCTGGAGTTGATATAATAGTTATTGACTCTATTACGTCATTGCTGCCAGCAATATACTTTGAAAAGGATTCTGATGAACTTAAGCAACTTGAAAATACCAAGCAAATTGGTGCAGAGTCTAGAGACTTTAGCAATGCATGGAAGATGCTTAATTACGCTAATAATAAAGTTAAGCCTACTATGCTTGTGCTTATTAGCCAGTCTCGCAATAATATTAGTGCTATGTATACTAGTCAGCAGCCTACTGGTGGTCAAGCTACTAAGTTTTATTCCTCAACAGTTATTAAGTTATTTTCGTCAGAGTCAGACAATCAAGCGATTAAGGGCAAGATTCATGTTGGAGATAAACTTATTGAAGAAAAGATTGGTCGCAAAATTCGTTGGGAACTACAGTTCTCTAAGACTTCTCCTGGCTTTCAGTCTGGCGAGTATGACTTTTATTTCAGGGGAGATAATGTTGGTATTGATAGCATTGGTGATCTTGTTGATACGGCTGAAATGATGGGTATTGTTGAGCGCACAGGAGCATGGTATGTATTACCTGACGGTACTAAGGTACAAGGAAGAGAAGGGTTTGTTAATAGGGTTAGAGAAGATTTAGATCTACAAGACTCTATTAAGAATAAAATACTAAATGTCTGAAAAGTTTAAGATTTTTCCAGGAAAGTTTGCATGCAAAAAATGCAATGAAGAAGTTAATGCTTTAAGACTATGGCTTGAGACTGCAGACGTAACATGGATGTGTAGTCAAAAACACATATCAAGGGTCCCACTAATACTTACAAGGAAAGATTATGAGCGAAAGAGCTGAGAGCAAAAGAATAGGTGCTAAGCAGCATAAAAATTCTGGACGTAACACTCATAAAGGTGATGCTACTTGGAAAAATTTTACTGTAGATTTTAAAGAATGCTCAAAATCTTTTACCTTAAATAAAGATGTTTGGGCTAAAGCAGTAACAGATGCAATCAGAAATGGCAATGATCCAGCAATCCTAGTAGTCCTTGGTGACGGCAATTCAAAGGTACGGCTAATGATAACTGAATTTGAAATAATGGAACAGATAATAGGAGAAGATGATGAGTGAACAAACAACGCTAGATATGGTAAACGGTCTGTCTGAAATAGCAGACTATATGCAAGATGAAGAGCTAACACAAGCTTTAACATTCATAGCCAAGGTAATTATTAAGCCAGATATTCCAGCACAAGTAGCCAGTATTGAGATTGTAAGGCTGCAGGCTATTGCTGCAAAGATGGCTTTCAAGGCAACATGGATGGCCAATGTTGACAAAAATGACAGGGCAAAGAAGAACATATACTACACAGCAGCAGAATCAATCAACAATTTAGTGTCAGCACTCAAATATATCATGCGCTAACATGCTATACTTATATAAAGAAAAGAGATAACATGACAAAAAATTTACTAAAGCAGATTATGATAAAAGATGTTGAGACCAGCGCACAGATTGATGCTAAAGAACTTGTAAAGGCTATTGAGGCTGGATATCTTGTTGGGCGTGAGCCTAAGCATACACAGAAGAAGACGTTTGGACCTTCTACTATTGCCTATGGACATGGAGAATGCCCAAGATACTGGTACCTTGCATTTGAAGGAGCAGTGTTTGAAGATAACTCTGACCCATACGCAGTAGCAAATATGACTAATGGAACACTTGCTCATGGAAGAATTGAGACAGCGTTTAAGAACTCTGGAATTTCAATTGATTCAGAGTTTAAGATTTTCAATGATGATCCTCCAATTTTTGGTTATGTAGATAACTTTATTAATTGGAATGGTGAAGAAGTAGTTGTTGAAGTAAAGACAACCAATAACGAAGTGTTTGAGTATCGTAAGCGCACAGGCAAGCCTAAGATGGGTCACGTTGTGCAGATACTTATCTACATGAAGATTCTTAAGAAAGCTAAGGGTGTTCTTATTTATGAGAATAAGAATAACCACGAACTTCTTGTTATTCCAGTAGAGGTAAATGATCATTATCGTAAATGGATTGATGAAGCTTTTGAGTGGATGAGGGTTGTTCGTAAGTCTTGGGAAGTTAAAGAGCTTCCAACCAAGAACTACAGATCAAACTCTAAGGTTTGTAAAAACTGTCCAATCAGAAAAGCATGTGATGAGGCAGGAACAGGCGTTGTTAAGATAGCATCGCTGGAGGAACTGAGTGAAGCTTTGTAGCAGATGTGATATCAGGTTTAGCCCAAAGGTCAGTTATCAAATTTACTGTAGCCTTGAGTGCAGAGACCTTGCTACAAAAGATAAAATTCAGGAAAGATATCAGATAAATCGTAGACAAAAAAGAAAGGGGAAGGACCGTAGATGCTTAGGTGGATGCGGAACTTCTCTTTCTATCTATAATGATTCTGGTTTTTGTGCAAATTGTAATGTAAGTGAAAAAGCAGTTAATAAAATGTTAAAAGAGTTAAAAGGATTTATTGAGTATGAGCAAGAATAAATGGGGATTGGAACTTATTCCAAAAAGAATATGTGCTATTGATGCCAGCACTAATAGTCTTGCCTTTGCTATTTTTGATACCTTTACAAAAGACATTGTTAGTGTAGGTAAAATTAATTTTGAAGGCAAAGATACTTATGAAAAAGTTATGGATGCTGGTAAAAAAGTAAAGGCTTTCCTAGATATTTACGATGGATTTGAAGTAATAGTAATTGAGCATACAGTATTTATGAATAGCCCAAAGACCGCTGCAGATCTTGCTCTTGTGCAAGGAGCAATTCTTGGTTCTGCAGGTCAGACTGGAACAAAGGTTATTGGCAAGGTATCTCCAATTACTTGGCAAAACTATATAGGCAATAAAAAGATATCTAAAGAAGAAAAGGCAATCATTGTTGCAAGAAATCCTGGCAAATCTGAGTCATGGTATAAAACTTATGAGCGTAATCTAAGAAAGCAAAGAACAATTGATTTTATTGAGTTTCAGTACAATAGAAAAATAGATGATAATGATGTAGCTGATGCCTGCGGTATTGGTCATTGGGCTATAAAAAATTGGGGAAAGGCGATAGGAGTTGATAAATAATGCCTGAGTTAAATGCAAATATTCCACCAATAGAATGCTATGTGCGTGGAAATTTTTTAAGAGATCAACTAGATAGTCATGATCAGTATTTTCCATGTGTAATATTTGGTGTTTCAAGTATTAAAGCAAGAAGCCCATTGTTTCACTTTATGATGGAGGATGGTGGGATTTGGTGGAGAATGCCAATTAATGCATTTTGTACTAAGCCAGGAGTTCCAGAAGAGCCAATTCACAACCTTGTCTTGTGGAACTCTTTTAGCTCTCATGTTTCTGTTACAAAGTTTCAAGCATTAAGCAATATGAGAATGTCATACATGGATAGAACTCATACAACGGTGCCAGGTACATACTTGTTTACACTTGATTGGCATAGTCCAGAAACCAATATTTTAGATGATGGATACTCTGAAAATCCAGGTCAGCATAAGTGCGGTCATGTAATTCAAAGAGATGATGGAAATTTTGCGGTACAGCCAAATAACAGGGTAAGAATAAAAGAACCATCCTTTGTAACAAAGAAAGATCTACTAATACAAAGACTTATTAATACAAATAAATGGGATGTTGAAAGCTATGACAAGTGGATTCTTGAGGACTCAGATGCCTATAATTATGATGTGTTGGAATCTAATGGTGAATTATGAGCGATAGAGATATTTTTTTATTTAAAGAAGAAGAGTCTGATGTTACACTAACTGTAAGAACTCTTGCTCCAACAAAATGGCTATTGATGGACCGTGAAACTGGTCAAATGTATCAGGGTAGCCCAAAAGGATACTGGGATAGACTTGATCCTATTATAAAGGTTGACAAAGAGGTATGATGTCTGCTAAACTATATACTTCAGAGGTATGGCTAAAAAAGAGATTTCTTATTGATAGGAAGTCTCCAGAAGAAATTGCAAAAGAGTGTGGGGCAAGCGTAGAGACTATCTATGTTTACTTAGCTAAATTTAATTTGAGAAAGAGTAAAAGATGAATAAAACACAAAAAGTTCTTATTGGTTTAGGGGTTGCTGGTGCAGTAGGATTAACCTATGTAATAACAGCACTAAAGGGATTGCCAGAAGCTTTTGAGTGGGAAGAAGATGAATATGAGTGAAAACCTAAATATCACGGTTGATCAAGTTAACCATCCCAAACATTATACAACAGACCCTTCTGGCGTTGAGTGTATAGAAATTACTCGTCATCGTAACTTTAATATTGGTAATGCATTTAAGTATCTTTGGAGAGCAGGACTTAAAGATGAGTCAAAAACAATTCAAGATTTAAAAAAAGCAATTTTTTATATCAAGGATGAAATTAATAGACTAGAAGGAAAGTATGTCAACTGAAGAAGATTTAGTTAAGCATCTTGACCAAGTAAATAATGTTGTCAGTGAATACTTAAAAGGCAATGATCCTACAGTCATCTCAAAAGAGTTAGATATCCCACGTACACGTGTTGTCTCTCTTATTAATGAGTGGAAGACAATGGCTTCCGACAATGCTGCAATTCGTGCCCGTGCAAAAGAGGCATTGGTTGGTGCTGACACACACTACAGCAAGCTGATTTCTAAATCTTATGAAGTTATTGATGAAGCCTCACTAACTAATAACCTTAGTGCAAAAACTGCTGCCATTAAGCTTGTAATGGACATTGAGTCTAAGCGTATTGACATGCTACAAAAGGCTGGCCTTCTTGAGAATAAAGAACTTGCAGAAGAAATGGTTGAGATTGAGCGTAGACAAGAAGTACTTGTAGGAATTCTTAGAGATATTGCATCAGAGCATCCAGATATTAGAGATCTTATTATGCAAAGACTATCGTCTATTGCTAAAGAAGGAGAAGTGATTACAGTTGTCCACGACGTTTAATGATTTCTTAGAAGTTCTAAAAGAAAATCATTTTGTTGAAAAGCCTGTTGACGCAAAGACATTTGTTGAGTCCCCAGACTATCTTGGACAACCACCATTATCTGATATTCAATATACAATTGTAGAAGCAATGAGCCAGATTTATCGCAAAGAAGATGTTGTTGATATCATGGGAGATGCAGGTGAAGAATATTATAAAAAATATACAAAGAATGAGCTTATCCTGCAACTTGGCAAGGGATCTGGAAAAGACTTTGTATCAACAGTATCATGTGCATATGTAGTATATAAGATGCTATGCCTTAAAGACCCAGCAATATATTATGGAAAACCAGCAGGAGATGCTATTGATATTATTAACGTAGCTGTAAATGCTCAACAGGCAAAGAATGTTTTCTTTAAAGGGTTTAAGTCAAAGATTGAAAGATCACCATGGTTTGCAGGAAAGTATAATCCAAAGGCAGACTCAATTGAATTTGATAAATCAATTACTGTTTACTCTGGTCACTCTGAGCGTGAGTCACATGAAGGCTTGAACTTATTTATGGCAGTACTTGATGAAATTTCTGGTTTTGCATCAGAGGTAGCAACAGGAAACGAACAAGGAAAGACCGCTGATAATATTTATAAAGCTTTCCGTGGTACTGTAGATTCTCGCTTCCCTGACCTTGGAAAAGTTGTTCTTCTTTCATTCCCTCGTTATCAAGGTGACTTTATTTCTCAACGGTATGATTCAGTAATAGCTGATAAAGAAGTAGTAGAAAGAACACACAAGTTTATTATTAATGAAGACCTTCCTCATGACAATCCAGACAATACTTTTGATATCTCATGGGATGAAGATCATATACTTTCATACAAGATACCTAGAATATTTGCACTTAAGCGACCAACTTGGGAAGTAAACCCTACTCGCAATATTGATGATTTTAAGATTGCATTCTTAACAGATCTAGGAGATGCGATGATGCGTTTCCTATGTACACCAACATACTCATCAGATGCTTTCTTCAAGCAAAAAGATAAACTTATTAGCTGCATGACACTAAGTAATCCTGTGGATAGCTTTAGAAGGTTTGCAGAAAATTTTAAGCCAGACCCAGACAAGATTTATTATGTACATGCTGACCTTGCACAAAAGCATGATAAGTGTGCTGTTGCAATTGCACATGTAGACAAGTGGGTAAATATCCAGGTAATTAAAGATTATGAACAGGTAGCACCTATCGTTATAGTAGATGCAGTAGCATGGTGGGAACCAAAAGCAGAGGGGCCAGTTAATCTATCTGAGGTAAAACAGTGGATTCAAAACCTAAGAAGACAAGGTTTTAATATAGGATTAGTATCTTTTGACCGTTGGCAGTCATTTGATATTCAGCAAGAGCTTAAGGCTGTTGGAATAAGAACTGATACTGTTTCTGTTGCCAAAAAACACTACGAAGATTTAGCAATGATGGTCTACGAAGAGCGCATTGCTATGCCAATGATTCCATTGCTTCTTGAAGAAATGTCTGAGTTGAAGATCATGAAGGGTAATCGTGTTGATCACCCTAGAAAGAAGTCTAAAGACTTAGCAGATGCTGTTTGTGGTGCCGTTTTTGGTGCTATTTCTCATACTCCAAAAGAAATGAATATTGAAATAGAGATTCATACATGGGGAACAAGTGATAAACTTGCAAGACAGCAGAGAGCTATGGTAGAATTGGAAGACAGGCAAATGCCTGAAGATGTCAAGAGTTTTCTTGATAATTTAAAACTAATATAATAAGGAGAAGTAAGTGAATTCATTTAAGAAAATCGCTTTGGGACTAGCTGCAGCAATGTCTTTTGGCGTACTATCAGCACTTCCGACAAGTGCTGCTGTAAACGCACCAACTCTAGCCATTGACTCAGCAACAGACGCTGTGACATCTGGAGAGTCTGCTACAGCAGTCGTAACATTGTCATTTATTTCAGAAACATCAGCAGATACAGCAACAATTATTTCTGCTATGTTTTCTCAGCCAGCAGGGGCAGCAAAATCTGCAACCCTATCACTTCTAGAAACATCAACATCCTCAGTAGTTATTGCAGGAAATAATGTTTCAGCAAACATTAACTCAACAGTTAACACACCAACATATGTAACGGCAAAGTTCTTGGTAACTTTGAATGCACCAACAGTTGCAGGTACATATGATGCAAAGATTCTAACAACAAGCCCAATCAATGGCCCATCAGTTTCATGGACAGTAACAGTTAAGGCAGCGGATCTAACTCCATCTGCTTCAACTACTACATCTATCCTCAATGCTGGTGAAGTAACAACTGCAACAGCAGATGCTACAGTTTATGCTCCAAAGGCTACTTCAACAGATGCAGCAGCAGTAATTGTTGTTACACCTAAGAATGCAGCAGGTGGATCAGCAACTGAGTCAATCCTTGCAACAGTTTCAGGTTCAGGAATGATTGGTAGTGGATCAAACGCTACATCAATTTCAGCACAGGGTCGCTCATTGGTAATTCCTTCAGGAAACCACATTGGTGTATTTGCTGACGGTACAGCAGGAGTATCAACAATTACTCTTACAACACTTACAGGTGTAGTTCTTGCAACTGAGAAGGTAACATTCTACGGAGATATCGCATCTATCGTAGCAACAACAGTTAAGCCTGTTATCCCAGTAGGATCAAATGTTTCAACAATTAAGGCAGTGGCCTACGATGCTGCTGGAGTAACAGTTGGAGCAGGAACAATTAACGCTTTCTCAAGCGATGTTTCAGTGGTATCCGATTCAGGAACTGCAGCAACAATCGTAAACGGTGAAGCAGTGTTTACTCTTACAGGAGTTAAGACAGGCGGAGTCGCTGTAACTGTTAAGTCAGGTACAGTATCATCTGCTCCAGTTGCTACTCGTGTAGAAGGTGCAGCAGCAACAGTTAAGTTGTCTTTTGATAAGGCTCAGTACCTTCCAGGAGAAGCAGCAACTATTACAGTTCAGGTTCTAGATGCAGCAGGTCTTCCAGTATCTGGTAAGACACACGCTAATCTATTTGCTACAGGTGGAATTGTTTCTAACTATGCATTTGGATCAGCATCTGATGTATTAACAGCGACTTCTGTAACAACAGACACAGCAACCGTTAAGACATATAAGGTCTTTATGCCACTTGTACAAAATACAGTCAAGATCACAGCAACTGGTGGATCATCTCTTCCAGTAGCAGGTCAGGTTGTAGTTTCTGCAGAGGCACTTGTTGAAGATTCTGCACAGAAAGCAGCAACAGATGCAGCTAACGAGGCAACAGATGCAGCAAATGCAGCAACAGATGCAGCTCTTGCTGCAGCTGAGGCAGCAGATGCTGCTACAACAGCAGCTCAGGAAGCATCTGATGCAGTTGCAGCTCTTTCAGAGTCTGTAACCAAGTTGATCGCAGGCCTACAGGCTCAGATCAAGTCACTTGCAGCAGTAGTTGCAAAGATTGCTAAGAAGGTAAAGGCTTAATAAGCAAAACAATTAGGGGAGTCAGGCAACTGGCTCCCTTTTTTGTTGCATAAAATGGTATAATAAGGCTATTAAACATCTTTGAAAGGATGGCCCTCTATCAGAAACTTCCTACTAAAAAGTTGTTTGGTGGGATTTTTTGTATTGCTTTGGCTATTCTTTGCATCTGGAGAACCTGCACATGCAGATGAGGTTTTAACTGTACAGGTAGATACAGCAACAGCAACTTCTACTGGGACAATACAGTTAACAGAGTCTGCAACAGTAACAATTGAAAGCGCAACAGCCATTATTGAGTCAGCAACTGCTGTAATTACTCAGGCCGAAACTGTCACGGCAGTCATACAAACCCAAGCAACAGCCATTACAAGCCCTACAGAGACTATTACAGCCACCATCACACAGGCTCAGAACTTTATTACCCAGGCTCAGACAGTAGTAGATAGTGCTACTGTGGCTATTGCACAAGTTGATTCTGCTACCGTTTTAGTTGAAGAGGCTGAAGAAGATGTTGAGATTGCAGAGATAGCAGTAGAGGCACAGATAGCAGTTGTTGAAGATAAAACTCAGGTAGTTGAATCTGCTACAGCAGTAGTAAATGAAAACACAAGCCCTGGATTAACTACAACAGTTTACCAAAATATTGGATACAACAATGCACCACCATTGGGTGCAGGTCAGGTAGTTTCTACGACTACTGATACAAATGGAATTAATGAGCAATGGGGCGGATCAGGCCCAGCAAATACGTACCCTGAAGACTTTCAGGTTAAGTGGGAAGGGATTTGGACACCAACCCATACAGGTACAACATATCTTCATGCTCCAGCCGATGATGGAGTTCAACTATACTTAGATAATCAACTTGTGATTAATGACTGGTACGACAAAGGTGGCGGAGGATCTGTTGTAGGTGTTCAAACTACAGCAGGAACAGGGAAAGACTTTATATTGTGGTTTTATGAAAATGGTGGCGGTGCAGGTGTTTCTTTATATAAAAATACAGGCAATGGCTGGGAATTAATTCCAGGATCTGAATTTAGCACATCTAGTGCATCACAAGAACAAATTCAAACACTTCAAGCAGCACAAACAAATCTTGAGGTTGCAGAAGAAACTCTAGAGATACTTAATAGCGATTTAGAAACCTCACAAGAAAACCTAACAACTGCTCAGTCAAACCTAACAAGTGCTCAGGAAAACCTAACAAATGCTGTTGTTGCAGTTCAGGTTGCAGTAGAAGTAATGAACAATAATGTTGCAGCAGCACAAAATATTGTTGTATCAACACTCGCTGCTGAAGAGGCAGAGCGAGCAAGAATTGCTGAGGAAGCAAGACAAGCAGAAATTGCTAGGCAAGCAGCACTAGCAGCAGAAGCAGCAAGGGTTGCTGCACAACAAGCATATGAAGCAGAGCAGTCTAGAATTGCAGCAGAAGCAGCACGAGCAAAGGCAGAGGCAGAGGCGAAGGCAGCAGAAGAAGCAAGAATTAAAGCAGAAGAAGAAGCAAAAGCGGCTGCGGAGGCAGTAGCAAAGGCTGAAGCAGATCGTATAGCAGCAGAAGAGGCTGCAAAGAAAGCAGAACAAGAAAGAATTGCTGCAGAAGAAGCAGCAGCCAAAGCCAAGGCGGAAGAAGAAAAGGCTGAGTCTGATAGATTAGAAGCAGAGGCAAAAGCCAAAGCAGAAAAAGAAGCGAAAGCAAAGGCTGAGTTAGATGCAAAGATTAAGGCTGAAGAAGAAGCCAAAAGATTAGCGGAAGAAAAAGCAGCAGAGGAAGCAAAGGCTAAAGCAGAATCAGATAGATTAAAGGCAGAAGCAGATGCTAAAAAGGCTGAAGAAGAAAGATTAGCAAAGATTGCAGAAGATGCTAAAAAAGGAATAGAGTTATCTAAAGAAGAAGTTGCAGCAGTTGTAACAGCATTGGTAGAAAATTTAAAACCAGGAGAGTCAATTTCAGCAGAACAAGTACAAGCATCTGGAGTCTCTTATGCAGACCTTCCACCATCTACACCAATTGAAGTTAGAGCAGATAAAAATGGAAATGCTCTTGTAATTACAGCAGAATTAGCAGCAAATGTTGAACTTGTACAAGATCCAGGTGCGCTACTTGAAGCAGTATTCAGTGATCCAGGAGCAGCGCTAGCAGCCTTTGGAAGCATAGGTGCAGACATGACTGAAGGCGAAAGAGAAGAAGCAACAGACATGGTTATAGCAACAGTAGTAGCAGCAGGAGCAGCAATTAATGCAGCAGCCGTAGCCACAGGCGGAGCTGCAGGTGGAAGCACAGGTGGAGGAAGTTCTGGTGGAGGTGGTGCTTCAGGTGCTAATTCACCAGGTTCAAGAGGAGGAAGAAAATGGTAAGAATACTAAAAAATATAATCAAAGACCTAATAGATCAGGCATGGACTCTTCTTGGAATGTTTATTGCTTGGGTGGTTTTAGATGGTAGTGCAAAAACAATAGTTGGCTATGGAATTATAGCAACCACAGCACTATGGATATTAACTAGTCCTGCTAGAAATAAAGAAGAGTAGTATAATACTAAATATGAGAAAAATATTATCCACCATATCTGTATTAATACTATCTGTCTCTTTGACTTCTTGCGGTATGCTAGAAAACAGATACCGTTATGAGTGCCATGACCCAGAGAACTGGTATAATAAAGAGTGCACTGTTCCAGTCTGCTTAGCAGATGGATTATGTACAAAAGATATACTTGGTTTTGATCCTGCGGAGGGTGGAGTAAATGAGTAGAAAAAGATATTCATCAGATGAATTAGATGCAAGACTAAAGTTTTTCCTTGGAATGACACTAGGAACAATTTTATTGTTTACAACAATGGGTATTCTTTATGCCCTTGTTTTTGTAACACAGCCAATAGGTGAGCAGTCAGAAAATGATAAGATGTTCTTTAATGTCTTGTCATCTGTGGCAACATTTATCACAGGTACACTGGCTGGTATTTTGATTGGTAAAAATGGTGGAAGCTCAGAAGTTACACAAACTTCTCAGCCATATGAGCAACAGTCTATTCAGACATCTAAGCCTACTGCAACACAAGCAGTAGATGAACTTGATGATCTTGATGATTTTATTGAATAAATAATCAATTCTTGACACCATCTAGGGCAGATGGTATACTTTAATATACACATCTAAAGGGGTTGGGGCATGACTTGTATTGCAGTGGTAAAACATGAAGATAAAATCTACATGGCTGGAGATCGTGGTGCTTCAGATGATGGAACAATTCTAGCACTTGATGCACCAAAGGTTTGGAAGATAGGTCCATACCTTATTGGATATGCAGGTGCAATGGATGGAGAAAGAATCCGTTACAACTTTAAACCAACACCTCCAAACATTAAAGATACTGATAAGTTTATGCAAACTAGATTTATCAAAGAGCTTCGTGAATTCTATAATGAGTTCTGGGTTGATACATCTAAAGATGGTGATCTTGGTTTAATAGTGTGTGTGCGTGGTGAAATTTATGAACATAGTTCTGCCGATATGTCTTTATCTAAGTATACCCTTCCATATTTAGCTATGGGATCTGGAGCTGAGTATGCTTATGGAGTTCTCTATGCAACAGATAAACAAAAAAATGCAAGAAATAGAGTGATGTCTGCAGTATCTGCTGCAATTAAATTTAGCCCATCATGCATGGGACCAGTTGACATCGTTAGCCTTTAAGGGTATACTTAATATATGGAAGAAGAGTTTGAAGAAGTATTAAATCAAATGCAAAACAATGACTCAGACTACAAAGAGTTTGAGATTTGGTTAAATAACGGTATTGATAGAGGCTGGATTACAGAGCCTTTCTGCAATACTCATGATGGAGATCCATACATGACAGAAGAAGAAATGCAAGAGTGGTCAGATGGTGGAGATCCATGCCAAGTAGTATTTAAAATAAAAGAATCATAACAACAAAAACAAGGGGTAATAAAATGAAGAAAGTAATCGTAGTTCTAGTATCAGTAGTAATGTCATTTATGGCAATTCAGCCAGCACATGCAGAAGATCAAAAGGTCTTGGCTATCATTGACACAGCAATTGACTCATCAAGAATGACAAATGTAATCCATGAAGTATGTTTTACATACAATAATACATGCAACAATAAAGCTGGGTATGATGAGGGTCCAGGATCTGCAAGAATTAATAACTGGAAGATTAAGGGTGCTCTTCACGGATTTAGTATGGCACAGGTTGCAGTCCAAGCAAATCCAAATGTAAAGATTGTCTTTATCAGAATTTCTGATGAAAAGGTATACGATACATTTTCAATGATTCGTAATGATGGTGGATCAATCGCACGTGCTATTGACTGGGTATCTAATAATGCATCACGATTTAACATCAAGGCTGTATCTATTAGTCAGTCAAGAAGCAACTTTGCTGCTGGAACATGCCCATCTGATACGCTTTTTGAGGAATCTGTAAAGAAGCTAAAAGTACAGAATGTTCCTACATTTGTAGCAACTGGCAATGATAGTAAAAAGAATCAAATTGGATTCCCAGCATGTGTTTCTGGAGTATACTCAGTTGCAGGTACAGATGCTAAGAATAATATTGTTAGATCAAGCAATGTCAATGCAACAACAAGCCTGCTTGCCTCTACATGCTTTAGTTTTAATAAAGATGCATGCGTAGAAACAAGAGACTACTTTGGGGTTATGCGCCCAATCGTTGGAACATCTACGGCTACAGTGCTTGCTGCAACACTATCTATTAGCAAGAATAGTCTGTCAAACTTTGATCAGTTCTTGGCAACATTGCCTAAGTCAGGCAACTATCCATACCTATCAAAGTAAGAGGTTTTGGTCTGTAGATTCAGACCAATGGGGTATAGTGAAATGGCTATCACGGAACGCTGTTAACGTTCAATACTTGGATCGTAACCAGGTACCCCAGCAATGCGGATATTGCATAGTGATAGTGCGTAACCTTGCCAAGGTTAATGTGCGGGTTTGATTCCCGCTATCCGCTCCAAAAAGTTTGATATAATAGTATTGTATTGCCTACGGGGATACATTAACTTATTCGCTTGAAAGGGGAATAACATGGTAACAAAGTACGCTATGGATCTATTCAATGATCCTTTTTTTATTGGCTTTGGCAGGGAGCTAAGTCGCCTTAATGGTGCATATAAAACAAATTCACAGTCATATCCTCCATATGATCTTATTAAGCTAGATGAAGATACATATAGACTATCACTTGCAGTTGCAGGTTTTACAAAAGAAGATATTGATGTATCAGTAGATAATGGTACATTAATTATTAAGGGTGAGATTGTTGAAGTAACAGATGCTGAAGTTGTTCACAAAGGTATCGCAGCTCGTAAATTTGTAAGATCATTTGCACTTGGAGAATACATGGAAGTAACAGGGGCTGATCTAAAGGATGGTATGCTACATATTAATGTTGATCGTATCGTTCCTGAAGAAAAGAAACCCAAGACAATTAAAATCAAGTAGTACAATATAGAAGTCCCCACACAGGACCTTAGAGATGGATTAGTTACCCATTTATATATAACCTGGCCTTCGTGCCTGAATTACCTGTGTGGGGCTTTTAACATTAGGTGTATAATTATAAAACCATGTCAGAAAAAGAATTGGCAGTTTATAATAAACAGCAATTCAAGATGCGCCTTAAGGCAATTAAGGAGGCAAGTGGATGTGTTGACTGTGGAGAATGTAATCATATAGTTTTAGACTTTGATCACATTAGAGATAAAAAATATAATATTTCAAGAATGATCCACGATGGGTTTTCTTGGGCAGCAATAAAAAAAGAAATAGCAAAATGTGAAGTAGTCTGTGCCAACTGTCATAGAATAAGAACTCATAATCGTTTGACAGAAAAAGCTTCATAGTGATATACTAGAATGTCGTACTTAACAGGAGGAACAAATGGCGGTAAAAGGTAGTTTAGAAGCAATCATTGAGGTTGCAAAGAAAGAAGTAGGAACCATTGAAGGTCCTAAAGATAATGAAACAAAGTATGGAAAGTGGAGTGGTGCAAACTTCCTTCCATGGTGCCAGTCATTTGTTTCTTGGTCAGCATTTACAGCAGGATTAAATCCAAATAAATACCCAAAGACTGCTTCAACAGTTGCAGCAGCAGATTGGTTTAAGAAAAATAATCGTTGGGCAGATGCTCGTAATGATGATCCAACACCAGGTGATTGGATTTATTTTGATTTCCCAGATGATGGTGTAAATAGAATTTCACATGTTGGTATATGCATCAAGAACAATGGCGATGGAACAATTCAAGTTATTGAAGGAAATACTTCAGGAACTGCAAAGGGAGACCAGCGTAATGGCGGAATGTGCGTAGAAAAGACTCGTGCATACGTAAAGAATAAAAAGGGAATTATAAATGCAGTAGTTGGTTGGGGTCGTCCAGTTTATGCTGGTGAAGAGAATGTCCCACTTCTGTCAAAGGGTGGATCAGTATCACAGCCTGCAACAACTACATCTCAGCCTGCAGCACCTGCAGCAAAGAAAGAGTTTAAGCCATTTAAGGTTGGCTCAAAAGGAGAAGCAGTAAAGAAAGTTCAAGAGCTTCTTAGTCTAAATGCAGATGGTGATTTTGGTCCAGGAACTGAAAAGGCAGTCAAGGCATTTCAGAAGAAGTCTGGTCTTCCAGTAACAGGAATAGTAGATCAGGCAACTCTAAAAGCATTAAGAGGAAAGTAATATGGAATCAACAAAGAAAACACTTCTCAAAACATTAAGCTGGGAGACATTCCATCTTGTTGGTGTTGCTGGAGTTATTTATTTGTTTACTGGTGAATGGGAATACGCCAGCCTTGGCGCATTGTTATACATTGGTTGGGAAGCTATTGGATATTTTCTTCACGAAAGAGTATGGGCTAAATTTGGAAAGAAAATAAAGTAATATGGCTTTATACGAATATGATTGTATGCCCTGTGGTGTCAGAGTTGTTAAGGAAAGATCAATTAATGATTCTGACCCAGGGTATGCATGTGAGACTTGTAATCATACGTTAGTTCGTGTATACTCTAATGTAGGAGTTGTATTCAATGGCTCTGGCTACTATTCTACAGATAACAGAAAGTAAAGGTATACTATGAGTACAATGATTACAGACGAAGTTGTAGAAAAAGAGTGGATACTTAAAGCAACAGATCGCTGTGATTCGTGTGCAGCAGAAGCCCTAGTTAAGGTCACTGGCCTTAATGGTGATCTTATGTTCTGCGGTCATCACTATAATAAGATTATGGATAATCCAGAAGGATACAATAAGATGATGTCCTTTATGATTAGCGTAGTTGATGAACGTGATAAATTAATTGAAAATAAAGCAAAAGGTAAAGACTACTAATGCAAAATAATAAAATTAAGAAAGATATTTGTGTATGAGATTTCACTGGATGGAAAGGGGTAAAGATACTAGTACCCGTCATCTAAAAACAATTTCTGCAGTAGTTGATGAGTTTGGTTACGAATCTATTCTTCTTGTCTATCATTCTAAAATAGATGATAATTGGATTAAGGCAGCACGTGTTTTAGATACTAACCATAAATTTAAATATATGCCAGCTATTAGAACATACGCAATAAGTCCTGAATACTGTGCTATGATGGCTAAATCTTTTCATGATATATCACCTAGTAGGCTTATGCTAAATATTGTTTCTGGTGATATACATCAAGAAGAAACATCAATAGATGATTTGGTATGGATTAATGACAAACTAGATACTGCAGAAAAAAGGCTTGAGTATACAGATGAATGGCTAAATAAATTTATTAAGATGTCTAATGGCACAGTATCTCAAATAGTCATGGGCGGTCATTCTAGCAAGACCAAGGCTATGGCTGAAAAATATGGGGCTACTCACCTTTCTATGCTTAATATGCACAAACAGATGTACAACAAACCTGATTTTATAAAAAACTCTAAACAGATGCTGTCCTTAAGTGTTATTATAAATAATTCTAAAAAAGAAATTGATAGACTTTTACATACCAACAAAGGGTCAGAGCAGTGGACAATATTTGGAAACAAAGAAAGCGTTAAAGAGCAAATCAATAGCTTAACAGATTTGGGTGCAACTGATGTATTGATCAGCTCACATCCAGAAGACAAAGATGTCTCATCAATACATTATTTAATAAAAGAAATGGTAGAGGAACAAAATGTATGAATACTATGTAAGAAAAGTAGAAAATGTAGTAGATGGAGATACCATTGATGTTCTTATTGATTTAGGGTTTGATATTTTGTTTCAATCCCGTGTGAGATTGGCTGGTATTGATACCCCTGAGTCTCGTACAAAAGATTTAATGGAAAAGGCTCTTGGAATTGAGTCTAAAGAATACCTAAAGAAGGCTCTAAAAGATGCCAAGTCAGTTGTAATTAAGACTGAGAAGATGAACTCATCTGAAAAGTATGGTCGCATTTTAGGCTGGGTATATATTAATGGAGACACAGTATCTCTTAATGACATGATGATTAATGATGGATATGCGTGGGGCTATATGGGTGATACTAAGGTAAAGGATTTTGATGTACTTGCTAAGGCAAGAAAGAAGTCTGGTAAGTGAGTCACGTACTTTACTTTACTGCTGAATGGTGTAAACCATGTGAAAGAACTATGCCAGTAGCAGAAGAATTAAAGAGGGGTGGACTTATAGATTTTATATTTGTTGATGCAGACTACGAAAGAGAGCTTTTTGAAACATTTGGTGTTAAGTCTGTTCCTACATATATACTTCTTAAAGATGGTCTAGAGGTTAAACGTATGACTGGTGCAAAAACTCGTGAAGAATTCTTGGACTTCGTAAATGCTTAATGATGAAGAAATAAGTAAAATAGTAGACAGCCTAATACTTGAAGGTGGCATAGAGTTTGCTGGTGTTGATCCAGAGAGTGGAGAAATACTATACTCTCTTACCCCAAAAATAAAAGAAATAATGCCAGAGCTGTATGAGGAGCATATAAACTTCATAAACAATGACTTGATGGCTCTTTGGGAAAAAGGGTTTGTAAATATAGATTTTTTTAATGATGATCCATTAATATATATTAGTGATAAATCTTATGATAAATCTGAGGTTATGAAGCTTTCCAGAGAAGAGCGATGGTCTTTGCAAGAGCTAAAAAGAACCATAGACTCTCAAGAACTCTGATATAATGATTATATGTTGAACATACAAGAAGGCAATTTTGTCATGGGCATGACCAAAGAAGGCATAATCCATGGAATGGTTGAGCACATAATGGTAGAGGGTGGAACACTTGGCACACCTGGATCAGAATATTCTCTTGTCTCTATGCCACCAGATAACCCAGCAATGTCTGTAAGAATTTATGAAGAAGAAGATGGCGGTTGGGAAGAAACCGCATATAGTATTGGCATGATGTATAGTGATGCTACAAAATTAGAAACCTTGGATGGTCACACAATGAACTCAAATAATAACACTGACGCCTATGATAACTCAGTTGGTAAAGCAGAAAAACCTAACTATGCAGAAATAATTGATGAGCGTGAAGGTGGTAGTGAGCCATCCAACAGAGAGCTTTATAATAGAATTATTGCTGAAGCAAAAGCAAAGTTTGATGTTTATCCTTCAGCAGTAGCAAATGCGTGGGTATCACAAGAATATAAAAAACGTGGTGGAACATATAAATCTTATGATGAAGACGATAAAGTTAAAAAAGAATATGAAGGTTGTGGATGTCCTACGTGTAAAGAATTAAATGTTAACTGTGATAACTGTCCAATGTGTCAGGCTGGAGAAATGAAGTCAGATTGCTGTGGCAATGTAAGCAAGCAAGCACCTTGTTGGGATGGATATGTACAAAGAGGAATGAAGCCTGGAAAAAATGGCAAAATGGTTCCTAATTGTGTGCCTGCTGCAAAAGCAGATGACTTATGGGAAGATGATGACACAGTTGAATACGATACAGATTCAGTATCAAAGGCTGAAGGTTACTCACCACCAGAAGGAGCAAGATCAGCTGCTCGTAAAGCAATTAAGTTTAAAGAAGATGGCAAGGCCACTGGTGCAGGAACTGCAGTTGGCTGGACTCGTGCAGGGCAGTTAGCAAGAGGAGAAACTATATCTCTTAGTACTGTTAAAAGAATGTACTCATACTTCTCACGCCATGAAGTAGATAAGAAGGGTAAGGATTGGGGAAACCAATCAAACCCTTCTAATGGATATATCATGTGGTTGGCATGGGGCGGAGACGCAGGATTCTCTTGGTCACGAGGTATTGTTGAGCGTGAAAAGAAAAAGACAGTATGGGTTGGAAGCGCATTTAGTTTTAGAGGTTAAAAATGGTATCAACCTTGCTTATTGGCTTGACATCTATAGTCCTTTGCTCTATAATTATAAGAGTAGTACAAAAGCGTAAGAAGTATTTTGCTAAAATTGTTTATACTCAAAGCAGTATTCATCAAATAGTAAAAAACATTTTACCAAAAGATCTTTTTGAGGTACCTAAAATACTTTCTCAATCAAGAAAGCATGTCAGTAATAATACTGTCAAGGTACTGATAATAGAAGATAACGCATATTGGGTACACAACAATATGTTTTATGTGGCAGATGCAGTTGATGGATCAGTAGATTCAGAAACTGTTAGGCCAGTAGACACAAACAATATGTCAAAGCGAGATATTGATAAGATGCTATTCATACTGGATAGCTTAAAGAATGGGAATTCTGATGATAGTAGCAGTGCATGGAACGAATGACTTTAATGATTATAAAGTCTTTCTTCGTGCTATGAGCGTTGCCCTTTCTGGAATGCAAGATGGAGATACAGAGTTTATAGTTTATTCTGCTGGACCAGCTTCAATAAACTCATTTGTATCTGAGTTTTGTAATTTATCAGAAAGAGGAATGAAGTCTCGTGGAAGAAAGATTAAGTTTTACAATGTTCCTTCTTCCTGGATTGAAGAAAACATGCTTAGTGTAAACTATCTTGCTTTCTTGAGCAGACCACATCAGTCTGTATCAAAACTTGTTAAAACTGCAGAAAAAAACAACATTGAAGTAGGAATTTTCCGATACTAAAGGGGTAAAAATGATTGTAAAAGATTTAAAAACAATGGAAAAGATTGTTGCAAAGAACAACAACTTGCATTGGGATGGTTGGACAGTTGTAGAAACAAAGCAGTCTGATATTGCCAAGACTGCTATTAATGGAATTCGTCGTAATGGTAAATGGTTTTTGGCAAAGACTTTCGTACCTGATCGTAATGGCTGGGATATTCCAAATAAATACAAGGAGTAACCATGAAGCAACACTTATGGAAAGACGAAAGTGCTTGCTTTGGTACAGATACCAATTTATTCTTTGAAAGATATGAAGATGATGAGCTTATTAGACCAATAATAGACAACCTGTGTCAATCGTGCCCAGTGCAAAAAATATGTTTTGCTAACGGTGTATCTGGCAAAGAGTGGGGTGTATGGGGTGGTATATACTTAGAGAATGGTGAAATATCAAGAGAGTTTAGTAAGCATAGAACAAAAGAAAAATGGGGTGAGATGTGGAAATCTCTAACAATGGAGAAGATGTAACCAGCTTTGATTCAATATGTGCCATCCTTGGAGAACTGTGGATGGACTATAAGTCTGATAAATACTTTAAAGACTTTATTGAATACAACGATATTGGTCTTCCAATTGCATTTTTAATTGATAATGAACTTGTTGAGCCAACGGTATTGGCAAGACAGTATGTTTATGAAACATGGGATATTTTTCTTGGAGCACTAGAAGTTAAAGAAGATTTAGGCTGGGAATCATTAGAAGATTTATTTCATTATGTAGATAAGAAAGATAAGCAGTAATGTATACAGATTCAATGCGTAGAGCTTTTCATGCCGTTCAAGCACCAAAAGGTTTTGGTGTGCAACTTATTGACAACGAGCACTTTCTTACGATAAAATTAGATGAAAGACACTTTGTAGGATTATCGCATGATGAAAAGATTGCAGCATTACAATATGTTGTTCAACTTAAAAATGCTTTAGAGATGGAAGGTGCTATAGTGTTAGTTACAAGAGAGGCTTTAAATTAATGAATATCCTAGAAGTTACAGTGATTGTTGGCTCTTTGCTTTTTGCTTCCTTGCTTTCAGTATTAGTTTTATCAATTAAGTTTTTAAGACTAAAGAACGATATTAAAAAGATGGCTACTGCCTATTCTAAAGTTACTCAGCTAATGCTATCTAATGATAAGCTAGATAACAATGTGCATCAAGAAAGCTTTATTAAGTTTCTTTCTGATTCTCGTGATTCCGCATTTGATTATATTGAAGAGGTTCAATCAGGTATATCTAAGTTTGTTGAGCAGGTTGATCCAGAAATATCATACTTTAAAGAGTACGGAGACATAATAGCGATGGCACCTAATTACAACTCTATGAATAAAATTGCTACTGCCTATGAAGATCTTATTAAACTATTACCAAAAGAGGAAGTTGAATGAAAGACATTATTCTATCAACATTAACAGGTTTTGGATGCGGTGTCGTGTTCGCAGCATTCAAATTGCCAGTACCAGCACCACCAGTTTTTGCGGGAGTCGCAGGAATTATTGGTCTATGGATTGGCTTTACATTACTAACACGAGTTATATCCTAGGAGGAAAACAATGAATACAGAACAACTAAAGGCACTACTGGCATCATATGGTCGCTCAGTACTTGCATCAGGTCTAGCACTCTATATGGCTGGCGTAACAGATCCAAAGGATCTATGGACAGCACTAGTTGCTGCAATTGCACCAGTAGCAATCAGAGCAATCAACCCTAATGACAAGGCGTTTGGCGTATTGCCAGATGCTAAGGAAGTAGAGAAGGCTCTAAAGACTGCTAAGGCACCTGTAAAGAAGGCAGCAGCTAAGAAGGCTGCTCCAAAGGCTAAGTAAATAGTAAAAATAGTTAGGGCCAGTCCATTTGGGCTGGCTCTTTCTATGCTATGATAGGATTATATGTCAAATACAGCTTTAATTATGTGCACTTATATAAGGTTTGAAAACCTTAAAAAAACTTTGGGTTGCATAGAAAGACAAACCAATAAAGATTTTGATTTTTATATTGTTGATAACTCTAATAGACATGAAAAGTTGTTGGGGTACCTTGATAAATTTGGCAAAGGTATTGATATAACTGTACACAACTATCATAATGAATTTAAACAGTTCGCTAGATTCTTATTGGCAAGAGATCTTGCTGAGCAAGGATATGAAAAAATTATATTTATTGATGATGATGAAATTATTCCAGACACATTTATACAGGAATGCCACGAACAATATGAAGAAGGCTCTATAAAATCTTTTTGGGCACATATGGTTGAAGAAAGATATAACAGAAAAATAAAATTAGAAAAAAATGAAATAGGTAACTACGCTGGAACAGGTGGACTTATATGTAGCTCTAAGCTATTTTTAAATGACGACTTTTTTGATTGCCCTGAAGAATATTGGATCATTGATGATCTTTGGTTATCTTATTATGTATTAAGTTTTACAGACTATAAGATTAAAGAACTTAAAACAAATATTCAATTTATAAAAGATATGAAGGCAACATTCATGACATTAGGAAACTTAAAACAAAAATTTTCAAATGATTTTATTATCCCAGTATCTAAAAAGCTTGATTTAAAGCTGTAGCAATTCTCTATATCCTGCTATTAAACTATTGGCTGAAAAGTTTGTTAATCCTATTTGATATGCCTGATCCTTATAAATACTCATATCACTTTCATAATAATTATCAACTATTTTAGCTAACATTTTAGCATCTCCCCCATAAACATCAAGCATTATACGAGTCATTAGCCTATCAATCTTTTTAGAGTCTGTAAGCCATTCCTGCGGAAGTATCTTGTTGTTAGGGGATATATTGGTCATAAAAACGGGTAGAGCGCTCATTAGAGCCTCGTTCATAGGTAGACATAGGCCTGCATACCGCCTTGGCATTACCATAGCGTCATAGCCTTCGTAGAGGCTTTCTCTGGTATCTGGACTAGAGGTATCAATGACCAGTCTTGGATCATCACATTCTGTATCTAGGGGGGTTTGACTCTTGATTACAAGTTGATAATCACTCTTAGAATACTTAAGCATTTCAATTACCGTACTTGTGCCGTTTCTATCTTTTACAGCAGCCTTGCCACCAATGTGTAATATTTTTTTGTGAGTCTTGCTTGTATTAATATTTTTTGCACCAGCAAATAAATCTATGCTTGTTGGAGGTGGAAGATAAACTACTTTGGTTTTGTCACCAAACTTTTCAACAACATCGGTAAAGTTCCATAGGCTTGGAGCAACTAAAATGTCTGGTAGTTGAAGGTCTGGGTTGGCTAAATAGTCCAAGAATTCATAGTTGTATTGAAGAACAGTTTTAACTTTTCTTTTCTTTGCTATAGAAATAAATGAGTTGTTGTAGAATATTTCACAACTAAGTACTACATCTAGTCCGTCTATGAACTCATATACCTCTTCTTTAGAGGCCATTCCTCGTTTAGTAGTCAAGCAATTGTACCCTTGATACCATTCTGGATGCTGCGTGTTGTCATTAAATTGCGAGGAATCAATAAGAAGAACCTTATCAGGATTAAGCATTTTAACAAGCTCTTTAGTCTGATTACCTAGTCCAGTGTTGTCAGACCTTGCAATGATTCCTAATCTCATAAATCCATTTCTTTATATAATTGTTTTAGTCCTCTTAATGTTCCGATATCCATATACTTTCCACCAGGTTTTACCGCTGATATATTAGCACCATCAGATATCCAATCTTTTAATTGTTTACCAGGATGATCCAGGGTTGGATCTAAATATCTAATCATGTTTTTTCTAAACATCATGGTTCCCCACATATCTGGGTAATTACAATCTTCTACTTTGTCTTCAGACTTAATTACTTTATCTCCAGATAACAATACCTGCCCTACACGACCTTTTAACTCATCACCACATTCCCAAACACCCAAAACTATATCAGCATTGGTTTCTTTAATCATTTCTTTATAAATGTTTACAGGTGCATTTAATATATAAGTATCTGGCATTCCAACAAGCACGGTATCGTTATATTCACCAATCATAAACTTTACTGCATCAGACATTGTTGATGGCTCACGAATAATCAGCTTAATGTTCATGTCCATATTTTGTATAATATTTACCCACTCAGGTCTAGTTGATACACGAACCTCATCACATACTTCTAGCATTTGTTCTACATGCCACTGAAGCAAACATCTTTCATCAGAAATAGGTAGGCAAAACTTTGGTATTCCTCCAATTCTGGAGGCCTTTCCAGATGCTGGTAAAACTCCTATTGTTTGCATTATTTTAACCCATAGTTTTTCTTTAATGTCGCTATATCATTTACTGGCCAATAGTCTAAAGATTTTGTAGGATCGTTAAATGGATATTTATATTCTCCCCAACCTTCTCTTGTTCTATCTCCGCCCCATTTAGCCTTAAAGTAATCATGAAGAGGTTCAATGTTAATTCTTAGTCCGTCTATTGTTGCACCGCCGTCTATTTGACATGATACATCAACTTCTGCAGCAGGTGCGTTTATTCTCATTACATAACTTATAGGTGTATTAGAATGTACAAACTGACTACGCCAAGAAACTGCAACATCCGAATCAGGGTTTATTATAACTTGTTCTTCAAGTATTCTGCACCTTTGATCCCAGTCACAGTCATCAAAATTATATGGATAAAAATTTTCATCAAAATATCCAATTGCTGAAACTAATTTTTTATTGATTCCACAAAGATGCCACCCATGCTGTGTTCTAAACATTAAACCATTGAAGTCTTTAAGCATATCAATGATATGTGAAAAAGGCTGATTAAACAACATTGAAGATGAAACAACAAATGTCCAATCATGATTCTTTTTTAATGCTACATTCCATGCTCTTGCTAACCCAATGTTCTCTGACTGATACTCTACCTGAAATCCATACTTTTTTTCAAATACTTCACACTCTCTGTTTCCACTATTATCTATAAGTAAAACATTTTTATCTCTTATAGATTCCATACATTTATATATTCTTTCTGTTACTCTATAAACAGGGATACAAATTAGATAATCAATCTCAGTATCTGTTTGCATAAACATATCCTCCTCTTTCGGGACTACCTAAAATTTCAATGCCAAACTGTTTTGAAAGCTTTTCAATCATGATGCCAAACCTTCCGTCAAAAGATTTATCAAACTCAAGTGTTAAATATCTAATCTTTGAAAGTATTTCTGGGGGGGTATTAATTATAAGATCAAATTCAGCACCTTCAATATCAATCTTCATAACATCTATCTCATCAATACCGTAACGTTCAACAAGGTCTTGAATTGTAATTGCTAAAACCTCAACAGATTCAGTTAATCCTCCATCAACAATGCTGCTATTACCACCTCTATTTGTAATAAAAACATTTTTTTGTTCATACCAAATAGCATTATTGACTACTGTAATATTTTCAGTTGGATTATTTTTAATATTTTCTTTTAACAAGAAGAAATTGTGTGGCTCAGGTTCAATTGAATAAACTTTTATCTTGTTTGCATCTTCTCTAAACTTATTAAAGCTATCTACATACAGACTAACAGACCCAATGTTTGCACCAATATCAATAAATACTGCATTTTCTTTAAACTGATATTCATGTAGTCTATAAACATTTTCATTCCATGTTTCATCAACTACTTTATAGTCTAAATTATGATCATCACTTGGATCATCTAGCAACTCTCTAATTTTAAAGGAGTAGTTTGTATCTATAGTATTGTAATTCATAGTCCCAGCTCTTCAAGTATATGCTTCCATCTATGTTTGTAGGTATAGTTATTCTTCACTAACTCATGCCCTGCAATTCTTATTTGCTCACGTTCTTCTTCATGTTCTACATAATAGTCAATTAATTCCTTCAGTTGTTCAAAATTTCCATACTCATAAAAAACTAAATGCTTTCTATCTTCAAATTCTTTTTCCATCCCTTGAACATATGGATGTATAAGAAAACCACCACGACCAAGAGTTTCATAAACACGATCAGACCAATAGTCAGGGTAGTTAAAGTTTAGACATAACGTATCTCCAACAACTACCTTAGTAGTCCAGTATATTTTATTTAAAGAAATTCCACGAACACTTTTGATACCACCGCTACCATAGTGCTCAAATCTATTTTTGTATGTATCTTCAAGCCATTCAACTAACTTTGTTCTATATTGCCACTCTGGATGATATTTTTTACTACCAACAAACAACACCTTACGATTAGTTATGCTTGGCCTATAAATACATTCTTCTCCAAATACTCCTGCAGGAAGATAGTGACCCTTAACGTTGGTCTTTTCATTAAACCATTGAGCCATTTGGCTATCAACGGTAAAGAAGTGATCAATTAATTTGTATACAGGAAATGATTCAAGGTCTTTCTGTCTTTGAAGGCCAAACCATAAGTCAAGGTGGTATGTCATACTTGGGATAGATAACGTTTTTAATCTTTCAAGTAGCTTTTCCATAGTTATTTTTCCTGAAGTCTGCCAACCATGTGTATGTATCCAAATAAAAAGATCACTATTTACACAAGCAGCCAAGATATCTTCTGACCTAGCGTCAGACTCTTGCATCCTAACAACTTTATGTCCAAGTGCCTCTAAAGACTTGGCATGGTGAGATTCGCTGGTATAGTCAACACGAAAGTTACCTAAAAAAACTATATTAGCCAAGACTACCCCTTTGTTTTAACCATTATACCAGAATAGCACCCCTGATTGGATTTGAACCAACGACCTGCGGATTAGAAGTCCGTCGCTCTTCCGCTGAGCTACAGGGGTATGGTAGAGCAGGTGAGAATTGAACTCACGATCTTCAGTATATAAGACTGGTGCCTTTACCAACTTGGCTACTGGTGTTTAGTAGGGCAAGTGGGACTTGAACCCACACCTTCCAATTTATGAGATTGAAGCTACTAACCAATTAAGCTATTGCCCCAATGACGTTATTCTTTATTCTGATTAACTCCAACAGTCATTACTAGGTATGAAACTAGATACCCAGAAAAAAATGATACTGCAGTTAAAACAATTAGCTTAAGCATTTGCCACTCCTTCCTTTTCATCTTTCTTCCAATGTATATAAGACTTAATATAAACTGCTGCATATGCTATTGCCATAGCTATGAAGCCATACTGATCTGTAGCAAGTGCATAAGCAATCCATAAGCACTCATTAACACAAAGTATTAGCCAACCCCAAATAGTCTTACGACCTACCAAAAATATACCAGTTACACCAATTGCTGCTAATATCCAAGACCACATTTATTTAGTAGCTGGCATGATTTTGTCACATGGACAAATTATTGATTCTGCCAAATCGCCTTTTGTTTTAATAGTAATTGTTGTTCCACACTCTTTATCCTCACATACATATGTACGTTTATTCATTGCCATGATGTAACCTTTCGTTTTGTCCTCTTGCAATTGCAGCACATACCTTAAAAGCTGCCTTTGTCCTACGACTTTTCATAAAGCCTAACCTCTGCCATACTGGAACAGTAGCCTCAATATCAAGTGCAATCTGTTCCCTAATCTCTTTTACCGTTGTGATGATTAAATCCATCACGTATGCTTTTTGATCATCATCAAGATCTTTAGTCCACCCAGTTGTTTCCATGGATCAATCATATCAGAAAATCAGCGGTATTGCAACTATGGTATGATTAGTATATGTATGAATGCGATCATCACCTAATACCTATAGTATATGGCTACATGCATGGAGACGTAATTGATAAAATAAACAATTATGAAATAATATACGGTGGAATAAAGAGATCTAGTGATTCAGCAGACTGGTTCTGCACTAGATGTCTTGAAGATGTTTATATTTAATTAAATTAATCAACTGCTAAAAAACTTAATTTATCTGAAAATAATTTCCAGATCTTTTCCATATGCTCAGGTTTTAATCCGTCTACTGGATGTGGAGCATCTGTATGTGTCATAGATGGAGTTAGCTCAGGTACACCAAGAGCATCTAGGATATCCTGCTGAGTAATTACTATTTCAAATCTCGCTTCTTTTGCATACTTATGTAGTGCAGCTAGAAACTCACGATTCTGATCAATTCTCTGCTCATGCGTGTAGTATGGACTAATTCCTTCATGCTTTAGCAACATCTCAGTAAATTGAGGTAATGGCTCTATCACTACAACACTAGAATTTATAAAGTTATTATTTATATTGTCAATAAATTTCTTTACTGTCTCATCTGCATTCTTGTACCTAGGTAAAAATGTTCTAGTGTCTACATATCCAAGCCATAAAACCAAAACTCCATCATCTTTAATAACTGAAAATGGTTGTGGCATATGGTTAACAGTTCTAGCAATTTCTACTCCAGAAGACATTTCATCTTCTTCACGCATTTGCTCAACACTAAATCCATGCATTTTCTTAGCAGCTTTAGACCAAGGAATAAAAACTACATCATGTTTTTCTGGATAATAATGCTCTATTGCTCTAGATAAATGGCAATCACCAATCATATAAATTTTTTTCATTACTCAAAATCTACCTGCGTTTCAAACTTTTTAGCCCATTCTGTCATATAGTTATCTTCTCCCCTTGCAATATTAGCAGCAGCAATACGCATACCCAAAGCATTTGTTACTCCTGGAACAATTGGAATAGCCTCTATCTCTGCTGCAATTTCTATTCTTAGCATCATTTCATCCATACTCATTTTATTCCTCCATGTTTAATTCGTAATAGGTTCCCCACCAATGATAGGGCTTGTACAAAAAGGTTGACATATATGCGTGGTACCTACAAGCAAGACCAAGATCATCATGATCTCTATAATGTAAAAACATATTTAGGTGATAGTGAGCATATTTTTCACAAAAATTACCCATCCATCTAAGTGGAAGTATCCTAGTCTTCTCTATCTTCTTTGATCTGCTGAGGAATCCATCGTAATCTTCCATCTACATATACCCTTTCATATCCTAAAGCTTTCCAGTCCATCTTCATAATACTTGGCTCTTTAATTTTGATCCACCTTGTATGTCATAACAAAATAGCATGTCACATAGCCAATAAAAAATGCTGTAATAAGAAATAATATGTTTATCATATATATCAGTATATCACTTACCAGTAAATAAGTCAAGATAAGGTATAATGAATATATGAAAAATAATAATTATTTAGATTTTTTATACCATAAAATTCCAGACTTAACAATGCTTACTTATCCTAGATCTGGCAAACATTGGTTATATTGGAACATATTAACAAATACAGACCTAAAAGTAAACTTTTTTCACGCAATAGGTAAAGAATATTATAAAAATAATCTTTGTGTCCCAATAATAACAGTAGTCAGAAGCCCAGAAGAATGCTTAGCTTCTATAAATACAATGGAACAAAATACAAAAATTGATAACAGACTAAATGAGTATATAAATCATTATGAATTTATTCTAGAGCATGCAGATTTATTTTTTGCATATGAAGACTTAAAGGAAAAAACTCCACAGATAATAGAAGCTATATGTAATAGGTTTGGTGGTACGGTATTAGGGTCAAACCATAACTTTCAAGAATATGAAAGATGGTATAAAGAAACACAGAACCCAATTAAACTTATAACATCAAAAGAGTCTGTTTTGTATCAAGATGTACTTAAACAAACTAAATCTCTTGATTTATCTAAACACAAAAAATTGTATTTTGCTGCAAAAAGCAAAGCAATCAATCTTTAATTTTATCTTTAATGCACCATATGTGTTTATCTGACATAGTTTGATGAGTATCCCAGTATTCAATGTTTTCTTTGTCCATACCGCAGGCTTTACAGTTCATACATACATAATACCTTATTTAGAAAATAAAGTCAAACATGGATTATGATACAAGGCCCATTGATAGATGATTTAAGCACACATCTGCAACCACATATTCGTGGTGATTTACTACAACATCGTAATGTGTTGCATCTTTATCGCAGAAGAAGCACTTATCTTTTTTCATACACTTATTGTATCATGCCAAGCTATAGGCTATAAGTCTTCAAAGCGCCATTTGCTGCAATCTCAGCCTCTTCCTCTGTATGGCAATATCCATATCTTACAACCTTCAACCCATCATATAGGGTCCACTTCCAAGGGATAGATGGCATGTAGAATCCAACACGTTTTTTTTCTACATACTCCTCAACGACTACTTTCAACATATCTCCAAGCATCGCCTGTTAATGGATCAATATGCCATCCAAACTCTTCCTGAAACTTTTCATTTCTTTCAATCATATTCATGTATTTATTGTAGCAAATTTGTGGGGATAAGTCAAATATATTTAAACGTATTCGCCATCCCATACTATTTCCCAAGATGTTGTATTGTATAGTCCTGCATCTACAGAAGCAGATTCTTCATTATATAAGCCACCATCAATGTATGGCACTGGAGGTGGGAAGTATGTATCATCATATACAGTAATAGTTGGGATCTTGTTTCTTAATGTTATTGTTTCTCTACCAAGGTAAATATTGGCTTTAGGGTTTTTTTGACGAACCAATATTTGTGGCACTATGATGCTCCAGTTATATCGTTCACTACTGTCATAATTCCAGTCAATACTGTATATATAGTGTCTGGATCTGGGGTTGTGTCTGTGATTTGAACATCATAAAAATATGATCCTGCAGCCAGTCCTCTGCCAACTGTAGATGTAATTGTACATCTCACGGTAGATGGCAAAACCTTTGTAGCAAGAGCTGTAGTCTTAGTACCCCCAGAACCTCTCTGAGTTCCGATGGTAAAGGCTACTGTTTCATATAGGGATATATCAAAATTACTGCCATCTTGGTTCTTCAAAACAACATCAAATTCGTATGTATCACCACGGTAGTAGCTAAAGTCATGGTTTCCTGGAAATGGCATATGTCCCCCTTTTGTTTAACTGATTATATCACGGTTTAAAGTTCGGCGAAAAATAGAGGTCATAAACATTACTACGCCCTATGAGGGCGATATTGGTTAATAGCCTGATTCGCCATCTTATTAGCATCATCTTCAGTATGAGCATACCCGTATGTGAGAAGGTTTAACCCATTGTAGAGTTCCCACTTCCAGGGAATTGGATCTATCCTGAAGTTTGTTTGAAGCCTCTTAGGGCTTCTTCCTCCATTCTTGCCTTTCTTAAATGGTGATACATACTCCTCAATTACTATCTTCAAGATGAACACTTCACATGCTTTGTCTGCTTATTCTTCTTGTTCCAAAGTATCTGATTGCCAACCAAGATCCTATCATTACAGACAGAGCAGGTGGTAATATACTGGCTTACAATCTTAACCCACTTAGCACCTTTGACAGGGGCATTATTGTTTTCTTTCTTTGCTTTCCTAAGTGCCTTTAGCCTAGATGGGGTCAGGATGTTGCCATCTTTGTCATATCTGACAGTGCTGAAAGAATTGTTCTTTGTTCTAACATTTTTAATCATGACTATCCTTAATAGTTTCTGTGTTTCCAGTTTAGCAGGGTATAGACAAAATGACCATACCAAGTCTTACTACATATCTTAATACCTTCTCCCCCATAATGATCCATCATGAATAGGATAAGTCTGGTTTTGTCGTTTGTCCTGATAAATTTACCACAGTCAATGCAGGACTCAAAGATATATTTGGGTAAAGGTTTGTCAAAGTTCACATCATTCATATACCAAGCATAGCAGATTTTGGACGGTATGTAAAGCTAAGAACACTTAGGACAAACCCTAGTAGGATACTTAATCCCATAAGGTACTTGATACATAGATCCACAGTTAAAGCATAGGACATTTAGCATTACTTACAAGCCAGACAGTAAAAGGGTGTTCTGAGGTTGTCTATATGAGTGTATATGGTTTGAGCACAGTTATGACATTTAATATTAATCATATCTGGGCTTGAAGTAATCATTGAGATTTTAAGGCTATTTGTGTAGTATACCTTAGTGACATACCATGTGATTAATATTAGGCTTAGTGTTATCATATATCAATTGTAGCATATGGCTAGCTGTAGCATATACCTAGTCTTTAAAAGACTCGTAGATACCCATAGCAATCAATATTCCAGAGAAAGCTAGCATGCCGTATATCCAGTAAATGATGATGTCCATAGAGTGATTATACCTGGTTTAAATAGGTTTTATATGTCCGATTTGGGTGGTTTGATAGGGTTTGATAGGATAATAAATCTTACTGATATTTTTTAGATGTGGGTTTCGTGGAGGAAAGTGGAGTAAAGTGGGGGATTGAGCACTTAGACAGATGGCGTCGTAATGTCCAGGACGTTTTAAAGCCTGCTCCCAAACCTCCAAACCTTATATATCCCCTGGATTATACCGCCAAACCTTCCTTTTGTCAAACCTTACATGCTTATTTCCAAACCTTTATAGCTTAAAAACCATATAAAAAACATAGACAAAATGAGCAAATTTGTCCAATAATATATATAAAGGTTTGATAAATATTTAAAAATCAGGAGAAAAGGTTTGATATCGTAATGTTTTATATAGAGAGGTTTTGTGTAGTGGTTTGTCTATCTCCCCCGCCAAAAAGCGGGGACGCCAAAGGCGTGATCGTAATGTCTAATAGGATTATTTAGCGGCCTTGCGACGGGACTTATAAAGAATACAGAACTATACCTATAATAGCTAATGTAATAACAAACCCTGACACTATAAAGTAAAAGAAACCTTTATCTAGTTTGTAAGGTTTGATATCAGAATGCCTGGTAAAACCATCATTAATAAAATATGGTCCTCCATGCTTTGAGAAATAGTTTCTGCCCATATAAAGATTATAACATGGTTTTATGGTTTGACAAATAAGGTTTGATAGTATAAAATGGGAGGTTTTTTAGAGCCTTCGTAATGTCCTCAAATAGGAGAAAAATTTTGAGATCTCGTAATCCCAAAAAATGGGAAAAATTTGGACATATCGTAATAAGGTTTGAAGAAATGGTTTGAATGCTCGGCCCCACCACCGCAGTGGCTAAGGGTTTAAAATTAAATAAACAATACTCTGTGAGCTTTTGAATCCTGTATCTTCTACACCAGCCACACGAAGCAAACCTTTAAATGCTTGCTCTATACTTTCTTGTGCTAGTGGAGTGGATTCTACTATCCCCTCAAAAATACAATGGGCTAGTGGAAATCCAACATCAAACATATCAAATAAATCTTCAAGTTCTGGAATGCGTTCTATCCATACCTCATTAAGGATTTCTATTTTCTTAGCGTATTCTGTAGTCATGGTGTTGATCTTCCTTTTCTGCTTCTGCTGAGTCCGTTAGTGTGATTAAGCGATTGTAAATTACATTAGGTGATAATCGTACCAGATAAACACCAATCATGTCAAGGTCAAGGCGAAGGTCTGCCAAGATATTGCATAATTGTATTGCTACCTTTTCTTCCTTCGTTACCAGTTTTTTTCTCATGATTCTCCTTACCTACATTGTACCAAAAAGAGGAGAGGGGCGCAACCCACCACTAATTGCGCCTCCTCTAATGTAGCCTGATTATATGGCTACGTGCTCAGCGGAAACCTTTGGCAGGTATGCTTCAATGAATAACTGCCAGTCTAATACATTGCCCTGGTTATCAATGATAGTTTCTTTAGAGATATCAATGACTACCGTCGTATCTCCTAGATCTTCGTTAAGATTATTAATAGCATAAATACCAAACCCTGTCTCACTAAATACGGAGTCTTGAATTAAATAACTAATAACCATACGAGTAAAGTAACTAGCATCACTCCACCTAGGTTTAGCATGTAGCAGCGCCATTGCTAGGTCCCGCTGCCATTCTGTCTCACCCCAGTGGCTATATAGGACAACATGTGCAGTGGGCTCACCAATTGCTGCCTCTACATCTTTAAATACATAGCAAATTCTTGCTCCCATTATTCTTGCTCCTCTAGATCTGTAATTAGTTTGGCAATGATGTTATGTGCTTGAATGTTTTCTGTCTCTGACCCACCCCACAAAAGTTTTTGGGCCAGATCTAGTTGACCATTAAGATAGATATCAGTTACCATTAGTCTTCATCCTCTTCTAGTAAATCAACAGGGTCTAAAATATAACCTTTTTCTAACATCCATTCTAATACATCATCATGGTGTTGCTCTGCTCCATACTCTAGAGAGAAGCCCTTGCCTGCCTCTACAGACTCGCAGAGACCATTCCATACAGTATCAAGGTTGACGTCTGCATGGTAAGACTCATCATCTAGTATATCTACAATAACATTCCATGTCCATAGCCATACCATGGGCAGGCCTAGACTTGTTGTCTGCAGTATCTCTAGACACTTGTGTAGTTTATCTCTATCTTCCGTTTTCATTTTACCTCTACTTTCGGTGGTAGTCCCATTAACTCTAACACAGGCCACTGACATTTAGGGCACACATATTCTTCATGCTCCTCCATGTATAACTCATCAGGATCTCCTGCATGGTAGTGGTCACATTCTTGGCATTTCCAGTTATATTCCATGCCGTCAAGTTTTTCACCTTTGAGGTACTCATGCTCTCCACCCCAACCAGTCTCTTCCTCATATGACAAAGTAAATAATAAATCAGGGTACTGAGCAGACAGTTCAGCAAGAGCCTCATCTGGAATTCCCCAAGGGGATTCAAAGTTATACTGAATTACATAGTTCTCACCATTGACTTGCTCTCCACCAATGTAAACACTACTTGCATCCCATTTAACTCCCCAATTAGTAATGTTCCATGTATACCAATCGTTGCCATTTGTAGATTCTGATTTCTGCAAAGGGTATGTGTCTAGATCAGTTGGAGCAATTATGTTCCAATATGAGAAGATAGGACTATCATTAGTTTGTATGCTTACTTCATTAGTCTGCCACTCATCTATTGGCACAGAGATAGGCTTACCTACCTGCTCCTTTAACTTAAGGACAGATGACTCAGATCCTTCTACAGTTAATCCGTTATAAACCCAATTTGGCATGGTGGTCTCTTTCTATTTGTTGGCGGTCTATAGATAAATTATACGTCATAACGTATAGGTCTGTCAAGCAGTCTTTATATCCCTCTCCCCACTGCTTATCCTCAAACTCTTTATATTGCATTTCATTCATCATATTTTTAAGTTCACCGTGCATGATATCAATTAGTGGTATGGAGATATCTTCTAATGCTTTAGTTAAATGTTCGGGTAGGAAAGGATACTTAGCGCTCATTTATATACTCCAATAGGTGATCACAGGTAGCAATGGCTCCTTCATAGTAAGCGTCTGACTCATAGTACTCGTCATCACTAATAGGAATATCATTGTTAGCGTCCTCAACGTCTTGCTCCAAGGAGATTTTGTGAATTTTTATATACTCTCGTAATGTGTCTATGTTCATTTTAATCCATAAAATATTTTGCATGCTTCGCAGTAGCAGTCGTTGTGACTCCATATTTCCTTTAATTCGTCACAATATGGGTCATCGTATTCGCTTATGTGCTTTAGTTTTGATATGTCCATAGTATTAAGTATAGTGGCTTTCGCCAATAATATCAAGGTGTGGCTCTGTGAGTTGTGTCACATCATATCTGTTTATCCTAATAATGTGAGGCTGTTCACAGATACAGTTAGGCTGAATCACCAGGGAATTACTAGTTGTGATTTCAAACAGGGTATCACAATTAGTACATATATACTCATGCTTAGTCCACATACTATTTCTCACATTCACATTCACATTTATAGTTAGGGTCTTGGATGGGTATTCTACAAAAAGGATGAGACTTCATTAGTCAAAGTACCCTTCTGCCCAAAGCCCTTGTAAGAATTCACTTGCCATGTACAATCTTGAGTGTAGCCAAGGGTCATCGTCAGGATTCACGGTAGTTATAGCAGAGTCAATAGCATTAGTCATCTCATCTAAATCTTCTTTAGTATATCCTAACATTACTCTCCCCAATACTTTACAATAGTTTCCATAGTGATATGTAGGTGGCAGTCACAGGGTTCTCCACCCATGTTCTCCTCAAATTCAAAGTGCGATAGGTTGTCCTCATAGATTTCTTCTACTAGTTCGTGTATTGTGTATGGTTTGTATGTTGTAGTCATATATTTATTGTACAGGATTCTGCAAAAAAAAGCAAGTCCTCTTAATACAATTTTCTGAGAATATTTATACTAGTTCTTAAATGTCCAATTTGTACCATTTTGCCTCGGGGCCTCTACAATAGGAGGACAAAAGGTCTCTGGAGCTAATTTTTATTTACATTTAATTAAACAAGGTTTGCCAGATGGCTATCAGACATTATGTGCTAATTGCAATAATATTAAACAATGGGATCGTGTAAAGCGGTTCTAACGAGAATTGAACTCGTGCTTCGGCAGTGACAGTGCCGTGTCCTAACCACTGGACCATAGAACCTAATGAGCAGTTTTAAATCATGCTCAGGATTTTTGCGAACGTTTCTGAAGTCGCAATTTTATTGTATCATGCTAGTTGCATGACACCCTGCACAACTTTTAGTAAGCGATTTTTTTCTGCGTTGATTACAGGGTCAAATCCGCTTGCGCTTGCAAGAATAGATTCGTTAGAACCACCTCTTGCAGAACGATACCAGTCAAGGCGTTCAGTAAGTGCATTAAACGCACCCCACGCATTACCAGCGATCATTCCGTTAAACTCACCAGTGTAAATGTCGTTAATAACATCTACCTTGTTTTCCCATTTCTTGATTGCGCCCTTAGAATCTTTCTCTGGCTTAGGATAAGCAGCGAGAATGATATCGTTGAATTGTTGAGCAGATACTTCTGCCTGAATCATAGCGTTAGCCATGAGATCAAATGAGTCCATGTACTTATGAGCAAGCCCAAGAGTCTCACGTGCAACCTGAATTTTACCTTGTGCAGTTTGTGTGTGACGAATCTTGAAAGATTGCTTCACGCCACCCTTGCGCTTAGTGGTGTTAAGTGCAAGATTGAGAGTGTTAGCGCACACAACACGAACGGGTGTAATGCTTGCTTGAATAGCGATTGAGCCATCGTGTGATGTGTTGATGAGCAAATAAGTCTTTACCTTATCTGCAACACCGCTAGGGTCTAGGATAGTTTCACGCTCTAGTGCTAACGCACCGAATACGACACGACCACCCTTGATTGAGCCAGCAGTTTCCCAACGACCACCGCCGTCTAGGATATTATCACCAAATGAAAATAAATCTTCATTCTGCATAACATGATAACGCTCACCTACAACGCCAAGAATATCAGTTTGTGTGTTATCAGTGGGATTGGTACGCAATACATACTGATAATTTTTATCGCTTGTTAAGTGTGATGGGGTTTCCAAATCCTCTAAGCGAACATTCCAGTTAGAAAGGTTAGCAAGATCTAACATTTCTGCGGTGGTTTTTTCCTCAGTGAATACGGTACCCAATCCATGCCAAGCAGGTTCACGAAATGACGCAAAAGATGCAACGCCGTTTTGTGTTTCTAGTTCATGTGCCATGAGTTTTCTCCTTTTTGTTTGTTGTTAATATAATCATACACTAGGCCACTAACAAATGCAAATCAGGCTAGTTAGATATGGGATAAATCGGACATTTTTTTAATGTTTCGTAAAGACACGTGTGATATTGGTCACATGGGGCCCGAGGCCCAAATTTTGCGGGAGCTGAATGAGCAGTTTATAGACATACTCAGGTCTATTAGTAGCCCCCTACTAAATATCTATTCTGTCAACACTGGATGACAAATAAGTTACGCCTTGAGGCTCTGATACTGAATCAAAATCAATATCATGAATTAAGTTCTGCGCTTCTTCTTCATTAAGTGCATTAACTGTAATTGAATAAAGAACTGTAACTTCTAGTTCAAATTCTTTTGTTAGTTCAAATCCCATGATTTCTGCAATTGCTTCTGCATGCTCTTGTGCAAGCGAAAGGTTTTCCAATTCGCTAAGAGTCCACTCTTTCATTGCCTCAACCATGCGGTTACGTTCTGCAGATTCTGCATATGAGCCCTGCTTTACTTTTTGGATGTGCTCTTCAAGTTGTTGAATGCGTTCTTTATTTTGTACAAGAGTAGTTTCTAAAAACTCTCGTGTCATGTAGTGATTATCTATTACTGGCTGGTCCATGGGGTCTCTTTCTATTAGTTGTGTGGTTGAGCAGTTTTGCGACTTACTCAGGTCGTTTGGGTTCAGGACTTTAAGTTGCCCCCCAAGTTTTAGAGGTAGCGAGCCACCGCTTGATAGGTTGATGTGGAAACTGTTTCCTCATCTGTCATCTTTAGAATACGGATAGCATTTGACATTTCCTCTTTTTGTTCACGATAAGTGTGCTGATGGATAACCTCAAAATCCTTTTCAGGTTCTGATGGGAAAGTTCCTTCTTTTGTGATTATGTCAAAATCAACATTGAGTGTGTTGCTCCAAGAACGATAGTTTGTGCGAAGGTTCTCAGCCTTTGAGAAGTTGGCAATAGCCCACTCACCAATTTGCTTTTTCCAAGCCTCATAAGCAAGTGTGTGTTGTGCTTCTTTTGCTGATTGTGTTGCGTAGTCTGACTCTAACTTAGCGAGTGCAGTTTCAAGTGCGTTAATTACTTTTGGTGTTGCGATTTTTACTGAGATTGCTTTCTGTCGTGCCATAGTGTTTTTCCTTTTCTGTGGGTTATTTATATTATAGGGGGTGGGTCTGACATTAAGTTGAGCCTTTTTATATCATGCTCAGGATATTGGATTAACTAATTATGAATTAGCCTTCCAAGTTGTCCAGCGTGTCATGCCGTCTACATCTAACTTAACACGCACTGTGTCATTTGCAGTTGGTGAGATTTCCAAGATTGTTCCTGTTACCTTTGACTTCTGTGAAGTGTAGAGGTCGCCCACCTTGTATGTTGCTGTTGCTACTGTCATTTGTTTCTCCTTTGTAGTTGGTCTTGCTTATATCTAAGTGTAGCAAAAAATCTAAGAAATATCAAATCCATTTCCTAAAAATCTCACTATTTGGAATGTGATCTATATCACACTATTGACTCATCATGAACAATAGTAGTCCTATTAGGGATAGTAGAACGAATGTATCCATTTAGCCCCCTCATTTTTTGGTTGCACTAAACACTATATCAGATTTCTCATAAATACACAATTTGCAGGTAGCACACGCAGACCCTGCCTGTGAGATAAGTGGAATAGCCTTTTTATTCTCAGGGCACTTCGCACCTACCTTGCCAGTTAACTCTTTCATATCCGCTTGCCCCAGTGCAAAGTTTTTTGCAAGGTATGCAAGGGAGATCCCATTGTTAACCTTGAGGTCAATACCAATAGCCTTGTTCTCGCTATCTGTGGAATAATATAAAGATAGATTATCAATACCGTTTAGCATTAGGGCGGCAGACTTAACACGTGTGTATACCCAGAATTGAATGTCTGGTTGTTCTTCAATTACTAGTTTCCATGCCTGCGTGTATTCATCATTAAAGAAGTCTCCGTCCCAGTGAATACGGAATAACATCTTAGCATTGCGCTTAACACAATCTGTCTTAAACTCTGCAATCATTTCTGAGATCAAAGAATACATTTCTTGCATGTCTGCATTGCGTAGTAGTTCCCAGTTATGCAATAGGTTTTTCTTTACTGTAGGGAAGACCTTTTCTAATTTGCCTGCATAGCACACTGTTTCACACACACTGGTAGCGCCAGGACATGAATATGCTTTTCCTGCAGGTAATCCAAAAGTGTTAGCAATACTTGCTTGCTTACCATTAGGTGTAACGGCATTAGCCACTTTTCTATCTTTTGATCTAAGTAATTTGGTCATGGGGGTTACTCGCTTTCTTTCTTTAATTTTAGCAGGTAGGACTGACATTTCTTTCTGTCATATTTCTTTTTATTGGGGATAGCTGAGGCAGCATTAGATCTACGTAACTCCATAAGGATACGTAACTGTTCAGGGGTTTTTTTCTGTCTCATGTAATAATCTTACCAGATATGGGGAAAAATATCAAATCTCGTAAATGTGATGTAGATCACTTGGGGACTCGGGCCCCACTAGTCTAGATAAACGTACCAATCAACTTCTTCATCAAAATCAAAATCAACTGTTGTTGTTTCACCAAAGTCGTTGCTTACTTGAACACTGTATATGTCTCCAGTAGAATCAACATCAATTGAAATTACTTCAACAATATCATCATCAAAAGAAATTAGATCACCAATCTCTAGTGCATCTGCTGTTAGTACATCAGCTTTTATTAGTTCCATGACATTTATTGTATCACTCATTTTGCTCCTCATCATCAGAGTATGCAACTGGCTCAATAAACCATGATAAGTGGTGTTGTTCTACAATAGCGTGTGCAGGTGCTTGAGTATCTCCACGATAGAGAATCTGAAAGTCACCAACTTTAGGCATATCAATCATGCGGTCATAGTCCTCGTCATAGTAAGCGTCAATGGCTTCAATGCAAGGTTGTACCATTTCTGCGGGTACTGGTGGATAGTGATTACCCTTTAAGTGATAAAGTAATTGTGTTTCTAGGTCTAACACGCTATCTTTAATTCCTAGTGCTGTTACGCTTCCCATATTACTTACCTTCCCAATCCTCAATTACTCCGTCAATAGCGTCCTGTATATCTGCTTCAAATATTGCTAACTCATCTTGAGTTAATTTGCTAATAAAAGAATTCTTATCATTAGGCTTCCATGTAATTACTTCTGCATCTATCACTTTACTACGACCAATCCGCTAGTATAAAAAGTTTTTGTGTACATCTTGCCTGTTGGCGTTGAGAGATTGACTGTGCGATATTCTTTAGCCATTCCCCAATCAGTAAATAGGAAAAAGTTTTCCCATGCACCATATTCGTTTTCATAGCGTTGTACCCAATGAGGTGCTTCTCCATCATAGGCTGAGGTGATTGCGTATTCGTATTCCATTTATTCATTCCAATCTAGTGTGAGTTCTAATTCTAACATGTCTGAGTAGTGTTGGTCAATTCCGCATGACCAGCAATAAAATCCGTCTATATGTAGGTTTTCATTACATGCAACGCACAAGGCTTCCATCATATTACCCAAAATACTCACCCATATTCTTTTCATCTTGCCAGTCACGATAGTGTGGCTCGCATAGTTCGTTGATATTGATAGATATTGCAGAGATACTCATGCGCTGAGCAAAACATACTTTGCATTCGTTCATAGGGGGTTCCTTCTTTCTGTTGATATATTTTATCTTACACTATGGGGCTGACAAGGGCAATTCGTAAGGGCACTTAATCTCAAAATGTGAGAAAATTTGGGAGTGATTAATGTCACAACGTAAAGCCTGTGGATAACCTGTGGGCGACACGCCAGGGCGCGTCGGGCCCCATTTTTGAAGGTTGAGCAGTTTTAAATCTTGCTCAGGATTTTTTTATTTACTTTCGCAAATCGTTTTTTATTTCAACAAGATCATCTTTTAAATCTTGCCACATTAAACGAAAACAAGCAAGCACTCCAAGAAATAAAATCACCTGCACGATTGTTGTGATAACTCTGCTCATGCATTTACCTCAATTTCTTTTGTGCAAGCGTCCCAAAATTTATTTTCATCAAATCTTGGATTGTCTGCGCTAAACCATTCGCTGAATTCAAAAACTAAATCTTTAAAAGTTTTAGAATCCATTTCATCAACGAATAGATTTAGAATCTTTGCAGTTTCTACATAGTCTTTTCTAGTCATCATTAGATGTTCACCAAATTTTCTACATGTGCAGAAATCTGATTGTATGCATTAGAGCAATCATAGCAATATGTTTCCGTAGGGATACCACCTAGCATGAATGCATCTATGCCTGAATAAACAAGGCTTGTGCTTGTGCATTTAGTTACTTTACATTCTTTCATTACTCTGCCACCTTTAGCGTTGCATATGAATTTCCTTCATTGAGTTCATCAAGCGCAGACTGAATGCGTGGTGCAAGTAGTTCTTTTAGCATTGACTCAAGCATAGCAACCTGATCTATTGTAGGTAGTGCAAGCAATTGCTTAGCGATTGGATGTGTTTCGTCTAATTCAGTTACGAATTGGAGAGAGTGAGGTATTGTTATCATTGTTTTTTATTTCCTATTCTTTAGTTTGTTTTTGTTAGTGTAGAAGTGCCACGAAGTGTGCCACTAATTCCAAGTGTATCGCAAGCGATTTTTACTGATACCCCAACTGGTAAAGTTTGAGGGTATTGTGAGATGAATTGAGCAACTGCACCCCTAGAAGGGAGAGCGATTGTTTTTACTGAGCCATTGAAAGACTCTAGTTTTACTTTGTACATAAGTTTGTACCTACTTTCTTTTTGTTGATTGTTTTATTATATCAGGGGGCACTGACAATTAGTTAGCGACGGCAATCGTGCGATAGGTGGTAAGGATACGGTTATCAGGTTGTACCTCTACAAGATAAGACTCGCAACCCTCATACCATACGGCTTTAGGGTGAGGCTCTGCACTTACGATTTTACCCGTAAGAGTATTTGAGCGATATTCTTTTCCTACTAGTAGGGTTTGGACATTGTAGACATTGGCTGACATATTGTCACCTTCTTTTCTTTTTGGTTATATAAATATCTTACCATAGGGGTCTGACATTTCTAGCGGTTCTAAGGGGTAACGCTCCCCTTATTCTAGGTTGACAACCTAGCGTGATTACTTTTTCACTATAAAACCTTATTTATTTTTATATCTAATTATAGCATTTTTGGCTGACATTATCAAATCCAAATTCGGACATATCCGACATTTTGAATGTGAGGTTGGTCACACTTGTTTTTCTACTTATTTAATTTTACTCCTCTAGAGTACCATAAAAATATCAAAAAGTCAAGGCGACACGCCGTAAAATAGTGAAAATAATATTGTGATCTTAAACACATTTGCAGCTGCGACACGCCCGAATGCGTCGGGCCCCATTAGACCATTAGTTTATTTTTTAGTAACACTCACCGCACATTGGAAAATAATATTCGCCGTCATCCGTTACGAATTGTGTTGTTTCTTTTTTACAAGAATCGCATTTGTTCATTTTTTATTCTCCATCTCTAAATCTTTTGCAAATAGTTTTGCAATTCTTTCTTTTTCTTTATCTGGCGTGTTAGCCCATAAATATCCTAGCAAATAGTGTGTGCCAGAATCACGATCATTGTTGCGAATCTTGCGTGTTGTAGCAAGTACATCTTGTAGTTCAATGCTTATCATTACTTTACCTCATTCTCTTTAGCGATCATCTCTTTTAGATACCAAATTGCTACCTGCCTACCATTCTTGTAGCCAGTACCTACAATGGTGCGAGGTGCAACCTCTCTTGCCATTAGTGCGTCA
>Ga0247832_1000275_pt1 | contig 105713 bp, 100 predicted proteins | sample LaCruzMarch2015__10_FD_192407 | JGI IMG/M metagenome (GOLD analysis project Ga0247832, IMG submission 192407) | Freshwater microbial communities from meromictic Lake La Cruz, Castile-La Mancha, Spain - LaCruzMarch2015_4m | ecosystem: Environmental > Aquatic > Freshwater > Lake | place: Spain... | reverse complement strand
GGGCCAGGGTTTTCACCTTGGCGGCCAAGCGGCTCTTGTCGCGAGCAGCCTTGTTTTTGTGGAAGATTTTCTTGTCGGCAATGATGTCCACCACGGACTGCATCTTGCCAAACAGTTCAGCGGCTTTGGTTTTGTCGCCAGCTTGAACGGCTTTTTCAACGTTTTTCACCGCGGTGCGGTATTTGGAGCGCAACGAGCTGTTGGCTTCGTTCAGTTTGACGTCTTGGCGGGCGCGTTTGCGGCCCGACGCCAGGCGTGGGTTCTTTTTCTTGGGTTTGGCTGAGGCCATGGAATTTCCTTTAGGGGTTTGAGGATGATGCTGGCAAAGCCGGATATTGTAGCAAACCCCCAAGCCACGGCCATTTCCAGGACGCTACACTCGTCCGGTGAGCCTGTTCAAGTCCGTCTCCACCGTCTCCCTGCTGACCCTGTTGTCGCGCGTCACCGGTTTCGTGCGTGAGACCCTGATCGCCAGCGCCTTTGGGGCCAACGCGGTCACCGACGCCTTTCGCGTGGCTTTCCTCATCCCCAATTTGTTTCGCCGCCTGTTCGCCGAAGGCGCATTCAGCCAAGCGTTTGTGCCGGTATTGGCCGCCACCCGGGCCGAGCAGGGTGATGCTGCCACCCAAGCCTTGATTGACAAAGTGGCCTCGGTGCTGGCTTGGGCCGTGCTGTTGACCAGCTTGCTGGGCGTGCTGGCCGCACCCGGTTTGGTGTGGCTGATGGCCAGTGGCTTGCAGCAATCGCCCACAGGCATGACCACCGCGGTCAGCCTCACGCGCTACATGTTTCCCTATATCGCTTTCATGTCCATGGTGGCCTTGTCGGCGGGCATCTTGAACACCTGGCGGCGTTTTGCGGTGCCTGCGGCCACGCCCGTTTTGCTCAATGTCTGTATGATTTTGGCGGCCTGGCTGGGCGCGCCCTGGCTGGGCTCGAAGGGGGTGGAACCCATCTTTGCTTTGGCGGCCGGGGTCATGCTGGGCGGTGTGTTGCAGTTGGCGGTGCAAATCCCCGCGCTCAAGCGCCTCGGATTGCTGCCGCGCATCGCTGTCTCGCCGCGCGGCTTGCGTGACGCTTGGACCGATGGCGGTACCCGGCGCATCCTGGGTTTGATGGGCCCGGCGTTGCTGGGCGTGGGCGTGGCGCAACTGTCTTTGCTGATCAACACCCAGATCGCCTCTTACATGACCCCCGGCAGTGTGAGTTGGGTCAATTACGCCGACCGCTTGATGGAGTTTCCGATTGCTTTGCTGGGTGTGGCCTTGGGGGTGGTGTTGATGCCGCAGCTGTCAGCCGCCAAAGCCAGTGGCGACAGTGCACATTACAGCGCCATGCTGGACTGGGGCTTGCGCCTGGTGTTGGTGCTGGCTCTGCCGTGCGCCGTGGCCCTGTTGGTGTTTGCCAAGCCCTTGGTGTCTGTGATTTACCACTATGGCGCGTTTACTGCACTGGATGTGCTTCAAACCTCGGTAGCTTTGACCGGTTATGGCGTTGGTTTGTTGGGCTTGGTGGCGATCAAGGTGTTGGCACCTGGGTTTTTTGCGAACCAAGATACCCGCACCCCGGTGCAAATCGCGGTGATGGTGTTGGTGTTCACCCAAGTCTTGAACTTGGTGTTGGTGCCGTATTTGGCGCATGCCGCGCTTACCTTGTCGATTGGGCTTGGGGCTTTGCTCAATGCCCTGAGTCTGCTGATGGGTTTGCGGCTTCAGGGCAAATACCAGCCATCGCAGGGTTGGTTCAAATTGATCCTTCAAGTGGCATTGGCTTCGGCGGTGTTTGGGGGGCTGTTGTTTGCGGCAGCTCAGCACTGGGACTGGACAGGATTGCAGTCCCAAGCGCTCTGGCGAGTCGGTTTGATGACCGCAGTGCTGGCCGGCGCAGGTGTGGTTTATTTCGCTGTTTTGAGGGTTATTGGGGTGGACTTACGTGCGCTTTGGCGGCGCTGAAGGCATGATCAGGTCATGAACTACAAATTACAGTTGCCCAGCGCCTTGGACTATTTCACCTCTTTGGTGCAAAGCGATGACGAGTTTCCTTTGCTGGAGACCGCTGTCAGCCTGGCCCAAGATGAATACCCCAGTCTGGACATCCAGCAGGTGCTGGGAGAGGTTGACCAACTCAGCGCCAAGCTCAAACGTCGTTTGATGCCGGAGGCTGACCCTTTGGACAAGCTGCGTGCCTTGAACCAGTTGTTCTACGAGGAACTGCGTTTTGCAGGCAATATCAACCACTACGACGACCCCAACAACAGCTACCTCAACCGTGTGTTGGAGCGGCGTTTGGGCATCCCGATCAGTTTGGCGGTGTTGTGGCTGGAATTGGGGCAGAGCGTGGGTTTGAAGCTGCACGGGGTGGGCTTTCCTGGCCATTTTTTGGTCAAGCTGGACTTGACTTACCCGCAAGAAGGGCATGTGGTGCTCGACCCGTTCAGCGGTGAATCATTGAGCCGCGATGACTTGGCAGAGCGTTTGATTCCTTGGCTGCACGGCGCCAAACCCGGCAGGCCAAATGCGGTGTCTGACGATGCGCTGGCGTTCCACCTCGAACCCGCCACACCGCGCGACATCATCGCGCGCATGCTGCGCAATTTGCAAGAAATCTACCGTCGTTTGGGTGACCAAGCGCGGTTGGGCAAGGTGCAGGCGCGCTTGGCGGTGTTGCTACCCGTTTGATGCAACTTCGGCATGGGTGAACAAACCGCTTGCAACGGCTTATTGCATATGGCCAAGCAAGCCCTGATTGATCACGACGGCTGCGCCGTTGCCACGTTCAGCGATCACACCCATCCGATAAACCTCTTCGCCCAGGCCAGCTAAGGTTTGGGCGCATGCATCCGCCTGCGCGGCATCGAGCACCAGCACCATGCCAATGCCGTTGTTGAAAGTGCGGCACATCTCGGTTTCGTCAATGCCTGCGGTGGCTTGCAACCAGCCAAACAGCTCGGTGCGCGGCCAACTGCTGCGCACTAAATGCGCCGAGCAGTTGTCAGGCAGCACGCGTGGGATGTTCTCGGTCAAGCCGCCGCCGGTGATGTGGGCCAAGGCTTTGACCGGGTGTGCCTTCAAGGCGGCCAGTACCGATTTCACATACAAGCGGGTCGGGGCCATCAAGGCTTGTTTGAAAGGCTGACCGTCCAGGCTGACGGGCAAATATGCACCAGCTCGCTCGATGCATTTGCGCACCAGGCTGAAGCCGTTGGAGTGCACACCGCTGGACGCCAAGCCCAGCACCAGGTCGCCGGGCTTGACGTCTTTGCCGGTCAATATCAGCGACTTTTCCACCACACCCACGGCAAATCCTGCCAAGTCGTATTCGCCAGCGGGGTACATACCCGGCATTTCTGCGGTTTCGCCACCAATCAGGGCACAACCAGACAGCTCGCAGCCCTTGGCAATCCCGCCCACCACCGCAGCGGCGGTGTCAACATCGAGCTTGCCGCAGGCGAAGTAGTCGAGGAAAAACAGCGGCTCTGCGCCTTGCACCAGCACATCGTTGACGCTCATGGCCACCAAATCGATGCCCACGGTGTCATGCATTTGCCATTCAAAAGCAAGTTTCAGCTTGGTGCCCACGCCATCGGTGCCGCTGACCAGCACAGGCTCTTTGTAGTTTTTGGGTAACTCAAACAAGGCACCAAACCCGCCAATGCCCGCCAAAACGCCTTCACGCATGGTTTTTTTGGCCAAGGGTTTGATGCGTTCAACCAGGGCATCACCAGCGTCGATGTCAACGCCGGCGTCTTTGTAGGAAAGGGGAGTGTTCATAAGCGCAGGGCGCGGATGCGCCAAAGGGTCGGTCGATAGAATCAGGGGATTCTAATTGCCGGGTCTCCCGCCGCCTGATGCTCACATCCCCTGACAACCGTTGGTACGCCGCCTGGCTGTTCATCCTGGCCGCCATGCTTTGGCTGCTGTGGTGGCTCACCCCGGTCTTGGCCCCGTTTTTGATCGCTGCGGTCCTGGCCTACATTCTGTCGCCGATCGTCACGCGTTTGGACGCTTGGCTCGGCGGCAAGATACCCAAGTTGCTGCTGGTGGTCTTGGTGGAGCTGGTTTTTTTGCTTGCCTTGCTGGCGGTGGTGGCCATGGTGTTGCCGGTGTTTGTCAAAGAAGCCGCGCGCATCCAGGACCAACTCCCGGCCTTGTTGACGAAACTGCAAACCCACCTCGGACCCACCTTGGCCGGTTGGGGTGTCGATCTCAGCTTGGATCCCCTGGCACTCAAGTCTTTTCTCAGTGAACACGTGGCCTCCATCTGGGATAAGGGCTTGTCATCCTTGCTGACCTCTTTGCAAATCGGTGGCAGCGTGGCGCTCGCACTGATTGGCAACCTGGTCCTGGTGCCGGTGGCTTTGTTTTACCTGTTGCTCGACGGCCACCATGTGCTGTCACACCTGCGTGATTGGTTGCCCTTGAAGGCCAAGGACAATGTCGCGGGTTTTGTGAAAGAGGCCGATGCCGTGCTCGGCGAGTATCTGCGCGGACAACTGATGGTGATGTTGATCTTGTCGGTCTATTACGTGCTGGGCCTGTCTTTGTTTGGGCTGTCGGTGGCCTGGCCAATCGGCATCTTCACTGGTTTGGCGGTCTTCGTGCCTTATGTGGGTTTTGGCCTGGGTTTATTGCTGGCGGCGCTGGCTGGCTTGCTCGAGTTGCCTCCGATGCAAGCGGGCATCATGCTGGCGGTGGTGTTTGGCTTGGGGCAAATCATCGAGAGCTTCATCTTGACCCCACGCCTGATTGGCGAGCGCATCGGTCTGCACCCGCTGGCCGTGATTTTTGCTTTGCTGGCTTTTGGTCAGTTACTTGGCTTTGTTGGCATTTTGATCGCCTTGCCCGCCAGCGCGGTGTTGTTGGTGGCCTTGCGCCGTTTGCGTACCCGGTATTTCAGTAGCCATTTGTATGCTGGCTGAAACGCCATGAAGCAAATTGCGCTCGATATCGGCGTGTCGGTAGGCCCGAGTTTGCTGAATTTTTTTCCTGGCCACAACCAAGCCGCTTTGGCCCATATTCAACTGTGGATGGCAGGCAGCACACGCTCGCCGGTACCCACCTATTTGTGGGGCGAACACGGGTGCGGTAAGACCCATTTGCTCAAGGCGGTTGCCGAACACATCCGGGCCAGCGGCGCGGCCGTGGGTTGGCTCGACACCAGCGCCGAGCAACCGCCGGCTTTTGATTCCGCGTGGGAGGTCTTGGTGTTCGATGAGGTGCACAATTTCTCGGCCGTGCAACAACACGCCGCCTTCAACTGGTTTGTCAACGCTGCCACGCCGGGCTCCTCCCGCCAGCCTTGGGTGTTGGCGGCGGGCACGGTGCCACCGCAAGACCTGCATTTGCGCGAAGACCTGCGGACCCGCTTGGGCTGGGGGCATGTGTTTCATCTGCAACTGCTTGACGACAACGAACGCCGCGAAGTGCTTTTGCGCCATGCACAGGCTTTGGGCATGACGCTCAACAACGATTTATTGGATTACCTGCTGTCGCGCTTTAGCCGCGACCTGGGTCATTTGATCGATTTGTTGCAACGCCTGGACACGTTTGCATTGCAAACCCAGCGTCCCCTGACCATTCCCCTGTTGCGATCCATGTTGGATGAACTGTGAAATATGCACCTCGCGCTCTTTGACCTGGACCACACCCTGCTGCCCTTGGACTCCGACCAGTCATGGGGTCAGTTCACCTTGTCCTTGGGTTGGGTAGACCCTGTGACTTTCAAGGCGAAAAACGACGGGTTTTACGCCGACTACCAAGCGGGTTGCTTGGATATCCATGCCTACGTGCGGTTTGCAACCGCTGCTGTTCGTCAAAAAGGCCATGCCGCGGCCAATGCCGCACACGCGCGATTCATGGACCAGGTGATTCGACCCGCCATATTGCCTGCCGCGCTGTCCTTGGTGGACGAACACCGCCGCCGTGGCGACACCTTGGTGATGGTCACCGCCACCAACGAGTTCGTCACCCGGCCGATTGCCCAGGCCTTTGGCATGGAGGTCTTGTTGGCGGTCGAACTCGAACGCGACGCGCAAGGCTTGTTCACCGGTGAAATCTTGGGTGAGCCCTCATTGCGCGAGGGCAAGGTGATTCGTGTGGCACAGTGGTTGGCCACACAAGGTTTGTCCCTGGCCGATGTGCACGCCACGTTCTACAGCGACTCCATGAACGATTTGCCCTTGCTCGAGAAGGTGCAAGACCCGGTGGTGACCAATGGCAGTCATGCTTTACGACAAATCGCACTGGAGCGCGGATGGCGTATCCTCGACCTTTTCGAGAACCCATGATCAAAAAAATCATCGATCGATTGTTGGGCAAATCCAGCACCGCTGGCAAAGCCAGCTTTGGCAAACGCCGCATCATCAGCAAAAAGGAACACCGCATCGACCATGAACTGGTGGACGAACGCGCATTGCATGTGGTGCGTACCCTGCAAGAGCGGGGTTATGAGGCTTATGTTGTGGGCGGCGCGGTTCGTGACTTGTTGGTGGGTTTGAAGCCTAAAGACTTTGATGTGGCCACCAACGCCACGCCCGAGGAGGTCAAGGCCTGTTTTCGCCGCGCCTTCATCATTGGGCGGCGGTTTCGTATCGTGCACGTGGTGCATGGCCGAGGCCGCGACCATGAGGTGATCGAGGTGTCCACTTTCCGTGCTTACCTCGACAGCCAGGATGCGGCGCAAGTCAGTGGCAACGAGCGAACGAGTAAAAAAGCCCTCTCCAACATGACCCATGCGGTGGACGCCAGCGGTCGGGTGCTGCGCGACAACGTCTGGGGTCCGCAAGATGAAGACGCGGCCCGCCGGGATTTCACGGTCAACGCCATGTATTACGACCCGCACACTGGTGACGTGATTGACTACCACCATGGCTTTGAAGACGCCCAAAAACGCGTGATCCGCATGATCGGTGACCCGGCTGCGCGTTACCGCGAAGACCCTGTGCGCATCATCCGCGCGGTCCGTTTCTCCGCCAAACTCAACCGACTCGGGTTCAAGCTCGAAGCCCGCACCGCCAAGCCCTTGAAAGCCATGTTGCAGCTGCTGTCCGATGTGCCGCAGAGCCGTTTGTTCGATGAAATGCTCAAGCTGCTGCAAACCGGACATGCCCTGGCCAGCATCCAGCAACTCAGGTTGTTGGGCCTAGCCAAAGGCATCTACCCTTTGCTGGATGTGGTGGTGGAGCGCGCTGACACCGCGTTTGTGAGTGCCGCTTTGCAAGACACCGATCGCCGTGTCGGCGAGGACAAAACGGTCGCCCCCAGTTTTTTGTTGGCCTGCGTGCTGTGGGCTGATGTGCGCGAAGGCTGGCATGCCCGCGCCGGTCAAATGCCGATTTACCCCGCCTTGCAAGAAGCGATCGAGGACGTGTTCAATGCACGCATTGGCGATGTGTCTGGCCGAGGCAAATTGGCAAGTGACATGCGCGAAATTTGGACCCTGCAACCGCGTTTTGAGAAGCGCACCGGCAGTGCTCCGTTTGGTCTGGTCGATCAAGTCCGGTTTCGGGCCGGATTTGACTTTTTGTGTCTGCGTGCTGAGGTGGGTGAAATCGAGATGGAATTGGCCGATTGGTGGGAAGCGTTTCAACATGCCAATGACGATGCCCGCATCGGCTTGATCCAAGCAGTTCGGGCTGCTCCCCGCGTGGTCCGCGCCGACGGGAGTGAAGCGCCCCGCAAGCGCACCCGCCGTCGTCGCAAACCGGCTGGCGGCGCAGCCGATGGCAACCAGCCTGCGTGAGCCTGTCAGCGCCTTCGTGGCGCTGGGGGCCAATCTGGGCCATCCTGCCCAAGCCGTGTCGAAGGCACTCGCAGACTTGGCTCAGTTGCCCCACACCCAAGTCAAGGCCGTTTCCGAGTTGTACGAAAGTGCACCGCATCAGGCCGACGGGCCGATGTATGTCAACGCGGTGGCCGCGCTCAGCACTTCATTGAACGCGTTTGAATTGCTGCAAGCCTTGCAGGCGATGGAGCAACAAGCGGGCAGGCAGCGCAGTGTGCACAACGCCCCGCGCACCTTGGACCTCGACCTGCTTTTTTTTGGGCACGCACAACTCAGCAGTGCTTACCTGACCGTGCCACATCCCCGCTGGCAAGAGCGGGCTTTCGTGTTGTTGCCCTTGCAAGACGTCGCACCTGAACGGGTGGACGCGCAAATGCTGGCGCGGGTGGCTGATCAGTTGATTTGCCGCTCAGACTCGGTGATTTGAGACTCGAAATAGCGCTGAAAACCATAGGCCAAGCTCGACAACATGGCAGTGGTGCCCACCAACATGGACAACACCAAGGCGATGATGGTGAACCAATTGGTCAAGCCGGCAGAGGCCTGTGGCTCCGCTTCTGGGTTGTAACGCTGGTTCCAGTTTTCCGCAGACATCAGTCCCCAGCTGAGCGCATGCAGGGCGCTGACGGCAATCGTCAAACCCATAATTGGCAACAGCCACCAGCTCAAGGGGTCATCCAAGCCCATGGTCTCCGCCCGCTCAAACCCATAGAGCCCCAGGAATGTCATGATCACCATGACCCAGCCCCAAGCGTCTTTCAGACCAAACATGTAAAAGCGGTTCAGGCCCAAAGGCCCCAATGCCAAGCTCAGCCAAACGGCCACGGTTTTGTTTTTCATGGATCTGATTATCTGCTTGAAACCGGTGCGGGCGACGAATTGGCAGTGTCAGCCGTTGGTCGGTCTATAATCTCAGGCTTTTCAGCGAGCGCTGGCCGGGTGGCCATGTCGCGTGTCTCATCGTTGAATCAAAGTCTGCACCCAAGGATAAACCATGGTCGTCATTCGACTTTCTCGCGGCGGTTCTAAAGCCCGCCCGTTTTTCAACATCGTCGTCGCCGACAAACGCGTTCGTCGCGATGGTCGCTTTATCGAGCGCGTGGGTTTTTACAACCCGATCGCCGCTGGTGGCGAAGAGCGTTTGCGCATTGCCCAAGACCGCCTGAGCTACTGGGTGGGCGTGGGTGCACAAACCTCATCTACCGTTGACCGTTTGATCAAACAGGCCGGCAAAGCAGCCGCCTGAACGCCAAATGCAGCCCGCTTGGGAGCCTGCTGAATTACCAGCGGACGCCATCGAAGTCGGGCGTGTTTTAGATGCTTGGGGGCTCAAGGGCTGGCTCAAGGTCCTTCCCCACAGCGCTTCGCCTGAAGCGCTGTTTTCTTCCAAACGCTGGTTTTTGCAGCCCAATGAGCGCGGCGCTTCGCCTTTCGCAGGCACGGTGTTGCTGCGCATCCGCGAGGCCAAAGAGCATTCCGACAGCGTGGTTGCGCTGGCCCACGACTTGGACGACCGAGACGTGGCCGAGAGCCTCAAGGGTGCTCGCATTTTTGTGCAGCGTTCGTCGTTTCCTTCCACCGCCACCGATGAGTACTATTGGGTCGACCTGATCGGCCTGGCGGTGCGCAACCGAGAAGGCGTCACACTGGGCATGGTCAAAGAGCTGCTCTCCACCGGCCCGCAAACCGTGTTGGTCCTGACCCAAGACAACCCCGACCCGGATGGTAAGCCCCTGGAACACATGATTCCCTTTGTGAACGCATTCATCGACCAAGTGGATTTGCCAGCCAGGCAAATCTTGGTGGATTGGCAAGCCGATTACTGAGCACCAAGCCATGCGGGTTGACATCATCACTTTGTTTCCCGAGCTGATACAAGCCTTCTTGACCGTCGGCGTCACCCGCCGTGCCTACGACGGTGGTTTGGTGCTGGTGCATTGCTGGAACCCGCGTGACTTCACAGACGGCCCTTATCGCCGCATCGACGACCGCCCGTTTGGTGGCGGCCCGGGCATGGTCATGATGGCCGAGCCCTTGGCGGCATGCCTGCAAGCCATCCGAAACGAGCGTGGGCAAGACCGCCAGACCGCGCCCCTGGTCTATTTCTCGCCCGTGGGCCAGGCTTTGTCGCAAGCGATGGTCAGCCAAGCTGCGGCATCTGCAGGGGCTGTTCTGTTGTGTGGCCGCTACGAAGGTGTGGACCAGCGCTTCATCGACACCCATGTCGATCTGCAAATCAGTCTAGGCGACTTCGTGCTCTCCGGTGGCGAATTGGCTGCCCTGGCTTGGCTGGACGCGGTGGCCCGCCTGCAGCCCGGGGTGTTGCACGACGAGGAAAGCCATTTGCAAGACAGTTTCACGCCCACGCTCAGCGGCCTGTTGGACTGTCCCCACTACACCCGCCCTGACAGCTGGCTGGGGCAGGGCGTGCCTGCTCCCCTGTTGTCGGGTCACCATGCCCAAATCGCCCAGTGGCGACGGGAGCAAAGCCTCTTGCTCACAGCCAGACTGCGCCCCGCGCTGATTGAGCAGGCCAGGGCTCAGGGCTTGCTCAATGCCCTGGACGAAAAAACCCTCAAGTCCGCTGACTAGGTGGTCCAAGAGGGCCGGACAGGGACGCTCGGGGGTGGTGGCGCGGGCTGGTTATAATGTTCGGCTCTGATCCTCTGGATGGCCGCCCGTGCTCAACTGTCAGCACAGGCCTTTTGTGCAGCGCATCCATGATCTTTGTGAGGAAAACATGAATCTCATCCAAATCCTGGAACAGGAAGAAATCGCCCGCATGGGCAAAAAAATCCCGGTTTTCTCGCCTGGCGACACCGTTGTGGTCAGCGTCAACGTGGTTGAAGGTACCCGCAAGCGGGTTCAGGCCTTCGAGGGTGTGGTGATTGCCAAGCGCAACCGCGGCATCAACAGCAACTTCATCGTTCGCAAAATATCCAGCGGCGAAGGCGTGGAACGCACCTTCCAAACTTACAGCCCCTTGATCGCTGGTCTGGAAGTCAAGCGCCGTGGTGATGTGCGTCGTGCCAAGCTTTACTATTTGCGCGATCGCAGCGGTAAGTCTGCCCGAATCAAAGAAAAACTCACGGCCAAAGCCACACCCGCTGCAGCCAAGTAAGCAGGTTTTGACTCAGCCACAGGCCGCCCCAGTTCTCTCTGTGGCGGCTTTTTCATGACCGCCCCGCCCACACCCTTTGTTTCCCTGACGCAAATTCCCGACTTTTCGCCTGAATTGGCCGAAGTCTTGGGTGTGGATGACCATTTGCCCAGGATTCCGCTTGAGCGCTTGCATGGCAAGGCCTTGCAGGCCTATTTCGCTGATCCGCCAGCCTGGGCCACACCAACCCTCGAACCGCCCATGACCCAGCGCGAGCCTGCTGCTGCCTCGGTGTTGTTGGGCATCGTCATGCGGGCCGAGCCCATGGTGTTGCTCACCCAGCGCACCACCCACCTGTCCAACCATTCAGGGCAGATCGCTTTTCCAGGGGGGCGACAGGATCCGCAGGATGCGGACGAGGTAGCGGCTGCCTTGCGCGAAGCCCAAGAAGAAGTGGGATTGAACCCCCAGCTCGTGCAGGTCTTGGGTTGCCTGCCTTTGTATGTCACAGGTACCGGTTTCAAGGTCACGCCGGTAGTGGGTTTGGTCGATCCCGCCATGCATTTGCAAGCCAACCCACAGGAGGTCGCTGACGTGTTTGAGGTGCCCTTGTTGCATGTCATGAACCCAGCCAACCATCACCGCCATGCGGTGGAATGGCAGGGCGTTCGCCGTGAGTGGTTCTCGATGCCTTACCAAGATCGGCAGACCACCCGCATGATTTGGGGCATCACCGCTGGCATCTTGCGTAATTTCTACCAGTTTTTACAAGCCAAGTCCTAGGCCCAACGGCGCCAAACGGGTCTTCATTATCATTGGCGCATGAGTTTCCTAGCCCTTTTATTTGCCTTGTTGCTCGAACAAGTGCGCCCTTTGACCGCTGACCACGGGTTAGATCGGATGACTTCTCTCTGGGCCGATTGGCTTCGCCATGCCTTGGATGCCGGAGACGTGCGTCATGCCTGGATCATCTGGGGCTTGGCGGTGGGATTGCCTTGCCTGCTGGCCATGCTGGTGCATTTGGCGTTGTTGTGGTGGGCAGGCTGGTTTTTTGCCATGTTGTGGAGTTTGGCGGTGCTCTACGCCACCTTGGGTTTTCGCCGATTCAGCCACCATTTCACGGGTATCCGAGATGCACTCGCCACTGGCGATGAAGTCTTGGCTCGGGAGTTGTTGCGCCAATGGCAGGGTGAGATGGACATGGACATGCCGCGCAGTGAAATCGTTCGGCATGTGATTGAGCTTTCAACGGTAGCTGCACACCGCCATGTGTTTGGGGTGATCACCTGGTTTTCTGTGCTTGCTGCCTTGGGACTGGGGCCGATCGGCGCCTTGTTTTTCAGGATATCGGCCCAGCTGTCCAAAGACTGGGTGGCGCAGCCTGCTGGCTTGGGTGTGGATGCAGCGCAATGCAGCCCAGCTCTGCAATCGGTTTGTGCAAGCGCTTGGGACCATGTCGATTGGGTGCCGGTGCGGCTGACCGCCTTGTCGTTTGCAGTTGTTGGCAATTTTGAGGATGCGGTTGACGCATGGCGTCAAGATGCGTCGCATTTCCCCAGTGCCAATGATGGTGTGGTGTTGGCGGCCATGGCTGGTGCGATCAATGTGCGCTTGGGCGGCGCTGGTTTGCGACAGCCCCTGAGTGACGTGCTCGACACCGATCCGGTGGTTGAATCCACCGCTGGCAAGCCGGCTGAAACAGCGCATTTGCGCAGCATGGTTGGTTTGGTTTGGCGCGCGGTGGTGATGTGGATGACACTCCTGGCCTTGATCACATTGGCCAGGTTGTTGGGCTGACACAGCCCGTAACAGTTCTGGGTTTCAAAAAGCCAGGCTCAGAAGCTTTTGGGTGCGGACAACTCGGCAAACAACCGGGTGTATATAGCGTATCGCCCCGGATCAATCAGGCCTTGTTGCAAGGCGGTTCGCACCCCGCAATCGGGCTCGTGCACATGGCTGCAGTTGTGGAACCTGCAATGGTCTGCGTGAACACCAATGTCAGGCATGCAAGCCGGCAACTCGGTCGGTGCGATCTGCTGCAAGCCAAATTCTTGAAACCCCGGAGAGTCCATCAAGGCAGTGGTTTTATCGGTGTTTGTCCAATACCAGGTGGTGGATGTGGTGGTGTGTTTGCCTGACTGCAAAGCTTTTGAGATGATGTTGGTGGCCGCATTTGCCTCGGGCACCAGGCGGTTGATCAAGGTGCTTTTGCCAGCACCCGAGGGGCCCAAGACCAAGGTCACGCGGTTGGCCAATTCGGCCCGCAGATCCTGCAAATCGTCGGTCCCATTGAGCAAGCCCAGGGGTAACACCAAGGTGCCAGCATTTCGATAGGCTTGCAGTCGATCCCAGGCCAAAGCAAAGGGCGCTGCCAAGTCTTGTTTGTTCAAGGCGATCAAGGCGCGGATACCGGCATGTTGCGCGGCAATCAGCGCACGGGCAACTTGGCTGGAGGAGAAATCTGGCTCTGCAGCGACCAGCACCAGCACCTGGTCCAGGTTGGCTGCAAACGACTTGGTGCGGATTTCATCTTGCCGGTAAAACAAATTTCGGCGTGGTTCAATCCGTTCGATACTTCCCTCGTCCTCCGAGCGAGACCACTGAACCTGGTCACCAACCACAGCCTGGTTTTTTTTTCCTCGTGGATGGCATAAACGCCTGTCGCCTTGCCGGTCCTCAATCACCACATGTCGACCATGGCTGGCCACCACGCGACCCCATTGCATCATGCGGTCAGACGTGCCAAGCGCTGCGAGGCGGGCGGATGCGAGTGGTAAAAAGCCACAAACAAAGGGTCCGGGGTCAAAGTCGACGCGTTGTCTTTGTAGAGCTTGATCAAGGCTTGTTGCAAGTCTTTGCCGCTGGCGTGTTCGCAAGCGAAAGCATCCGCCTCAAATTCATGTTTGCGTGAGCGAGCTGCACGCAGGGGTGTGGTGATGAAGGTAAGCAAAGGGACGACTTGCATGAAGAGCAGCAAGGCCAAGGCTGCGTTAGAGGCGTTCAAGTGGGGTTGGACACCCAAGCCGGTGTAAAACCATGTTTGGATGCTCAGCCATCCCAGTGCGGCCAACCCGAGCAAGGTCGCCAAGAAGCTGCGAAACAGTGATTTGGGAATATGGTTGAGTTTGGCGTGCCCCAATTCGTGGGCCAGCACAGCTTCCATTTCCGAAGGGCTCAACTGCTTGAGCAAGGTGTCAAAAAACACCACCCGTTTTTGTTTGCCCAAACCAGTAAAAAAAGCATTGGAGTGGGCAGAGCGGCGGCTGCCATCCATGACAAAAAAACCGTCTGATTTGAAACCGGTGCGCTTCATCAGGGCATCAACCCGCTCTTGCAATTTGACATCTTCTAAGGGCTGGAACTTGTTGAACAAGGGCATGATGAAATTGGGCGCAATCCACATCACAAACAATTGGTATGCCACCAGCAGACCCCATGCCACCAGCCACCATGCATCGCCACCGGACCCCATCAAATACAAAACAGCCCAGAGCAAGGGCAAGCCCAGGACTGCGCCTACCAGCAAACCCTTGACCATGTCGCTGATCCACAGACCCAACGTCATGTTGTTAAAGCCAAACCGCTGTTCAATCTTGAAGGTTTGTACATAGGACACAGGCAGGTTGATCAAACCCGAGATCAACACAAAGCAAGCCACCAGCGCCAGTTGTTGCGACATGCCAGGGCCGAGCAGGTCAGTCAGCCAAGCATCGAGCAAAGACAAACCACCCAACAAGGTCCAGGCAAGCAAGAGCAGGGCATCGATGGCCAAATCCCAGTGACCCAATCGCAATTTGCTCAGTGTGTAGTCGGCAGCCTTTTGGTGGGTAGGCAGGTCAATCGCATCTGTGAAGGCCAGAGGTACTGCATTGCGGTGGTTTGCCACGTGTCGAATTTGACGGTTGGCAAGCCACAGTTTGAGTCCCAAATTGAGCAACAGCAGGCCTGCAAAAGCCAAGGTGAATGAAATAGAAATAGTCATGGCGGAAGTTTAGGGCTTTTTGTGTGGGCGCATGCCCGGCATGGTCTTGCGGTTTGCCAGGTTGCTTTGGGGGACAATCCTCAAATGACATTACCTGTTGATTCGCCGCTAACGCCGCCTGCAACCAGCTTGGCCAAGTCCGACATGAATTTGGTTTGGCTCGATTGCGAAATGTCGGGTCTCGACCCTGACAAAGAACGTCTGCTCGAAATTGCAGTCGTCATCACCGGCCCTTTGCTGACACCACGCATTGAAGGCCCTGTGGTGGTTGTTCACCAAAGCGATGCCTTGCTTGCAGACATGGATGCATGGAACAAAGGAACCCATGGCAAAAGCGGTTTGATCGACAAGGTCAAATCCTCAAGCATGAATGAGGCCCAGGCAGAACAAGTACTGATTGATTTCATCCAACAGCACGTGAGCAAGGGTGTGGCACCCATGTGTGGCAACACGATCGGGCAAGACAGGCGATTTTTGCGCAAGTACATGCCTAAACTTGAAGCCTGGTTCCATTACCGTGACTTGGATGTCAGCACCTTAAAAGAACTGGCAAAGCGCTGGAAACCCGAGGCTTATGCATCTTTTAAAAAACAGCAACGGCATACCGCCTTGGCCGATGTGCACGAGTCCATTGACGAGTTGGCGCACTACCGCACCCACTTCTTGAATCTTTAAGCATTCAAATATCGCGCAGAAAGCGCATGGATTTCTATGCGAGAATACCCTCGGTTGTGCAGATCAAGCACAACACTGCTACATCTGCCTCACACCTTGGGTTCACACAGAACCGCGTTGCAAACATCTTGCAGCATGCTTTGTTTGAAGGTTGATGTTTTTTACAACCTTTGAATGGAGCCACCTCACCTTTTCAGGTGGTGGTCAAAACATGATTGACGATTTGAATTCCCGCGCCTCAACCGAAACCGTCTTGGAGCACACTGCAGACAACACGCCCGAATCACTTCCGGCCTCTTCACCCTCAAAAACGCCTGTGAACAATGCTTTTGCGGAGATGGGGTTAGCGCCGGAACTGCTGGCTGCGGTTCGCGACCTCAACTTCACCCAACCTACCCCTGTTCAGCTCAAAGCCATTCCCATGGCTTTGCAAGCTGATGCTTCTTTGCCTTCGATTGACCTGCTGGTTTCCAGCCAAACGGGAAGCGGCAAAACAGCAGCGTTTTTGCTGCCGGTGTTGCACACCTTGTTGGTTGAGCGCCAAGCGCAAGATCAAGCCCAAGCCAATGAGTGGCAGAAAAAAGCAGAGGATGCCAAGGCCAAAGGCGAAGAGTTGCCTAAAAAGCCACGCCGTAAAAACCCAACCGATGCCCGCCATGTCAAACCAGCCATCCCGGGCGCCTTGGTGTTGTGTCCCACCCGTGAATTGGCCCAACAGGTGGCCAAGGACGCGATTGATTTGGTTCGTCATTGCAAAGGCTTGCGCATCGCCTGTGTCGTGGGCGGTATGCCCTACGCCATGCAAATCGCACGCCTGCACAATGCCGACTTGGTCGTAGCTACCCCAGGCCGATTGCTCGATCTGCAGCGTTCCAAGCAACTGCACTTGAACAAGATTCAATTTTTGGTGGTCGACGAAGCCGATCGCATGTTGGATTTGGGCTTTGCCGATGACTTGGCAGACATCCATAAACTGACCGAGCAGCGTCGCCAAACCATGATGTTCAGCGCCACTTTCGCGCCCCGCATTCAGCAGTTGGCGGTTCGAGTCATGCGCACACCCCAAAAAGTGCAAATCGATTCCCCTCAAGAAAAGCACAACAACATCAAACAAATGTTGTTTTGGGCCGACAACGCACACCACAAACGCAAGTTGTTGGACCACTGGTTGCGCGATACCAGCATTGACCAAGCGATTGTTTTTGCCAGCACCCAAATTGAATGCGATGGTTTGGCTGAAGATTTGCAGCAAGTGGGTTTCTCTGCCGTGGCTTTGCATGGCGCACTCAGCCAAGGCTTGCGCAACCGCCGTTTGCAAGCGCTGCGTGATGGCCGTGTGCAAATTTTGGTGGCCACCGATGTCGCTGCCCGAGGTATCGATGTACCGAGCATCAGCCATGTGTTCAATTTCGGCTTGCCCATGAAGCAAGAGGACTATGTTCACCGAATTGGCCGCACCGGTCGTGCAGGCCGCGATGGCTTGGCAGTGACATTTGCGGAATGGCGTGATCGCCGCAAGATCTTGGATATTGAGCATTTCACTCAGCAGACCTTGACCGCTGAAATGATTCCAGGTTTGGAGCCTACCCAACGCGCGCCGCGCGCCCCTTCACATGAGCCTCGCCGGGGTGCTGGCAAACCAGGCAGCGGTAAGCCGGGTGGCGCAGGCCGCAGCTTTGCTGGCCCCAAGCGTGGATCGAGTTTCAAACCACGCGCTGCGCCGCGAGGCTAAACCCACAGGGCTGCGCGCCAGTGAATCTCGGCCATTGCGGTCGCGATTCTGCATACTGGCTCGAATAAACATCCACCCATTTGTTGTTCAATTGCAATACCTCGATTGGAAGTGAATTACGGGGCAAGTCCATATTAAATTAGCATCTTATAATTCACTTTATAAAGAAATAGCAACATTTAATAAACACTTAATGGATTTGACATTAATTCAACAAATAAAACAGAAACTCGAAATTTTTTCAATAAAATCAAGAGGTTCAAGAAAAAAGTTAATTTATATTTAAACTTTGCTAAGATAGCTTCTAAGGAGCAAGCATGGCCAATCAATCAGATTCACTCGAAAGCGTTGTTATTGGAGACGGCGTGGTTGTCAAAGGTGCCTTCACGGTGCCATCCAAAGCCGTGATAAATGGCGTCATTGAGGGCGATTTGACGGCAGAAGAGGTCTTGATTGGCCCAACAGGACGCATCACAGGTCGGGTCTCTGCCAAGGTCATTGATGTTCGCGGACAGCTTCACAACACCATCGTGAGCGAAAAAAGCCTGATCGTCAGGTCAACTGGCAAGATAGTTGGTAAGGTTCATTATTCTGAAATAGAAATTGAAAAAGGCGGCGAAATTGAAGGCACGCTCAGTCAAGGTGCTGAATCATCCGTTGCTTCCCGGCCTGCCGGTACCCAAACCCCTGCGCCAGCCATCCCTCAGGTTATGCCCCCGCAGCAGGGAACTGGTTCAGATTAACAACCCACCATGCGTTTCATTCGTCCATTCTTGTCGAAAGTTCCCCAATTGCCTTTTTTTATCAGGCAGGTGTGGACTCGCGAATACAAAGATATCAAATTGATCTTGGAGCAAAGCGGCGACCTCAATTATTTCAAGATTTCCAGTGGGTTCCAGCGAGTTGTTGCCCGCGGGTCGGTGATCGCCGGTTTTGCCTTAACCGGCATAATCCTTTTTTTATTGACCACCACATTGGTGCTGGGTATCAGCAAAGCCCGTCTGGAACGTTCTCACGAAGAGGTTTATCGTGCATTGATCAGCAGCACCTCGGATAGCAACGCACCAGATGCCTCACTCAACGAAGAGCAAATGCTCACTTTGGCGCAAACCATCCGCGACCGTGATATGAGCATACGCCGCTTCGTTGAAACCTCAATGGTCGCGGTTTCAGAGGAAAACGACACCCTGAAAGCACAACTCGAAACATCCGGGTTGACTGAAAAAATCGTCAAAATCATTCAACAAAACTCTGCCAACGGCGGTTTCAGTTTGGGGACAGATTTGCAATCTAACCCGTTGTTGAGCGGCAAAGTTGCCGAAGAACTGTCCACCAACCGTGCCTTGCGAGAAGTCTTGTACGCACTGCCCAACCGTATGCCGATGGCCAATTTCAGCGTTTCGTCAGATTTTGGTATCCGCTTACACCCCTTGTCTGGCAAAACCCACTTTCACACTGGACTAGACCTGATGAGCGAAACCGGCGACGACAAGGTTTTTGCAGTTAAGCCTGGTGTGGTTGTCATGTCAGAGTTCCATGCCCAGTATGGCAACACCGTCATGATTCGGCATTCAAATGGTGTAGAGTCTCTTTACGCCCATTTGGCCCAATTGAACGTCAAAGTGGGCGACAGGGTCACGACAGAGACTTTATTGGGCTATATTGGTAACACTGGTGCTTCCTCCAAAGGCAAGCATCTCCACTTGGAAATTTTGGTCGGCGGTTACCCTGTCAACCCACAAAAAGTCATCCGCACAGCCCAGTATGTTCAACAAATCCAAACCAATTAGAAATAATCCGAGCACTGTTTCTTATCCAGAACCGGTCCAAGGATTGGTTGTCTCTCCAGCGTTGCCAGCAGAGCCTCAACCCACAGTACAACCACAAAGAAACAACATGATGGACATCATTTCTTCCAATTCAGCCAAGCCCTCCATCCTCAGTGAGGGTTTTTCGTTTCGTGGTGAGATTTCCGCCAAGGGTGCGATCCATGTTGAGGGTTCACTCAATGGACAAGTCCAGGTTGACGAGCTCACCATCGGTTCTCGCGGACAGGTCGAGGGTGTTGTGACATGTTCCAGCTTGCATATCAAGGGTAAATTTTCAGGAACAGCCACTTGCAGCGAGTTGATCGTGACTTCTTCAGCCTCGGTGGATGGTCATGTGGTTTACCAAACCCTTTCTGTTCAAAAGGGCGCATCCATCAAGGGCGAGTTGTTGCTGGTCAAATAAACCAGCGCCAGCCTGGTCAAAAGGGTTTGAATGTCAGATATTTCGCAAATTGACGGTGCTGCGATTCGTTCAAAACGCGAATCTCAAGGATGGGCGCCCAACGACCTCGCAACCCGTGCTTGCCTGTCAGTCAAGCAAATCAGACAAATAGAAGAAGGTGGCATGAGTGCTTTCTACAGCGAAAGCGTCAAAATCACCGCAGCCAAAAAAGTGGCGGCTTTGCTGGACATGAGCGAGGCGCAATTGTTTGGTCATGTGCTTGTTTCCCAAACACAACCGGCCCAACAGTTCAGTTTGGATGAACAAGCACCTCTGGAGTTGGTTGAGCATTCCACGGTGGCAGGACTGCCTACTTTCATTGCGAAAACTGGCGGTGCTTCCTTAGACCGCAGTGAAGCTTTGCATGTTTTGGCTCAACCCCCTGAACACTTCAACGAAGCGCCTGTCGCTGAGCAGGAGACTGCCAGCTCAGACAATGCAAAATCCCCAGCACCCTCGGCAGCAACGGCTGATCTCACTCCTGCCTCAAAAGATCCCCAGAGTGAAAGTCATTGGCTGAAAATGCTGGCCTTGTTTGTTGTTGCCTTGGCCGCTGCCGCAGTTTTGCAGACCAAAGTGCTGGAGAAAAAGCCAGAGGCTACCCCCTCTGATGCCACACCGCTGCCGGTGCCGGCCGATTCTTCTGCCGTGTTGCCACCTCCTGACCAAACGCTTGTCGAGCCAGCACCCCAGGCCGCAAATGACGCATCAGCTGGCGCTGCCAAACCAGTGACAAACGGAGTTGCGCCTTCGGTTGCCGTGCCCGTTCAGCCTGCGTCTAAGCCTGCATCTTCTGCCCCTGCCGCTGGAGAGTAGGGGGGTGGAGCCTGCAGCAACATGCAAGGCCATGACATCACTGTTGAGCGCCCATCGCCAAGGCCAAGGCCTTGGACTGGCTACTCTCATTTTGTGACTCAGCTCGAATCGGCCAGCCGCTCATGTGTAAGCGGCTGATATCGGCAAGGGCTTGAATCCACTCGGGGCTGTCGTTTAAGCACTCTATGTAATGGTAAGTGGAGCCGCCTTCCTCTAAAAAGGCTTCCTTGACCTCCATGGCAATTTCTTCCAAGGTTTCTAGGCAGTCGCTGACAAACCCAGGACAAACCAAATCGATCGAACGTGTGCCTTGGCGTGCCATCTCGCGCACCGATGGTTCGGTGTAGGGCTCGAGCCACTTGGCTTTGCCAAAGCGAGATTGGAAGCAAATCTTGTATTGGGACTTGTCCAACTCCAGGGCTTGGGCCAACAAGCGACCGGTTTTGTGGCATTCACAATGGTAGGGGTCACCCAGCTGCAAAGTGCGAGCGGGTACGCCATGAAAACTCATGACCAATTGCTCGGCTCGCCCGTGCACGGCCCAATGTGCCTTGATCTTTTCAGCCAGTGCCTGGATGTAGCCAGGGTGGTCATGGTAGCGGTTGATGAACCTGAATTCCGGCACATGGCGGGTGCGCATTCCCCAGGTGTAAACCGCATCAAACACGCTGGCTGACGTGGTGGCTGAATACTGGGGATAGGCGGGCAGAACCAACACCCGGGTGACACCCTCTGCTTTGAGTTGATCGAGCACTTGGGGAATGCCCGGGCTGCCATAACGCATCGCAAAGCGCACCTGAACGCCTTGCTCTTCGAGTTGTCTCTGCAGCGCCTTGGATTGGCGCTCCGTCCAGACTTTGAGTGGAGAGCCTTCGGAGGTCCAAATGCTGGCGTATTTTTGAGCTGATTTGGCAGGCCGTACCCGCAAAATGATGCCGTGCAAAATGGCCAGCCAGAGCAAGCGGGGGATTTCAACTACCCGGGGGTCGCTTAAAAACTCAGCCAGGTATCGACGCAAGGCCGAGGCGTTTGGGGCGTCTGGGGTGCCAAGGTTGCAATACACAACCGCGGTGTGGCTGGTTTGGCCATGCTGGTAGGGTGGCTCGGCCATGAAGCGGGGATTTAAGTTCATACAGCATTTTCCCCCAAGTGCGCTGCTGCAACAGACCTTGCTGCCTGTATCCCTGCTCGAACAGCCCCTTCCAGGGTTGCCGGGTAGGGTCCGGCCACATAGTCGCCACATGCCCAGACACCTGGCGCAACCGCCGGACCAGGCCGCACCAGACCAGGGGTGCAGGCAAATGTGGCGCGTTTTTCCAGCACCGTGCCCAAGTGGCTGAGTTGCTGCAACCCCAGCTGTGTCTGCGCTTGTGCAAGTACAGCTGGGGTGATGTCGTTTCGGCTGAGTGAGCAATGACTCACCACCAAGGCAAGCACGCCACGCAAGCCTGGGTGGCCACTCAAGCGTCCCTTGTCAAATGCAAACTGGGCCAGCGAACCATCGGCCGCAGCCAAGGCGAGCATGGGGGTCGGCCAGTCCAATGGCTCAGGCGTGTGGATGTAGACCGTGGCAATCGCGGTGTGGGCCAATGCCGTCGCTTGGGCCGCCCAAGCTGGGGATAAGTCATGGGACAAATCGGCCGCCTGCCAAGCTGGGCAGGCCAACAGCACAGGGCTGTCTGTGGGTAACTCGGTCAGCCGGTGGTGGGTGCGGATTTCTGCGCCATGGGCGAGCAACCAACGCTCTGCGGCGTCTGGTAGCAATCCGCTGAGGTCTTGGCGAGGGATCAGCAAGTCACTGCTGCCCGCGCCTGCAAACAAGGCGTCGGACAAAACCCGCAAAAACACTTCGCCGCTGGCATGGTCACGGTCGATGTTCAAGGCGGAGACGCACAGCGGCTCGATCAGTTCTTGCATGACGCGTGGCGTCAGCAAGGCGCACACCTGTGTCACGCTGTCCTTGGGACCACAAGCAAAGCCTGCGCGTTGCCAATGCAGGCATTGCCTGATCAGCGACCATTTGTCTGCCCATGTCCAACCCCTTGCTGTCACCACACCGACGAGTAAATTCAGGGGGCTGGGTAAGTCTGGTAAGCGCATGCCATGCCCGTTCAGGGTTTGCAGGTTCAAGGGAACTCGGTCAAAGGCTTGGCGCTCATCCACCCCCAGGGTTTGGAGCAAATCCAAGGTCTGGCGGTAAGCCCCAATCAGGATGTGTTGCCCGTTGTCCAAGGCCTTGCCTTGTAGAGTCACCCGTCTGGCACGGCCGCCGAGTTGTGGGGCAGCTTCTAGCAGGCGGACTTGGAAGCCCAGTTGGGTGGCGTGCACCGCGGCCGCCAGTCCAGCCCAACCTGCACCGACCACGGTGAGCGGTTTCAAAAACGCCCCAACGCTTGCATCTTCCAAGCCAGCCAGAGTTTGCGAACAGGCGTCAGGGCAACGCGCTGGGTAAGCACAGGAAAACCCGCTGCTTGAATTTCACGCAGCAAAGTGCGGTAGATGCTCGCCATCATCAGACCCGGTTTTTGGTTGCGCTTGTCTGTTTCATGCAGCAAGCCAAGTGCTTGGTCATACAGCCCGTGCGCCCTGGCAGCCTGGAATTGCATCAAGGCTTGGAAGGCAGGGGAATCGCGGCGCCGCAACACATCGTTGGCGGTGACTTGGAACTGCTGCAAATCCGCAATCGGCAGATAAATGCGGCCTCGCAATGCATCTTCGCCAACGTCGCGGATGATGTTGGTGAGTTGAAAAGCCAGACCCAAGGTGTGGGCGTAGTTGGTGGTTTGGGCGTGTGTTTGCCCAAAGATATGCGCTGCCACCTCGCCCACCACCCCGGCCACCAAGTGACAGTATTGCTGCAGGCCAGCAAAGTCGAGGTAACGGGTTTGGCTCAAGTCCATCTGACAGCCCAGGATCACCTGCTGTAAGTGGTGCTCGGTGATCTGGAATTCGCTGGCCAGCGGCATCAGGGCTTGCATCACCGGGTGTTGGGCTTGACCAGCAAAACTGCGTTGCACCTCTTGCTGCCACCAATGCAGTTTTTGGGCAGCCACACTGGCGTCTTGCACCTCATCGACCACATCATCGACCTCTCGGCAAAACGCGTAAAAAGCCGTGATAGCGGCGCGCCGGTGGGGCGGCAAAAACAAAAAGGTGTAGTAAAAACTGCTGCCGGATGCGGCGGCCTTTTGCTGGACATATTGCTGGGGCGTCATGGCTGAGATTGTGGCATCCAGCAAGCCCGCCAAAGCATCCACAACAGGTCAGGGGCGTGTAAGCGGGGGCGCTGCAGACGCGTGTCCACGCCTTGTATTTTGTCGAGGATGCGCAAACCGCCTTGCACCACCAAGCGCAACTCCCAGCCAGCGCGGCCGGGCAAGCGATGGACCAGGGGTGCGCCTTGCAACATCCGTTCGCGTGCAAAGCCAATCTCTGTCTGCAGGTCTGCGTTGTTGGGCAAGTAAAACCGGCCTCGCGGCAGGTCCACGCTCAGGTCTTGCCAAAAATTGATGAGTTGCAAGGCGCTGCAAACCGCGTCACTGCGTTGCAAAGACAGTTCATCATCCAGGCCATACAAGTGCAGCAGCAATCGACCAATCGGGTTGGCCGAGCGGCTGCAGTAGTCCAACAGTTCGTCCCGGTTGGCGTAGCGCCTGGCATCCCGGGTGAACACCACATCTTGGGTGAACGCATCGAGCAGGGCCAGCAGTTGTTCAACCGGCAAAGCAAACGCCGCGATTTGCTGGTGCAGCGACTGGAACATTCGCGGCCACCGCTTGCTTTGAAAACCTGGTTGGCTCAAGCCTTGCAACAGGTCTGTACGCAACGTTGCCAGGGAATTTAACCGGTCGTCAGCGCTGGCATGGCCCTCGTCAGCCACATCGTCTGCGGTGCGGGCAAAGTGGTAAATCGCCACGATCGGTGGCCGCAACCGGGGTGGGCACAACCAGGAAGCGACCGGAAAGTTCTCATAGTGGTTGACAGATGACATGGTCTTACCATTGTCGCTTGACATCTGGCGATTTCGAAATTAGATTACTAACCAGTCAGTCATTAATATTTTTGAGGATTTTCTATGTTTCGTTTGATATCCATCCCCCTGTTGATGGGCTTGGTGGCGTGTTCGCCTGCGCCTGCGCCGCAAGAACCGGTGCGCGCTGTCAAAGTTTTGCAGGTCAGTCAGTTTGGGTTGACCAGGGAGGCCAGCTTTGCAGGTGAGGTCAAGGCCCGGGTGGAGGCGCGATTGGGTTTCCGGGTGGGTGGCAAATTGGTGGCCCGCCATGTGGAGTTGGGTCAAAAGGTGCGGGCCGGTCAGTTGCTGGCCGAAATAGATGCCCAGGACTATCGGTTGTCGGTGGATGCAGCACGCGCACAGGTCAGTGCCGCGCAAACCAACCGGGATTTGGCTGCTGCAGACTTCAAACGCTACAAAGAGTTGCGCGACAAAGAATTCATCAGCAGTGCAGAGCTCGAGCGTCGCGAGACGGCTTTGAAAGCTGCACAGGCCCAGCTGGAACAAGCGCAAGCCCAACTCGCGGGACAAGGCAACCAACTTGCGTACAGCAAATTGTTGGCTGACAAGGCCGGGGTGATCACTGGCGTGGAAGCAGAAGTGGGTCAGGTGGTGAGCGCAGGCATGCCTGTTTTGCGTTTGGCACATCATGGCCAGCGCGATGTCTTGTTTGCCGTGCCCGAGGACAGGTTGGCACAGGTCAAAGCAGGTCAAACCGTCAGGGTCCAGCCCTGGGGCAGTCAATCCCCTTTGGCTGGAAGCGTGTATGAAATCGCGGCCAGTGCCGATCCGATGACTCGAACATTTTCTGTGCGTGCGGCTTTGAAAGACGCGACCGCCCCCTTGGGAAGCACCGTGACCGTGATGCTCAGCCCCCAAGTCGCTGCCGCGCAGGTCATCACCTTGCCCACCACCGCCATTCGTCAAGAGGCTGGCAAAACCTCGGTTTGGGTGCTGGACACCGCCACCATGACGGTCAAGTCCACGGCGATCGAAGTCTCGTCACTGCAGGGCAATGAGGTCGTGGTCAGTTCAGGCTTGAGTGTGGGTCAACAAATCGTGGCGACTGGGGTGCATGTGCTTTCCCCAGGACAAAAAGTCACGGTCTATCAACCCACAGGTGCCCAGCCATGAATGGGCATGGCGTTTCTCCTTCTGGTTTCAACCTGTCCGCCTGGGCCTTGAACCACCCGGCCTTGACCCGTTACCTGATGCTGGTGATGTTGGTCTTGGGCGTGACGGCTTATTTTCAACTGGGCCAAGATGAAGACCCACCTTTCACCTTTCGAGCCATGGTGGTTCGCACCTACTGGCCGGGCGCAACCGCCCAACAAGTGGCCGAGCAGGTCACGGACAAGCTGGAGCGGACCCTGCAAGAAGCGCCTTACGCGGACAAGATCCGCAGCTATTCCAAGCCTGGAGAATCGCAAATCATTTTTCAGGTCAAAGACTCCTCTCCTGGCGGTGATGTTGCCGAGGTCTGGTATCAGGTGCGTAAAAAAATAGGCGACATGCGCTACACCCTGCCCCAAGGTGTGCAGGGCCCGTTTTTCAACGACGAGTTTGGTGATGTCTACGGCGTGATTTACAGCTTGTCCTACGAGGGGTACAGCCAAGCGGAAATGAAGGACTTGGGCGAAAAAGTACGTCAGCAGTTGCTGCGCGTCCAAGACGTGTCCAAGGTTGAACTCTTTGGCGTGCAAGACGAAAAAATCTTCATTGAAATCCCGCAAAAACGCCTGGCCCAACTGGGTATCGACATGAGCGCGGTGCTGGCGCAACTCGGCCAGCAAAACGCGGTTGAAAGCGCTGGCAGCCTGCAAACCCCGACCGATGTGGTGCAGGTTCGCGTGGCAGGGCAATTCCAAGCCATCGACCAGCTCAAAACCATGCCGATCCGAGGTGCGTCAGGTCAACAACTTCGCTTGGGTGACATCGCGCAAATTCGGCGCGACCATGTCGACCCCGCCACGGTGAAAGTGCGTCACCAAGGCAAAGAAGTGATCGCTGTGGGGGTGTCCATGGTCAAGGGCGGAGACATCATTGCCCTGGGTAAAGCCTTGGACATCACCATTGACCAGGTGCAAAACAGTTTGCCTGCAGGTGTGCAGCTCAGCCAAATTCAAGATCAGCCCAAGGCGGTCAGCCGTTCGGTGGGCGAATTCATCAACGTCTTGATCGAAGCGGTGGTCATTGTTCTGCTGGTTAGCTTCATTTCCCTGGGTTGGCACAAAGGTGGCCGTTTAGGCTGGTACATCGACATGCGCCCAGGCTTGGTGGTGGGTATCACCATTCCCTTGGTCTTGGCCATGACTTTTTTGGTCATGTACTACTGGGGCATTGGACTGCACAAAATTTCCCTGGGTTCGCTGATCATTGCCTTGGGCCTGTTGGTGGACGACGCGATCATTGCTGTTGAGATGATGGTGCGCAAGATGGAGGAGGGCTTTGACAAGGTCCGGGCCGCCACCTATGCCTATGACGTGACTGCCATGCCGATGTTGACCGGCACCTTGATCACTGCGGCTGGGTTTTTGCCGATCGGTTTGGCCAAGTCGGTCACCGGTGAATACACCTTTGCGATCTTTGCGGTCACCGTGATTGCCTTGCTGCTTTCTTGGTGGGTGTCGGTGTTTTTCGTGCCCTACCTCGGCACCTTGCTGCTCAAGGTCAAGCCGCACAAAGCCGGCGACGCGCCCACCGAACTCTACGACTCGCCTTTTTATGTGGCGTTTCGGGCAGCGGTCAACTGGTGCGTGAAACACCGTTGGGTCACGATCGGCGCCACCGTGCTGATTTTTGCCTTGGGCATCTTTGGTATGGGAAAGGTTCAGCAACAGTTCTTTCCAGACTCAAGCCGCCCGGAAATCATGATGGACATTTGGACGCCAGAGGGCACCTCGTTCCAAGCCAATGAAGCCATCAGCCAGCGGGTTGAAAAAGCCTTGCTGGCGATGGAGGGCGTGGCATCGGTGAGCGTCTGGGTGGGCTCGGGTGTGCCACGCTTTTATCTGCCACTAGACCAAATTTTCCCCCAGACCAATGTCTCGCAATTCATGGTCATCCCACGCGACCTCAAGCAACGAGAACGGATCCGTACCCGCTTGCCCGCTTTCATGGCGGCCGAGTTTCCCGAGGTGCGCGCCCGGGTGAAGCTGCTGCCAAACGGACCGCCAGTGCCGTTCCCGGTGCAATTCAGGGTGTCGGGCCCCGACCCGCTGGTGTTGCGTCAACATGCCGACGAGGTCAAGGCGGTCATGCGCACCAATGTCCATACCCGGGGTGTGAACGACAACTGGAATGAATCGGTCAAGGTGCTTCGCCTGGAAGTCGACCAAGACAAGGCTCGGGCCCTGGGCGTGAGCAGCCAGTCGATTGCCCAAACCATGCGCACCTTGCTCTCGGGTTCAACCGTGGGCCAATTCCGCGAAGGTGACCGTTTGATCGACATCGTCTTGCGGCAACCTCCCAGCGAGCGGCAAACCATGACCGATTTGTCGCAGGCCTATGTGCCCACCGCCAGCGGTCGCGCCATTCCCTTGCTGCAAATCGCCAAGCCGTATTTTAATTGGGAGCCTGGGGTGATGTGGCGTGAAAACCGTGACTATGCGATCACGGTGCAGTCTGACATCGTCGAAGGCATGCAAGGTGCCACGGTCACCGCACAGTTGCAACCTGAGCTCAAGGCCTTGGAGGCCAAATGGGGTCAACCCGACTACCGCATCAGTGTGGCTGGTGCAGTTGAGGAGAGCGCCAAGGGCTCTGCATCCATTGCCGCTGGCTTGCCGCTGATGTTGTTTGTCACTTTCACCCTGTTGATGATGCAACTGCAAAGTTTTAGCCGCTCGTTGCTGGTGTTCTTGACAGGTCCATTGGGCATTGCCGGCGTGGCAATGGCTTTGTTGGTCTTGGAGAGACCTTTTGGGTTTGTCGCTTTGCTGGGCGTGATTGCCTTGCTCGGCATGATTCAGCGCAACTCGGTGATCTTGATTGACCAAATCGAGCAAGACCGGGCGCGTGGCGTGCCCGCCTGGGACGCGGTGGTTGAATCGGCGGTCAGGCGCTTGCGCCCGATCGTTTTGACCGCGGCAGCGGCAGTGTTGGCCATGATTCCCTTGTCACGCAGTGCCTTTTGGGGGCCTATGGCGGTGGCGATCATGGGGGGCTTGATAATCGCTACGGTGTTGACATTGTTGGCCTTGCCAGCGATGTACGCGGCCTGGTTCAGGGTCAAGCGCTGAATCGAGACGGACAAGACAGGTAGAATTTGCAACTGACCGATTTTCGATGGGCGGTCTGTTCACGCAGACTGCCCTTTGCTTTTTTTCAATCCTGCGCGGGTGGCGAAATTGGTAGACGCACCAGGTTTAGGTCCTGACGCCAGCAATGGTGTGGGGGTTCGAGTCCCCCCCCGCGCACCACTGGCCCACGCTGCCCATGCGCATAAATACTATTTTGGAGAAGTCTGATGGCCGTGAATGTTGAAACCCTCGAAAAGTTAGAACGCAAAATCACCTTGACTTTGCCTGCCTCTGTGATTCAAAACGAGGTCAATACACGCTTAAAACGCTTGGCTCGCCAAGTCAAAGTCGATGGCTTTCGGCCAGGCAAAGTACCGATGAATATCGTCGCCCAACGCTACGGCTATTCGGTCCATTACGAGGTCATGAACGACAAAGTGGGGGAGGCATTCAGCCAAGCCGCTGCCGAAGCCAAATTGCGTGTCGCCGGTCAACCCCGTATCAACGAAAAAGACCAGCCCTCTGAAACCGAAATGGCCTTTGATGCCATTTTCGAGGTCTACCCAGAAGTCACGCTCAAAGACCTCAGCCAGGTCGAAATCGAGCGCGTCACCTCCGACGTGACCGAAGAGGCGATCAATAAAACCATCGACATCCTGCGCAAACAACGTCGCAGCTTTGCCCAGCGTTCGCTGGAATCGGCTGCTGCCGATGGCGACCGCGTGACGATTGACTTTGTGGGCAAGATCGATGGCGAGCCTTTTGACGGTGGCCGCGCCGAAGACTTCCAGTTCATCATCGGTGAAGGTCAGATGCTCAAAGAGTTTGAAGATGCCGCATTGGGCATGAAGTCAGGCGAGAGCAAAACCTTTCCCTTGACATTCCCAGCCGATTACCAGGGGCGCGAAGTGGCGGGAAAAACCGCCGACTTCATGGTCACCCTTAAAAAACTCGAGTCCGCCCATCTACCCGAGTTGACCGAAGAGCTCTGCAAGTCTTTGGGCGTGAAAGATGCCACGCTCACTGGTTTGCGCACCGACATCCGCAACAACCTCGAGCGCGAGGTCAAATTCCGCTTGCTGGGTCGCAACAAACAAGCCGCCTTGGATGCCTTAGTGGCCAATGCCGAACTCGACCTGCCCAAGTCCATCGTTCAGTCCGAGCTTGACCGGATGTCCGAGGGTGCGCGTGAAGAGCTAAAGCAGCGCGGCATCAAAGACGCAGACAAAGCGCCCATCCCCGATGACGTGTTCCGCCCCCAAGCTGAGCGCCGTGTGCGCATGGGTCTGGTGGTGTCAGAGGTGGTGCGCATGAACAACCTGCAAGCCACCCCTGACCAAATCAAAGCCCATGTGGAAGAGTTGGCTGCCAGCTACGAAAAACCCTCTGAAGTCGTGCGTTGGTACTACAGCGACAACCGCCGCATGGCGGAGGTCGAGGCCATTGTGATTGAAAACAACGTGACCAACCATGTGCTCTCCTTGGTCAAGGTAAAGGACAATCACATCAGCTTCGACGAATTGATGGGCCAAGCATGAGCCCAACCCCCACTGGAGAAAACGCATGAGTGCAATGGACATCCAAGGACTGGGCATGGTCCCAGTTGTGATTGAAACAAGCGGTCGCGGCGAGCGCGCCTATGATATTTACTCCCGTCTTCTCAGAGAGCGCGTCATCTTTTTGGTCGGCCCGGTCAACGACCACACCGCCAATTTGGTGGTGGCCCAACTCTTGTTTTTGGAAAGCGAAAACCCCGACAAGGACATCTCGCTCTACATCAACTCCCCTGGCGGTTCGGTGAGCGCAGGCATGGCGATTTACGACACCATGCATTTCATCAAGCCCCAAGTTTCCACACTGTGCACTGGCATGGCGGCCAGCATGGGCGCATTCTTGCTGGCTGCAGGTACCAAGGGCAAGCGGTTTTCCCTGCCCAATTCCAAGGTGATGATTCACCAACCCTTGGGCGGCACCCAGGGCCAGGCCACGGAAATCGAAATCGCGGCGCGGGAAATCTTGAAAACCCGTGAACGTTTGAACCAGATGTTGGCTGAAAACACCGGCCAGCCACTTTCACGCATCGAAGTGGACACCGAACGCGACTATTACCTGACCGCTGAGGAGGCTAAAGCTTACGGACTGGTGGACGATGTAATATCCAAGCGTCCCTGATCCACTTCGAGGTAAACCACGGCATGGCAGAAAAAAAAGGAAATTCCAGCGAAAAAACGCTGTATTGCTCTTTTTGCGGCAAAAGCCAGCACGAGGTCAAAAAGCTGATTGCTGGTCCCTCTGTCTTCATCTGCGATGAGTGCATCGACTTGTGCAATGACATCATTCGCGATGAGTTGCCTGCCACTGCCTTGCGCGAAGGGCGTGGCGAGCTGCCTACACCCCTTGAAATCAAAACCAACCTCGACAACTACGTGATCGGTCAAGAGCCTGCCAAACGCTCTTTGTCTGTGGCGGTTTACAACCATTACAAGCGGTTGCAACACAAACTGGACGCCAAAAAAGACGATGTCGAACTGTCTAAGAGCAATATCCTATTGATCGGCCCGACCGGCTCAGGCAAAACTTTGCTGGCGCAAACCTTGGCGCGCATGCTCGATGTGCCCTTTGTGATGTCTGACGCCACCACCCTGACCGAAGCGGGATACGTGGGCGAGGATGTTGAAAACATCATCCAAAAATTGCTGCAAAACTGCAATTACGATGTCGAACGCGCCCAACGCGGCATTGTTTACATCGATGAAATAGACAAAATTTCCCGCAAATCAGACAACCCATCCATTACCCGAGATGTGTCAGGCGAGGGTGTACAGCAAGCCCTGCTCAAACTGATTGAGGGCACCATGGCCAGCGTTCCGCCCCAAGGTGGACGCAAGCACCCCAACCAAGATTTCTTGCAGGTCGACACCACCAATATTTTGTTCATTTGCGGTGGCGCGTTTGCCGGCCTGGAAAAAGTCATTGAAAACCGGACAGAACGCTCCGGCATCGGCTTCAGTGCGGTGGTCAAAACCAAACAAGAACGCAGTCTGACTGAAATCTTTGGGCAGGTCGAGCCTGAAGACCTGATCAAGTTTGGCCTGATCCCCGAGTTGGTGGGTCGTTTGCCGGTCGTGGCCACCTTGAATGAACTGACCGAGGAAGCCCTGGTACAAATCCTAACGGAGCCTAAAAACGCCTTGACCAAGCAATACGGCAAGCTGTTTGCGATGGAAGGCGTTGAGCTTGAAATCCGCCCCTCCGCACTCAAAGCGATTGCCAAAAAAGCCTTGGATCGTAAAACCGGTGCCCGCGGCCTGCGTTCCATCCTTGAACAAGCGCTGATTGACACCATGTTCGAGTTGCCCAACAGCAGCAATGTTGAAAAAGTGGTGGTGGAAGAATCCACTGTCGAAGAAAACAAGCCGCCGTTGTTGGTTTACCGTGAGGCTGCCAAAAAAGCCTGATTCCCTCCCTTAGGGTGGCATTGCCGCCCTTTTTTTTAGATTGGATGTTTGACCATGTCAGGACAAACCCCCTTGCCCCCCAGCCCGATAGACCTGCCATTGTTGCCACTGCGCGATGTGGTGGTGTTTCCGCACATGGTGATCCCCCTGTTCGTTGGTCGTCCCAAAAGCATCAAAGCGCTGGAGACTGCCATGAGCGCTGACCGCACCATCATGTTGGTGGCGCAAAAAGCCGCAGCCAAAGACGAGCCTGTGGTCACCGACATGTTCGAGGTGGGTTGTGTTTCCACGATTTTGCAGATGCTCAAACTGCCAGATGGCACGGTCAAGGTCTTGGTCGAAGGCCAGCAGCGTGCGGTGGTCAATCACATCGAAGACGGCCCCTTGCATTTCAGCTGCAACTTGACGCCAGTGCAGTTACCAGATGCCAGCGAGCAAGATACCGAGTTGGAAGCCCTGCGTCGTGCGGTCATGCAGCAGTTTGACCAGTATGTGAAGCTGAACAAAAAAATTCCGCCTGAGATCCTCACCTCGATCGCCAGCATTGACGACCCGGGCCGTTTGGCCGATACCATCGCAGCGCACTTGCCCTTGAAGTTGGAAAACAAACAAGCCGTGCTCGATTTGCCGCAGGTCAAGGAGCGCCTCGAAAACCTCTTTACCCAACTCGAGCGTGAAGTCGACATCCTGAATGTGGACAAACGCATCCGTGGTCGTGTCAAGCGCCAAATGGAGAAAAACCAGCGCGACTTCTATCTGAACGAGCAGGTCAAAGCCATTCAAAAAGAACTGGGCGAGGGCGAAGAGGGCGCGGACATCGAAGAGATCGAGAAAAAGATCAAAGCTGCCCGCATGTCCGCCGAGGCCCGCAAGAAAACCGAAGGTGAGCTCAAAAAGCTCAAACTCATGTCACCGATGTCGGCAGAGGCCACCGTGGTGCGCAATTACATCGACGTCATGGTGAATTTGCCCTGGAGCAAAAAAACCAAGATCAAACATGATTTGGTCAACGCTGAAACCGTTTTGAATGAAGACCATTTCGGCTTGGAAAAGGTCAAGGACCGCATCCTGGAGTATTTGGCGGTGCAACAACGCGTAGACAAGGTCAAAGCACCCATCCTGTGTTTGGTGGGTCCACCCGGGGTGGGCAAGACCTCCTTGGGTCAATCCATCGCCAAGGCCACTGGCCGCAAATACGTGCGTATGGCGCTGGGGGGCATGCGTGACGAAGCAGAAATTCGCGGTCACCGTCGCACCTACATCGGCGCATTACCTGGCAAAGTGTTGCAAAACCTGACCAAGGTCAACACCCGCAATCCCTTGTTCTTGTTGGATGAGATCGACAAACTCGGAGCTGATTTCCGTGGTGACCCCTCCAGCGCATTGCTCGAGGTGCTTGACCCAGAGCAAAACAACACCTTCAACGACCACTATGCCGAGGTGGATTTTGATTTGAGCGATGTCATGTTTGTGGCGACTTCTAATTCCATGAACATCCCGCCGGCTTTGCTCGACCGCATGGAAGTCATTCGTTTGTCAGGCTATACAGAAGACGAAAAAATCAATATCGCGTTGCGCTACTTGATTCCCAAACAGTTGAAAAACAACGGTATCAAGGAAGAAGAGTTGCTGATCGAGGAGTCAGCGGTGCGTGACATCGTGCGCTACTACACCCGTGAAGCAGGTGTGCGGTCGCTCGAGCGCGAGATCTCCAAAATATGCCGCAAAGTGGTCAAGGCCCTGTTGTTGAAGTCACTCACGCCTTTGGTGAAAGTCAACGCTGACAACCTCAACGACTACCTCAGTGTGCGCAAGTACACCTATGGCCGCGCAGAACAAGAAAACCAAGTCGGTCAAGTCGTTGGTTTGGCATGGACCGAGGTGGGTGGCGATTTGCTCACCATCGAAGCCGCGCTCATGCCTGGCAAAGGCAACATCATCCGTACAGGTTCTTTGGGCGATGTCATGAAGGAATCGGTAGAGGCTGCCCGCACGGTGGTTCGCAGCCGGGCCCATTCACTTGGCATCCGTCCTGAGGCCCTCGAAAAATCGGACATCCATGTTCACGTGCCAGATGGTGCAACCCCTAAAGACGGTCCCAGCGCAGGTGCCGCCATGACCTTGGCGATGGTGTCTGCCCTCACAGGCATTCCTGTGCGCAGCGATGTGGCCATGACCGGTGAAATCACCTTGCGCGGCGAGGTCACGGCCATTGGAGGTTTGAAAGAAAAACTGCTGGCCGCTTTGCGAGGCGGCATCAAAACCGTGCTGATCCCTGAGGAAAATATCAAGGACTTGCAAGAAATCCCTGACAACGTCAAAGCCAATTTGGAGATTGTCCCGGTGCGTTGGCTCGACAAGGTCTTGGAAATTTCATTGGTGCGTATGCCCACCCCCTTGGTTGACGAAGAGCGGGTGGTGGCCCCTGCGACGACGCCCACAGTCACAGAGACAGCACCCGTGAAACATTGAGGCACCGGGCAAACAATCAGTCAAATTTTTGGGCTATACTTTAGCCCTCATGCGGGAGTAGCTCAGTTGGTAGAGCGCAACCTTGCCAAGGTTGAGGTCGCGAGTTCGAGCCTCGTCTCCCGCTCCAATTTCAAAAGGGAAGCAATGCTTCCCTTTTTTCTCGTAACAAGGCGCGGTAGCAAAGCGGTTATGCACCGGATTGCAAATCCGTGTAGGTCGGTTCGACTCCGGCCCGCGCCTCCATCTTTCAGCAGCATCCCAAGCCATGGGCACCATCCCACACCAGCTTGACAGAGATGCCAAACAACGCCAATCGCACCCATCTGAAAAACCATTTCTCATGAATGATTTTGGTGAGGTATGCGCCGATCACCGTACCCACCAAAGCCGCTGGCACCAACCATGCGGCTTGGTAAAGGTCTTCAACGCTGTAGGGGTTGAGTTGCTGATAGGGGAACACCTTGGCCAAGTTGATGACGGTGAACAGTATGCTGGCTGTGCCCGCAAACACCGCTTTGGGTAAACGCTGTGGCAACACATACACCTGAAACGGTGGCGCACCCGCGTGCGAGATGAAACTGGTGAAGCCCGCCAGCGCACCCCAGAAAATACCTTTTCTCAGCTCTGCCGCTTGAGGTGGTGGTTCGGTGCGCCTGAGCCAAACAGACAGGCAAAATCCCATGCCTATGCAGCCAATCAGCAAGGTCACTGCACTGTCTGAGGTGAATGAAGCGGTTAGCCAACCCACCAACACACCGATCAAACTCGCTGGAATCAGTATCTTGAGGTTGTCAGCACTGAACTGGCGTCGGTAAAGCCAAACACTGACCATGTCGGACACCACAAAGATCGGCAGCAACAGGGCGGCGGCTTTCACCGGCGACATGACCATGGAGAGCAGGGGTACCGCCAACATGCCTATCGTTGGCAAGCCGCCCTTGGATAAGCCAACCAGCAAGGCAGACGCACTGGCCAATAACAAAAATCCATCCAATACCATGGACTCAAGCAATGTGTTGTTGATGCATCTTTTCATCATAGGACTTAATTTCACAGGCGTGACCGCCATTTTTTGACCTAGGGAATGCCTTGTGGCTCAGGGGGTGAAAAAGAGGTGAAAATGATTTGATCAACTTTTGCCTTTTCCATGTCTGACTCCCCCATCCTTTTGACCCAATCCTTGACCAAAGAGTTCAAGGGTTTTGTGGCGGTCAGCAATGTCAACCTGTCTGTCAAGCGTGGCCACATCCATGCACTGATTGGCCCCAACGGCGCGGGCAAAACCACTTGCTTCAATTTATTGACCAAGTTTTTGGAGCCTTCCAGCGGGCATATTTTTTTCAATGGGATTGACATCACGGCTGAGAAACCTGCGCAAATTGCAAGGCGGGGTGTGATCCGCTCTTTCCAAATCTCAGCTGTCTATCCGCAAATGACCGTTCTCGAGAATGTCCGCATTGGCCTGCAACGCAAGCTGGGCACCTCGTTTCATTTTTGGCGCAGCCAGGCTTCCTTGAACCAACTCAATGACCAAGCCATGCAACTGTTGGCTGAAGTGGATTTGACGAGTTTTACCCACGAACTTGCGCTGAACTTGCCCTACGGGCGCAAGCGTGCCCTTGAAATCGCAACCACCCTGGCGATGGATCCTGAGTTGATGTTGCTGGATGAGCCAACGCAAGGCATGGGACATGAAGATGTTGACCGGGTGACACAACTGATCAAAAGAGTCTCGCATGGTCGCACCATCTTGATGGTCGAGCACAACATGAATGTGGTTGCCAGCATCGCCGACACCATCACTGTGCTGCAGCGTGGCGCCGTCTTGGCTGAAGGGCCTTACCCAGTGGTCTCTCAAAATCCACAGGTCATGCAGGCTTACATGGGAACCGCGGTTGCCGATCTTGCTGGGTTGCAAACATGAGTGCGGTGACAGCCCTGGACATTCAAAACCTGCACACCTGGTATGGCGAGTCCCATATTCTGCATGGTCTGAATTTGCAGGTGATGAAGGGTGAAGTCGTGACTTTGCTGGGTCGCAATGGCGCTGGACGCTCAACCACGTTACGGGCCATCATGGGTTTGGTTGGTAAGCGCCAAGGCTCCATTCGCATACAAGGTGTTGAAACCATTGGCTTGCCCACCCACCAAATCGCTCACCATGGTGTGGGCTATTGTCCTGAAGAGCGCGGTATCTTCGCCAGCTTGTCGTGCGAAGAAAACCTGTTGTTGCCACCGGTGGTCAACCAGCGTGGCAATCCGATGTCCCTAGAAGACATCTACGCCATGTTCCCCAATTTGTATGATCGCAAAAACAGTCCAGGGATGCGTTTGTCCGGCGGTGAACAACAAATGCTGGCGGTGGGACGGATCTTACGAACCGGTGCCAATTTGCTGCTCCTTGACGAAATTTCCGAGGGCTTGGCCCCTGTGATTGTCCAAGCCTTGGCTCGCATGATCACCACACTCAAAGCCCAAGGATTCACGATCGTGATGGTCGAGCAAAATTTCCATTTCGCAGCCCCTTTGGCGGACAGGTTCTATGTGATCGAGCATGGTCAGGTGGCGCTGGCATTTGGGGCCCATGAATTAAAGGCGCAAATGCCCGTGTTGAATGAACTGCTGGGTGTGTAAGCCCAGTTTTGAGATGCGTTGCTGAAACAGGAGTTACCCATGATATTTAGACAATTGCTTGTATCGGTCATGTGTGCAGTCACGCTACCCGCCATGGCCCAGTCTGACAGTTTGAAAATCGGGTTCATCACCGACATGTCCAGCTTGTATGCCGATATTGACGGCCCTGCAGGCGCAGAAGCCATCAAAATGGCCATTGCAGACTTTGGCGGCAAAGTCTTGGGTCGCAACATTGAATTGCTCACGGTAGACCACCAAAACAAGGCTGATATTGCGGCCTCCAAAGCCCGCGAGTGGATCGACCAAAACAACGTGTCCATGATTTTGGGCGGTACCAACTCGGGCACTGCGCTGGCCACCAGCCGTGTGGTGGCCGATAAAAAGCGCATCTACATCAATATTGGTGCTGGGTCCGCCCGCTTGACCAATGAAGAATGCACTCCCTACACGATCCACTACGCTTACGACACAGTTGCGTTGGCCAAGGTGGCTGGCAAGGCCATCATTGACCGCGGCGACAAGAGCTGGTTTTTCTTGACCGCTGATTACGCTTTCGGTCACTCCCTTGAAAAGGATTCCTCGGAAGTGGTCAAGGCTGCTGGTGGTCGGGTATTGGGTACCGTGCGTCATCCCTTGAATGCATCTGACTTCTCTTCTTTTTTGTTGCAAGCACAAAGCTCCAAGGCGCAAGTTTTGGGATTGGCCAATGCTGGCGGGGACTTTGTCAACAGCATGAAGGCAGCCAAGGAGTTTGGTGTCGACAAAAAAATGAAGCTTGCTGGCTTGCTGGTTTTCATCAACGATGTGCATGCACTGGGCTTGAAAAACACCGAAGGTTTGCTCACCACCGACAGCTGGTATTGGGACCAAAACGAGGAGACACGCAAATTCTCTGCACGTTTTTTTGAAAAATTCAAACGCATGCCCAGCAGCGTACAAGCCGGCAATTACTCCGCGGCATTGACTTACCTCAAGGCGGTCAGGGATGCCAAAACAGACGAGACCTCAAAGGTCTTGGCCATGCTGAAGAAAAATAAGATCAACGACATGTACGCCAAAAATGCATACATCCGAGAAGACGGGCGGATGATCCACGACATGTTTTTGCTGCAAGTGAAAAAACCATCGGAGTCCACCAAGCCCTGGGATTACCACAAACAGCTCACCATGGTTCCAGGTGCCCAAGCCTTTACTTCGTTGGCGGAGTCCAAGTGCGCTTTGATCAAGAAGTGATTTCTCCCTCTACCCACCACCTGTTGGTCTGACACTGAACCCCATGGAAATTTTTGGTATTGCGCTTTCCGCCATCCTCAGCCAGCTCCTGTTGGGCTTGGTCAATGGTTCTTTCTATGCCATGTTGAGTTTGGGCTTGGCCGTGATTTTTGGTTTGCTCAACGTCATCAATTTTGCCCATGGCGCCATGTTCATGATGGGGGCCATGGTCACTTGGATGGGGCTGACTTATTTCAACTTGTCCTACTGGACCATGCTGTTGTTGGCCCCCTTGTTGGTGGGCGTTGTCGGTATGGTCATTGAAAAAACCATGTTGCAGTGGCTCTACAAGCTTGATCATTTGTATGGGCTGCTCCTGACATTTGGTGTCACCTTGATGATCGAAGGCATTTTTCGTCTGATTTATGGCTCGTCTGGTCTGTCCTACAGCGTGCCCGAAAGTTTGGAAGGCGCTACCGACCTGGGCTTTATGTTTTTGCCCAACTACCGAGCTTGGGTGGTGGTTGCATCCTTGTTTGTCTGCTTTGCCACTTGGTTCGTCATCGAAAAAACCAAACTCGGTGCCTACCTCAGGGCGGGTACAGAAAACCCACGGTTGGTCGAGGCTTTTGGTGTCAACGTCCCTTTGATGGTCACACTCACCTACGGCTTTGGCGTGGCGTTGGCAGCTTTTGCAGGTGTGTTGGCTGCGCCCGTCTACCAAGTTGCCCCGTTGATGGGCTCCAACTTGATCATCGTGGTGTTTGCAGTGGTGGTGATTGGCGGAATGGGGTCCATCATGGGATCGATTCTGACTGGCCTGGGTCTTGGCGTGATTGAGGGTTTCACCAAAGTGTTCTATCCCGAGGCCTCGAGCACCGTGGTGTTCATCATCATGGCCTTGGTCCTGTGGTTCAGACCCGCCGGCTTGTTTGGCAAAGAGAAATAACCAATATGCAAACCCCCATGCTGAAGTTCATCTTTTACACGCTCTTGATCTTGTTCGGGCTACTCGCGCCCTTGGTGGTGTACCCCGTCTTCATGATGAAGTTGTTGTGCTTTGCCTTGTTTGCGTGTGCCTTCAACCTGCTCATCGGCTACACGGGTTTGCTGTCCTTTGGCCACGCTGCCTTTTTGGGAGGTGCCGGGTATGTGTCCGGCTATCTCATGCGTGACATGTTCTGGTCGCCTGAGATGGGTATTTTGGCGGGCACAGCCTTTGGTGCTTTCATTGCTTGGGTGATGGGTTCACTGGCCATTCGGCGGCAAGGTATTTACTTCACCATGATCACCTTGGCCTTGTCGCAAATGCTTTATTTCCTTTGGCTGCAAGCCAGCTTCACTGGTGGTGAGGATGGTCTGCAGGGTGTGCCCAGAGGCCAACTGTTGGGCTTCTTGGACCTGAACAATGACTTGACGCTCTACTACACCGTGCTGGTGATTTTCCTTTTTGGCTTTGGTGTGATCCACCGCACCATCCATTCGCCTTTTGGACATGTGTTGCGTGCCATCAAAGAAAACGAGGCCAGAACCATTTCACTGGGCTATGACGTGAACCGCTACAAATTGCTCGTTTTCGTGTTGTCCGGTGCACTGGCCGGCATGGCTGGTGCAACCAAGGTGTTGGTCCTCGGCTTTGAAACCCTGACCGATGCACACTGGAGTACCTCTGGTTTGGTGGTGTTGATGACCCTGGTGGGTGGCTTGGGCACAGTGCTCGGCCCCATCTTGGGCGCATTCTTCATCGTCTTGTTGGAAAACAAAATGGGTGAAATTGGATTGGCGATCAGCCAAGCCACTGGGCTGGAATGGTTTGCCAGTTTGGGCGAATCTGTGACGATCGTCACGGGTTTGATTTTTGTGATTTGTGTTTTGATGTTCCGCCGCGGCATGGTGGGGGAACTGCTTCACCGTACTTCCATCAAAGGATCGCCATGAGCACCCACGCCACGACCATCGATCAAACGGCCAGTGCGGCCGAGGATGCCACTTACCTCAAGGTCACTTGGCGTTTGATTCCTTTGCTGCTGGTTTGTTACATCATTGCTTACCTGGACCGGGTGAATGTGGGTTTTGCCAAGTTGCAAATGGCAGGTGAACTGGGTTTCTCAGATGCGGTGTATGGTTTGGGTGCAGGGATGTTCTTCATCGGCTACTTCTTCTTCGAAGTGCCCAGCAACATCATCTTGCATCGGGTCGGTGCCCGCGCTTGGATCGCCCGCATCATGGTCACATGGGGTGTGATTTCCGGCTCCATGATGTTTATCCAAACGGAAACCCAATTTTATGTGATGCGATTTTTGTTGGGCGTGGCGGAGGCTGGATTTTTCCCCGGCATCATTTTGTATTTGACTTATTGGTATCCCGCCCATCGACGTGGCCGCATCATTTCACTGTTCATGACAGGCATACCTTTGGCGGGCGTCATTGGCGGCCCCTTGTCCGGTTGGATCATGAAGAGTTGGGACCAGGTTCAGGGCTTGCAGGGTTGGCAGTGGATGTTCTTTTTAGAAGCGCTGCCCGCCGTCATTTTTGGCTTGGTTGTTTACCAATACCTGGACGATCGCATCAGCGATGCCAAGTGGCTGACGGAGTCTGAACGGGCATTGCTGACCCAACGCATTGCAGAAGATGAGCAACACAAAGACCACATGCCTGTTTGGGAAGTCCTGAAAAACAAGCGCATGTGGGTGATGAGTGCGATTTATTTCAGCATGGCCATGAGCTTGTACGGCGTGAGTTTTTGGTTGCCCACATTGATCAAAGGCATGGGGGTGACAGACAATTTGTCCATTGGTCTGCTTTCTGCTGTTCCTTGGTTTGCGGGTGCTGTATCCATGATTTTGTTTGGACGAAGCGCTGATCGCCACAAGGAGCGTCGCTGGCATGTGGTGGTACCCATGCTCATGGCGGCAGTCGGTCTGACTTTGTCTGTGGTCTTGGCCAGCAACGTTTACCTGTCTTTCATTGCCCTGATCTTTGCATGTATGGGCATCGTCTCGGCCATACCGCTGTTTTGGAGTCTGCCCACTGCTTTTTTGGCAGGCGCCGCGGCTGCCGCAGGCATTGCAGCGATCAACTCGATCGCCAATTTGGCTGGCTTTTTGGCACCCTATTTGGTGGGGTGGTTAAAGCAAGCGACCCAATCGACCGATGCCGGCATGTACCTGCTGGCTGTGGTGTTGGTCATCGGCGCTGCCATCACTTTGCGCATTCCCCCCAACCTGGTCAATCGGTGAGCAAATCAGGCCTGAGGGGTATTGTTAGAATTCAGTAAGAAAGAACAACTAAAGCGACCAGGAGACTGCTTTGAACATGATCAGCAAATATGTGATTTGGGTAGCGATTGCCATTTTGGGTGCTTTTTCGCTGGGTACTGTTGCGCTGACTCAAGGCGAAAGCATCAACGCTTTATGGATCGTGACCGCGGCCATATCCGTTTACCTGATCGCTTATCGTTTCTACGCTTTGTACATCGCCACCCATGTGATGCAACTTGACCCCAATCGCCTCACGCCGGCGGTCAGGCTCAATGATGGCCTGGACTATGTGCCCACCAACAAAAATGTGCTGTTTGGTCACCATTTCGCCGCGATTGCGGGTGCGGGGCCATTGGTGGGCCCTGTTTTGGCCGCGCAAATGGGTTACCTGCCTGGCTTGTTGTGGTTGCTGGTGGGTGTGGTGTTGGCAGGTGCGGTGCAAGACTTCATGGTCTTGTTCATCTCCACCCGACGCAATGGCCGTTCACTGGGTGACATGGTCAAAGAAGAGATGGGCGTGGTGCCCGGCCTGATCGCGATGTTCGGTACCTTCATGATCATCACGATTTTGCTTGCGGTTCTTGCCCTGATCGTGGTGAAGGCCTTGGCCGAAAGCCCTTGGGGCACATTCACGGTTGCAGCCACGATACCCATCGCGGTTTTCATGGGGCTGTATTCCCGCTTTTTCCGTCCAGGCAGAGTGGCGGAAGTTTCGCTGATTGGCTTTGTGTTGCTGATGCTGTCCATCATTTACGGTGGTCAAGTCGCTGCTGATCCCCTGCTGGCGCCTATGTTCACTTTCGATGGCAAGCAACTGACATTGATGTTGTTGGTCTATGGTGTGGTGGCCTCCATACTGCCAGTGTGGCTGCTGCTTGCGCCACGCGATTACCTGTCGACTTTCTTGAAGATTGGCACCATCATTGGCTTGGCCATCGGTATTTTGTTCGTGGCACCCGACTTGAAAATGCCGGCTGTTACCCAGTTCATCGATGGCACAGGGCCGGTGTGGTCTGGTTCACTGTTTCCTTTCTTGTTCATCACCATTGCGTGTGGTGCTGTCTCTGGCTTTCATGCCCTGATCTCTTCTGGCACCACGCCCAAGCTGCTTGAAAACGAGATGCATGCGCCCATGATTGGTTATGGCGGCATGTTGATGGAGTCTTTTGTGGCGGTGATGGCTTTGGTGGCTGCTTCCATCATTGACCCAGGCGTGTACTTCGCCATGAACAGCCCGGCGGCACTGATCGGCACCACACCCGAAACCGCTGCTGCAGCCATCAGCCAATGGGGCTTTGTCATCACCCCCGAAATGCTCCAAGAAACAGCTCGCAGTGTCGGCGAGTCCACCATCATTTCCCGCACTGGCGGTGCACCCACCTTGGCGGTGGGCATGGCGCAAATCTTTGCCTCTGCGTTGGGCGGGCCTGGCATGATGGCCTTTTGGTACCACTTTGCGATTTTGTTTGAAGCCTTGTTCATCTTGACCGCAGTGGATGCAGGTACACGGGTAGGCCGCTTCATGCTGCAAGACCTGATGGGTACTTTCGTGCCGTCCCTCAAAAGCACCCAGTCGATCAGTGGCAACTTGCTGGCTTCTGTCTTGTGCGTCAGTGCATGGGGGTATTTCTTATACCAAGGCGTTTCTGACCCCTTGGGAGGTATCAACACCCTTTGGCCTTTGTTCGGTATTTCCAACCAGATGCTGGCTGCGATTGCCCTGACTTTGTGCACCGTGGTCTTGTTCAAAATGAAACGTCAGCGATTTGCCTGGGTCACGTTGTTGCCCACCACATGGCTGCTGATTTGCACGATCACGGCAGGGATGGAAAAGATCTTCCACAGCAACCCCAAAATTGGGTTCTTGTCGAATGCCCACAAGTTCCAGGATGCCCTGGCTCAGGGTCAACTGTTGGCTCCTGCCAAGTCTGTCGCGCAGATGCATCAAATTGTGTTTAACAACTATTTGAATGCCGGCCTGGCAGCGTTGTTCATGTTGGTTTTGCTGTCGGTGGTTTTCTACGGCATCCGAGAGTGCATCAAAGCCATGCGTTCAACGCATCCCACCACCCATGAGGCGGGCGGTGTTGAAATGCAATCCGCGTGATATTGATATGACCCCTATGTTTGAAAAACTCAAAGCCTTCAATGGCTATTTTGTGCAAACCGCCCACCTGATGGTGGGCGTACCCAGCTATCAAAATTACCTGGACCACATGGCAAAAACCCACAGTGACAAACCTGTGATGGACTACGAGGCTTTTTTCCGTGAGCGTCAAGCGGCCAGGTTTGGTGAGGGGCCTAACCGCATGAGCCGTTGCTGTTGAAACGGTTGCCGGCAAACCGACTCAGTCGCCCGAATTGCTGACCCGCAAACGCAATTCAAATTTTTGAATTTTCCCAGTCGATGTTTTGGGAATGGTCTCGAACCTGAACTGTTTGGGGACCTTGTAACTTGCCAATAAAGCTTTGCAATGCGCGATCATGGCTTGTTCAGTCGCTTCGATTTCCGGCTTGAGTTCAACAAATGCCACCGGTACTTCACCCCACCGGTCGTCTTTTTTGGCAACCACAGCGCAGCTCATCACAGCAGGGTGCCTGTAGAGCGCATCTTCAACTTCGATGGAACTGATGTTTTCCCCACCTGAGATGATGATGTCTTTGCTGCGGTCTTTGATCCGCATGTACCTGTCTTGTTCGGTGACTGCCAAGTCACCGGTATGAAACCAGCCACCCGAAAAGGCCTCAGTCGTTGCTTGTGGGTTTTTCAAATAGCCTTTCATCAAGATGTTGCCCTTGAACATGATTTCGCCCATGGACTGACCATCTGCAGGCATGTCGAGCATGGTCTCAGGGTCCTTCACGCACATACCTTCTTGCAAGGGATATCGCACACCTTGGCGGCCATTCAACCGCACTTGTTCAGACAGGTGGAGGTTTGACCATTCAGGGCGTTTGACAGCCACAGAGGCTGGGCCATAGACCTCGGTGAGTCCATACACATGGGTGATATCAAAACCCATTTGAGCCATGCCTTCGATCATGGTTGCAGGTGGTGCTGCGCCCGCGACCATCCCTTTGATGGGGTGTGTCACTTGATCGCGCCATGCCTTTGGCGCTGCGATCAACAGGTTGTGCACGATGGGTGCTGCGCAGTAATAACCCACCTGGTGCTCAGCCATGTGTCGCAAGATGCTTTCGGCCTCGACTTTGCGAAGGCATACATGCACGCCCCCCAGCATGGCGATGGTCCACGGGAAACACCAACCATTGCAATGGAACATCGGCAAGGTCCATAGGTATTTGGGGAAGGCAGCCATGTGCCAAGTCACTGCATTGCTCACGGCATTCAAGTAAGCCCCTCGGTGGTGGGTCACCACCCCCTTGGGGTCGCCTGTGGTGCCAGAGGTGTAGCTGACTGCAATCGCATCCCATTCGTCGGTCGGACCTTGCAAGAGCACCATGGGTTCGTGTTGACTGATCCATGCTTCATAGTCGTGGTGACCGATGCGCTCGCCTGTGCCTGAATACTCGCTGTCACAGACATCGATCACCAGCAATTCACGCCGGTACTGCTTATGCAAGATGGCTAAGGCAAGCGACATGGTGCTTGAGAATTCACGGTCCGTGATCAGCACGCTGGCTTCGCAGTGGTTCATCTGCCAAGCCAGCAAGGCCGCATCCAAGCGGGTGTTCAGGGCATTGAGCACGGCATTGAGCGCAGGAACCGCGTAATGCGCCTCGAGCATTTCGGGTGTGTTGGACAACATCACACTCACCGTGCTTCCGCGCGCCACACCGGCTGCGCGCAGTGCGGCAGCCAAGCGGGCAGAGCGTTCGCGCACTTGCCGCCAGTTGTATCGTCGATCTCCATGGATCACGGCTTCCATGTCAGCAAAGACTTCAGCACTTCGCTCAATGAAACTGATGGGCGACAAGGCTGTGAAATTGGCCGCGTTTTTGTCCAAAAGTTGATCGAAAATCGATGTCATGCAATCCTCTCAGTCAGGCAGCTCGATTCCCAATTCAAGCAATATGGATTGGGTATGCTGGCCAACACTGGGGATCGGACCCATGGTGTAGTTGAAGCTGCTTTGCACGCCAGGTGGCAGCAATGCGGGCAACAGGCCCACGGGTGAATCGACTTGGGTCCAACGTTGACGGGCTGTTAACTGCGGGTGCGCCCACAGGTCAGCCATGGAGTTCATCCGTGCATTGGCAATCGGGGCTAGGTCCAAACGGGCGATTACCTCAGCCGCAGTCAAGCCATTGAAGACCGAATGGATGATGGCTGCCAAGGCCTCTCGGTTTTGGTTACGTAAGCTGTTGTTGTGAAAACGCTCATCGCTTGCCAAAGGGGGTTGCTGCAGCACCACTTCACAAAACTTCACCCACTCACGCTCATTTTGCAAGCCCAGCATCACGGTGCCACCATCGCCTGCGGAGAAGGGACCATAGGGATAAATCGTGGCATGCGATGCACCTGTGCGAGGCGGGGGATCTGCATCATCCATGGCGTAGTACATCGGGTAACCCATCCACTCAGCCAATGACTCCAGCATGGAGACATCGATGTGCGCACCATCACCGGTTTTATCTCGGTGAATCAAAGCAGACAAGATGTTGGTGTAGGCATACATGCCAGCAGCAATATCGGCGATGGAATTGCCACTCTTGCTGGGATGCTCAGGTGTGCCTGTGACAGACAAATATCCTGCTTCACTTTGGATCAGCAAGTCGTAGGCTTTTTTGTCGCGGTAGGGGCCTTCATTGCCATAGCCAGAGATGTCGCAAACGATCAGGCGTGGGTTCGCCAGTCGCAAATTGGAGGCATCCAAGCCCATGCGGGCTGTTGCTCCGGGGGCGAGGTTTTGCACCAGGACATCTGCTTTGGCAATCAGCTGTTTGAGCGCAGCCAAGTGCGCGGAATTTTTCAAATCCAGGGCCAGGCTTTCTTTGGAGCGGTTAACCCACACAAAGTGGGAGGATGCGCCACGAGCGCGTTGGTCATAGCCTCTGGCAAAGTCACCCGACTGAGGGCGCTCCACCTTGATCACCCTGGCGCCCAAATCGGCCAATTGCCGTGTGCAAAACGGTGCCGCAATCGCGTGTTCGAGTGACACCACAGTCACATGGTCAAGCGGCTTGGCTGATGGGTGTTTCATGGCAGTTGTTGTTTCAGGCTGTTTGAAAAACCACTTGGGCATGCATGGCCACATGCCCTTGACTGTCTCGCAGCCATAACTGTGCCGACTGGCCATCGTCTGCGGGTGCACCGCACAAGCGCAGCGGCAGCCGGTCAGCTGTTTCAAAAACAGGTTTGTGGGCTTTGTAGGACAAAGAGGCCACAGGTTGCTGGCAATGTTGGCGCAGGAGCGTCATCAGCCATGTCGCCATCAAGGGACCATGGACCACCAAGCCTGGGTAGCCCTCGGTTTCAGTGGCGTACTTACGGTCGTAATGGATACGGTGGCTGTTGAAGGTCAGCGCAGAGTAACGAAACAGCACCACATCATCAGGCACCACTTGCGCCTCCCATCGAGCAGGCGGCAGCTCAGGAGAAGCAACCACGGATGAACCATGGGTGTGTAGAGGGCGATAGACGATATCGTGCACTTCCTTGAGTGCCAATCCCTGGCGATGGCTGATGGCGTGCTCGACTTGCACAAAAAGCAATTCACCCGAACGTCCGTGCTTATGGCTTACTTGTTGAATACTTGAAACCCGCTCAATGCTTTCGCCCAAGCGAAGTGGGCGATACCAATCCACGCGACCACCAGCCCACATGCGTCGGGGCAGGGGCACAGGCGGCAAGAAGCCCCCTTTGCGCGGATGACCATCCGAACCCAAATCGTGCTGCGGGGTCGTGGGCAAGAAATACATCCAATGCCATAAGGGCGGTAGTTCAAAATCAGGGGCAAATGTTTGGTCATCCAGGTTCAGCAAGGCGTGCAGACCATGCAGAGGTGCTGCAGTGATGCTGTCTTGCAAGCTGTGTGTTCGGCCTTGCCAAGACTGCAATTGCGTTAATACGTCTGCTGCGATCAGGCTCACTTGAATTCCGTCATTTTCAAAGCACTGTTTTGCAACAAAGCGGGATCGATGGTTTTCACCCACTGGGGAGATTTTTGCCCCACGGGTGTGGTGACCAGATCGGCGGGCACCAGCATCATTTTGTCCATTACCGCAAAAGGAAATTGGGGAACCCGCTTGGTGATGCCCAGCAACTGATCTTCGAGACCTTGACCATCTGCGCGCATGCGAATCGGGCGACCATAGGCTGTGAAGGTTATCGTGCGCATCGCTTCTGCGACTTGCTCTGTGCTTGGCCATTTGCCGCCGTTGGTCTTGATGGCTTTGTCGTAGCCTGCTTTCAAACCGTACAAGGCTTGTGCCATGTGGTAGGTCGAGTAAATGGGATAGGCACCTGTTTTACTGCGAAATTTTTGAATAAAGGCTTTGTGCTTGGGATCGTTTTTGGTTTCAGGATGCAGGAAATAGTGGTCGCCGCGGGCACCCACAATCACGCCTTCAGGCACTGCGCTTCCCAAGCGTTCCAGTGAACTCTCTAGCAAGGGCAACACAAACAGGGTTTGCTGCTTGAACACCCCGCGTTGCGACGCTTGACGTACAAATGTGTCGAGATCGCCGCCCCATGAGGTGTTGAGCACCACATCGGGTTTGAGGGCTTGGAGACGACTGAGCTCGGTGGAGAAATCTGCTGCCCCCATTTTGGGAAACATCTCAGCCACGACTTTCACGTTGGGTTTGAACACCCGCAGTGTGTTGATGAAAATCTCCCAGGAATCGCGCCCCCAGGCATAGTCTTGATTGACCACCGCTAGCGTTTGGAAATCCGGTTTGGTTTTGAGCAGATACAAGACCGTAGCCACCATTTCCGTGGTTGCATTGGCTTGTGTGCGCACCACATACTGGTAGGGCTTTTCTTCCAACAATTTTTCGGTCCCGCAGTCCCAGGCGATGTTGAGGACTTTCAAGTCCTCTGCGACTGGGGCCACCACATTGCAATTGCCACTGGAGATGGCTGAAAGCATGGTTTTGACGCCTTGCTCTTGCACCACACGTCTGTACTCCGACAGCATTTTGTCGGCACCCACACCCTCATCGATGAAAGATGCGGAAATTTTCACGCCACCGATGCCGCCTTGTGCATTGATATCTTCAATGATGATGTCAGCTGCATTTTTGGCGGGCACACCAAACACCGAGGCTGGGCCTGATAAAAAGGTGGTGATGCCTATTTTGAGCTCAGTGGGTTTGACTTGGGCTTGGGCTGTCAGGGTCAGGCTACTGAGCAAACTGGCCAACAACAAGTAACGGATGTTTTTCATGTCATGTCTCCATGGGGTAAATGCCGTGCTGGAAAAAAAGGCGTCAAGCCGGGCTGGTCAAATGGTGCGGCCACCGTCAACCGGGAACTCTACGCCGGTGAAAAATTCAGCCGCATCACTGGCCAAAAACACGGCAGCGGCAGCGACATCACTGGCTTGCGCAAAACGCCCCAAGGGGATGGTGGCCATGAATTTGGCGCGGTTCTCAGGGGTGTCTGGCAATCCCATGAAGTCCTCGAACAAGCCGGTCACGCCCATCACGGGACAAATCGCATTGACCCGGATTTTCTCCGGACCGAGCTCGACCGCCATCGATTTGGACATCAGGTTGACCGCGCCCTTGGAAGCGTTGTACCAGGTCAGACCAGGGCGCGGGCGTATGCCGGCAACCGAGCCGATGTTCAAGATCACCCCACCGCCTCTTTGGCGCATGAAGGGCAACACCGCATGGGTCATGTGAAAAATAGACTTCACATTGACATTAAACACTTTGTCAAAGCTGGCTTCATCCACCTCCAACATGGGCCTGTTTTTGTGGGTGGTACCCGCATTGTTGACAACGATGTCAGGAATACCAAAAGTCTCAACGCAATGCGCCACCAAAGCCTTGACCTGATCTGCACGGCTGACATCGCAGGTGAATGCGCTGGCATTGCTACCCAAGCTGGCAGCCACTTTCTTGGCAGCTGCGTCTTGAATATCAGCCACGATGACTTTCGCCCCTTCGCGAATGTAGGCATCGGCAATACCTTCTCCAAAACCGCCCCCTGCGCCCGTGATGATGGCAATTTTGTTGTTCAGTTGAGTCATGTGCTCGCTTTCATTGGTGGTTATCCGTGGAAGTGAATCACGGTTTTGGTGGTGCTCATTTCTTCCAAAGCCATGAAGCCTTTTTCTCTGCCATGGCCGCTACGCTTGACACCGCCGAAAGGCAATTCAACGCCGCCGCCGGCACCAAAGGAATTGACAAACACTTGTCCGCATTTCAAGGCTTTGGCTACCCGTTGTTGGCGTCCGCCATTCTCAGTCCACACGGCAGCCAACAAACCATATTGCGTGCTGTTGGCCAACGCAATCGCATGCGCTTCATCGGTGAAGGGCATGGCTGCCAACACCGGACCAAACACTTCTTCTTGGGCCAGGGCATGGTCTGCTGGCACGCCTGCAAACAAGCTAGGGGTCACGTAGTAGCCTTGGCTTGGCACACCAGGGTCAATCTGTCCTTGCGCCAACAATTTCAAACCCGAGGCCTGGGCCTGCGCTATGTAGCGGTTCACGCGTTGTTGCTGAGCCTGGTTGACCACCGGACCGCAATCGAGGTTCATCTCAGGAGAACCCACCCGGACCTTTGAAAATTTCTCAGCAACCAAGGCCAGGAAAGCATCGTAAAAAGACGCTTGTACCAACAGCCTGCTGCCTGCAGTGCAGGTCTGTCCGGTGTTTTGCACAATGCCTCGCACAACCGTGCTGGCGGCTAACTCGATATTGGCATCGTCAAACACCAGGTGCGGTGATTTACCACCCAACTCCAGCACACACTTGACAGCATTCACCGCCGCTGCTTGCTGGATCAACACACCGACTTCATTGGAACCCGTGAAGCTGATGAAGTTGATGTCTGGGTGTTTGGCCAAAGCCGCACCCGCTTCTTCACCCAAGCCACTGACCACATTCAAGGCGCCCGGCGGAAAGCCCACCTGAAGTGCGAGTTCGGCAATGCGCAGGCAACTCAAGCAAGCATCTTCTGCTGGTTTGACCACCACTGCGTTGCCCATGGCCAGGGCCGGGCCGATGCTTCTGCCCATCATTTGTGCGGGGTAGTTCCAGGGAATGATGTGCGCGGTCACACCCAAGGGCTCACGCAACAAGTTCACTTGGTAACCGTTGAGGAAGGGAATCACCTGGCCATGGATCTTGTCGGCTGCCGAACCGTAATATTCGAAATACCTGGCCAATACCACCATGTCATTGCGGGCAGTGGTCATGGATTTACCGGTGTCTCGTGCCTCGAGCAAAGCCAATTCTTCTGCATGGTCCGCCAAGGTTTGGGCGAGCTTGAGCATCAAACGGCCGCGTTCCAAAGCCGAGAGTTGACCCCAGGCACCATCGAGCGCCGAGCGCGCTGCTTGCACTGCCAAGTCAATGTCAGCGGCTTCACCGCGCGGAATATGTTCAAACACCATGCCGTCGACGGGCGAATACACATCGATGGTTTTGCCGCTCAGGGCTTGCAGGGCTTTGCCCCCAATGATCATGTTGGCCAATTGGAAAACTCCTTTGTGAATTCAGTTTGTCAAATGAAACGGTTGGTGGTCGAGTGCACCCCGCTCCAGAACCCAAGTTTGGTCTGGAACATGGGCAAGCAAGCTGGCATTGGACTCGGTGATGACCACGCACAAATCGGGATACTGTTGGCGCAGTCTTCCAATCGACTCCATGTATTGTTGCGCCAGTGCGGGTGCCAAACCTTGCAAGGGTTCATCCAACAACACCAGTCGATGACCCACCATCAAGGCGCGACCCAGCGCCACCATTTTGCCTTGACCACCGGAGAGGGCTGCGCCTGAACGATTCAACATGGCCAGCAATTGGGGCGCCACAGCCAACACCGCATCCAAGCGCGCTTGGACCGCCGTGTTGTTCAACCCCCGAACCTCGCAAGGTAAACGCAGATTCTCAAGCACCGTGAGTGTCGGAAAGATGATGCGCTCTTCGGGTGCGTAGCCCATGCCCAAGCCAGCACGCGCATGCGGAGGCTGGTCCAACAGGTTGTGGTCATCCAACATCACGCGTCCTGATTTGGTCTGCACCAAACCCATGATGCTGCGAAGCAAAGTGGTCTTACCGGCGCCATTGCGCCCCACCACAGCCACCGTGGTGCCTGCCGTCATGGATGCACTGATGCTTCGCAACACCTGCACGCCAGCGATATCCACACAAAGTTGTTCAAGGTGCAACATCAGCGGTCTCCCAAAATTTCACGCCGAATTTGGGAGTTGGACAAGACTTCGTCGGGCGTGCCATCCGCGGCGATGCGCCCAGCAATCCAGGCTGCCACGCGGGTGGCATAGCGTCTGACAATGTCAATGTCATGCTCTACAAACCAAGGGGTGACTTGGCGTTCACGCATGGCTTGCATCACGGTGTCCATCAAAAGCATCTTGTCTTCGGAGGCCACCCCACTGGTGGGTTCATCCATGATCATCAGTTGGGGGCGCAGCATCAGTGCCATGGCCACGTCCAGCAATTTACGCTGACCCTCCGGTAATGCCATGGCAGAAACTTCTGCACGCTCGCGCAAACCCACCAGCGCCAACGTGTCATCTACCTCGTGCTTGTCCACAGCATCTGACAAAGGCGTCCAAAAAGAAAGGCCACCCCGACGGCCAACTGCAGCAATTTCCAAGCATTGCCGAACGGTATGGTCTAGAAAAAGCTGCGGTAATTGGAAAGAACGGGCCAAACCCAAACGAACGATATGGCGGGGTTCGCGCTGAGTGATGTCTTGGCCATTGAAAAAAACCCGACCACTCGTAGGCTTGATGAAGCCTGTGCAAATATTGATGAAAGTGGTTTTGCCCGCACCATTTTGGCCAATCACTGCCAGCCTTTCGCCACTGTAAAGCTCGAAATCGATGCTGTCAGCCGCCACCACGCCGCCAAAAGCCAATTGCAGACCTGTGGTCTGTAAAAGTGCGCTCATGGTTTGTCTCCTTTGGGCGCGTCTGATTTGGAGCGCAGCAAACCCATGATGCCATCGGGTGCAACAAGGATGACGATGATCAAGGTCACCCCCAGCAACATTTGCCAAACGCCAGTCATGTAGGCCGAGGCAAATAACTTGACGGCTTCAAACACCACCGCACCCACAAAAGAGCCCAAGGCATGCCCTGAACCACCCAAGATGGTGATGAACACGTACTCACCAGAACGAAACCAGGAACCGATGTCTGGCGTGACCAAGCCTTGCACCAGGACAAACAGCGCACCAGACAAGCCAACCAAGACCGCTGATAGGACATAGCCCTGCCACAGAATCCGCTTGGCCGATAGCCCAAGGTATTCCAGGCGAGTCTCGTTGGACTTGATGGCCGACAAAGCCTCTCCAGCCGCGGATTTGAAATAGCGTTGAATCAGCCAAACCAGCAAGGCGGAGCACACCAGCGCGATGACCAACAAAGCGGTTTCAAAATCGCTGCGCTCGAGCGTCTGCCCCAGCAAATCGGGCCGTTGAATACGCAACCCGTCTGTGCCGCCCGTGAAGTTGTAAAACTTACCGAGCATGGAAAAAAGCACCATGCTCAGCGCCAAATTCAGCATGCCAAAAAAGATACCGCGGTAGCGCACCACAAACAAGCCAATCACGGCGCCGGCCAGGCCACTGCAGAGCATGCCTACCAGCACCAAAATCAGACCATCGGTGCCAGGGAATGAGCGCGCAGTGAATGCCACGCCGTAAGCAGAAATTGCTGCGAACAAGGCATGGCCAAAAGAGACTTGTCCTGCGCGCATCATGATGGCCACACCCAGGCTCGCCATGGCATAGCACAAGCCCATAATCAAAGGGGTTTTGCTCCAAGGAAACACCAAACCCAAGATCAGGCATGTAAGAGCACCCGCCCACGCGATGTTGCGAACCATGTCAGATCCTTCGCGCTTGCGCGACAGAAAACAAGCCGTTGGGTCTGACGAGCAAAACCAAGACCATGATCAGATAAGGCACAGCCACTTCCCATTCCGGGGCCATGTAAACCGCCACAGCGCGTGTCAGGCCAATCAAGAGTGAGGCCAACAACGCGCCTGAAATTTGCCCCAAACCCGCGGTAGCCACCACAGCAAATGACAGCACGATCATGTCAGCACCTGCACCGGGCACCATGGAAGTGGTGGGTGCGGCCATCGCTCCACCCAGCGCACCCAAGGTGGCCCCCAGTACAAAGGTCAACCAGACAATCCGTTTGGCATGGATGCCCAGCGCGGTTGCCATTTCACGGTGATGGGTGACAGCTACCACCTGTTTGCCCAGCGAGGTGAAGCGCAGGAAAAACAACAGACCCGCATAGCTAGCCAAGGCAGTCAGGGGAATGATGATCAATTGATAGGTGGTGTAGGTCACTTCAAAAAAAGACACTGTGCCCAGACGGCCAATCACCTCAGGGGCAGAGTAAGGCTGCGTGCCCCATAGCAGTCTTTGTAAGTCTTCAAGCACTATGAAAGCGGCAAACGTCATCAGCAGTTGTTGCACCGGGTCTCGATGTTGGACGCGGCGAAGCAAGCCTGCTTCAAGTCCCGTGCCCAAGACCAGGCCAACCAACAAAGCAGCGATCAGCAAGCACAGCAACAAGGTGAAGGTCGAGGGCTCGTGGTTCATCGCCAACAAGGTCAGAGACGAAGCGGTGTAACCGCCAAAAGCGTACAAAGCACCATGGGCCACATTGACAATGCCCATCACACCGCATATCAAGGTCAAGCCCAAGGACACCATGAACAACAAACCAGCGTAAGACACGCCGTCGGCCATCGCCAGCAACATCAAATCAGTGGTCATGGACAAGACTCAGAAAATCAGTGTGGGTTGCCATGCAACAAGATACCTGAAGGCCAAATAAATGAACGAACCATGCAATGTAAAAGATTTCACGAGCAGCATGCGAACCAATCACCTTGGTCTGTGTTATTTGCAGGGTATTCCCTAGGCCGATGGATGGCTTACTCGCGAAGAACAAGCGTCAGTAAAGTTGCCACCAAGCCTGCTTGATCCAGGACTTGCACGAATACACCACCGCTTGGGCAGCCTCATGCTGGGGGGAAACCGTCAAGACTGCGGCCCGCTTTTGAAACTCAAAACTCAGCAAAGGCGTTGAAGCTTCGGTTTGGGGCTGCTTGCCTGGAGCTGGCTTGGCCTGACGGTCAATGGTCAACACAGCGCCTCCTTTGGTCCATCGCATGCTGGTGATTTCACGCACTAGTTCACCGTTGACATCATGCCAATCATTGGTGGTGGGGGTAGATGGATTGGCGCAATGCAATGCATCGCTGGGCCACAAAACACAAAATTGCTCTTTGCTGGTTTGCACCACTTGCTGCTTGTAGTACTGCGAGCTGCCTTCTTCGGCATAAGACTCGCAAAAGTATTCCTTCTCCACTTGGTCGGAACAGGCGCAGAGAAAGGTGATCATCAGCAGCGAAATGGTTGCTCGAAACATATTCATGTCAGTACCAGCGGTTGTCACACCGACCAATGAAGTCAGAAAGCACATCAATCTTTCCCGATTGACCGTCAATGAAGCGAACACCAGAAGACCGGGTCGTGATTTTCAATTCCCCTTTTCCTCGGTCGAAATCAAAGGCATAGTTCATCTGGTCTACCGCATAGGTGCTGTAGACACCTCTGAAGCCGGTGTTGGTTTGCATCGCAATGTGGTTATTGGGGTTGAGTTCTTTGTAGAGCGGAAAGCGCTGGTTATTCAAGTTGATTTCACCCCTGCGAATTTGCATCAATTGACGTTCAGGGTTGGTTTCATCCATCAGGATTTGTGAATCTGATCCTTCAGGCTGCCAGTGCTGAACACGGTGAACAGTGCCCTGGCAACTGAGCGTGGGGTAAATAAAACCGTAAGCGAGACCTACCAGGGGAATACTGATGCAAAGCACGAGCAGCAGGGTGCGCAGACGAATGCCGCCTTGGTCATTGCCTACCGTTTCTTCCTCCAGGGCCATGGATGTGTCGTGTTCATGCGCCTGCCTGTGCGCCATGAGCGCAGTGGCTGCATCCGGTGTCTCCGTCAAGCCATCAGACGGCAGATTGGCGTCTGGCCAAGGTGCCGTTGAAGACATGGATACGAACGTGGATGCCGTTTGTGCCGGCAAAGCTTGCAGCACGGATGGCTTTGCAGTTGAAGATGAGAGAGCCTGCAGTGTTGCCAAATCATGGAGATTTTTCGGAACTGACCTGTCATCGTCGCTGGGTACCTGTGAGCCGCGCTTGGCTGGTTGCAGTTGGTTCAAGGTTTGCCATGCCTGCTTGGGTTTGACCCGGTCTAATTTGCCATGAACCACATTGATGTTGGCTTGCAGACTCTCAACCCTTAATTTGTCAAGGAGTTCGGTGGCCTGTGCGCCCCAGGCGGCGTCATCCAGGGCTTGGGTATGAGTTGACAAGTTGCCTTTACCTACACCCTGCAGGTTGTCTTTCAGGTTGCCATTGCCAATGTCCTGGAGGTTATCTTTGAGTGCATCTTGACCAACAGCTTGAATGTTGTCCTTGAGGTTACCGTTTCCGATGTCCTGAACCTTGTTTTTCAAGCCGCCTTCAGTTGCCAAGTCTTGCGTTTGAGAAGTCAGTTTGTCCGTACCCACGTTTTGCAGGTTGCTTTGATGACCAGATGGACCGACTTTTTGAAGGTTGACGTCTTTGGCTGTTTCGGAAAAATCGGGTCCTTGCTCGATTTGTTTGCCGTGCATTGCCACCAAATCAATGTCTGCTTGGTCTTTGAAGCCGTCTTCAACTTCTTGGATGTTGCGTTCCATCGTTCGGTGGACGACTTCACCCGTCTCTGACGCGTGTTCAGCGGCAATCCAGTTTTCTTTCTTGCGGTCATCCGCGCGGCGTGTGTAAATGGCTTTGGGGTCCACATCCGTGCTGAATGGCTTGAGGTTTTTGACCTCAATGGCCTTGAGGTAAGAGCTCAGGCGAGATTTGGAAACCCGGAAATCTTCTTGGATGTTGTCGAATAAATTTTGCTCTGCAATGCCAATGGACCCATCGGACATCATGGAGTCAGCCACATTCACCAGAATCAACAGTTTTTGGTCCTCGTTCAAAGACGGCGATGCTGTCCGCAAAAATTGACCCAGCGTGTCTTCCCGCACTTTCTTAATGGCGGCGGCTTGCAAGCCTTCAAATCCACCGATTACCGCTTGCAACTGACCAATCTCTTCATCTGTGATGTCTCCATCCGCGGCCATCATGAACATCAGCGTGGAGGCCATGGCAAGGTGGGGGCTTAGCGTGGGCGCGGTCAGGTCTTCCTGAGAATAATTGCCCAACAAAGCGTAGTTGTTTTTGAATGTGATGGCTTTGTAAGTGGACTCAAAGGCCGCTGGCGTGATGCCAAAGGCGGTTTGCATCCGCCTGAACATGTCCATTTCGACGCCTTGCACTTGACCATCGGACTGCATGGAGTCGCACACATTGGCCAAAATGCACTGCACATCTTGAGGTTGCAATGACTCTGGAGCCATTGACAAAAAATCATCCAAGCTGATGGTATCTGCAAACTCCGCGGCCCAATCCAGCAGGTCTTCATTGCCACCGATGACCGCTTGCAGTTGGCTGCTTTCATGGTCATCGATGTCGCCGTCAGCTTTGGCCATGAACAGCAATGCAGCAGCCAACACCATCAGGGGTGTGAGCTGCACATGGGACATGGCTGGGCGGGCCTGAACTTGGATGTCGCTGATCATGTGGGACCGACAAGCTGAAGTTGCATGCCTTCACAATAAGGCTTTCACCGCCAAAACCACCCATGATTGACTTCAAATACTCACACTTACCCATGGTTATGGCGACAGATCCCCCCTAGGATGCCTTGATGTCTACCCTATGCCTTTGCCGCAGTAAGAATTGGCTGATTGTTTTGCTGTTGAGCATCCCCTCCTGGAGTTTGTCCTATGCCCAAGAGGCTTCTGTCAGTGTTCGCAAAGCCTATCTGTTGGCTGCTGACCAGGATTTGGGTATCGACAACATGGCCGAACAGACTTTCACGCCATATGACAACCAACTGCAATTGGGGTTTCAAAGTCGCCCTGTGTGGTTACGTTTTGAGATCACCCCTGGCACGCAGGCCCAGCCATTGGGCAATGTATCCGATACCTTTAACCCACTGATTTTGCGCATGGCGCCCTACATCACAGACAAGCTGGTGTTGTATGAGCCCAACGGCAGAGCATGGTCGCAGCAGATATTGGGCGACCGAGTGGTCATAGGCAAGCGGTTGTGTACCGATGACACCCATTGCTTCATGTTGAAAAGCAATCCCCAAAAGCCTGTGACGGTGTATGTCCAAGTATTTCACCGGGGCGTTTTTTCTGTCCGCTCTGAGGTCTTTCCTTGGCTGGAATTGCCTCAAGTGTTGGCCGATGGTTCAAGTCGCATCAGTGCATCGCTTGCCATCGCCTCAAGCTTGTTGTTCATGGCCTTTGTGCTGTTCGTGATTGACCGCAACTGGCTGCTGTTTACCTATATCTGTTTTCAATCGCTGGTGTTGGTCTTCATGGCGCTCACCACTGGCCGGGTTGCGCAGGTCATTAACCATATTTCGCCAGCCATTTTGGACGAATTGACGCACCATTTTTTCAACCTAAGGGTGTTGATGTTTGTTTTTGTCGGTTGGGCGGCATTGGCCACCTTTCGGCCCAACAAAATCTATTTGGGCATGGTGGGTCTGTTGGTGCTGGCATCCATCGGCTCTTCGCTGGCGATTGGCTTTGGACTGATTCATTTGGGCATCACTGTGTACCTGAGCGTCACTGGCGTGAACTTGTTGGTGCAGTTTTATGGCGTCTATACAACGCCCCATGTCACTCGCAGGATTCGCGGTTTGCTGACGCTGGGTTATGCGATTTATGTGTTTATTTTTCTGATTGCCTTGTTGGTGATTTTTGCCAATTGGATACCTACGGGCTCAGGGGTGCTGGTAAACAACTTTGCTGATTGGCGTTTGAATGGGGGTCCAGCGGGTGTTGTCATCTTCTTGATCATTGTGATTCAACAAGCAGAGCGAAAGTCAGAGAGTTCACGCCTCTTGGGTCAGTTGCGTGTTGAAGCAGCGCAGTCCATCGCCAATCAAGACAAACTGACCGAGCGTTTGACCTTGATTGACATGCTGACCCATGAATTGAAGAACCCATTGGGCACCATCCGATTTGCCTTGGCATCACTCAAGCGACAAACCAGAGACGAAGAGAGCAATGAGCGAGTGAGTCGCATTGACAGGTCGGTAGAGCGAATGAATGATTTGATTGAACACGTGGCCCATTCCAACCGGATTGATCGCTTCGAGTTGCAGGAAGAAAAAGAACCCATTGATGCGATGGATGTCATTAAAGAGTTGTTGACCGAGTATGAAGAGAAAAACCGGTTCCAGTTGCAAGTTCCGGACGGGGCTTTTTTCTATTCAAACCGGCACATGTTGTCTTTGATGCTTGCGAATTTGATTGCCAATGCTTACAAGTACGATGCCAAGGCCATGCCCATTCAAATACAAGTCAGCAGTCAAGCCGATGCCACTGTTTTCAAGATTGTGAATTCCATTGATCCATCTATTCAGCCTGACCCCGGCAAATTGTTTCAACGCTACTACCGTCATGACGCTGTCCAATCCTTGCCTGGCATGGGCATCGGCCTGAGTTTGGTGGAGTCGGCTGCGTTGAAAATTGGCGCCAAAGTCACATTTCACATCGAGGCAACCCAGGTTGCATTCACCGTTGAGGTACCGCTATGAGTCCAACCACGTTGTTGCAAAAAACAGTGCCTGTCCAGTCCAATTTCGTGGTTGCCGTGGTCGAAGACGATCAATTGCTACGGCAAGAATTGGAAGTGCATTTGCGTGCCAATCAATTCACGGTGTACGGAGTTTCCAGTGGTGCTGCTTTGAATGACTTGATCACGGCAGAGCCAATAGACATGTTCATCATCGACCTGAATTTGCCGGGTGAGGGTGGCCTGAGTATTTGCAAGCGCCTGCGCCAAGCATTGCCCAACTCTGGCATCGTGATCATGACCGGGCGTGTCGCATTGCACGACCGCTTGGCGGGTTACAGCCATGGTGGCGCAGACTTTTACCTGACCAAACCCGTGTCACCCGATGAATTGGTGTTGGTGTTGCTGAGCCTGGGCAAACGGGTGAAGAAAATCAGCCAAGCTGGCGAATGGAACCTGAGTGTGCGCGACCGCATTTTGCTAGGCCCAGACCCTTGGCAAAAGTTGCGCTTGACCAGTCGTGAAAAAACCCTCTTGGTGGCGCTGAGCCATGCCAAAGACCATACCTTGGAGTCGGGCGCTTTGTGCGATTTGTTTTCTGCTGAAAACGTGGAAGTCGGCATGAGCAAACACGCGCTGGAGGAATTGATCGCCCGATTGCGCAAAAAATTCAAATCGGTTCAAACCGATGGCGCAGAGCCAGCCATCAAATCGGTGTGGGGCATTGGCTACCAACTCTGTGTGCCCGTCACCTTGGTTTACTGAGTCAGGTTGATTTCAACGCGCCAGAGGCAAGCAAGGCTTTGGTATCGCTTTTTCCGCCCAACAAAATCCCTTTGTGAAAAACCATGGGAAAGGTCGGCCAACCTGTCCACATTTTCAGTGCATTGCGTCGACGCCACTGGCTCAAATAGCCGCCATATTCCAAATAAACATGTGTGAACCCTGCCTGGTCTAATGCCTTTCGTACGGCGGTGACTTCGGGGTTTTGCGCCATGCCAACCACCACCAACTCGTTTTTGTTGATCGCGTGTTGAACTTCCAGCACGATGTCTTGGTGTGCCATGGCTATGTGTGCCTGAATGGCAGGGTGGATATGGCTTTCGTCTAGGATGGGTCTGCTCATGGGTTGATCGCTGTGTGCTTGAAAGCTTTGAGTCTACGCAAACGCTGCGCATCGATCTTCACGCCATCCCATGGCATGTCTCTTGCAACGCAGAAGTCAGCCCGCATTTCCCCATGACCAACGTGATCATCCCTCCATCGCCGCAGTGCCAGAGCTGTCAGTACCTGATGCCATCTCAGTCCTCCAAAACGGGGTTGCGCTGTGGCTTTGCCTACTTCAAAGCTTCTGAAATGGTGCGTAAATTCAAGCTGATGAGCCATTACCCCGAGGTTAAATCATTCAATGCCTGTGAAAAATGGGCGCCAAATTAGTGCGAAGTTGTTAGCAATGCACCGTGGTGGTGCCTGTCTTGTGCTGCCCTTATCATGGCCAGCGACATGACTGGACTTGAAACCACCCTCATTTATTTGTTATTTGCCGTCTCCGGTGTGGTGGCCTGTCGCCTGCTGCACCTGCCTGCCATCTTGGGTTATTTGGTGGCGGGCGTGTTCTTGGGCCAAGGCGGGGTGTTGATCTCCGAGAACGAAGCAGCCGTGGCCGCTGTCGCCGAGATGGGCGTGGTGTTGTTGATGTTTGTGATTGGCCTGGAGTTCAACCTTCCCAAGTTGCTCAAGCTTAAAAAAATGGTTTTTGGTTTTGGCATGGCGCAAGTGGTCGTGATGCTCGCGGGCACTGTGCTCGGTCATGCCTTGATTTACATGGTGTTGTCACGCTGGCAAATGCCTTGGGATTTGTCTTGGCGTGGGGCCGTGGTTTTGGGTGCCGCCATGGCCATGTCCAGCACGGCCATCGTGGTCAAGTTGATGGCCGAGCGCTCTGAAATGGAAACCCCGCATGGACGACGGGTGATCGGCGCATTGCTTTTTCAAGATTTGGCTGTGGTGCCTTTTCTGGTCTTGATTCCTGCCTTGAATAAGATGAACGAAGGCAATGTGTGGACCGAATTGTCTGTGGCCTTGGGCAAGGCAACCGTGTTGGTCATCATTTTGTTGTGGGGTGGGCAGAAGGTCATGCGCTATTGGTTGCGCATGGTGGACCGTCGCAACAGCGATGAATTGTTCATGCTCAATATTTTGTTGATGACCTTGGGCTTGGCATGGTTGACCGAGCATGCTGGTTTGTCGATGGCCATGGGTTCTTTTTTGGCGGGCATGTTGATCGCTGAGACCGATTACAAACAGCGCGTGGAAGATGACATTCGCCCCTTCCACGACGTGTTGCTTGGATTGTTTTTCATCACCTTGGGCATGAAGTTGGATTGGCATGTGCTGCAAATCCAGTGGCCATGGGTATTCATCTTGGCCGTGATCCCTGTGCTGGTCAAAGCGGTGTTGATCGGTGTGCTGGCCTATGCCAGTGGTGCCAGCAATGGCGTGGCTGCACGCACAGGCATTTACCTCGCCCAGGCGGGTGAATTTGGTTTTGTGCTCCTGACCTTGGGGTTGGATCAGTCGCTGATCGACCCTCGCTGGTCCAACCCAGTTCTGGCGGCCATGGTGCTGTCCATGCTTGTCACGCCTTTGTTGATTCAGCACGCAGACCGGTTGATCTTTCGGTTTTCTCCCGACGATTGGTTGTCACAGTCATTGCAACTCACCACTGTTGCCAAGCACGCCATCAGCATCGATCACCATGTGATTGTTTGTGGCTTTGGCAACACGGGTCGAAGCCTTTCACAGTTGTTTGAAAGGAATGGTATTTCCTATATTGCATTGGATGTCAATGTGGAAGTGGTCAAGGCAGGTGTGTTGGCGGGGCACCATGTCGAAGTGGGGGACTCTTCGCAGTTGTCCTATTTGATGTCTGCCGGTTTGGCCAGGGCCTCGGCAGTGGTGATCAGTTTTGACGACACCCTGGCATCCTTGAAAGTGCTGGAGTGGGTGAAGTTGCATGTTCCTCATTTACCGGTGGTGGTGCGCACCCGTGATGACCATGACACGAACTTGCTGAAGGCTGCTGGTGCCAGCGAAGTGATTCCCGATGCCTTTGAAGTGAGCTTGAGTTTGGCCACCCAAACCTTGACCCGGCTCGGTTTTGCCGAACAACAACTTCATCTGCTGGTGTCGGAGCAACGCCGGACACAATACGCTGGTTTGAAAGATGCCCAAAAATAACTGGGGTTGATGTTCATTTTTTTACTTTTCATGCCGATATCTAGATGCTTTTCTTTTTTTGCAAAGTGGGTAGCTGGATAGAAACATTCTTCAATGCATGCAAAACCACTGAAAAAATGTGTTTGAGATAAACAAAAAGGGGTCGTCATGTCTGAAAAAATATTCCATTCCATTTCATCGCAACTGGCCCCCTGTGCCTGTTGCACTCCGCCTGTTTCAGGCGTAACAGCCAGCTTAGGCCGTCGCAACTTTCTGGGTTGGGGTGCGGCAGGCGCTTTGGCAGGTGGTTTGTCCTTGGTGGGTGCACCGTCTGCTTGGGCTGCCAGTGGCCATTACGAATCCATGTTGGTCAACTGCATTGACCCCCGTTTCACCACCTTGAGTTGGCAGTACATGGGCCTGATACAAGGGGTGAGTCGAGACAAGCTGGAAGATAACTACAGCCAATTTGTGATGGCTGGCGGCCCCATTGGTGCGGTGCATCCCAAGTTTGAAGCTTGGCACAAGACATACTGGGACAACCTAGACATCACCGTCTCTTTGCACCATATCAAGCGTGTGGTGGGACTGAGCCACCGTGACTGCGGTGCAGCCAAATTGGCTTTTGGTGAAGCAGCAGTGGCCAACAAAGAGAGCGAATCACAAGCCCATGGTGAGGCATTGGCCATGTTCAGAGAGGCCGTTAAAAAACGCCACCCCAAGTTGAGCGTCATCACCGGGGTGATGGACACCAATGGCAAAGTTGATCTGATGGGTTGATGCTCAGAGCTGGTCTAGGAAGGCCAGCAACAGGTGGTTGACCGCCTCCACCTGTTCTTGCTGAACCCAGTGGCCGGCACCGGGCAGCAAATGACACAGCCGCATGTCAGCGCATGCGGCTGTTTGCATTTTCTCGACAGCCCCGGGGAACTGGTACACCCCCCAATCGGCTTGGCCTGCGATAAAGGCACTGGGCACTTCGATGCGTTGTCCGCCATACCTTGCCAATTCACCAAAGCATGATTTGTCCGTGGCGCAGCGGTACCACTGCAAGCCACCTTGGAAGCCGCGCTGTTGGTACGCTTGCACATAGACATCCAGGTCGCTGTCGGGCAGCCATTGACAAGCTTCTATCTGGGCTTGGGATGGCATGAACGGGGCAACCGCTTGTGCCATCGTGGCATGGCCCGGCATCAGGTAGTAGTGGGGGAGGGCTGCCAGCAGATCCGCACGCCAAGCGCTCAAGGGGCGGGGATGGTTTTCAGCCCAATCTGCGCTTTTCACATGGTAGTAGGCTCTTAAAAAATCGTGCAAACCTTGGCTGGCGAGCCACATGTCTTGGTTGGCTTGCGGCCCTGCGTAATACCACTGGTAATGTTGGCGGGGGGGCCGAAGTTGCCCCAAAGCGTGCACTTCGTTGGTCAGTGCGTCATGGACGGATGCCCAATCCTGGGCATTGGGCGGGCCAGCGAAGGGGGCGCTCATCAGCATGACTGCACGAAACACATCTGGACGCGTCAGCGCAGCCCAAGCTGCCACTGGCGAACCAAAGTCATGTCCCACCACTGCATGCACGTGGTTGATCTGCAAGTTCTCCAGCAAGTCCAGCAGGTCTTGCACCAAATGCAACATGCTGCTGGCCCGCCAATCCCCCGTGAAACGGTCATCGCTGCCTGTGGTGCGTCCGTAGCCTCGTTGATCGGGTGCGATCACATGAAAGCCAGCCTCGCCCAGCGCTGTGAATTGGTGGCGCCAACTGAAAGCCAACTCAGGGAACCCATGCAATAAAAGCACCACAGGTTGCCCTGGTTGTCCCGCCTCCAAATAATGCATGTGCAAACCATGTGCGGTGTCGGTGTAGCGCGAGTGCACACCGGCAGGCAGCGGCAAAGGTGGCAGAGTTGTCACAGGCATGTCCTCAGCGGCAGGTGCGAATGGGTCATCAGGCCAAAGCCGCCGAGTTGTCAAAGCGCAGGGGCAGTTGCCGCAATCGTTGACCGGTTAAAGCAAACACCGCGTTGGCGATCGCTGGCGCAATCGGCGGTATGCCGGGTTCGCCCACGCCTTGAGGGTGTGCATCGCTTGGCAAGATATGTGTCTCCACCACTGGCGCCTGGTCGATGCGCAACAAAGGGTAATCATGAAAATTGCTTTGCTGCACCTGGCCCTTTTCAAAGCGGATATTGCCCCACAAGGCTGCGCTCAGACCCATCATGACCGACCCTTCCATTTGCTGGGCGATGCTGTCGGGGTTGATGGCTGTGCCGCAATCGATGGCGCAGACCACGCGGTGCACCCGAATCTGGTTGGCGTTGACTGAGACTTCCACCATTTGCGCCACGATCGAGCCAAACGATTCGTGCATGGCCATGCCCCAGGCTCGTCCTTGCTGTTGCAAAGCCATGGTCGCCGAACCCATGCCAGCTTTATCCGCGGCCAATTGCAAAACGCGGGCATGGCGCGGGTGGTTTTTCAACAGCGACAAACGAAACGCCAAGGGGTGTTGTCCGCTGGCATGTGCCACTTCATCGACAAAACTTTCTTTGAAAAACGCCTGGTGTGAATGACCCACTGATCGCCATGAGCCGATGGGGATGGGCAGGTCGATCGCGGTGTGACTGATCTTTGCATGGGGCCATTCATAGGCTTGGTCAAATGCACCTTCTGCCGTTGTTTTGTCAGGGCCAGCACCGGGCATGTCCAGCATGCGGCGAATGAATTGGGGTGCGATGGCTTGGCTGCACGAACGGTTTTGCCATGCAATAACTTGGCCCTGTGCGTCCAGACCTGCTTGGTAACGACTCACACACGCCGGTCGGTAAAAATCGTGTTGCATGTCTTGGCTGCGATCCCACAACATTTGCACGGGGAGGCCTTCGCAGGCCAGTGCGATATGCGCAGCCTGAGCGATGTAGTCCAGCTCCAGTCGACGACCCAAACCGGTGCCCAACAGGGGCAGGTGCAGGCTGACCTTATCCTTGGGGATGCCCAAAATGTCAGCGACCACATGGCGGGCTGCACCGGGGATTTGGCTGGGTGCCCAGACCGTGGCAGCGCCGTCCTTGAACCGCACGGTGCAGTTCATCGGCTCCATGGTGGCGTGTGCCAAGTAAGGGGCACTGTATTCAGCGGTGATGGTTTTGGTCGATGTGCCCAGGAGGGCTTGCTGCACATCCCCTTGCTCGAAATAGGTATGCGCATCCTTGCTGTCCAGCCCTTGGCGCAATGCCTGGTTGATGGACTCACTGCCCCATGCGGCCGCCGCACCCGTGCCCCATTCAGCTCGAACCACACGCAGTGCCTTCATGGCTTGGTAGGTGGACTTGGCCACCACCGCCACACCCCCGCTGGCCCCTTTGGTGGGGGCGAGCGCCACGACTTTTTCAACGCCCGGCATGGCACTGGCTTGGCTGGCATCCATGCTGATGAGTGGTGCGCCGACCTCGGGGTTCATGCGCACAGCGGCAAACAACAAGCCCTCAGGTCGGTAGTCCATACCGTACATGGCAGAGCCATCGACCTTGCTGGTGCCTTCGAGGCGTGGCATGGCTTTGCCAATGAACCTGAATTGATCAGGCGTTTTCAACACGATGTGTTTGGGTGCTGCTTGTGGGGCCGCCAGTGAGGCCAGTTCACCAAAACGGGCGGACTTTCCGCTGCTGTGGCTCACCACACCTGCATTGACTTGGCATTCACTCGCAGACACCTGCCACTGCTGCGCCGCCGCAGACACCAACATGGCCCGCGCACTCGCACCAGCCTCACGCATGGGCAACCAGAGGTCTTTGATGCTAGAGGAGCCGCCCGTGGCCACCAGACCAATTTCACGCATGGCTTTGTGGGTCATGAACTGGGCGAACTGTTTCAGTTTGCCGTGGTCGTCGGGGTGAAAGGGCAGGCCATCGGCAGCGACCACTTGGTTGTTGTAGATGTTGTCAAAGTTGGAGGACTCGAGGGTGATTTGGTCCCAGCGGGCATCGAGTTCGTCCGCCAACAACATCGCCAAACCGGTGAACACCCCTTGCCCCATCTCGGACTTGCTCATCACGATGCTCACCGTGTCGTCCTCTGCGATGCGCACCCAGCCATTGAGGGCGGTCTTGCCATGCTCGGGGGCCAAAGGCGAAGCGGGGTTCAAGCGTTGGCGGGGCGGCAACATGCTCCACCCCACCACCAAAGCACCGGTGCCTGCTGCAATAGCGCCCAATATGTGTCTGCGTTTCATGATGTTTCTCCTGCTGGGGTTTGTCGAAGCTGGCTGCTGTCACCGCTTACGCCCAACCATAACTGGAAAAGACGCGCATTCCCATGGGCAGCAGGCAAGTTACTGGTTCAGCCTGGCTGGCGCTCATCCCAACCATCTTTGCACCTTGTAAGTGCATAAAATGCTTCACGATGGTGCATTTCATAGAATGCACTTTTTAGGTGCATAATGAGTGGCCAAGAAATTGCGGTTGCCTGCATGGAAAAGGGGTATTTTGATCACGAAATCGCCTGGTCTGGCTGCTGAAATCGATCTTTTTGAACTTTCCGGTGGGCGGGGTGTGCGTGGCACAAAAGATGCAAGACAATGTTCATCTCTGATTTTCAAACCAACCTCTCCAGGAGAAATTGATGGCCAAGACCGTCGCCGACGTTATGAAGGACGTCAAGGAACACGAAATCAAGTTTGTTGATTTTCGTTTTACCGATACCCGTGGCAAAGAACAGCACGTGAGTGTGCCCATTTCCCACTTCGATGAAAGCAAATTCACCGACGGCCATGCATTTGACGGTTCATCCATTGCCGGCTGGAAAGGCATCGAAGCCTCTGACATGTTGCTCATGCCAGATGCGAACACCGCATTCTTGGACCCTTTCTTTCAAGAGCCTACCTTGGTTCTGTCTTGCGACGTGCTCGAGCCCGGCGATGGTAAATCCTATGACCGCGACCCACGCTCGATTGCCAAGCGCGCAGAAGCCTATTTGAAATCCTCTGGATTGGGCGACACCGCCTATTTCGGACCAGAGCCAGAGTTCTTCATCTTTGACAACGTGCAGTGGGGCAATGAAATGTCCGGCGCTTTCTTCAAGATCGACGAATACGAAGCCCCATGGAACAGCAGCGCCAAAATCGAAGGCGGTAACCGCGGCCACCGTCCCACCGTCAAGGGCGGCTATTTCCCCGTGCCACCCGTGGACAGCACACAAGACTTGCGTGCTGAAATGGTCATGATCCTCGAAGAAATGGGTATCCCTGTGGAAGTGTTCCACCATGAAGTGGCGGGCGCTGGTCAAAACGAAATCGGCACCAAGTTCAGCACCTTGGTTGAGCGCGCCGACTGGACCCAAAAACTGAAATACGTGGTGTGGAATGTGGCCAATGCCTACGGCAAAACCGCCACCTTCATGCCCAAGCCACTCGTGGGCGACAACGGTTCAGGCATGCACGTTCACCAGTCCATCTGGAAGGATGGCAAAAACCTGTTCGCGGGCAAAGGCTATGCTGGTTTGAGCGACACCGCCTTGTTCTACATCGGCGGCATCATCAAACACGCACGCGCACTCAACGCGATCACCAATCCCACCACCAACAGCTACAAGCGTTTGGTGCCAGGCTTCGAAGCCCCTGTGAAGTTGGCTTATTCCAGTCGCAACCGTTCTGCATCGATCCGCATCCCTCACGTTGCGTCAGACAAAGGCCGTCGCATCGAAGCACGTTTCCCTGACCCCATGGCCAACCCCTACCTGTGCTTTTCAGCCCTGTTGATGGCTGGTTTGGACGGCATCGAGAACAAGATCCACCCCGGTGAAGCAGCGACCAAAGACCTGTACCACTTGCCCCCAGAGGAGGACGCATTGGTCCCAACCGTGTGCCACAGCTTGGACCAAGCTTTGGAGCACTTGGACAAAGGCCGTGCCTTCTTGACCAAAGGTGGCGTGTTCACGGACAGCATGATCGATGCCTACATCGACCTCAAAATGCAAGAAGTCACCCGCTTCCGTCAGGCGGTTCACCCTGTCGAATACGACATGTACTACTCACTCTGAGCCTCGGCTTGGGACACACGTGCAAGGCAGTCCTGTCTTGTGCGCCAAGGGCGGCCTTCTGGCCGCCCTTTTTTCTGAGATGTGAATTCAACGAGGACAGGCGGACATGAAGCATATTTGGTTGATGGCATTTTTGGGTACCGTGGGTTGGGCAACCGCACAAACCAATACGAATTCGGTTTGGCGTTGCGGCAACGAATACACCAACCTACCGATTGCGGGCATGGCCTGCACACGCGTGCCTGTTCAGTCTGATGTCATCAGCACCCAACCGCGCACATTCCGCGCGGTGCCACAGACCAGTCCAGCCATGCCCAACACCACAGTCGTGGTTCCGGTGCCGCCGCTCAAGGATATCGGCCAACAACGCACCAGAGACCAATACGCCAGAGACCAACACGCCCAAAAAATTCTCTTGGATGAATTGAAAAAGTTGCAACAGCGTTGTCAGCTGCTGGCCCCTCAAAGCACGGAATGGATGCGTTGTCAGGCCGATGAGGCCGCGTTGCGCCGCGAATTGGCGCGGTTGCCCTGAGTTGCAACATGCCTGAAAACCGATTCGCTGCTTTTGACCAATTGGCCACCTTGGTCTTGGTGGTCAAAGCCGACAACCGTGTTTTGTTTGCCAATGCTTCTTTTGAAGATGTCATGGGCTTGTCACGTCGCAGTGTCCATGATGCAGATGCGCCGAGCTTGTTTGTGAATGAAGCCAGTCTGTTGCAAGCCATGGAAGGCGCCAGACGACATGACTTTTCAGCCTTGCGTTTTGATGATCAACTCAAACGCCCCGGCGCAGAGGCGTTTGCGGTTCATGTGTTGGTGACCGCCAGCGATCAACCGGATGAGGTGTTGATCGAACTGTTGCCCCAAGAAACCCAGAGCCGGCAAGACCGAGAGGAAAGACAGTTGGAGCATGCCCAGGCCAACAAAGAGCTGATTCGCAACCTCGCGCATGAGATCAAAAACCCCTTGGGCGGTATTCGAGGTGCGGCGCAACTGTTGCAGCTTGAGCTTGACACCCGCAGCGACCTGACCGAGTACACCCAGGTGATCGTGCGCGAAGCCGATCGCTTGCAAACCCTGGTAGAACGGTTACTTGCTCCCCACCGACGGCCCCATGTTGTGGGAAATGTCAATATCCATGAGGTGTGTGAACGTGTTCGCACCCTGATCCTGGCTGAGTTTCCCAAGGGCTTGCGGGTGCGTCGTGACTACGACATTTCCTTGCCGGAGTTTCGCGGTGATGTTGAACAGCTGATTCAGGCGGTGCTCAATATCGCGCACAACGCGGCGCAAGCGCTGATGGACAGGGTGTCAGTGGGAGACGCTGAAATCATTTTGTCTACCCGCATCGCACGCCAAGTGACTTTCGTGAAACAGCGCTTCAGATTGGCACTGGAATTGCACGTCATTGACAACGGACCTGGTATCCCGGAAGAAATCAAAGACCGTTTGTTTCATCCCTTGATATCTGGCCGCGATGGCGGCTCGGGCTTGGGTTTGAACTTGGCGCAGACCTTTGTGCAACAGCACCAAGGTTTGATCGAATGTGACAGTCAACCTGGGCGCACGGATTTCAAAATTTTGATTCCCTTGCATTGAAAAACGCATGAGCGAGATGCACAAGACAAAAGGCGGAGTATTGTGATGAAACCGATTTGGATCGTAGATGATGACCAGTCGATCCGTTTTGTGCTGGAAAAGGCTTTGATGCGCGAAGGCTTGCCTACCCGAAGCTTCACCCATCCGCGTGAAGTGGTGCAAGCCTTAGACAACCTGACCGATGAACACAGCCCGCAGGTATTGGTCAGCGACATTCGGATGCCTGGGGGATCTGGATTGGATTTGCTAGCCCAAGTCAAAGAACGAATGCCGGGCCTACCGGTCATCATCATGACCGCTTATTCTGATTTGGACAGCGCGGTGTCTGCGTTCCAAGGCGGTGCGTTTGAGTACCTGCCCAAGCCCTTCGATTTGACCAAGGCCATCGAACTGATTCGCCGTGCGGTGGAAGAAAGCCAGCGCGAGGCGGTGGGCGTGGTGGATGTGGACAGCACGCCTGAAATGCTGGGTCAAGCGCCTGCCATGCAAGACGTGTTCCGTGCGATTGGTCGCTTGAGCCAAAGCAATGTCACCGTGATGATCACTGGTGAATCGGGTTCGGGCAAAGAGTTGGTCGCTCGTGCACTCCACAAGCATTCCCAGCGCGTCCGTGGTCCTTTTGTGGCGATCAATACAGCTGCGATTCCCAAGGATTTGCTCGAAAGTGAACTCTTCGGCCATGAGCGTGGGGCTTTTACAGGCGCACAAGCCATGCGCCGTGGGCGTTTTGAGCAAGCCAATGGCGGCACATTGTTTTTGGACGAAATTGGGGATATGCCATTCGACTTGCAAACCCGATTGCTGCGTGTCTTGAGCGATGGAAGCTTTTACCGTGTGGGAGGTCATAGCGCGATCAAATCGAATGTACGCGTGATTGCAGCTACTCACCAAGATTTGGAACAGCGGGTCAAGGAAGGCATTTTTCGCGAAGACTTGTTTCACCGCTTGAACGTCATTCGTTTGCGCCTGCCACCCCTGCGCGAGCGCCATGAAGACATTCCTGTGTTGACTCGCCATTTTTTACAGCACAGTGCGCAGCAGCTCGGTGTGGAGGCCAAGCGGATTTCGGAATCGGCTATGGAGCTGCTGCAAAAGTTTGCTTTTCCCGGCAATGTGCGCCAGTTGGAAAACATTTGTCATTGGCTCACCGTGATGGCACCTGCGCAAGCGATTGAAGTCAAAGATTTGCCACCTGAGATGTTGCAACCTGTCGACTTGGACACCTTTGCCGACCATGCAGCTCACAGCCCGCTGGTCGTCCGATTCGTTAAAGGCATTGAGGGGTATGGCCATGCCGGGACCAACCCACCCATCCTGCCAAGTGCATCTGGCGAAGATTGGCAAGGGGGGTTAGAAGCCCAGGCCATGGCCTTGTTGACAGCCGGACGCAACGATGTCTGGGAGGCGTTGACCAAGCGGTTTGAGGCCACCTTGATTCAAACCGCGCTGGCCCACACCCGTGGTCGACGCATCGATGCCGCACACAAGCTGGGCATTGGTCGCAACACCATCACCCGGAAAATCCAAGAGCTTGGTTTGGAATAAACGCTCACAGCCAGATGGTGTGATGTTGCCGCTCAAGCCAGTGTGACCAGGACTGGCGTGTGGTCACTGGGGCGTTCGTTTTTGCGAGGCAGTTTGTCAATCACGCATGCCGTGGTGATGGGTTTGAGCAGATCGGAGACCAAAACATGGTCGATTCGCAACCCCCGGTTTCTTCTGAAGGCAAAGTCGCGGTAATCCCACCAGGAATAACTTTTCGGGGCCTGCTCAAACAACCGGAAAGCATCGTGCAGGCCCAAATCCAGCAAGGCTTTGAAGTGGGCGCGTTCTGCGTCGGTGCAATGAATGGTCCCAGCCAATGCGACCGGGTCCCAAACATCCTGGTCATCCCAGGTGATGTTGTAGTCCCCCATCAATACAAGCTTGGGGTGTCGTTTGAGCTCGTCTTCGATGAAGGTTCGCAGCGCAGTCAGCCATGCCATTTTGTAGGTAAATTTGTCGCTGTCAGGTGCTTGCCCATTGGGAAAATAGGCACCCACCACCCGCACGCCATGGACCGTTGCGGTGATGACGCGTGCCATGTCGTCAGCGAAACCGGGGATGTTGTGCACCACATCTTCTAACGCGTGTGTGGCAATCAATGCCACACCGTTGTAGGTTTTTTGTCCAAAAAAAACCACTTGGTAACCCGCCGCTTCAATCTCAGCGACAGGGAATTTATCGTCGGTGGTTTTGGTTTCTTGCAAGGCCAGCACATCCACACCGCCGTGTTCGTTTTGTGCTGACAACCAATCCAACACTTGCGGTAGCCGAACGGTGAGCGAATTGACGTTCCAGGTGGCGAGTTTCATGGTTGGCGCTCCAAAGTCACCAGGCTGTAGCCCATACCTTGTGCCGAGGTGTGGGATGTTCGGCTGAGCTCATGCCAGTCTGTGCCGAGCGCAGGTGCAAACGCATCCCCCTCAAACTCTGCATGGATTTCAGTGACCACCACTTGGCTGGCCAAGGGCAAAGCCTGGGCATAAATTTGAGCGCCACCGATGATCCACACCAACTGATTGGCAGGGAATAAAGCCAGTGCTGCCTGCACCGAATTCACCACTTCAGCACCCTCAGCAGCGTAGTCGGACTGGCGTGACACCACCACATTGCGACGACCTGGCAGCGGTCTGAACCCAGCAGGGATCGATTCCCAAGTCACGCGCCCCATCACCACTGGTTGGCCCAGGGTGGTGCGTTTGAAATGCGCCAAATCTTCAGGCAAATGCCATGGCATGGTGCCATGGTGGCCAATGACGTTGTTGCGAGCGCGGGCGTAAATCAGATGCAGTGGCATGGCTGTTAAACCGCAACCGGCGCCTTGATGGCGGGGTGGCATTGGTAGTCACGCACCTCGAAGTCTTCAAACTGGTAGTCGAAGATCGAGTCGGGGCGGCGCTTGATGTGCAATGTGGGCGCGGGGAAGGGCGAGCGCGTCAGTTGCAACTCAACTTGCTCGTGGTGGTTGCTGTAGATATGGCAGTCGCCGCCAGTCCAGATGAATTCGCCCACCTCCAAGTCACATTGCTGCGCCACCATGTGGGTGAGCAGCGCGTAGCTGGCAATGTTGAACGGCACGCCCAAGAAAATATCCGCACTGCGTTGGTAAAGCTGACAACTCAGTTGGCCCTTGCCGCCGGGTTGGGTGGGTGGTGCCACATAAAACTGAAAGAAAGCGTGGCAGGGCATCAGCGCCATCTTGGAGAGGTCGGCCACATTCCAAGCGCTCACGATGATGCGGCGCGAGTCGGGGTTGGTTGTCAGGGTGTTGATGACCTCCGTGATTTGGTCGATCTGTCCACCTTCAGGCGTTGGCCAACTGCGCCACTGCACACCGTAGACCGGCCCCAATTCACCGTCTTCACGCGCCCACTCGTCCCAAATGGTGCAGCCACGTTCGGTCAGCCAGTTGTTGTTGCTGGACCCGGTGAGAAACCACAGTAACTCAACGATGATGGATTTGAGGTGAACCTTTTTGGTGGTGACCAGTGGAAAACCTTGGCGCAAATCAAAGCGCATTTGATGGCCAAACACGCTGCGCGTACCGGTGCCAGTGCGGTCTGATTTTTCAACACCATGGGTGTAGACATGGCGCATGAAATCTTCATAAGGTGTCGGTATGGGATGAGGGTGGGTTGGCAAGCTCATGGGCAAGAGTTTAGAGCGTCTGGCAACCAAGATTCGCGCAGGCCGCGGGCCAGGCAAACCCAAGACCCTTACTGGGGCAAGGCCCTTTCAATGGCCTCACCCAGTTCAATCACCGCCAGTGCGTAGTAGCTGCTGCGGTTGTAGCGGGTCACCACGAAGAAGTTGTCGGTGCCTGCCACATAGCTGGGTGGTTCCCCACCGTTATGCAATTCAACCAATGCCAAGGCCCCGCTGAACTGCCGACCTGCTTGGGACAGTCCCACCTTCTTTTCAAGCAGATGGTCCACCGACCAGGAGGGCACAATATCAGGTGCCAGCAAAGCGTTCAATTCACCGACATCGGCCTGAACATCCACCTCGAAATGCGTGGGCATGCCGGTTTGCCAGCCATAGGCTTGAAAATAATGCGCAATCGAGCCAATCGCGTCAGCTGGACTCTGGGTCAAGTTGATCTGGCCATCTCGGTCAAAGTCGACCGCGAATTTATCGATGCTCGAAGGCATGAACTGGGGCCACCCGCTGGCACCAGCGTAACTGCCCAGTTGGTTTTTCAGACTGGGGTTTTTCCAGCGTTGTTGCAGGAAATAGCCCAGTTCATTTTTGAAAAATGCACGACGCTCCTCGGCTTGTCGGTGTTCTGGTGGAAAAGACAGGCTGAGTGTGGCCAACACATCCAGCACCTTGAATTGCCCTTGATGCTGACCAAAGTAAGTCTCTACACCCAAAATCCCCACAATGTATTGAGCAGGTACGCCATAGGTTCGCTCTGCGCGGGCAAGCGTCTCAGCATGCGATTGCCAAAACTGGACCCCGGCTTGTGTTCGCTGGGGGTCTAAAAAGCGAGCGCGGTAGGCCCCCCAGTTTTTAGCTGTGGGCAGTGCTGCGGGCATGATCATTTTTTTCACTTGCGGCAGCAAGCGCGCGCTGGCAATTTGTTGCTGAACCCATCCCTTGGGCATGCCACGTTGTTGCGCCAATTGGGCAGCCAAGCGTTTGACCGAAGCGGTGTTGCCAAAAGGCTTGCCAACAGAGAGCTTGGATCGCTTGTGTTTTTGGGGTTGCTTGACAGTGGACTTCTCCAGCGCTTTTTTCGGGGGTTGTGGCGCCACTGCTTTGGCATCGGATGCCGCCCCCAGCAGCAGCACCAAACTGATCCACAGGGAAAACAACAGTACGACGGATTGGAAAGACCTGTGTGTGTTGTGCATGGGCAATGAGTTTAGCCAAGCCTCACGCCAAGGGCAGCGCACGCTGCGTGTTAAGCTGATTTCTGTATGGAATTACCCAACGCATTCGCGCTCACATCGCTGCAAGGCGGACTGGTGGTTAAGGTTCTTTATGAACTGGTGTGGCTGCTGGTGGCTTTGTCTGCGTCATGGTTCTTGACCAAACAACTCAGCCGCCAAGCCAATGCCGACTCCATTTTGTTTGGACAACACCTGTTGGATGGCTTGTTACTGCCCGCTGTGGCTTTGGCACTGACTTACCTGCTCGACGGTATTTTCTTCAAGCACCAAAGCTTGTTGCTCTTCAAATTTGCCATCCCATTGTTGATGTCCTTGGTGCTGATTCGCTTGTGCGCGCGTGTGCTGCGAGCGGTTTTCCCGACCTCTCCCTTGGCCGCACTGACCGAGCGGCTGATTTCTTGGCTGGCCTGGTTGGTCGCTGTTTTGTGGATCAGCGATTTGCTGCCATTGGTCGCCCATGAGATGGAACAAATCCATGTCAATTTCGGCAAGACCAAATTGGACCTGCGCACCTTGGTCGAAGGCATGTTGTCCTCGGGGCTTGTCTTGGTGTTGGCCCTGTGGGTATCAGCCACGATCGAGCAAAAGGTGTTGAGTCAGACCATGACAGACCTGTCGATGCGTAAAGTGGCTGCCAATGTGTTGCGGGCTTTTCTGCTCTTCGTCGGCTTGCTCTTGGTCTTGTCTGCCGTGGGTGTCGACCTGACTGCTTTGTCGGTATTGGGTGGTGCGTTGGGTGTGGGTTTGGGCTTGGGTTTGCAAAAACTGGCTGCCAATTACATCAGTGGTTTTGTGGTACTGGTTGAGCGTGCTGTGCGCATCGGTGACCTCATCCGTGTCGATGGGATTGAAGGTGTGGTAACGGACATCAAAACCCGCTATACCCTGATCAGAGACGCCCACGGTGGCGAATCCATCATTCCCAATGAGATGCTGTTGATTCAACGGGTCGACAACTTTTCGCTTACACAAACATCGGTGGCTTTGCAATGCCCACTGACGGTGGCAGTGGGCAGCGATGTGTCCCAAGTGCAAGCGGTTGTTTGCCACGCGGTCTTGCAGCTAGACCAGGTGTTGCGTGACCCGCCACCGCAAGCCTATTTCACCAGCTTTGCGCATGATGGTTTGGGGTTCACCTTGCATTTTTGGGTGGCCGATCTCCAGCAAGGTAGGCAGTCCGTGTTGTCGGAGGCGAATTCACGCATTTGGGCCGCTTTGAGTGAAGCAGGCATCCACGTTCCCCCAACAAAAGCCTAAAAAAGCACGATCGTTCTAAAAACCGAGTGGATTCGTCTAGAATGACGTTACGTCAACTTGACTGAGACCATTTGCGTCTGTTCATTGACATTTTTGTCCCTCAATTCCCTGGAGAAAACCCATGAAGGCACTGGTCGCGGTCAAGCGCGTGGTGGATTACAACGTCAAAGTTCGGGTCAAGTCGGATCAAACCGGCGTGGACATCGCCAACGTCAAGATGAGCATGAATCCGTTCGACGAAATCGCCGTGGAAGAAGCCGTTCGATTGAAAGAAAAGGGTATCTTGAGCGAGGTGATTGTGGTTTCATGCGGCGTGACGCAATGCCAAGAAACCTTGCGAACCGCCATGGCCATCGGTGCTGACCGCGGTATCTTGGTGGAAACCACCGAGGACTTGCAGCCTTTGGCGGTTGCCAAACTGCTCAAGGCCTTGGCTGACAAAGAACAGCCTGGCCTGGTGATTTTGGGCAAACAAGCGATTGATGACGATTGCAACCAAACCGGCCAGATGCTGGCGGCCTTGGCCGATTGGCCGCAAGCCACATTCGCCTCCAAAGTAGAGATGGCCGATGGCCACGCCCTCATCACCCGCGAAGTCGACGGTGGCTTGGAAACCTTGAAGCTCAGCTTGCCTGCGGTGGTCACCACCGATTTGCGCTTGAACGAGCCGCGCTACGTGACATTGCCCAACATCATGAAGGCCAAGAAAAAACCGCTCGACATCTTCAAGCCGGAAGACCTGGGTGTGGATGTCAAACCACGCATCCATACCCTCAAAGTCAGCGAGCCGCCCAAGCGCAGCGCAGGCATCAAAGTGGCCGATGTGGCCGCGTTGGTAGACAAGCTGAAAAATGAAGCCAAGGTCATCTGACCACTTCGCCACAGACCAAGGACAAACACATGACTTCCCTCGTCATCGCCGAACACGATAACCACGCGATCAAACCCGCCACCCTGAACACTGTCACTGCCGCATTGGCCTGTGGCGGCGAGGTTCATGTGTTGGTGGCTGGCAAAGACGCCGCTGCAGCCGCCCAGGCTGCTGCCCAAATGGCAGGCGTTAGCAAAGTCCTGCATGCCGATGCCGATGGCTTCGCCCACGGATTGGCTGAACACATGGCCGCCCAAGTGCTGGCAGTGGCTTCTGGCTATTCGCATATTTTGTTCGCGGCCACGGCCAGCGGCAAAAACATCGCCCCACGCGTGGCTGCCAAGCTCGATGTGGCCCAGGTGAGCGACATCACCAAGGTCGACAGCCCTGACACTTTCGAGCGGCCCATCTACGCCGGCAATGCCATCGCCACGGTGCAAGCCACCGATGCCACCAAGGTCATCACGGTGCGCACCACTGGCTTTGATGCCGCTGCTGCGACTGGCGGCACTGCAACTGTTGAAAGTATCAGTCCAGCCCCTTCGGGTTCACAAAGTCAGTTCATGGGCAGTGAAATCGCCAAGAACGACCGCCCTGAACTCACCGCGGCCAAGGTCATCGTCTCTGGAGGAAGGGCTTTGGGCAGTGCCGAAAAATTTGCTGAAGTCATCACCCCATTGGCAGACAAACTCGGTGCGGCCATGGGTGCCAGCCGCGCTGCGGTGGACGCAGGCTACGCGCCCAACGATTGGCAAGTCGGTCAAACCGGCAAGATCGTGGCCCCGCAGTTGTACGTGGCTTGCGGCATCAGCGGCGCCATTCAGCATCTGGCCGGCATGAAAGACAGCAAAGTCATTGTGGCCATCAACAAAGACCCTGAAGCGCCCATTTTCAGTGTGGCTGACTATGGCTTGGAAGCCGACCTGTTTGTGGCCGTACCCGAATTGGTCGCGGCACTTTGATCGGATGCAAAGGCACCCCCAGCGGTGCCTTTTTCACACCCCTTGATGTTTGGAGATGGAATTGAGCTACACCGCACCCGTGAAAGACATGCTCTTCAACATGCAGCATTTGGCTGCTTTGGACGAGATCGCAAAAATTCCTGGCTTCGAAGAAGCAGGCATGGAAACCGCTCAAGCCGTTTTGGAAGAATGCGCACGCTTTAACCAAGATGTGGTGGCCCCATTGAATTGGGAAGGCGACAAGCACCCCTCTTCATGGAAAGCCGGTGTGGTCAGCACCACGCCTGGTTTCAAACAAGCCTACAAGCAATTCGCAGAAGGTGGCTGGCAAGGTCTGCAACACCCAGTTGATTTCGGCGGTCAGGGTTTACCCAAAACCATTGGCGCTGCATGCATCGAAATGCTCAACGCTGCCAACATGAGTTTTGCCTTGTGTCCTTTGCTGACTGACGGCGCGATCGAAGCTTTGCTCACCGCCGGCTCAGACGAATTGAAAGCCACCTACTTGGACAAACTGGTCAGCGGCGAGTGGACCGGCACCATGAACCTGACTGAGCCGCATGCTGGCTCTGATTTGTCGATGGTGCGTTCGCGCGCCGAGCCCCAAGCCGATGGCACCTACAAGGTGTTTGGCACCAAGATCTACATCACCTACGGCGAGCACGACATGGCTGACAACATCGTTCATTTGGTGTTGGCCCGTGTCTCGGGTGCGCCTGAAGGCGTCAAAGGCATCAGCTTGTTTGTGGTGCCTAAATGCTTGGTCAACTCTGACGGCAGTTTGGGTGCACGCAACGATGTGCATTGCGTCAGCATTGAGCACAAAATGGGCATCAAAGCCAGCCCGACCGCAGTGCTTCAATACGGTGACCACGGCGGTGCCGTGGGTTTCTTGGTAGGCCAAGAAAACCGTGGCCTCGAGTACATGTTCATCATGATGAACGCTGCCCGCTATGCGGTGGGTGTGCAAGGCATTTCGGTCGCCGACCGAGCCTATCAAAAGGCCACGCAGTACGCCCGTGACCGTGTGCAAAGCCGCCCTGTGGACGGCAGCATCAAGGCCGCTGCGCCGATCATTCACCACCCCGATGTGCGCCGCATGCTGATGACGATGCGTGCCTACACCGAGGGCTGCCGTGCCATGGCTTCAGTGGCCGCCGCGGCTTTTGATGCCGCGCACCACCATCCTGACGCGCAAACCCGACAGCAAAACCAAGCCGTCTATGAATACATGGTGCCACTGGTCAAAGGCTTCAGCACCGAGATGAGCCTGGAGGTGACTTCATTGGGTGTGCAAGTGCACGGTGGCATGGGCTTCATCGAGGAAACCGGTGCTGCCCAGTTCTACCGCGACGCCAAAATTTTGACCATTTACGAAGGCACCACTGCGATCCAAGCCAACGATTTGGTGGGTCGAAAAACCGCACGCGATGGCGGTCAAACGCCCAAAGCATTGGCCGCACAAATGCAGACCACAGAGGCAGACTTACTGAAGATCGGCACGGTTGCTGCGCAAGCCATCGCCAAGCGCCTGTCTGCTGGCCGTCAAGCCCTGTTGGACGTGGTTGAATTCATCGTGCAAACTGCCTCGCACAACCCCAATGCAGCCTATGCAGGGAGCGTGCCCTACCTGATGCTCGCCGGCAATGTTTTGGCCGGTTGGCAAATGGCACGCAGCTTCGTGGTTGCCCATGACGCCATGGGCCAAGGTGATGATGGCTTCATGCAAGCCAAGATGGCCACGGCGCGTTTTTATGCTGACCATATTCTCAGTAAAGCCACAGGGATCCGAGACAGCATCATTGAAGGTGCAGACAGCGTGACGGCCATGGCCTTGGATGCTTTTTAACCAGATGCGGTGAGGCTTAATTAGCCCTTGCTATCCTGCATTTAATGACCCGTTTGAGCGTTGTTTTTACTTTTTGGGAAATTTTCACAACATGAGTTTTCATAGTATTACTACTGAGACCTTTGAAAATTCGCCAAGCGAATAATGCATTTGAAATTCAAAACGGTTTTGCATTCTTTTGATGGGTGTTTGGCTGGAATGGATTTCTAAAAGTCTGAAACAACTTTTGGTGATTCCTAGGTATAGAATTCATCACTCATACAAAACGGAGATTTCATGAAATTCAAAACAACGTTTAAATCAGGAATGATGGCAGCAGGTCTTGTTGCAACAGGCCTGATGGGCGCTCAGTCCGCTTTGGCAGTTACTGTCAAAGTTGAACAATTTGTCGAAGCCAAAGACCCATGGGGCATGGCCGCCATGAAAGACGGCACTTTTTTCTTCACTGAGAAATGCGCTGGCCTTTCTGTTCGCACATCATCAGGAAGCATCAACAAACTGTTGGGCATCGGTGGTTCATCTGGTTTCTCCGCAACCAAAAATGATTTGTTTTGCGACGGACAAGCTGGTGTCTTAGGTGTTGCAGTTGACCCTGAGTTCGACAAGAATCGTTATGTCTACCTGCGTTCCACCTCCAAAGGTGACAACCGTGCTTTCGGTGGCTACGCCAACATCCTGATGCGCATGAAAGTCAGCGCAGACATGAAGAGCGTTTCCGACGTCACTGAAATCATCAACGACATGGGTTACAAGCCCAAGAAATCCAACCACCCCTTCGGTGGCCCCGGTGCGCACAACGGTGGCGCTTTGGCCTTCGGTCCTGATGGTTTCTTGTACGTGACCATTGGCGACATCCACAGCGGCCCTGGCCCCCAAGACGGTACCAAGCTGATTGGTAAAGTGTTGCGTGTTGACCGCGACGGCAAAGGCGCCGCTGGCAACAAGCCACCAGCCGGTTTTGACCAGCGCATCTTCACCTACGGTCACCGCAATCCCCAAGGCATCACATTCCGTGGTAACGATGTTTACATCTCGGAAAATGGTCCTTGGCACTCTGACGAAGTGACCAAATTGGTCAACGGCGGCAATGGCGGCTGGGACCCACGTGACAACGTCAATGGCCGTCCTGCTTGTCCAGATGGCTACTGCGGTTACTCACCCAACCAAATGGGTGCAATGCCTCAGAAAGAACGCGCAGCGTTCATGTCCATGACCGACTTGAAAGCCTACCCCAATGCCATGAAGCCAGCGTTCAACAACGGTGGCTTGTCACAAGGTATGTGCGGTAGCGCATGGTTGGTTGGCAAACAGTGGAAAGAATGGGAAGGCCGCTTGGCCGTTGGCTATGCAGGTATTGGTATCCACGGCACACCCGTTGGCAACCGTATCGACATTCTTGACGTGAGCAAAGACGGCATGTCTGCCAAGCGGATTGAAATGTCATACCCTGACTATGCAGGCCGCGTGCGTCACTTGCACTCAGGTCCTGATGGCACCTTGTATGTGGGCGACGAAACTCGTAACGCCATCTTCAAGGTAACACCTCAGTAATGTCCCTGGCTTAAATGCCTCTTGAACGCGCTGCATTCGTGCAGCGCGTTTTTTCATTCAACAACGTTTTCTCGTGTGTGTCCTTGTTGTTTAACTTGTCAGCACATGGTTTTTAAAATTGTGATCATGAACAACTTATCCACTTTTTTTTCTGGTTCTGCTTCGGCTTTTCGTTTTGTTGGCCTGATGGTGTTTAGCGTCGTATTGTTTTCTTCCAAGCAGGCTTACGCAGAAAGCGATCCGCTGAAAAAACTCATGCAAACCAATAACTGCGTTGCCTGTCACCAAATTGATAAGCGCAAGTACGGTCCTCAGTTCGACGAGATCCCTGCAAAGTACACAAATGACGCCTCCGCTGTGGCCAAACTGGCTGTCAAAATCAAGGCTGGCGGTACCGGTGTCTGGGGTGAGGACTACATGCCTCCACAACCCCAAGTTTCAGATACTGATGCCAAGCGCATGGCTGAGTTGATACTCGCACTCAAGCCTGCCAAGTGACCTGAACTGTCTGGTGTGCCCCAAAGACTGGATCGAAGATGCCAGTCTGATGCTTGCTCCGCTATGGGCGATGGGCATCAGATCACTTGATGCCGTTGCGCGTAATGCACCATGGATGCGGGCGTGTCCAAAAACAATTTTCTCTTGATGGCGGTTTGGTAGTTGTTGATCGTCTTTTCAGACAAGTTCAAGATGACCGCGCATTCGGGAATGGATTTGCCCTGTGCGAGCAATCGAAATGTTTCAAATTCGGAGGTTGAGAGGGATTCAAGCAAATCCTCTTCTTTGCCGAAGATGCTGACGAATTGCTGAATTTTGCTTTCATGGCACATGAAAACCTCGCCCTTGCTCACGGCCAAAATGGCATCCAACACGCAATCAGGTGAGGATGATTTGCTCACAAACCCTTTGGCACCTTTGCTAAACACCAGGTTAACCATTTGAATGCTGTCGTAAAAAGAGCAAATGATGATTTTTTGTTCGGCATCTCTCGCGATGGCTTTTTCTAAAAATTTTAGGCCCGATATCCCCTTCATGGACAGGTCGCTGATGATGATGTCGGGCTTTTGTTCGAGCAGCAATGCATAACCGGCCTCACCCGAACTCGCCATGCCGCAGATTTCAAATGCCGGATGCGAATTGATCAACCTTGCATATCCTTCTCTGACGATGGCATGGTCATCAATGACAAGCACTTTGATCATCAAGTTCCCTTAAATTCGGTCACTTTATGGGAAATTGAATTGGTCTGCATTTATTCGTCAATGACCCGATCTGCCATACGTTTTAGGCCTGCCACAGACACCACCTCGCGAGCGCATATGGTTTATCGTTTGAAGGCTGGCTGCACTTGGCCTGATGCACAATATTCTCCTTAGGAGATATCCATGTCCAAACTCCCGCCAGTTTTGAGCTCGTTGCCTTTTCCGGTCATTGGCTCGCCGCTCTTCATCATCAGCACACCCAAGTTGGTGATTGCCCAGTGCATTTCAGGGGTGGTAGGTTCCATGCCTGCGCTCAATGCCCGACCCGCGGCCCAGCTGGAAGATTGGTTGGCTGAAATCACTGAAACCTTGGCGGCGTACAACAAAGCCCATCCGGATCAACCAGCAGCCCCGTTTGCTATCAATCAAATCGTGCACAAAAGCAATGACCGGTTGGATCATGACATGGATATGTGCGTGAAATACAAAGTGCCGATCATCATCACCTCCTTGGGTGCCCGGGAAGAAATCAACCAAGCTGCGCACAGCTATGGCGGCGTTGTTTTGCATGACATCATCAACAATAAGTTTGCTCACAAAGCCATTGAAAAGGGAGCCGATGGTTTGGTTGCTGTGGCTACGGGTGCAGGCGGACATGCAGGTGTGAAAAGCCCTTTTGCGCTGGTGCAAGAAATTCGCCAGTGGTTTGACGGCCCTTTGGCGTTGAGCGGTTCGATTGCCAATGGGGGGGCGATTTTGGCTGCCTTGGCCATGGGCGCGGATTTTGCCTACATCGGTTCCGCCTTCATTGCCACAGAAGAAGCCCGTGCGGCAGATGATTACAAACAAAGCATTGTCGACAGCAACTCCGATGACATCATCTACAGCAACCTGTTTACAGGTGTGCATGGCAATTACTTGGCTTCCTCGATCCGTAATGCGGGCATGGATCCAAACAACCTGCCTGAGAGTGACCCCAGCAAAATGGATTTTGGTGGTGAGAAGACCAAAGCCTGGAAGGATATTTGGGGCAGCGGACAAGGCATCGGTGCGATCACCAAGGTTCAGTCCACAGCCGATTTGGTGGCGCAGTTCAAGCGTGAATATGTTCAGGCCAAGGCCCGCTTGATGGCGTCTTGACCCTGCCTCTGCTTGCACGCCGCGATAGAAAACGTAAAAAGGCCCCTTGCGGGGCCTTTTTTCATGGTCGGATGTCTACGGGGTCAATCGAAGTGGCATATGTAATGGTATGCCTGCGTAACCCTGATCTCAAAAGAAGAATCAGCGCCTATGTTGAACTTATCGCCTGGCCCCGCTGGTAGCCAAGCATCTGATCCAGCCAACTTGTATTCACAGTTTCCCGCGACGCATTCCATGATTTCGGGGGAAGCGGTGTTGAAGGTCAGGTGCGATGGCAGAACCACGCCCACCGATTTTTTCTCGCCATTGGCCAACACAACCGTGTGACTGACACACTTGCCGTCAAAAAAAACATTGGCTTTGGAGGCAATACTCGCACCTTGGATTTGTTCGGTCACCATGTTCAGGCCTTTTTCTTGATTGGGGATGGGCGGGCAGTGGATTGGTTTGAGGCGGATTTGCGCGCGGCGCGTGTTTTGGACTTGGCAATGCGTTCATTTTTCAAATTACCAGCAATGCGCATGCGCAAGGCATTGAGCTTAATGAAACCACCGGCATCAGCTTGGTTGTAGGCACCACCGTCATCATCAAAGGTTGCAATGCGGGTATCAAACAAGCTGTCGGTTTTGCTCTCACGGCCCACGCACATGATCGTGCCTTTGTAGAGCTTCAAACGTACTTTTCCGTTGGCTGTGGCTTGTGATTCATCTATCAAACCTTGCAGCAGTTCGCGTTCAGGGCTGAACCAGTAGCCGTTGTAAACCAATCGTGCATAGCGAGGCATCAGATCTTCTTTGAGCGCCAACACTTCACGGTCCAGCGTGATGGATTCGATCGCGCGGTGACCAGCCAGCAAGATGGATCCACCAGGTGTTTCATAGCAGCCACGGCTTTTCATGCCGACATAGCGGTTCTCTACTTTGTCTAAGCGGCCAATGCCGTGCTTGCCACCCAAGGTATTGAGGTGTGTCAGCACCGTGGCGGGACTCATGCGAACGCCATCGATAGCCACGACGTCGCCTTGTTTGTAGGTCAGCTCGATGAATTGCGGTTTGCTGGGGGCTTTTTCAGGACTGACAGTCAGACGCCACATGCTGTCTTCAGGCGCGAAATTCGGATCCTCCAAAATGCCACCCTCATAACTGATGTGAAGCAAATTGGCATCCATGGAGTAGGGCGCAGGCCCTTTACGCTTGGCTCCGTCTACAGGAATTCCATGCTGATCTGCATAGCGCATGAGCTTTTCCCGTGACAGCAAATCCCATTCTCGCCAAGGCGCAATGATCTTCACGTTGGGCATCAATGCGTAAGCACCTAACTCGAATCGAACTTGGTCATTGCCTTTGCCGGTTGCACCGTGGCTGATGGCATCGGCTTTGGTTTGACGGGCAATGTCCACCAAACGTTTCGCAATCAAGGGGCGGGCGATGGAAGTGCCAAGAAGGTATTCACCCTCATAAAGTGCGTTGGCTCGGAACATAGGGAAAACAAAGTCACGCACAAATTCTTCACGCAAATCCTCAATGAAGATGTTGGACGGCTTGATACCCATTTTGATCGCTTTGGCTCGCGCGGGTTCAATTTCCTCTCCCTGACCGATGTCGGCGGTGAAGGTCACCACCTCACAGTGGTATTCGTCTTGTAGCCACTTCAGGATGATTGAAGTGTCCAAGCCGCCGGAGTAGGCCAAGACGACACGTTGTGGAGCCGGGGTTTTGCCATTGGCTGGCGTGTTATTTCGCATGGGGACACCGAGTAAAAAACAAAGGCGAGATTCTAGGCCAAGGCGCTTGGACGAAAAAAAAGCCGCTGGGGTCAGCGGCTGTGCAATTTCATCAGCCCTCAAAGGGTGTTGGGTGCGGATCCTGGTGGGGGGACCATGTTGGGTGCAGACAATGGAACAGGGGGCAAAGTGGCAGGCATGGGTTGGGTGTTGGTCACCAAGGGTGTAATTTGCAAGCGAACAGTCGGGCCTGGGTCTTGCGGCATTTGCACGGTGTATTGCTTACCTGCGTATTCATACAGCACGTGGTAGGACACTGTCCGATTTTCATAAAAAGTCTGATTGGTGCAAGACTGCACGTTGCGAATTTCCGGGGCTGGATTGCCTTCAATTTTGTTACCCAAGATGGCTCCACCAAACAAACCGATGGCAGTGGCCAAGGCGTTGCCTTCACCCCGACCAATCGTGTTGCCAATCGCACCACCGGCGATGGCACCCATGGCGGCACCAGCGCCAGACTTTTGGGGCTGAACAGTTACTTGTTGGTGGGTACAAACTTGCCTGGGAACAGCCACTTGTTGTATGACCGGGGTGGTTGAAATAACGCGCCCGAATTCTTGGGCTTGAACCCCAGCAGCGCAAAGGCATGCAAACATTGAAAAGATGAGACGGTGCATAAAAGCTCCTTAGGTTGGGCGGTATGTATCAGTTTAACGTCCCTGAAAAATGCTTGGTTGACCTGTGCCCTTGCGTGTTTATCTCAATCGCAGACAATTCATGCATGAACCTTGAGGCTTGGCTGACACACTGTGAAAAACTTCACCCCCAAACCATTGATATGGGTTTGGGGCGTGTCAAACAGGTCGCTCAACGACTGGCGTTGCAATTTGACTGCCCAGTCATCACGGTAGCGGGAACCAACGGCAAGGGTTCTACCTGCGCCATGCTCGAGTCTGTGTGTCGTCATGCCGGTTACAAAACAGGCTTGTACACCTCCCCGCATTTGCTGCATTTTGAGGAGCGTTGCCTAATCAACGGTCGCTCAGCCGCCAGCGATCAGATGGTCGATCATTTCGCCAGGGTCGAGGCAGCGCGTGCCGAAGTCTCGCTGAGTTATTTTGAATTCACCAGTTTGGCGCTGCTCAGCCTTTTGGCTTGCCAGCGCTTGGATGTGGTGATTTTGGAAGTCGGTTTGGGTGGGCGTTTGGATGCGGTGAACATCATTGATCCAGATTGCGCGGTCATCACCAGCATCGACCTCGACCACCAGGCACTTTTGGGCAATACAAGAGAAGCGATTGGGTTCGAAAAAGCCGGGATCATGCGCGCCCATCGACCTGTGGTGGTTTGCGACCCCAGTCCACCGGAGTCGGTTTTGGTTCATGCCAAAACCCTAGAGGCTGATCTGTGGACGTTGGGTGTTGACTTTCAATTCTCAGGCGATGCGCAGCAATGGCGTTGGACAGGTAGGGCTCGAACCTACAGCGGGCTGGCTTATCCGGCTTTGCGCGGCGCCAATCAGTTGCTGAATGCCGCTGGGGTGTTGGCGGTTTTGGAAGCCATGCGACCACGCTTACCCGTCACCGCACAGGCAATTCGTTTGGGCTTGTCGTTGGTGGAGTGGGCTGGCAGATTTCAACTGGTGCCAGGACAACCGTCGATTGTTTTGGATGTGGCACACAACCCGCATGCCGCGGCAGCGTTGGCACACAACCTCGATGCCATGGGTTTTTATCCTCGCACCCATGCGGTGATGGGGGCCATGGCTGACAAAGACCTGCCTGGCATGTTCAAGCGATTGATGCCCCTGGTGGACCATTGGTATTTTTGTGACTTACCCAGCCCAAGGGCATCCAGTTCAGCCGATTTGATGCTTGCGTGGCAAGCACAAAAAGCCTTGCCGACTGCCAGCGCTTGCCAGTCATCCAGCCCGTCTGAGGCTTTGGCCTTGGCCATGGCAAAAGCAGACCCCACTGATAGAATTGTTGTTTTTGGTTCATTTTTCACCGTTGGCGGGGTTCTCCAAGTGGGAATTCCTGGCCGTTTAACCGCCAATCAGCACCCCTGAACCCCGCATGGCATTATTCAAGTCACGATCCAACTCCAGCGCTTCCCAGGAAGACCGCAACCCCGATCCCGATGACAACCAGAGCATGGATGCGTTGCGGCAACGTGCAAGGCATCGCTTGATTGGCGCTACTTTGCTTGTGTTGGTTGGTGTCATCGGGTTTCCATTGGTGTTTGACACCAATCCGCGGGAAGTGGCTGCGGATATTCGAATTGACATGCCTGATCGAGATTCCGTGCGGCCTGCCCAGGCCCCAGCCGCAGCTGTGGCTGAGAAACCCCCTGTGCCCGACAGTGTCAAATTACCTGAGCCTCAAGCACCTGAGAGCCTGCCCAAAGAAGAGACGATCAACACCACCTCAACAGAACCAAGCAAGACCCAGGATGAAGCGGCGCCTCGTTTCGTTGTGCAGGTGGGCGCTTATTCGGATGATGCAAAGGTCAAAGAAGTGCGTGCCAAGTTAGAAAAGGCGGGCTTCAAGACCTATGTGCATGTGGCCCAATTCAAGGAAGGCAAGCGCACCCGCGTGCGGATCGGGCCGTTTGACAGCAAGGATGAGGCGCAGCAAACCGTCAAAAAGATCAAAGCACTCAACTTCACAGCGGCAGTCTTGACCCTCTAGCGCATGAGTCATTTAGATTGGGCCTTGTTGTCTGTGTTGGCCGCGTCCTGTCTCCTGGGTATTTGGCGGGGGGTGATACGTGAAACCTTTTCTGTGGTGGCTTGGGCTTTGGGTTTTGTTTTGTCAGCCAAATACGCTGTTGATTTTGCGCCCTTGTTGCCCGTGACAGACTTGAGTGACAACTGGCGATATGCAGTGGCGTGGCTGTTGGTCTTTCTCGGCGTTTGCTTGGTTTTGTCGGTGTTGGGCTTTTTGGTTCAGCGCCTGGTGTCATTGGTGGGTTTGGGATTGATGGACCGTTTTTTGGGCGCTGTGTTTGGCATGGTAAGGGGTACCATCGCTTTGATGGCTTTGTCTGTGTTGGTGGGTCTCACGCCAATCAAACAGTCTGATGAATGGACTCATTCTTGGGTGGCGCAATCAGCAGACCTGGGCGTGCAGTTTTTCAAGCCGATCTTGCCGGCGCAATTGGAAAGGTTGGTGACTTGATGTGTGGCATTGTGGGTGTGGTCAGTTCGTCAGGTGTGAATCAATTGATTTACGACGCTTTGTTGTTGCTTCAGCACCGGGGCCAAGACGCTGCGGGCATCGTGACCCAACAAGAGCGCAAATTTTTCATGCACAAGGCCAAAGGGATGGTGCGAGATGTTTTTCGTACCCGCAACATGCGCGCACTTCCAGGTAATGTCGGCTTGGGCCAGGTGCGCTACCCAACCGCAGGCAACGCCTTCAGTGAAGAAGAGGCTCAACCGTTTTATGTGAATGCCCCCTTTGGTTTGGTGATGGTGCACAACGGTAACCTCACCAACGCCCATGCCTTGAAAGCTGAGCTTTTCTCGACCGATCACCGCCACATCAATACCGACAGTGATTCAGAGGTTTTGATCAATGTGTTGGCGCATCAACTTGAAAAAACCACGCGCGGCGTAGTGCTTGCCCCGAATGATGTGTTTGCCGCTGTAGCTGGCGTTCATTTGCGCGTCAAAGGTTCATACGCTGTGGTTGCCATGCTCGCCGGCCATGGCTTACTGGCTTTTCGTGATCCGTTTGGCATTCGCCCGCTGTGCCTGGGACAGGGCGTCGATGGCACCTGGATGGTTGGCAGCGAGTCTGTGGCCTTGGCAGGAACAGGCCATGCTTTTGTGCGTGACATCGCCCCTGGCGAGGCTGTTTTCATTGACATGAAAGGGCAGTTGCATGCCCAGCAATGTGCCCAAAACCCGCAACTCATGCCCTGTATTTTTGAGTATGTGTATTTGGCCCGACCCGACTCCACCATGGACGGTATATCGGTTTACCAAGCCCGCCTGAATTTGGGTGAGACATTGGCCAAGCGGGTTGTCTCTACGGTACCCCCCTCCGAGATTGATGTGGTGATCCCGATCCCAGAATCCAGCCGACCCAGCGCCACTGAGTTGGCGCATTTGCTGGGCAAGCCTTACCGCGAAGGTTTTGTGAAGAACCGTTACGTGGGACGTACCTTTATCATGCCCGGACAAGCAGTGCGTAAAAAATCGGTGCGTCAAAAACTCAATGTGATCGTCAGTGAGTTCAAGGGCCGAAATGTGCTGTTGGTGGATGACTCTATAGTGCGCGGCACAACCAGCCGTGAAATCGTGCAAATGGCGCGCGAAGCGGGTGCACGCAAAGTGTATCTGGCCAGTGCCGCACCACCTGTGCGGTTTCCCAATGTCTACGGCATTGACATGCCCACCCCAGAAGAGCTGGTGGCGCACAACCGCAGCATAGAAGAAGTGCGGCAACTCATTGGTTGCGATGCACTGATTTACCAAGACATGGGTCCCATGCGAGACGCCGTCCAGCGTGCGGCCTTGGTGGGTTCGCCGGCCTTGAAAGGGTTTGATGCTTCTTGCTTTGACGGGGTTTACATCACGGGCGACTTGACCAGTGACGACATCACCCGATTGAACAAACAGCGCGTGGGTGTCGAAGAGGACAGCGCAGACCATTCCCGCCTGGCCCTGCCCAATCACGCCGAATGAACACCCCATGAGCCCACTTCCTTTGCCTGACAACCTGCATCCTGAAACCTTGGCGGTTCACTTGGCGTCCGAACGCAGCCAGCATGGCGAAAACTCCGAAGCCTTGTACCTGACCAGTGGATACGTGCAGCCCTCGGCTCAAGTAGCGGCCGACAAGTTTTCTGGCGATGAATATGGCTATACCTACGGCCGCGCTGGCAACCCAACGGTGAGCAGCTTTGAGATGCGTTTGGCCGCCATGGAGGGCAGTCAGGCCGCGATTGCCACTTCCAGCGGCATGTCATCCATTTTGCTGATGTTGTTGAGCCTGCTCAAGTCAGGTGACCATGTGGTGTTTTCGCAGTCTATGTTTGGCTCGACCATCAAACTCATTGGTTCAGAGTTTGCCCGCTTTGGCGTGGCCTCCACCACGGTATCGCAAGCCGACTTGGGCGAGTGGAAGGCGGCGCTCCGTCCCAACACCCAATTGCTGTTTGCCGAGACGCCTACCAACCCCTTGACCGATGTATGTGACATCGTTGCTTTGGCAGACTTGGCCCACAACGCTGGCGCTTTGCTTTGTGTGGACAACTGCTTTGCCACACCCGTTTTGCAAAAACCCATGGCCATGGGTTGCGACATCGTGATGCACTCGGGAACCAAATACCTTGACGGTCAGGGACGCGTGATGGCGGGCGCCTTGTGTGCCAGTCAAGCCTTGGTGCATGACACCTTTTTGCCTGTGATGAAAAATACCGGCATGGTGCTTGCGCCCTTTAACGCCTGGGTGGTGCTCAAGGGTTTAGAGACCTTGGACATCCGAATGCGCGCCCAAAGCGCCAAGGCCCACGAACTTGCCGTTTGGTTGGAATCACATCCCAGCGTGTCCAGGGTTTACTACCCTGGCCTGAAAAGCCATCCACAACATGACCTTTCCATGCGACAAATGTCTCAAATGGGGGGCGCGGTGCTTTCTTTCGATATGAAAGCCAGCGATCCGGTGCAAGCCAGACAAAGTGCCTTTCACCTGCTAGACAGTTTGAAAGTACTGTCCTTGTGCACCAACCTGGGCGACACCAAAACGTTGCTCACACACCCTGCCAGTACCTCACACGGCAAACTCTCAGAAGACCAGCGTCAAGCCGCTGGCATCGGCCAGGGGCTGATCCGCGTGGCGGTGGGTTTGGAGCATGTGGGTGACATGAAAAACGATTTACTGCGCGGCCTCGGATGAACACCAGAACCCGATTTGCGCCGTCTCCAACGGGCTTTATTCACTTGGGCAACATTCGCTCAGCTCTATACCCTTGGGCGTTTGCACGTGCCACGGGCGGACAGTTCATCTTGCGCATTGAAGACACGGATGAGGAGCGCTCCACGCAGGCTTCAGTGGAGGTCATATTAGAGAGCATGGCTTGGTTGGGCCTCAACCTCGATGAAGGTCCTTTCTACCAAATGCAGCGCATGGACCGCTACAAAGAGGTGTTGCTTCAGTTGCAGGCATCGGGCCATGTTTACCCCTGCTACATGGGTGTGGCTGAGCTCGATGCTTTGCGCGAGCGACAAATGGCCGCCAAAGAAAAACCCAGGTATGACGGTACCTGGCGTCCAGAGCCAGGCAAGGTTTTGCCTGCGATTCCCGACGGCGTGAAACCCGTCTTGCGTTTCAAAACGCCCTTGAGTGGTGTGATTACTTGGGACGATAAGGTCAAGGGCCGCATCGAGTTCAGCAACAACGAGTTGGATGACCTGGTCATCGCACGGCCGGCACCAGAGGGCGAGGCAGTGGGTACCCCCACCTACAATTTTTGTGTGGTGGTGGACGATATCGACATGGCCATCACCCACGTGATCCGTGGCGATGACCATGTCAACAACACGCCTCGTCAACTGCACATCTTTCACGCCTTGGGTTATCCACCGCCGGTGTATGCGCATTTACCCACGGTGCTCAACGATCAGGGTGACAAGCTCAGCAAGCGCACAGGGGCAAAGCCTGTCACGCAGTTTCGCGATGAGGGTTTTTTGCCAGAAGCCATGGTCAACTACTTGGCTCGCTTGGGCTGGAGCCATGGCGACGACGAGATTTTCAGCCGCGAGCAGTTCGTTGCATGGTTCAACCTAGATCACCTGGGCAAAAGCGCGGCGCAGTTTGACGAAACCAAGCTGCGTTGGGTCAATGCCCAACATTTGAAAGCCATGCCTGATGATGCACTCGCCAGCCTGGTCCAAGCGCACCTGGGGAAAACAGGCTTGCAAGCAGACGCTCGATTGCCAGCGATTTGTGGTTTGTTCAAGGACCGGTGCGACACCACGGTTGAATTGGCCAAATGGGCCACAGCTTTCTACGCAGATGTGTATCCCACGGCCGAAGACCTGGCCAAGCACCTGACACCTGAGGTGAAGCCCGCGCTGCAATCATTGGCCAGCAAGTTGAGCGCCTTGAGCGAATGGAGCGTGGTGGGTATCAGCGCAGTGATCAAGGAGGTATTGACTGAAAAAGGCCTCAAGATGCCGCAACTGGCCATGCCCTTGCGTGTGCTGGTGATGGGAACCTGCCAAACCCCATCAGTCGATGCGGTGCTGCATTTGTGCGGACTGGAGAAAGTTTTGGCACGCCTGAATACCGCATGAAAAACTTAGGTATAATTTTCGGTTCGACACCCAATGGGGGTATAGCTCAGCTGGGAGAGCGCTTGCATGGCATGCAAGAGGTCAGCGGTTCGATCCCGCTTACCTCCACCAAAACAAGGCGTCGAGTTGGTTAGTCCACAGGTTTTGACCCTATCGTCTAGAGGCCTAGGACATCACCCTTTCACGGTGAGTACCGGGGTTCGAATCCCCGTAGGGTCGCCAAGTTTGTAGCACTTGGTTTTGGCGAACGCCAAAACAAAGCTATCTACCAGGAGTGGTAGTTCAGTTGGTTAGAATACCGGCCTGTCACGCCGGGGGTCGCGGGTTCGAGTCCCGTCCACTCCGCCAAAACGAAAAACGCGCCTTCGGGTGCGTTTTTTTGTCACAGTTGAATGCCCCTTGGGGCCATGTCGAGGAACACCATGTACAAAAACCTCATTGCAACGCTTTTCGCGTTCGCTTTGTTTTCAATATCCGCCTTGGCAGCGCAGCCTGTCAACATGACTCAAGTGGATGTCAAAACCCAGCCTAGCTCGCCAACGCAAGCAACACCTTCAAACAAACAGGTGCTCAAAGTCGGCTTTGTGTATGTCACTCCCCGTTTGCCAAGCGGCTGGGTCCACCAGCACGAACTCGGCCGTTTGACCTTGGAGAACAAGCTCACGAAAGAGGGCTTTGAGGTGGAAACCCAGTTTGTTGAAAATGTGGCCGAGGGCGCAGATGCCGAGCGTGTCATCCGCGACATGGTGCGCCAAGGCGTGGGTCTGGTGTTCACGCCCAGCTTTGGTTACATGGAGCCGACCTTGAAGGTTGCGGCTGACTTTCCACAGGTGAAATTTGAGTCCATCACTGGCTTCAAAAACGCGCCCAATGTGGCTACCGCCAATGCCCGTTATTACGAAGGACGCTTCTTGGCGGGTATCGCTGCTGGGCGCATGAGCAAGACTGGTATCGCAGGTTACGTGGCGAGCTTTCCCATCCCTGAAGTGATCCAAGGCATCAATGCTTTTGCACTGGGTATGCGTTCGGTCAACCCGAAGTCACAGATCAAGCTGATTTGGCTTGACACATGGTTCGAGCCAGCGCGTGAGCGCGATGCCGCGATGACGCTGATGAACCAAAAAGCAGATGTCTTGTCTTTCCACACCGCCTCAGAGGCTGTCATGGTCGCAGCCCAAGAGCGCGGCAAGATGGCCATCGCCTACCACTCCGACATGCGCCATGTGGCACCGCAAGCACAGCTCTTGGCCATCACCCACCACTGGGGCAACTATTACAGCCAACGTACCAAAGCGGTTATTCAAGGTACATGGGAGCCCGGCAATGTATGGGGCGGGGTGCGAGAGGGCATGATCAAAGTCGATGGGTTTGGACCCAAGGTGCCAAAGAAAGTACAGGTGGAAATTTTGCGTTTGCAGCGCGCGATAGGCAGAGGTAGCTTGCAGCCTTTTGCTGGTCCGATCTTGGATAACCAAGACCAGGTGGTGTTGGCCACGGGACAGAGTCTGAGCGACGAGCAGATCTTGGGCATGCAGTTTTTGGTACAGGGCATACAAGGCAATTTGCCTCGAGCCAGATAGGTGGTGCAGTGCGCGGCCAATCGCTTGCTTGGGGTTGGTGCAGGTCATTGCCTACAATCGTTGCTTAGACGAAAAGGCAGTGACATGAGCATCAAAAGTGACAAATGGATTCGCCGCATGGCAGAGCAGCACGGCATGATAGAGCCCTTCGAACCAGGCCAAATCCGCCAAGATGCAACAGGTCAAAAAATCGTGAGCTACGGTACCAGCAGCTATGGCTATGACATCCGTTGCGCCCCTGAGTTCAAGGTGTTCACCAATATTTACAGCACGGTGGTTGATCCTAAAAACTTCGATCCCAGAAGCTTTGTCGATATTCAATCCGATGTCTGCATCATTCCACCAAACAGTTTTGCGCTGGCACGTACCCTGGAATACTTCCGCATTCCGCGCAATGTCTTGACCATCTGTTTGGGGAAAAGTACCTATGCTCGCTGCGGCATCATTGTCAATGTGACTCCTTTTGAACCAGAGTGGGAAGGGTTTGTCACGCTGGAGTTTTCTAACACCACGCCATTGCCCGCGAAAATTTATGCAGGCGAGGGCTGCGCCCAAGTCTTGTTCTTTGAGAGCGATGAGGTTTGCGAGACCAGCTACAAGGACCGAGGTGGCAAATACCAAGGTCAAGTAGGCGTGACCTTGCCCCGTGCCTGAGGCCTGTCAGCCGAGAGTGCGACAATCAGCACATATGAATTCATTCACGCAATTGCAGTTGGACCCCAATTTGGCGAAAGCCGTTGCAGAAATGGGCTACGAGTCCATGACGCCCATCCAAGCCCAAGCCATTCCAGTGGTGTTGTCTGGCCAAGATGTGATGGGCGCAGCGCAAACCGGTACTGGAAAAACCGCTGCTTTTTCGCTGCCTTTGTTGCAGCGAATGATCAAACACGAAAACAGCTCTACCTCGCCTGCCAGGCACCCAGTGCGGGCCTTGGTATTGCTGCCCACCCGAGAGTTGGCTGACCAAGTGGCCCAACAAGTCAAGATGTATGCCAAGTACACCCAGCTGCGTTCTGCTGTGGTGTTTGGTGGCATGGACATGAAGCCACAAACTGCAGAGCTCAAACGCGGTGTTGAAGTCTTGGTAGCAACACCTGGGCGCTTGCTGGACCACATCGAGGCCAAAACAGCCGTTCTCAACCAAGTCGAGTATGTTGTGCTGGATGAAGCAGACCGGATGCTCGACATTGGCTTCTTGCCGGACTTGCAACGGATCTTGAGCTATTTGCCCAAGCAGCGCACCACGTTGTTGTTCTCAGCCACTTTTTCGCCTGAAATCAGACGATTGGCAGCCAGCTATCTGCAAAATCCGGTCACGATTGAGGTTGCTCGACCCAATCAAACCGCCTCCACGGTGACCCAGTTGTTCTTCAACGTGGCTGAAGATGACAAGCGACGCGCCTTGAAACAGATCGTGAAAGAGCGTGCCATCAGCCAGGCTTTTGTGTTTGTCAACAGCAAGTTGGGCTGCGCCCGTTTGGCCCGTGCACTTGACCGAGATGGTTTGCGAACGGCTGCGCTGCATGGTGACAAGAGCCAAGATGAGCGTTTGAAAGCACTTGACGCCTTTAAAAAAGGCGAAGTGGATTTGCTGATTTGCACCGATGTGGCTGCCCGCGGCTTGGATATCAAGGATGTGCCAGCGGTTTTCAACATCGACATTCCCTACAACGCAGAAGACTATATCCACCGGATTGGTCGAACAGGCCGCGCTGGAGCGGAAGGCTTGGCAGTGAGTTTTGCTGCGCCTTCGGATGCCCGCTTGGTGACAGACATTGAAAAATTAACCAAGCAAAAAATCGAATTGCTTGCCCTCGAATTTGAGGACGACAGACCACTCGGGCGTATGAATACCGGTCGACGTTATTGGGACGACGATCGGGCTTCTGAGGACCGAACCGCACCCGCGCGCAGCCGATTCACACCACCACCTAAAGCAAGTGACCCGTTTTTTGACAAACCTTACGAAGCCAGTGAGTCAGCGCTTGCGCAGCCCGCGCCATCCCCCACCAAACCGGCAGTAGGCAGAGGTATTTCACCCAATATCAAGCCAAAACGCAAAGTCGCTGCGCTGTTCAAAACCACCGAGTCCATCTGAGCTTTCAGCGCTTGTCCTGGCAATTCACGTGGATCTGTTGGTGTTGGCCCGGTCCACGTGCGTCGAGTTCAAGAGCTGTCAAGCACCTGCCCCAGACACATCCGCCATCCAAAGCAAGTACATCCGTACGATGGAGTTTTTCTAAGGAAGACCAGTGACCAAAGGCCACGGTGGTTTGAGCGGTTTGCCTGTTTGGCGCTTCAAACCATGGCAGGTATCCAATTGGGGCTTGTTCAACTGGGCCGTGGTGTGCGAATTCCATTTCGCCCTGTGGTGTGCAAAAACGCAGCCGGGTCAGGGCATTCACGATCACCCGCAGCCTGTCAATGCTTTGCAAACTGACATCCCACATGACAGGTAAATTGCCATACATCTGCCGCACAAAGTCGGCCCAATCAGCACTTTTCAGCACGCTACTGACCTCATTCGCCAAGCCCATGGTTTGGGTGACCGACCACTGCGGCAGAACACCGGCATGCACCATCAAGGTATTTTGCTCAAACAGGGCAAGGGGTTGGTGCCTCAGCCAGTCGATCAGCGCTGTGCGGTCTGGAGCTTGCAAAACATCATTCACCGTGTCGCCTGGTTTTTGTTGACGCACGCCCAGGTGGATGCCCAATAAATTCAAATCGTGGTTGCCCAACAGACACTTTGCGCTCGAGCCCCATTGCTGCAGCCGACGCAACACGCCGAGGTTGTCCGGGCCACGGTTGACCAGATCGCCCAGTAAGTACAGGGTGTCTCTGCTTGGAGAGAATTGAATCTTGTCTGTCAATGTGCCCAAAGCTGCGTTGCAGCCTTGTATGTCGCCAATCAAGTAAAGTGCCATGGCATGATTGTCTCTGATTGAATAAACCTATTTTTGAGCCCGCTACCTATGGATGTATTGCTGATCGTTTTGTTGACCTTGCTCAATGGCTTGTTCGCCATGTCAGAGATGGCTCTGGCCTCAAGCCGCAAGGCCTTGCTGGTCAGTCTGGAAAGCATGGGAGCAACAGGGGCCAAGGCTGCCATTGCATTGCAACAGCAACCCACCCAGTTTTTATCGACCATCCAAATTGGTATCACCACTTTGGGTGTCCTGAACGGGATCATCGGTGAAGCCGCATTCAGTGGTTGGGTGGCTGCGTGGTTTTTAGGCATGGGTGTGGCGCAGGGGCCAGCGGGCGTGTTGGCCACTGTCTTCGTGGTGAGTGTGATCACATTCAACACCATTTTGTTTGGTGAGTTGGTACCCAAGCGTATCGGACAAATTTACCCCGAAACCGCCGCACGCTTGACTGCACCCGCCATGTTTGCCTTGTCTGTGTTGGCGCGTCCATTGGTACACCTGTTGTCTGTGTGCACTTCAAGCATCTTGCGCCTGCTGGGCATCGATATGAAGAAAGTCAGACAGGTCACTGAAGAGGAAATCACCGCCAGTTTGGTTGAAGGCGTAGACGCAGGTTTGATCGAGCAACACGAGCACCAGATGGTGAAAAATGTCTTTCACTTGGATGAACGGACCTTGGCCTCATTGATGGTGCCGCGCACGGACATTGTGTGGATTGACGGCAGTTGCGTGGTGACCCAAGCGCTTACGCAATTGCGCGGTGAAATCACTCATTCTTGGTATCCCGTGTGTAGAGGCAGCTTGGACGACGTTGTGGGCATGGTCAGCATGGCGAGTTTACTCACCCACTACGAGAGCCAAGAATCGATAGACAGCTTTGCTGAGCCAGCCGCCTTTGTGCCAGAGACGCTCACCGGCCTGGACTTGCTGTCGCAATTCAGACAACCACACCACAAAGATGCAGGCAAATTACACAAAGTCAGTGGCCGTATGGTTCTGGTTGTGGATGAATACGGAGTGGTACAAGGCTTGATGACGCCACGTGACTTGCTTGAAGCGATCACAGGTGAGTTGGTGCAAACCACCCTGCCTCAAGAAGCCTGGGCAGTACAGCGCGAAGATGGAAGTTGGTTGCTTGACGGCATGATGCCGGTGCAAGAGTTGAAATCACGTTTGGTGTTGGATGAACTGCCCCAAGAAGACGAGGGCCACTACAACACGCTGGCAGGTTTGATCATGATGGTGTTGGGACAACTGCCTAAAGAGGGTGAATATATTCAAACCCTTGGCTGGCGTTTTGAGGTTGTCGATCTGGATGGTCGCCGCATTGACAAGGTGTTGGCCTCTCAGTTGCCCCCCGCACCTCATCCACAGCTTTGAGGAGAAAGCTCAGTGCTTGGATTTGGGCGGGTGCTCGTGGTCTATTTCATCCAATTTATGGTTGATACCCGAGACAGTTTTGCGAATGGCCTCTACACGACCGTGGAACTCCTCGAGTTTTTTTTCTTTCTCCATTTGGATAAGGTGCGCTGACTCAGCATCAGCTTTATGCATCGGATGTGCAGGTTGGCCAGTATGGCCAGTTGCAGGCATGGTGGGATGGGTATTGACAGCGTTGAGGCTGCTTTTGAGAACCGTGTCTGTTGATGCAGAGGCAGAGCTGGCTGGCTGGGCCCCATCCTTGCGTTTGAGATCGGTATCTGGCAGCGAGACATGACGGTCTTCCAGGTGTTCTTTGTCAGTGCCAAGGTCTTGAGTGTGGTCGTGCAGGCTTTGATCGGGTGCTACAGCATGTCCATTTACCAGTGCGTCATCTGGTAGAGAGGCATGGGTATCTTCAAGAATACCGGATGGCAGAACCCCTTGACGGTCTTCTATGGCGTCGTTGGCAATACCAAGCGATCGATCCTTTAAAGCCTCATTGGTCAGGCCTTGGTGGTTGTCATGAAAACCGTCGTTTGTGAGCCCTTGGCGGTTATCTGGGACTATTCCGTCTCCCGGCCCCAGGCGTTCGGCGGAGTCGTCTGCGGCGCCAATGACCAAGGTGTCTTGGGCTTGCCCATGGTCTTCTCCGGGGCCAAACCGGTCTTTCAAGTCGTCATCTTGTTCATGAAAGGCAGATGCATCTGCATGAGATGGGCCCTGCTCAACATGTGTAAAGCTTGGACCGGATAAGTCTTCCTTGAAATGACCAGTCTTGGATGCCAGCTTGTTCGTATCATCAAAATTTGACGACTTGTGTTGTAAGTCCAGTTCATCATTGGCAACGATGTCACTGCGCCTTGCCTTTGCACTGGTCGAGCCCTCGGGTATTTCTACCGAAAAGGCTTTGCTGCTTCTGATCAAGGGAGGTGGAGCTTTGGAGGACATAGGTCCGATTTTAATCTGTAGGCTTGTCAAGGCGCCCGGTGGAAAAAACTACAGGGTGAAGTGTATTTAAGCCGAATTGATCAGTCGATTGGCCAATTTGACAGCTTCTGCCGCGTCGGTGGAAATCCCGTCAGCACCCCAGCGGTTAGTGCTGTGGCTGTTCTGAGAGTTCAACAAGGCAGCACCGCCAAGGATAAACGCTGTCTGTGGGTTTCTGGAATGGGTTTTTAAGTTCTCAATCAAACCGGGCAGGGTAGGTAGTTGTTCAACCAAGCCAACAGACAAACCGACCGTGTCAAACCATTCATTTTGAACGCTGCGCTGCAGTTCGGTTGCTTGACTGGAAATTTCCACCACCACCTGCCAACCGGCCACGCGAAAAAAATCAGCCAAGATGGTGATGCCCAAAATGTGTTGTGACCCAGGCGCGCAAGCCAACATGATTCGACGGATATCTCCCGCCGCTTGTGGCGCGCTGTTGTGATTAAAGCCCAAATCACGGGTGACTCGGTGCATCAGCACCAGGCCCTGAGAAACCTGGGTGAAATCAAAATGGTCTTGCTCCCACCATTCACCCAACTGTCGAGCAGCAGGCGTGATGAGTTCCAGGAAAATCGATTCGCGCGATACGCCCTTGGCCATGAGTGCGTGTGCCATTTTCAGGGGATTTTCCGGAGGTGAGCCAAGGCAAGCAACTGCAAATGCGTGGACGTCTTCCTTGGAGGGTTTGTTGCTTTCGCCAACAAGCACCTTTTGCAAGTCAATGCCTGCGTGGGCGCCCAGCAAGCGCGGCAAAATTTGTCCCTCAATCACAGCAATCAACGACTGCTTACATTGTTCGTTGGCAGATTCAGCTTTTGGTGTGGAATGGAGTCTGGCGGGCAGGCCTTCGCCAGCTGATGGAACCGTCGACATCACCCAGTCAGTCAAACCCTTGATGGGAGTCGGCATGCGATAGAGCCAATTGTTGGTAAAGCCAATGTTCATGCTGCCTCCGGATCCACGGGGTTGGTGCAAGAATTTGCACCTGAGCCCCGTCAACAATTGTGTCAACAATTGCCGTTGCATGCCATGCAACCTAGGGTAAATACCCAAAAGAAAGTTGATGTAACCCGCAGCTCGTCAGGGTTTTCCTTGTGTTTAAGCAGATACCACTTGCTTGTGCGTCGCAGGTGAAATATTGAAATCGGTTAACTCATCATGGTCCAAGACCAAACAAGCTCACCGAGGTTTTTTCAAGTCCATGGCAGACATAAAATCCTTGCTGGGTTTGAGGGCGTCTTTCACACCCGCTTGAATTTGCTTGACCAGCAAACTTTTGGTCTCTTCTTGCATGCTGGCGGCTCGCAAACGCATGTAAATGGCTTTGGCCTTGGCGTTGTCGGCATGCGATTCAGCCACGGCTTGCGCCCACAGTCCATCACGAATGATGCCGTCTTGCATTTCGCGCAAGACCAAGGCGTGGATCAATTCACTGGGTGGGGTGGCCATGGCGTGCTTTCAAGGGCGGTTCATTTGACAGGACGTGGGTTGGGCACTGATGTACGAGTCCCACACCACTTCAGATCGAAAGCCATAACCGGTTTTTTCTGCATCGTACTTCACGCCTTTGCTGCCTTGTTTGGCCCACATGCCTAAAAACATGGGGGCGAGCAACTGGTGGTCGGTTTTTCGCATTTCAATCTCTCCGACGGGGCTCTTGAACTTCATGCCCTCCAATGCATAGGCCACTTTTTTAGGTTCAATGGATTGCGCTTTGTCCATCGCGGCGCTGAGCATGTGCATGCTGTTGTAGTGAGCTGCAAAAATAAAGTCTTCGTCGGTTTTCTTTTTGTAATCCAAGTAGATTTTTTCAAGTTCGGGTGTGGGCGCGTTGTGTCCCCAATTCCAGATCACACTGACCTTGTTCGCACCCCAAGCACCCATTTGCGCCGGTACGCCGGGGTTGTTGGCGTTCATGGTGAAGAAGTTGATGTTCAGACCAAAGTCTTTGGCGGCTTTGACCAGCAGGCTCAAATCGGATCCCCAATTGGAAGTGATGACCGTGTCAGCCCCTGAAGCCTTGATCTTGGCAATGTAAGGCGCGAAATCACGCACTTGGGCGATCGGCACAAATGTGTCGCCCACAATTTGGATATCTGGGCGCTTGCGAGCCAAATAGGCCTTGGCAGCCTTAGAGACTTGCTGGCCATGGGTGTAGTCTTGGTTGAACAGGTACACGCTTTTGATGTCAGGGCGCGTTTTCATGTAAGTGGTCAGGGCCTCGATTTTCATTTCGCTCGAGGGATAGAAGCGAAAGTGCCAAAAATTGCACCGGTCGTTGGTGAGGCCTGGATCCATGGCCGAGTAATTCAAAAAGACCATGGCCTTGTCAGGCTCACGTTCAGCGATTTTGCTGACAGCCTCTGTGAGCGCAAACGCCACGCCTGAGCCACCCCCTTGGGTGACGAACCGGATGCCTTGGTCCGAGGCCGCTTTGAGCATCAGTGCACTTTCCTGCGGAGAGCCTTTGCCATCAAAGGGCACCACTTCAAACGGTGGTTCATTGGGTTTGACTTTGGCATTGCGCGCCGTGACCACCGCGCGGAGTTGGTCCAGAGAAGATTTGCCAGCATTGGCAAACGGACCAGAAAGCACATCGATGAAAGCGATCTTCACCACGGGGGCCTGCGCAAAACTGCCCGTTGAAAGGCACAGTGCAAAAAGCACTTGAGTGAGTTTCGTTACCTTGAAAAATGCCATGTCTATCTCGCTTTCGGTCAGGTTGAAGTCGCTCAGTTGGAAGGGTGCAGCGCAGTCACGCGTTCAACTTCATTTTTAGAGCCCAAAAACACACTCACACGCTGGTGCAATTGCGTTGGTTGAATGTCCAAAATGCGCTGCTGACCATTGGTGGCTGCACCACCCGCTTGTTCGACCAGCCATGCCATGGGGTTGGCTTCGTACATCAACCTCAGCTTGCCGGGTTTATTGGGTTCGCGTTGATCCCAAGGGTACATGAACACACCGCCTCTGGTCAGAATGCGGTGCACATCGGCCACCATGCTGGCCACCCATCGCATATTGAAGTCTTTTCCGCGTACACCCGTTTTACCCGCGAGACAGTCGTCCACGTATTGTTTAACTGGTTCGGCCCAGTGCCGCATGTTGCTCATGTTGATGGCAAATTCTTGTGTATCGGCGGGTATGCGCACATCTTCTTGGGTCAGCACAAAGGAACCTTGCTCTCGGTCCAGCGTGAACATGGCCACACCGTCTCCCACCGTCAGCACCAGAGTGGTTTGCGGTCCATACACGCAATAGCCCGCAGCAACTTGGGCACTGCCAGCTTGCAAAAAATCTGCTTCGCTAACGCCTGCACTGCCTTCGGGTTTTTTCAGTACGCTGAAGATGGTGCCAATGCTCACATTGACATCGATGTTGCTTGATCCATCCAAGGGGTCAAACAACAACAGGTATTCACCTTGAGGGTATCTGTTGGGCACCACGTAAATGCTGTCCATTTCCTCAGAGGCCATGGCCGCCAAATGCCCGCCCCATTCATTGGCTTCAATCAGCACCTCGTTGGCAATGATGTCCAATTTCTTTTGTACTTCACCTTGCACGTTTTCGCTGTGCGCTGTGCCAAGCACACCACCCAAAGCGCCTTTGTTGACTGCGTGGCTGATGCTTTTGCAGGCCCGCGCGACCACTTCAAGCAGCAATCGCAATTCGGGTGGGATCTTGTTTTTGGCGCGTTGCTGCTCTACCAGGTATCGAGAGAGGGAGGTTGCCATGGTTTTAATCCTCAAGGGCTGATTGAATCACTTCGCGGACATCAGGGCTTAAATGGTCGTGGGCAGCCACACGCCTTATGGCTTCATGGGCAGCACTTCTGTAGGGTTCGAGGAGTTTGCGCCAGCGGTCCATGGTCCGCGCCAGACGCGCAGCCACTTGCGGGTTGAAACTGTCCAATTCCAAGACACGCTCACTCCAAAAAACATAGCCAGCAGCATCGCTGCGATGGAATGCTGCTGCATTGGTACAGAAACTGGCAATCAAACTGCGGGCCCGGTTGGGGTTGCGTATATGGAAGTCAGCATGCAGCATCAGTTGGCGAACTTTGCCCAACACATCGGATTTGCTGCCAATGACCGACGCTTGCAGCGCAAACCATTTGTCCAAAACCAAATCTTCGTGTTTGAAGAGCGCGTGAAATTTGGCCAGGGCTGGCGCAGCGAGCCTGTGATCAATCGAAACCAACGCGGACAGGGCATGCATCCTTTGCGTCATGTTGTTGGCATTCTCAAATTGCGCGTATGCTTTTTGGGCCCACTCGTCGCTGGCCTGGCTTTGGCCTGCCAGGTTCAGGTAAATCAAAGCCATGCCCTGCAGCGCACGATACCCGCAGGCATTTGCATCGGTGTGGTAGCTGCCTCTGACAGTGTGCTGCTCATAAGCCCAAACCCAATCGTTTTGCAGTGTCAATGCCAACTGCAAGCGCATGGCCTCTCTCACCCGATGTATCTGCTGGGGATCCACAACGGTGCATTGGTCCGCGATGTAACTTTCGCTGGGTACGGTGAGCACCAACTCCTTGAAAGCCGCATCAAGTTCAGGTTGCCTCAATACCAATCTCAAACCAGCAACCAAGTTGTCAGGCAAAGGTGAATCCATCGGCCCGTTTTTATTCAATGATCCGAGGGCTGCCTTGAGGAAAAGACGTTGAGCGGCCTCCCAACGATTGAACGCATCACTGTCATGGGCCAACAGGGTCAGTAAATCCCCATCGCTCAAGCTGTGAATCAATTGAACCGGGGCACTGAAGCCTCGTAACAACGAGGGCACCGGTTCTTCACCCATGCTTTCAAATACCAACGATTGCTTTTCCTCTGTCAACACCAGCAGTTGTGGCGCTGCCAGGGGCTCACCGGTTCGGCCAAGCAAACCCAGGCTGATGGGAATGACAAACGGCAGCTTGATCAATTGACCCGGGGTGGGAGCGCAGCTTTGTTGAAAGTCCAATGTGTAACGCTTGTTCTGCGCATCGTAATCACTGGTCACAGCCACTTGTGGTGTGCCAGCTTGTGAATACCAGCGTTTGAAAGCTTCGAGGTGTTGCGCCAAGGCGGATGTGGGGCTGGCGTCAGCAATCGCTTGTGCAAAGTCATCGCAAGTGACTGCCTGGCCATCATGGCGATCAAAATACAAAGCCATGCCTTTGGCAAAACCCTCTCGTCCCACCAAGGTTTGCATCATGCGCACCACTTCCGCACCTTTTTCATAAATGGTGACAGTGTAAAAATTGTTGATTTCCAGGTAACTGTCGGGCCTGACCGGGTGTGCCAGGGGCCCGGCATCTTCAGCGAATTGAATCGTTCTCAGCAGGCGCACATCTTCAATCCGTTTGACCGCGCGTGCGGATGCTGAACCTGCCAAATCTTGACTGAATTCTTGGTCTCGGAAAACAGTCAATCCCTCTTTTAGCGAGAGCTGGAACCAGTCCCGGCAAGTGATGCGGTTGCCTGTCCAATTGTGAAAATATTCGTGGCCAATCACGCTCTCAATATGGGCGTAATCATGGTCAGTGGCAGTGGCTGGGCTGGCCAACACATACTTGGTGTTGAATATGTTGAGCCCCTTGTTCTCCATGGCGCCCATGTTGAAGTCAGAGGTGGCCACCACCATGAACCGATCCAAATCCAGGCTCAAACCAAACCGTG